>Ga0180221_1001039_pt1 | contig 20347 bp, 18 predicted proteins | sample eDN5th37CKraftMG_FD_151339 | JGI IMG/M metagenome (GOLD analysis project Ga0180221, IMG submission 151339) | Enriched Miracle-Growth compost microbial communities from Emeryville, California, USA - eDNA 5th pass 37_C Kraft MG (version 2) (version 2) ...
CTCGGCGGCGCTGACGCGCAAGCCGGTCTTGCCCGGACCCTTGCCGAGATCGACGCGGTCGAATTTTCTGGTGAGGTCGATGAGCGCCGCGTCGCCGCGCGCGACGACCTCGGCGATGATGCCGCGCACCGCCTGCTCGACGTCCTGCGACGCCTCGCGCTTGGCGGCGAGGAAGGCGCTGAACCGGCCGGCAAAATCGGCGGCGCTGGCATCGAGGCGGATCGGCATGCTTGTCCCTGGCCGGGCCGATGGCGCGCCCGGTGGCATGCTCAATGGGTGAAGCCGGGGAAACCGTCAACCCCGCTCAAAGACGGGGAAAGACCGGGGTTAACCGGCGACGTTGCTGGCGATCTTGTGTTCCGGGCAGCAGCCGGCGTCCCGTTCCGGACCGATATCGGCCAGTTCCACCTCGAGGCATTCGACCTCGAGCCGGAACGTCGCCGTGCCGGAGAAAATCAGCGTGACGGCGCCGGACGGCGCGTCGGTCTCCTCGAACTCGACCGCGAGCAGGCTCAGCGGCGCGCCGCCGGCGAGGTCAACATCCTTGGCCTTGCACGAGCGAACCCGGTCGAAGCGCAGCGCGGCGCGGCGGCGCTTGTAGGCCGGCTTCTCGCTGCAGGCGGCGGCTTCCCAGTCGAACCGGTCGAGACCGATGACGACCCGATTTTCCTGCGGCCGCCACAGCACCTCGGCGGGATTGACCACCGCATCCTGCAAATGCGCGGAGACGACTTCGAGGTCGTCCGTGTCGAGCGCGACGAGTTTGAGCCTGTCCATGCGGTCACCTGTCGATGGCCACCATCTAGGAAGCCCATCTTAATGCGCAAGATGGCTCGATGCACAAGGGAGGTGCACGCGAGCAGGATCAATGAGGTCGAACCAGACTCCGCTCATTCCCGCGCAAGCGGGAATCCAGGAGCACGCTCAAATGCCAACGATTCCAGCACTGGACCCCCGCTTTCGCGGGGGTGAGCGGTTTACCGGATGATATTATGAAGGGATCGTGCGCTAGAAGGCCGGTTCCAGCCCCGCCGCGGTCCAGCGGCCGCGCGCGGCCGGATCGGTCAGCGCCTTGAGGAAGGCCGCCGCCTTGGCCTGCTGCCGGCTCGCGGCCGGAATCGCCGCCGTATACATGTTGGCATTGCCGATGCCGGGCGGCAGCGGGCCGAGCACAGTCAGCCCCGGCACCGCCAACAATTCACTGATGAAGGTCATGCCGATATCGGCTTCGCCCGAGGCGACCGCCAGCGCGACGCCGTGACCCTGCTTCTGCAACGCGGCGTTCTCGTTGATCGCATCGAGGATGCCGGCCTTGCGGAAATAGCCGTCGAGATAGATGCCGGACGAGCCGCCGCCCTTGGGATCGACATAGGCGACACGGCGCGCAGCGAGCAGCGCCTTGTGGAAGGCCTCGACCGTCGAGACGTCGGGCTTCGGCGCGCCGGCCCTGACGGCGATGCCGGTCACCGACTGGCCGAGATTGACGATGCTGCCGGGCACGAAGAAGCCCGGCGTGTCGAGCGCGCGGATGGCGGATTCGGAGATCGTCACCAGGTCGGCTTGCTCGCCGGCCTCGAGGCGCTTGCGCATCGTGCCGACGGTGGCGAACTCCATGGCGAGTTTCTCGCCGCTCGCCGTCTCGAATTCCGGTCCGATCTGTTCGAGCATGATCTCGACCGCACCGGCGCTGAGAACCTTGATCGCCACGCTCATTCCCCCGAAATGTTTCGTCCGAAACGATCAGCCGCTGATGCGCTCGATCACCGCGCCGCAGGCGCCGAGCTTGGCCTCGAGCCGCTCGAAGCCGCGGTCGAGATGATAGACGCGGTTGACCATGGTCTCGCCCTCGGCGGCGAGCGCCGCGATGACGAGCGACACCGACGCGCGCAGATCGGTCGCCATCACCGGCGCGCCCTTGAGTTTCTCGACGCCTTCGATGGTCGCCCGCTCGCCGTCGAGATGGATGCGCGCGCCGAGCCGCGCCAGTTCCTGCACGTGCATGAAACGGTTCTCGAAGATCGTCTCGGTGATGTGCGAGGTGCCCCTGGCGCGCGTCATCAACGCCATCAGCTGCGCCTGCAGGTCGGTCGGGAAGCCGGGGAACGGCTGCGTCGTCACCGCGACCGGCCGCAAGGCCGAGCCGTTGCGCGAGACGCGGATGCCTTCGTTGGTCGGCGTGATGCCGACGCCGGCCTCGACCAGCACGTCGAGCCCGGCCTGCAGCAATTCGGGCCGCGTGTTCTGCAACAGCACGTCGCCGCCGGTCATCGCCACCGCCATCGCATAGGTGCCGGTCTCGATGCGGTCCGGCAGCACGGCGTGGCGCGCGCCGTTCAGCTTCGCGACGCCCTCGATGACGATGCGCGGCGTGCCGGCGCCGGAAATCCTGGCGCCCATCTTGTTGAGACAGTCGGCGACGTCGCCGATCTCGGGCTCGCAGGCGGCGTTGTCGATCACGGTGGTGCCGTTGGCCAGCGCCGCCGCCATCACCGCGACATGGGTGCCGCTGACCGTGACCTTGGGGAATTTGATTGCGCCGCCGCGCAGGCCCTTGCGGGCGCGGGCGACCACATAGCCGCCGTCGATCTCGATCTCGGCGCCGAGCTGCTCGAGCGCCATGATCAGCAGGTCGACCGGCCGCGTGCCGATGGCGCAGCCGCCCGGCATCGAGACCCGCGCCTCGCCCATGCGGGCGACCAGCGGCGCGATCACCCAGAAGCTCGCCCGCATCCTGGAGACGAGGTCGTAGGGCGCGGTGGTGTCGACGATGTTTTTCGCGGAAATGTGCAGGGTCTGCCCGGCATTGTCCGGCTCGCCCGGCCGCTTGCCGGCGATCATGACGTCGACGCCGTGGTTGCCGAGGATGTGCTGGAGCAGGCGGACATCGGCCAGCCGGGGCACGTTCTCGAGCACCAGCGTGTCCGCGGTCAGCAGGCTGGCGATCATCAGCGGCAAAGTGGCGTTCTTGGCGCCCGAGATCGGGATCGTCCCGTTCAGCCGCTGCCCGCCGACGATTCGAATCCGGTCCATGTCGCCCCCTGTGCCGCCGAATAAAGGGCCGCAACCGGCCGCCGGCCACTGATATGGCCCCGAAAGGTTACCACGTCCATGTCGGGAATAAGGCCGGACGCCGGAATGGCTGCCGTGCCCTTAACGGGTGTTGTTCCGCGCCTTTTCGGCGTCATCGGCGGGCTTGCCCGGCTTGCGGCCACGGGCCTGCTCCTTGCGGCGCTTGAGGTTGTCCCGCAGCGCCCGGGCGAGCCGCTCCTTGCGCCGCTCCGCCTCGGTTTTCCCGCTGTCGCCGCCGCCCGTCGTGCCGCTCATGCTCTCTTCATAATGTCCCGCGACCGACCCGCAAGTCCGGAATTTGGGCCGAGATCGTGGCTCGACATCCCGGCGATGATCGGATATTCGCTGCCGCACCGACCCGCGGGCTTTCGCGCCCCGCCGGATGCTGCCGTAGCTCAGTGGTAGAGCACCTCATTGGTAATGAGGAGGTCGAGTGTTCAATCCACTCCGGCAGCACCAGTTTTCCGGCCACTAACGCCCGCGCAGAAACCCGAAATCGCAGCCCTCGTCGGCGCCGAGCACTTCCTGCGCATAGAGCCTGGCATAGCCGCGCGCGGGCTTGGCCGGCGCGGCCGGCATCGCGGTGGCGCGCTTCTGCAGTTCCATCTCGTCGACCAGCAGCTCGATGCGCCGCCGCTTGACCGAGAGGCGGATGCGGTCGCCGTTGCGCACCAGGCCGAGCGGCCCGCCGGAGGCGGCGTCCGGCGTCACATGCAGCACGATGGTGCCGAACGCGGTGCCGCTCATGCGCGCGTCGGAGACGCGGATCATGTCCTTGACGCCCTTCGCGGCGAGCTTCTTCGGGATCGGCAGATAGCCGGACTCCGGCATCGCCGCCGCCGAATGCGGGCCGGAGTTCTGCAGCACGAGAATGTCGTTGGCCTCGACGTCGAGCGCGGGATCGTCGATCCGCGCCGCGAGATCCTCGAGCGAGGAGAACACCACCGCCTTGCCTTCCATCTCGAACAGCTTGGCGTCGGCCGCTGACCGCTTCAGGATCGCGCCCTGCGGCGCGAGATTGCCGAACAGCGCGACGAGGCCGCCTTCCGGCTCCAGCGGCTTTGAACGCTCGGCGATGACGTTGCGGTCGACCCAGTCGACGGTTTCGCCCGCCAGCCGCTGCCCCAGCGTCTCGCCGGTCACCGTCATGCAATCGAGATGCAGCAGGTCTTTCAGTTCGCGCAGCAGCGCACCCATGCCGCCGCCGGCGTAGAAATCTTCCATGTAGCCGTTGCCGACCGGCTTGAGGTTCACCAGCACCGGCGTCGTGTCGGACAGCTCGTTCAGCCGTTCGAGCGAGACCTTGACGCCGGCGCGGCCGGCGATGGCGGTGAGATGGATGATCGCATTGGTCGAGCCGCCAATCGCGAGCAGCACGCGCAACGCATTCTCGACCGACTTCTCGTTCACGATCGCCTGCGGCGTCAGCGTCGATCCGATCAGCCGAACCGCCGCGGCGCCAGTCGCCTCCGCGGCGCGAAGGCGGTCCGCATGCACGGCGGGAATGGCCGCCGTGCCCGGCAGGATCATGCCGAGCGCCTCCGCGATGCAGGCCATGGTCGAGGCGGTGCCCATCACCGCGCAGGTGCCGGCGGTGGTCGCGAGCCGGCCTTCGACCGTCGCGATTTCCGTCGAGTCGATGGTGCCGGCGCGATACTGCGCCCAGAAGCGGCGGCAGTCGGTACAGGCGCCGAGACGCTCGCCGCGATAACGGCCGGTCATCATCGGTCCGGCGATCAGCATCACCGCCGGCTTGTCGGCAGACACCGCGCCCATCAGTTGCGCCGGCACCGTCTTGTCGCAGCCGCCCATCAGCACCACCGCGTCCATCGGCTGGGCGCGGATCATCTCCTCGGTGTCCATCGACATCAGGTTGCGGAACTTGAGGCTGGTCGGATTGAGGAACACCTCGCCGAGCGAGACGGTGGGGAATTCGACCGGCAGCGCCCCGGCCGCCAGCACGCCGCGCTTCACCGCGTCGAGCAGCTCCGGGAAATGGCGGTGGCAGTTGTTGAAGCCGGACGGCGTGTAGGCGATGCCGATCACCGGCTTCGCCAGCATCTCCTTGGAATAGCCCATCGACTGCGCGAAGGAGCGGCGCAGATACAGCGAGAAATCGCGGTCGCCGTAATTGGTCAGGCCGTGCTCAAAGCCGATGGGACGGTCGTTCATGGAGGTCGCTTTCCTGTCGGCACTTTTTTGCAAGCCGGCCATGCCGATGCAAGCCGCGCACGGGCCGGAGCTTTAATTTTTCAGCACCAACCGGGACTTATTTGATCTCGCTCAACGTCTTTTTTCGCATTGCGACGAATCATGCCTCGACAAGCCGGCTGGAACCCTTCTAAAAAGAGCCGCGGGCGTCGCGGAAGTACGAAAACCATGGATTACAACGATTTTTTCGTTCAGGCGCTGGACCAGCTGAGAGGCGAACGGCGCTACCGGGTCTTCGCCGACCTTGAGCGCATCGCCGGCCGTTTTCCGCACGCTTTCTGGCACTCGCCGACCGGCCGCCGCGACGTCGTGATCTGGTGCTCCAACGACTATCTCGGCATGGGTCAGCATCCCAAGGTAGTCGGCGCGATGGTGGAAGCCGCCTCGCGGATGGGGACCGGCGCCGGCGGCACCCGCAACATCGCCGGCACCAATCACCCGCTGGTCGAGCTCGAGGCCGAACTCGCCGACCTGCACGGCAAGGAAGCCGCCCTCGTCTTCACCTCCGGCTACATCTCGAACCAGACCGGCATCGCGACCATCGCGCGGCTGCTGCCGAACTGCCTGATCCTGTCCGACTCGCTCAACCACAATTCGATGATCGAAGGCGTGCGCCAGTCCGGCTGCGAGAAGCAGATCTGGGGCCACAACGACGTCGCCGATCTCGAGCGTCTGCTGAAGGCCGCCGATCCGGCGCGGCCGAAGCTGATCGTGTTCGAGAGCCTCTATTCGATGGACGGCGACATCGCGCCGCTGCACGCGATCTGCGATCTCGCCGAGAAGTACGGCGCGATGACCTATTGCGACGAAGTCCACGCGGTCGGCATGTACGGCCCGCGCGGCGGCGGCGTCTCCGAGCGCGACGGCGCGATGGCGCGCATCGACGTGCTCGAAGGCACGCTCGCCAAGGCGTTCGGCTGCCTCGGCGGCTACATCGCCGGCAGCAAGACCATGGTGGACGCGGTGCGCTCCTATGCGCCGGGCTTCATTTTCACCACCGCGCTGCCGCCGAGCATCTGCGCGGCGGCAGCGGCGGCGATCCGCCATCTCAAGACCTCGTCCTGGGAGCGCGAGCGCCATCAGGACCGCGCCGCGCGCGTCAAGGCGGTGCTCACCGCCGCCGGCCTGCCGGTGATGTCGAGCGACACGCACATCGTGCCGCTGTTCGTCGGCGATCCGGAGAAATGCAAGACCGCGAGCGACATGCTGCTCGCCGACCACGGCATCTATATCCAACCGATCAACTACCCGACCGTGCCGCGCGGCAAGGAGCGCCTGCGCATCACGCCATCGCCCTATCACGACGACGCGCTGATCGACCGGCTCGCCGAGGCGTTGTCGGATGTGTGGGAGCGGCTTCAGTTGCCGCGCCGCGCGCGTGCGCTCGCCGCGGAATAAGCGGCTTTAGAAAAAACCCAGCGATGACGCTGGGTTTTCTGTTTTTCATTCAGCTTTTACGGGCAGAACCAGACCGGCCCGACCATGACGCAGCCTCGCCGCTGCCAATCACCGGGCCTCCTCGCATGCCGGTGCCAGCCGCGCGGGGCCGCATTGTACCGTCGTCCCGGCACATACCGGTGGGTGCGATGGCTGTGTCTCGGCGCCACGTGCCGCCGATGCTGCACCTGGATCAGCAAGGGATTCTCAACGGCGGGGGCCGATGTCACGAGAGGCACCGCCGAAGCAGCACCCACTGCAAGAAAAACCGCTGCGGTCGCGGCAAGAGCAACCCTGGTGATATACATATCAGCCCTTTCACGTCATGAACGGTGAATACGAGACGGGGCCCGTGTGGCGATAATGCGGCACGCCGGCTGGCAATGGCAATCGAAGGACCGCTCCATCAATACATGAACACCCTAGTTTTTCCGATCGCTGCCGTCGGCGACGCCTTCCTTGCGCTTCGCCCGCAGCTCGGCATGCTTGGCGATCAGCGGCATCGTCAGCGAGACGAACAGGATGCGCGTGAGGTGGTGCGCGCCGACATAGACCGGGTCGATATGCAGCGCCAGCGCCAGCACCATCATGGCGTCGACCGATCCGGGCGCGAAAGCGATCAGCACGTCGGCGACGTGCAGATTTGAGAGCACCGCGACGAGGATGCCGGCGAAGACCGCCATGAAGACGATCGACACCGCGAACGAACCGACCGCCGCGCCGAGAAACTGCAGCAGCATGCGGAACGGCGTATTGGCAAAGCGCGCGCCGACCACGCCGCCGAGCGCGATCATCACCGCATTGGCGACCCACCACGGCACCACGGCATGAAACCAGCCGCCGCCGTGCAGCACCGCCGAGGTCAGCATCGCGCCGAACAGCAGGCCGCCGGGAAAGCGGACGAGATGCGCGAGAATGGCGACGACCGTCGATACGGCGATCAGCGCAGTAAGCTCGCCGAGCTGTGACGGATCAAACGCGCCGCCGAGGCCGCGCGTCACCGGCCCCGACAGGCCGAACACCAGCAGCAGCCCCGGCAGGCCGACGGCGACGATCACCACCCGCAGCGTCTGCACGATGATGATGCGGCGCAGATCGGCGTGCATCTCGGTCGCTACCGCGACCACCTGCGACATGCCGCCTGGCGCGGCGCCGAGCGAGGCCGATACCGCGTCCCAGCCGTGCACCGCCTGAAGATAGTAACCGCCGGCATAGCTGATGATCGCCGTGGCCACGATCAGGACCATGATGCTGGCCGGATAGGTGGCAATGCCGTGCAGCGTTTCCGGCGTCACCAGCGCGCCGAGCGAGACGCCGATCAGCACGAAGATCACCCGCGCCATCCACATCGGCACATACATGGGCCGGCCGGCGAGCGCCGCGATCGCCACCGCCATGATCGAGCCGGACACCCACCCGGCCGGAAAGCCGGATATGCCAAGCGCAAGCCCGCCGGCCGCGGCGATGGCCAGCGTTTCGGCGATGCGGGCGAAGGCCGTGTCGAATGTCAGCGTCATCAGCGGCGTCGCGGCGATCCGGTCAAAGCGGGCGACGATCAATGCCGCTGCATGCCGCACCGGTCAAATCATGCCGGCTCTGCGCGATCCGGCGACCGGTCCGCGGGCCGCCCGGCGCGGCAATGGACCTCGGCACGGAACTATGGTGACCTAGCCCGGCAAAAACCCTTGAGGATCGGGGCTTGACCCCGCGAGCCGGAGCCATGCTGCAGGATTGGGTAGTGGTCGCTGTCGCGCTGACCTATATCGGTCTGCTGTTCCTGATCGCGAGCTACGGCGACCGCATCAGCAGCTTCAGCCGCGAGCGGCGCACGCATCTCCTCATCTATCCGCTGTCACTGGCGATCTACTGCACGTCGTGGACGTTCTTCGGCTCGGTCGGCCTCGCCTCCCGCACCGGCTACGACTTCCTCACCATCTATGTCGGACCGATCGTGATGATCGGCCTGCTGTCGCCGCTGGTCGCGCGGATCGTGCAGCTCGCCAAGGCGCAGAACATCACCTCGATCGCCGACTTCATCGCCGCCCGCTATGGCAAGGGCCAGGCGGTCGCAGCCACCGTGGCGCTGATCGCCATCATCGGCACCATTCCCTACATCGCGCTGCAGTTGAAGGCGGTGTCCGCCTCGCTCGAAACCATTCTGGCGCAGGTCGAGCCGGCCGCCGATGTCGGGCGTCCGCTGCTCGGCGACATCGCGTTGTACGTTGCGATGTCGATGGCGGCCTTTGCCGTATTGTTCGGGACGCGTCACATCGACGCCACCGAGCATCAGGACGGTTTGATGCTGGCGGTCGCGACCGAATCGATCGTCAAGCTGGTCGCCTTCCTCGCGGTCGGCATCTTCGTCACGTTCTGGATGTTCGGCGGCCCAGTCGCGCTGTTCACGGCGGCGCTGGAGCGCACCGACACTGCGATCGTGCTCGGCACCAGCCCGCGCTTCGACTCGGTCGCGGCGATGACGCTGCTGTCGTTCCTCGCCATCATCATGCTGCCGCGGCAGTTCCATGTCGGCGTGGTCGAGAACAACAATCCGAGCGAGATCAAGCGCGCGGCCTGGGTGTTCCCGATCTATCTCATCCTCATCAACCTGTTCGTGGTGCCGATCGCGATCGGCGGCCTTCTCACCTTCGCGCCGGGCGAGGTCGACAGCGACATGTTCGTGCTGGCCTTGCCGCTGAAAAGCGGGTCGAACGTCTTCACGCTGATCGCCTTCGTCGGCGGGCTGTCGGCCGCGACCGCGATGGTGATCGTCGAATCGGTCGCGCTGTCGATCATGATCTCGAACGACATCGTGATGCCGTTCGTGCTGCAGCGCCGCGCCAAGCTGATCAGCGGACGCGAGAACATCGGCTCGCTGCTGCTGACGGTGCGCCGCATCGCGATCTTCGGCATCCTGGCGCTCGCCTATATGTATTACCGCTCAGCCGGCGACGCCCAGCTCGCCGCGATCGGCCTGTTGTCGTTTGCGGCGATCGCGCAGCTTGCGCCCGCCTTTTTCGGCGGTCTCGTCTGGCGCCGCGCCACCGCGCTCGGCGCCATCGCCGGCATGTCGGCCGGCTTCCTGATCTGGGCCTATACGCTGCTGCTGCCGAGCTTCGCCGATGCCGGCTTCGTCGGCCGGTTCCTGCTGACCGAAGGGCCGTGGGGCATTCACGCGCTGCGGCCGCAGCACCTGTTCGGCCTCGACCTGCCGCCGCTGGTGCATGGCGTGCTGTGGAGCCTGCTGACCAACGTCGCCTGCTACGTCATCTTCTCGTCGCTGCGCGCGCCCTCGCCGATCGAGCGCCTGCAGGCCAATTTGTTCGTGCCGTCCGACCTCGCGCCGATGGCGCCGAGCTTCCGGCTGTGGCGCTCGTCGGTGACCGTCGAGGAACTGACCGCGACGGTCGCGCGCTATCTCGGCGAGGAACGGACCCGCAGCTCGTTTGCGAGCTTCGCATCCGCCAATCGCATCAGCCTCGAGCCCGCCGATGACGCCGATTTTCGCCTCATCCGTTATGCGGAGCATCTGCTCGCCTCGGCGATCGGGGCGGCGTCGTCGCGGCTGGTGCTATCGATCCTGCTGCGCAAACGCACGGTCTCGACGCAAGCCGCGCTCAAGCTGCTGGACGACGCCAACACCGCGATCCAGTACAATCGCGAAATCCTGCAGACCGCGCTCGACCACGTCCGCCAGGGCATCGCGGTGTTCGACAAGGACTTGCAGCTGATCTGCTGGAACCGGCAGTTCGGCGACATTCTCGACCTGCCGCCGCACCTGATCCGCGGCGGCATCGGGCTCGACGAGATCCTGCGCTTCAACGCGCGGCGCGGCGACGTCGCGCCGGACCGGATCGGCGAGACCGTCGCCAAGCAGATCGCCCGCTACATTTCCGCGGACGCGCCGTTCCTCGAACGCTTCGCCGAGCGCGGGCTGGTCATCGAGGTCCGCGCCAACCGGATGCCGGACGGCGGCATCGCCACCACCTTCACCGACATCACGCCGAGCGTGGAAGCGGCCGAGGCGCTGGAGCGCGCCAACGAGACGCTGGAGCGCCGCGTGCAGGAACGCACCGAGGAGCTGACGCGGCTCAATACGGCGCTCGCCCATGCCAAGGCGACCGCGGACGAGGCCAATATCTCGAAGACCAAGTTCCTCGCCGCGGCGAGCCACGACATCCTGCAGCCGCTCAACGCCGCGCGCCTCTATGTGACGAGCCTGATCGAGCGGCACAGCGCGCCGGGCAAAAGCGCAGCGTCCGACACGCAACTGGTCGCCAATATCGACGCCTCGCTGGAAGCCGTGGAGGAAATCTTCGGCGCGCTGCTCGACATCTCGCGGCTCGACAGCGGCGTGCTGCGGCCGGAACCGTCCGAATTCCGCATCGACGACCTGTTCCGCCAGATCGAGGTCGATTTCGCGCCGATGGCGCGCGCGAAGGACATCGGGCTGAAATTCGTCCGCAGCTCGCTGACGGTGCGCAGCGACCGGCGAATGCTCCGCCGCATCGTGCAGAACCTCGTGTCCAACGCGGTGAAATACACGCCGAGCGGCCGCGTGCTGGTCGGCTGCCGGCGCATCGGCAATCAGGTGCGGATCGACGTCTACGACACCGGCGTCGGCATTCCCGCCGCGCACCGGCGCGACATCTTCGCCGAATTCCGCCGCCTCGACCGCGGCGCGCGGATCGCGCGCGGCCTGGGTCTCGGCCTGTCGATCGTCGAGCGTTGCGCACGCGTGCTCGGCCACAAGGTCGAGGTCGATTCGCTGGAAGGCCGCGGCTCGCGCTTCTCCATCACGTTGCCGCGCGCCAACGACATCCCGTTCTCGCCGCAGCTCGCGCCGCTGGTCGTCGACGATCCCGGCCAGCTCGCCGGCACCGTCGCGCTCTGCATCGACAACGAACCCTCGATCCTCGACGGCATGGAGACGCTGCTGCGCGGCTGGAACTGCAAGGTGCTCAAGGCGCCGGACTTGCCCACGGCTTTTGCCGTGCTCGACGACTGCACGACGATGCCGAACGGCCTCCTGGTCGACTACCACCTCGACGAGGGCAACGGCATCGACGCGATCCGCAGCCTGCGCCAGCGCTTCGGCGCCACGCTGCCGGCGATCCTGATCACCGCCGACCGCAGCCTGCATGTGCGCGACGAAGCCCGCGCGGCGAACATTCAGTTGCTGCACAAGCCGGTCAAGCCGGCGGCGCTGCGCGCTTTGCTCGCGCAATGGCGCGTGCTGCGCGTCGCCGCGGCGGAATAAGCTCCATCAGTATCAGAGTCAGGCTTCGGTCGGCGCGGCTTGCGGCGCGTGGCCGGCCTCGATGCGCGCGGCGGCGATCACCGCCTGGGTGCGGCTCTCGACGTCGAGCTTCTGCAGGATCGCCGACACGTGAGCCTTCACGGTCGCTTCCGAGACGCCGAGCTGGAACGCGATCTGCTTGTTGAGCAAGCCTTCCGACAACATCATCAGCACGCGCACCTGCTGCGGCGTCAGCGTCGCCATGCGCGCCATCAGTTCGCCGGTCTCGCTGTCCGCGCCGCCGCGCAGGTCGACGTCGGGCGGCGTCCAGACCCCGCCGTTCAGCACCCTCGAAATCGCGACCCGCATCGTCTCGACGCCGAGCGTCTTCGGGATGAATCCCGAGGCGCCGAATTCCATGCAGCGGCGAATGGCGACCGGCTCGTCATTGGCGGACACCACGATGATCGGGACGCCCGGATATTGCGCCCGCAGATACATCAGGCCGGAGAAACCGCGTGCGCCGGGCATGGTCAGGTCGAGCAGCACGAGGTCGACGTCGCCGCCGCGCTCCAGCAGGTCGGCCACCTCGTCGAACGAGCCGGCCTCGGCGATGCCGACCTTCTCGAACAGACCGGACACCGCCTCCCGCATGGCGCCGCGGAACAGCGGATGGTCGTCCGCGATCAGCAGACGATAGGTCGGAACTTCAGTTGCGCGCTCTGTACCCGGCATCGGACACGCCCCACCCGCATGCTGATTGTAACTAACACGAGTTCGCCGCAGCGGCGCCGGAAAATCAGGCCTCCCCGCGCGAAGACGTGCTGCGCCGCAGCAAATCCAGCCTCAATGAGCTGGGGACTTCCGCCAAAAGTCGAATAAGGCGCCAAAAAAGGCAGTGATAGCTTTTGCTCGATAGCGAATGCCTATTTGAAAATACGCAAACTCTATCGGGGGTCGGAGTCGAGCCGGGGAACGACAAGGGGCGACACACAGCAATTCCCGGACCCGTTCCATTCGCTCACGCGCCCTTTGCAACACAACAACAGAGCATCAAGGGAGCAACGCATGACTGCGGTGACAGTAGACGCCTCAAATGGGCGCCCGATGACCAAGGAGGAGAAGCGGGTCATCATCGCTTCGTCCGCCGGAACGGTCTTCGAGTGGTACGACTTCTATCTCGCCGGTTCGCTGGCGGTGAACATCTCCGCCAACTTCTTCTCGGGCGTGAACCCGACGGCGGGCTTCATCTTCACGCTGCTCGGCTTCGCCGCCGGCTTCGCGGTGCGCCCGTTCGGCGCGCTGTTCTTCGGCCGGCTCGGCGACCTGATCGGCCGCAAATACACCTTCCTCGTCACCATGACGGTGATGGGCATCGCGACCTTCGTGGTCGGCTTGCTGCCGGGCTACGCCACGATCGGCATCCTCGCGCCGATCGCCTTCATCGCCTGCCGTCTGCTGCAGGGCCTCGCGCTCGGCGGCGAATACGGCGGCGCGGCGACTTACGTCGCCGAGCATGCCCCGCAGGGCCGTCGCGGTTACTACACCTCGTGGATTCAGACGACCGCCACGGTCGGCCTGTTCCTGTCGCTGCTGGTCATCCTCGGCCTGCGTCTCAGCATGTCGCCGGAATCCTTCGCGGCCTGGGGCTGGCGCGTTCCGTTCCTGATCTCGATCGTGCTGCTCGCGGTCTCGATCTGGATCCGGTTGTCGCTGCAGGAGTCGCCGGCCTTCGCCAAGATCAAGGCGGAAGGCAAGGGCTCCAAGGCGCCGTTGAGCGAAGCCTTCGGCCAGTGGCGAAACGCCAAGGTCGCGCTGCTCGCTTTGCTCGGCGGCACCGCCGGCCAGGCGGTCGTCTGGTATTGCGGACAGTTCTACGCGCTGTTCTTCCTGACCCAGACGCTGAAGATCGACGGCACGACGGCGAACATCCTGATCGCCGCGTCGCTTTTGATCGGCACGCCGTTCTTCATCGTATTCGGCGCGCTGTCCGACCGTGTCGGCCGCAAGCCGATCATCATGGCCGGCTGCCTGATCGCCGCGCTCGCCTACTTCCCGCTGTTCGGCATGCTCGCCAAGTTCGGCAACCCGGACCTCGTCGCGGCGCAGGAGCGCGCCCCGGTGACCGTCACCGCCGACCCCTCGCGCTGCTCGTTCCAGTTCAACCCGGTGGGCACCGCGAGCTTCACGACCTCCTGTGACGTGGTGAAGTCGTTCCTCGCCCGCAACGCGGTGAACTACCACAACGTGTCGGCCCCGGCCGGCTCGCTGGCCACGGTGAAGATCGGCGACAAGACCATTCAGGGCGTCGACCTGACCGGTCTGCCGGCGGCCGAGGCGAGGACGAAGAGCGCGGCGCTGACCACGGAGCTGACCGCCGCGATCCGCGCGGCCGGTTATCCGGCGGCGGCGGACCCGGCCAAGATCAACCACGTCATGATGGTGGTGATCCTGACGATCCTCGTCATCTTCGTGACGATGGTCTACGGGCCGATCGCGGCGATGCTGGTCGAACTGTTCCCGACCCGCATCCGCTACACCGGCATGTCGCTGCCCTACCATATCGGCAACGGCTGGTTCGGCGGCTTCCTGCCGCCGACCGCCTTCGCGATCGTCGCCGCGACCGGCGATATCTACTCCGGTCTGTGGTACCCGATCGTGATCGCGACGATGACCTTCATCATCGGCATGCTGTTCCTGCCGGAGACGAAGGACCGCGACATCCTCACCTACGACGGCAACAAATAAGCCCGGCGCACCGGGACAAGACGGAAAGCCCCGCCCTCGCGGCGGGGCTTTCTCATTTTCAGGCGCGGGTGCCGATGAACTGCAGCGCGACCTCGCGCCGGTGCGGCGCGGTGCGATGCTCGACGAGATAGAGGCCCTGCCAGGTGCCGAGCACCGGCGCGCCGTCCTCAACCGGAATGCCGACCGACACGCCGTTGAGCATCGACTTGATGTGCGCGGGCATGTCGTCGGGCCCTTCGCTGCCGTGGATCCAGCCGGCGTTTCGGGGCGCCAGCCGCTCGAGCGCGGTCATCAGGTCGGTCTGCACGTCGGGATCGGCATTCTCCTGGATCACCAGCGAGGCCGAGGTGTGCCGCAGATAGGCGAGCAGCATGCCCTGCCCCGCGCCGGCCTCGCCCAGGAAAGCGCGCACGTCGCGGGTGATGTCGGTGAAGCCAGGTCCGCGCGTTTCGACGGTGAGCACGGCCGAGGCCATGGTCTGCGGCGTGACGGTCGAGATGGGGGACAGGGACGCCATGCGAGCTCCGGCGGAACGATCAACTCACGTCAACTCTGTCAGCTCTTGCGCAGCACGTCGGACTGAACCTGCGCGATCATCTCGACCAGCCTGCGCCAGGCATCCGAAATGGCCTCGGCCGCGACGGTGCGGGCACGCGCATAATCCTCCGCCGTGGGCATCCTGAGCTCGACCGCGGGGCGCTCCGACGGCGGCGGAGGCGGCGGTGGCGGGGGAGGAAGCGCGAGCTTCACCGCGCCTACCTCGTCTTTCAGCGCCGCGATCTCGGCTTTCAACGCGCCGATCTCGCCCGTCAGGGCGTCGCGCGCCTCCGTCATCGTCGCCATGCCCGTCTTCAGCGTTGCAACCTCGTCTTTGAGCGCCGCGGCGCCGGATTTCAGCGTCCCGATCTCATCCGTCGCTGCCGCGATGCCGGCCTTCAGCGTGCCGATCTCGTCCTTCAGCGCCGCGACATCGCTTTTCACCGGGTCGATGGCGCCCTCCAGCCGACCGACCTGCTGCTGGAGGCGGCCGATCTCCTGGTCGAGCGCGAGGCGGTCTTCCGGCAGCACCTGACAGGTCCAGCCGGCATTGCCGGCCTTGCAGACGCCGACGGCGCCGCTGTCGCCGTCGAGCTTGAGCACCGTGTCGCCGACCCGGACGAACTGGAACCGCGCGGCGGGGTTGGGCGCGGGCTGCGCGCGCGACGCGTCGGGCACGGCCGGCTCAGCGGCGGGCGGCGCCGTCAGGATGCGCGGCGCGGCGCCCGCCGGCGTATCGGCTGTGGGCGGAGCGGCGTCCGATTGTCGCGGCGCCTGATCCTGGGCGAGTGCAGGACCCGCCCCCAAGGCAAGGACGGAGCCGAGGACAACACAAAAGGCAAAGCCTGCGGGCCGTTTCGGCGTCATGTTCGGCACTTTGCAACACTCCGGTTCGACGGCGATTCCCGCGCAAAACTATCACCACGGCGGCGGCGGCAGAACCGCTTCGGGCGGTCTCATTCCTTCGTCAAAGGCGGGGCCATTCCCGACGAATTTCAATTAGTTACGCAATGGCGGGGGTTTCTTGACTCACCCCCACCCCCTCAGTATGGTCCGCGCGGTTTTGCGGGCGGCGGTTTGGCGGGGCCTTGCAACGGTGCGAGTCGAAAGCATGGCTGACGGCCCGCGCGAAAACGGTCCCCGCGACAATCCTCCGAACGACGAAGCCGCCCTCTCCGCGAGGCTCCGGCATCTCGGCGACCGGCTCACCCAAAAGAGCCGGCCCGGCGACAATGTCGAGCAGCCCCGGTCGTCGACCGATGCGTCGATGATCGCAAGGGGGTTCCGGCTGTCATCCGAACTGGTGGCCGGGGTCGCCGTTGGCGCGATTATCGGCTGGCTGCTCGATCGCTGGCTGGGGATTTCGCCATGGGGGCTGATCGTGTTTCTGCTGCTCGGCTTCGCCGCCGGGGTCTTGAACGTGATGCGCGCGGCCGGGGTCGTCCGCCCGAACAGAATTGACGAGAACTAGCGAAAGCTGGTGAGAGGCAACGAGAACGCAGTCGAACGGAAATCATGGCCGACCCGATTCACCAGTTCCAGATCGTCGAATACTTCCCCATCGCCAAGATCGGCGGCGCCGAGATCGCCTTCACCAATTCGGCCGCGCACATGGCCGTCGCGGTCGGCGCCATCACGCTGTTCCTGGTCGGCGCGACCGCGAGCCGCAGCCTGGTGCCGGGCCGCATGCAGTCGGCCGCCGAACTACTCTACGAATTCGTCGCCACCACGATCCGCAGTACCGCCGGGTCGGAGGGCATGCGCTTCTTCCCGTTCGTGTTCACGATCTTCGCCTTCGTGCTGACCGTGAACATGATGGGCCTCGTCCCTTACGCCTTCACGGTGACGAGCCACATCATCATCACCGCGGCGCTGGCGATCACCGTCTTCCTCACGGTGCTGTTCTACGGCCTGTACCGGCACGGGCTGCACTTCTTCAACCTGTTCGTGCCGAAGGGCGTGCCGATCTACATCCTGCCGCTGATCGTGGCGATCGAGGTCCTCTCGTTCCTGTCGCGGCCGATCTCGCACAGCGTGCGTCTGTTCGCCAACATGCTGGCGGGCCACATCACGCTCAAGGTGTTCGCGGGCTTCATCGTGCTGATGGGCTCGGCGCTCGGCGCGATCGGCTGGGCCGGCGCGGTGCTGCCCTTCGCGATGATCGTCATCCTGATGGCACTCGAGACCCTGGTGGCGTTCCTCCAGGCCTATGTGTTCGCCATCCTCACCTGCATCTACCTCAATGACGCAATTCACCCCGGTCACTGAAGGCCGGGCGGAACACAGCTAGAACCAGAAGGAGTCGGTTATGGATCCAGTCGCAGCGAAATTCATTGGCGCGGGCATTGCCTGTATCGGCATGGGCGGCGCCGGCGTCGGCGTCGGCATCATTTTCGGCAACTACCTTGCCGCCGCCATTCGCAACCCGTCGGCCGCTCAGGGCCAGTTCGGCAACCTGATTTTCGGCTTCGCCATCACCGAAGCGCTCGGCATCTTCTCGCTGCTGATCGCGCTGCTGCTCCTGTTCGCGCTCTAAAGTCCGCAAGCGACATCCGCGATGGCCACCACAACAGCCCATACCGAACAACCTGCGGGTCACAAGGAGCCGTTTCCTCCTTTCAATTCGCAGACGTTCGCGTCGCAGCTTTTCTGGCTCGTCATCGCGTTTGTGCTGCTCTACGTGCTGATGTCGAAGCTCGCGCTGCCGCGCGTCAGCTCCGTCATCGACGCGCGCGCCAAGCGCATCGCCGACGATCTGGCGGCGGCGCAGAAGGCCAAGACCGAGTCCGAAGAGGCGGTCGCGGCCTATGAGAAGGCGCTGGCCGACGCCCGCGCCCGCGCGCAGGCGATCGCCGCCGAGACCCGCGACAAGAACGCCGCCGAGGCCGAACGGGACCGCAAGGTTCTGGAAGAGCAGCTTAACGGCCGGCTGGCGAAGGCCGAAGAGGTCATCAAGGCGACCAAGACCGCCGCGATGGCCAATGTCGGCGGCATCGCCGCCGACACCGCCAAGGCGATCGTCGCGCAGCTCGTCGGCACCGCGCCGTCCGACCAGGCGGTCGCCGCCGCCGTCGATGAAGCCCTGAAACGCTAGGACGCCGCGATGCTGCTCGAACCGGAAATCTGGGTTGCCATCGGCTTCGTCGTCTTCGTCGGCGTGCTCGGCTATATCGGCGTCCACAAGATGCTGGCCAAGGCGCTCGACGACCGCGGCAACCGCATCAAGGCCGAGCTCGACGAGGCGGCCAGGCTCAAGAACGAGGCGCTGGCGCTGGTGGCGGAATATCGCCGTAAGCGCGAGGCCGCCGAAAGCGAGGCGCAGTCGATCATCGCCGGCGCCAAGGCGGATGCCGAGCGCATGGCCACCGAAGCCCGCGCCAAGGCCGAGGAATTCGTCGCCCGCCGCACCAAGATGGCGGAAACCAAGATCGCCCAGGCCGAGGCCCAGGCGATCGCCGACGTGCGCAATGCCGCAGCCGACGCCGCCGTCACCGCGGCCGAGCGTCTCCTGCGCGAGCAGGCGACCGGCGAGGTCGCCCGCGACCTGATCGCCAAGGGCATCGCCGACATCGGCAAAAAGCTGAATTAGGACGCTGAACCGCCCCCGGATAAGTCGGCGCCGCCGGTCCCGCCCGCCGGGATTGCGGCCGGAAATCGTTTGCCGTCCCGCCGGCTTTTCCCCGCTAATCCCTGCCGTGCTGTGAAAAAATCCGCCCGCGGAGCCCGCCGCCGCATTGTCAGGCGCGGGCGCCGGAATAGATTGTGGCAACTGATTCGTCCGAATCGATAGTCGCGTAACCCAGATTGCCGAACGCGGCGTCGGAGGACCTTTGATCATTTTCGACTGCAACGGGGTGCTGGTCGACAGCGAGCGGATCGCCACCGCGGTCGCGTCGGAAGAGCTCATGCAGGCCGGGTTCGGTCTCACCCCCGAAGTGATCGCCCACTATTTCACCGGCCGCCGCCCGACCGACATGTATCAGGCGATCGAGCAGGCCGCCGGGCGCAACCTGCCGCCCGACTTCATCGGCCGCGTCACCAGCGCGACCCTGAAGCGCTTCCGCCAGGAGCTGCGCGCCACCAGCCACGTCGCCACCGCGCTGTCCTGGCTGCGCGGGCCGAAATGCGTCGCCTCGTCGTCGCCGATCGACCGCATCCGCCTGAGCCTCGACACCACCGACCTGCTGCGCTTCTTCGATCCCTATCTTTTCTCGGCGAGCGACGTCCGCAAGGGCAAGCCGGCGCCCGACCTGTTCCTCTACGTCGCGCAGAAGATGAGCATCGAGCCGCGCGACTGCATCGTCGTCGAGGATTCAGCCGTCGGCGTCGCCGCCGGCGTCGCGGCGGGCATGACCGTGGTCGGCTTCGCCGGCGGCAGCCACGCCCAGGGCAAGCTCGCCGGCCAGCTCACCGCCGCCGGCGCGCGCACCGTGATCGCCGACATGCGCCTGCTGAAGGGCACGATCTCCGCGCTGCGCGGCTGGTAAGACCGCAGCGTCAGACCTCTTCTATTTTAATGGGAACAGTATCCGTCATGCTCGGCCTTGTGCCGGGCATCCACGTCTTGCTTCCGCCACTGACACCAAAGACGTGGATGGCCGGGACAAGCCCGGCCATGACGGAGAGATATCTTCCGAGAACCGCCTGCTCTAGCGCCGCTTGCGCGCCGGCGCCTTCGGCTTCTTCGCCGGCTCCAGCGCCTGCTGGTCGTAGCCGACATAGACGATGTAGGAGTCGATATCGCCGGCCGGCCGCGGCATCGGGAACGAAATCTCCGGATCGATATGCGTGAAGGTCGCGCCGGCGGAGCCGTCGGTCACCGCGACCGACAGCCGCGCGAGCTTCGACAGCACCACTTTCGGCTGCGGCCCTTCATGCACCACCGCGATGCGCAGCGGCACGTCGACCTGGCCCGGCCCGCCGGCCGGCCCGGTGATGATGCGGCCCTCGATGCCGACCTTCATGGTCACGATGCCGGCAGCGTATTTGCACTCGCGCGCCGTGTTGACGATGCTGCCCTGGTATTTGAGCGAGAGCGGCGAGTCCGCCGCCTCGCCCTTCGTCTTGTCGGTGACGATCAGCGTCGAGGTTCCGGTGCGGACCGTGACG
>Ga0180221_1001042_pt1 | contig 20318 bp, 20 predicted proteins | sample eDN5th37CKraftMG_FD_151339 | JGI IMG/M metagenome (GOLD analysis project Ga0180221, IMG submission 151339) | Enriched Miracle-Growth compost microbial communities from Emeryville, California, USA - eDNA 5th pass 37_C Kraft MG (version 2) (version 2) ...
ATACTGGCCGTTGCGCTCGGCGACGTCGAACGGCTGGTTGATGACGAGGCGCAGCGTCGGGCGCGCGAAATAGGTTTCCTGATCGCGGCCGTTGACCGTGATCTTGCCCGAGCCCGGCTTCAGCCAGACGCGCGCGACCGCATCCTTGCGGCGGCCGGTGGCATAGGCGCGGCCCTGCGCGTCGACGATCTTCTCGCGCAGCGGCGTCGTCGGCAGGATGACGGCGGGGGCGGCGGGAGCCTCGCCCTCGGGCGCCGTCGGGGCAGCGGCGGCGGGCGCCGGCTGCGCGCCGGTCAGCGCGGCGAGATCGGAAAGCGATTGGCGGTTGTCGGTCATCAGGCGCCCACCTTGTTCTTGCGGTTCATGGCCGCGACATCGAGGATCTGGGGGTTCTGTGCTTCATGGCTGTGCTCGGGGCCCGAGAAGACGCGCAGGTTGCGCATCTGCTGGCGGCCGAGCGGCCCGCGCGGGATCATCCGCTCGACGGCCTTCTCCAGCACGCGCTCGGGGAAACGGCCCTCCAGCACCTTGGCGGCGGTCACGCCCTTGATGCCGCCGGCATAGCCGGTGTGCTTGTAATAGACCTTCTGGGCGAGCTTGCGGCCGGTGAAGCGCACCTTGTCCGCGTTGATGACGATGACATTGTCACCGCAATCGATGTGCGGGGTGAAGCTCGGCTTGTGCTTGCCGCGCAGGATGTTGGCGATGATCGAGGCGACGCGACCGACGACGAGGCCGTCGGCGTCGATCAGATGCCATTTCTTTTCCACCGTCGCCGGCGTCGCCGACTTGGTGGTCTTCATGAGCGCCTTCATGGCGATGACCCTTCCAAACGAACCGCGCCGCCCGGCCCGAAAGGGTGGCGGACGGCGCTGATGGAGCCGCCAATGCCGGTGGCGGCTCCGAAAGTCAAGCAAAACGCCGTTTTCGAGAGAGGTATTTCGATACCTCTGCCTGTCCGGCCGGTCAGGAGCGGTCGGGCGCGCGGTCCTTGTCGTAGGCGCCGAGGCCGGGCTTGTAGCTCTTCTCGTCGATGAACTGGCGGATGCCTTCCTTGCGGCCCTCATTGTCGAAGCTGTTGGCGGCCTCCTGCGCGCGGATCAGATAATCCTCGGCATTATCGTAGGTCATCTCCATCGTCCGGCGCACGGCGTCCTTGGCGGCCTTGAGCGCCACGGGGTTCTTCCCGAGGAGGATGTTGGCCAGCTCCGTCACGCGCGCCTCCAGCCGGTCGAGCGGCACGCTTTCGTTGACCAGCTTCCACTCGGCCGCCTTCTTGCCGTCGATCAGCTCGCCGGTCAGCGTGTGGTACATGGCGTCGCGCATCGACATCAGGTCCACCGCCACCTTGGTCGCGCCGCCGCCGGGCAGGATGCCCCAGTTGATCTCGGACAGGGCGAAGTTCGCCTCATCCGCCGCGATCGCGAGGTCGCAGGCGAAGAGCGGGCCGTAGCCGCCGCCGAAGCACCAGCCGTTGACCATCGCGATCGTCGGCTTCTGGAACCAGCGCAGGCGCTTCCACCAGTGATAGGCCTCGCGCTGGGCCTTGCGCGTGCCCTCGAGGCCCATCGCCTCGGTCTCGCGGAAATATTCCTTGAGGTCCATGCCCGCCGACCAGGCGCTGCCCTCGCCCTTCAGCACCAGCACGCCGAAATCGTCGCGGAATTCGATCTCGTCGAGGATCTCGCCCATGCGCCGGTTGAGGTTGGGCGACATGCAGTTGCGCTTCTCCGGGCGGTTGAAGCTCAGCCAGGCGATGCCGTTCTCGATGCGACAGGTGGCGACATTGGGATCGTCGGGTCGGTCGGTCATGGTGGATTCCTCAGGGAAAGGAAGGGGGAGGGGTTCAGATGGGATAATGGCGCGGCTCGGTATCCACGGTGATCCAGCGCAGCTCGGTGAACTGGTCGATCCCCGCCTTGCCGCCGAAGCGGCCGTAGCCCGACGCGCCGACGCCGCCGAAGGGCATCTGCGCCTCGTCATGCACGGTCGGCCCGTTGACGTGGCAGATGCCCGATCTGATCCGCCGCGCGACGCGCAGGCCGCGCGCGGTGTCGCGGGTGAACACCGCCGCCGACAGGCCGTATTCGGTGTCGTTGGCGAGGCGGATGGCATCCTCCTCGTCCTTCGCGCGGATCACCGCGACGACGGGGCCGAAGCTCTCCTCGGCATAAAGGCGCATGTCCTTCGTCACCTTGTCGATGACGGTCGCCGGCATGACAACGCCGTCGCTCGGCCCGCCGGTGAGCCGGGCTGCGCCCTTGCACACCGCGTCGGCGACCAGAGCCTCGACATGATCGACCGTCTTGCGATCGACCACTGCGCCCAGCGGGGTGGTGCCGACGCCGGGGTCGCCTGCCTTCATCGACGCGGCCTTGGCGCGGAATTTTTCGACGAACGCCTCGGCCACGTCCTCCACGACGATGATCCGCTCGGTCGACATGCAGATCTGGCCCTGGTTCATGAACGCGCCGAAAGCGGCGGCGGCCACCGCCTCGTCGAGGTCGGCGTCGTCGAGCACGATCAGCGGCGCCTTGCCGCCCAGCTCCAGCAGCACGGGCTTGAGATGCCCGGCCGCACGCTTCGCGATGATCCGGCCCACGGCGGTCGATCCGGTGAAGTTGATCCGCCGGATCGCCTTGTGATCGATCAGCGCACCGACGACGTCGCCCGCATCGGCCGGCGCATTGGTGACGACGCCGACCACGCCGTCGGGCAGGCCCGCCGCGGCGAAGCTCTCGACGATGATCCCGTGCGTGCGCGGGCAGATCTCCGATGCCTTGAACACCACGGCATTGCCGCAGGCGAGCGCGGTGGCGATCGCGCGCACGCCCAGGATCACCGGCGCGTTCCACGGCGCGATGCCCAGGATGACGCCCACGGGCTCGCGGATCGCCATCGCCAGGCAGCCCGGCGTGTCGGAAGGGATCACCTCGCCCGAAACCTGGGTGGTGATGGCGGCGGCCTCGCGGATCATGCCGGTCGCCAGCATGACGTTGAAGCGGGCCCAGCCCTCGGTCGAGCCGATCTCGGCCTTCATCGCCGCCACGAAATCGTCGGCGCGCGCGGCGAGCGCGTCGGCCGCCTGATTGAGCAGCGCGCGGCGCGCGTTGGGCCCCAATGCGGCCCAGGCGGGAAAGGCCGCCATCGCCTTGTCCGCGACCGCACCCGCCTCGGCGGGGGTCATCGCGGCGGCGGTGCTGGCGGGCGCGCCGGTCATGGGGTTCAGGCGGGTAAAGCTCGACATGATGTCCTCTCCGAATCGGCAAACTAGTTATGCTATATAACAATATGGCGCAAGGCCCCTTCGCCTGCTATGCCGGCGGCCGGGAGGACGAAGGATGGCAGGTGAGGGGCGACGCGCCGGGGTGCGGATAGATGATGGGTCGAACCAGCATGCGCATCCGTTGCTCGTGGAGACCGGCCTTACCGACAGGCTGGGCTTCCTGCTGCGCTACGCGCAGAATCTGGTGTGGAACGACCTCGTCGCCGCGTTCGAGGCCTTCGGGTTGCGCCCGGCGCATTATTCGGCGCTGCTGATGCTGCGCGCGAGGCCCGGCTGCCGCCAGCAGGACATAGGCGAGGCGCTGGGCATCCAGCGGCCCAATCTGGTGGCGATGATCGAGACGCTGGAGCGGCGCGGGCTGATCGCGCGCGCGGTGAATCCCGCCGACCGCCGCTCCTATGCGCTGCGCCTCACCGGGGTGGGCGCGCGGACGCTCGACGAGATGGACGTCGCGCACCACGCGCATGAGGAGCGCGTGGCCGCGCTGCTCGCGCCGATGCGGCCGGAAACGCTGTTGCCGGGGCTGCGCCGGCTGGCGGGGCTCGACGGCGCGCGGTAGCAGGCTTTCGCCGGCGGCGCTCCGCTCTCCGGCGGATTACAGCATCTTCACTTGCCGCCGGCCGGGCAGCGCATATCTTCGCGCGGACCGGCCGGATCGGGAGGATGTCGGCGGGGACATGCTTCTCCCGAGGCCGGCCGCGCCGACCCCGTCGTCGCTCACCGACAATTTCCAATCCTGTCCGCGCGAATGATAGTCGACCAGGATCTTGCTTTCGCGATCGCGGGAAAGGCATGCCTGAGCGCGTTGATCACCAGCTCGGTGACGATCAGCCCGAGACTGACCGAGATGTCCGCGTCCACGCTGCTGTCGTCCGCCGTCACGTCGAGCGACAGACGATCATGATTATGGATCATGGAGACGCCAAGGCTGCGGCATAGCCGGGTGAAATAGCTGCGCAGTTCCACATCGCCCAGCCTCGACGCGGCGAGCTGCTGCTGGACGGTGGCGATGGACATGACCCGGTGGTGTGCATCGTGGAGATGTTCTCGGGTCTCCTCCGGCTGCACCCGCCGCGCGCGGCCATCCGGTCGAGCATATTCCTGGCCGAAGTCGATGGCGCCGATCCCGGATCAGAACGTGATCGCCTCGCGAGCCTGCGGCCGAATGAACACGCTGCGGATCTCGGAATGCCTGGCCCGTGCCAGCCGCTCGATCTGCGTCACGGCGGCCTCGATCTTCCGGGTGTCGAGATTGTCCTCGAAATCGAGGCTGATCGTCACCATCACCTGATCCGGCGCGAGGTGGACGGTGAGGACGTTGTTGACCGCGCACACGCCCGGCTGCGCCTTCGCGATGGCCGTGATGTCTGCGGTGAGCGCGGGGCTGGCGCGCTCGCCGATCAGAAGGCCCTTGCTTTCGCGGGCGAGCAGGATTGCCACGATCCCCAGGACGATACCGATCAGGATCGATCCGATTCCGTCGAGGCGGGGCTCTTCCAGCATGACGGCCAGGCCGATGGAAAGCGCCGCGATGAGGATGCCGACAAGCGCCGCGCTATCCTCGAACAATACCACGAAGGTCGTGGGATCCTTGCTCCGGCGAATGGCTTCCCACCAGCCCATGTCGCCCTGCGCCTGCCGGAACTCGCGACGGGCGACGCGCCATGATGTGCCCTCGAACAGGAAGGCCGCGCCCAGCACCACGTAATTCACCACCACATGATCGATCGGTTTCGGGTGACGGATATGGGAGATGCCCTCGTAGACGGAGACGCCCGCGCCCCCCGCGAAGATCAGCAGCGCGACGACGAAGCTCCAGAAATACAGCTCTCGCCCGTAGCCGAGCGGATGGATGGCATCGGGCTTCTGCCGCGACCGTTTCATGCCATAAAGCAGCAGCCCCTGATTGCCCGTATCGACCAGCGAGTGGATGGCCTCGGTCAGCATCGATGAGCTGCCGGTCACCAGCGCGGCCACGAACTTGGTCACGGCGATCGCGAGATTGCCCGCAAGGGCCGTGTAAACGACCCGTTTCCCTCCGGTCGCCATTTCAGGCTCTCCCGACATGCGGGCCGGCGCCCCGAGGACCGCATATCGGCGATATCTTCTTCATTGCTTTTTCGCGCGCTCCACCCAGCCTGCTTCGCCATCCCGGCGCAGGCCGGATATAGCACGACGACGCCCGGTCCGAAGGCCATCCGCCACGGCGGGGCCACAAAGCCGAACCGGACGCCGACCGGCGTGAACAGGGGCATCTATCCCGCGGAGGAGAACGGCATCGTGGCAAGCGGAACATGGCGCCGCCGATCCCGATCCTTTCGGCGGTCGTGGCCACGAAAGGGGGTTTCGGCGCGCTATGACGTAGCGCCCATTATGGTTGGCGCCCAAGACGACGAAGATGAGAACTGGCGAATCGTCGTCTGAGAGATCGCGGAACCTGCGGTCCCGACGGCTTTGCGCCCCATCCTGGACATAGCCGGACTGCGGCATCAGGCCCGAAAGCAGCCACCCAGGATCGATCTGGACCAAGATCGCGATTTAAGGCATTCAGCAGAACGGATCGGACGAGCTCACGCTTTCAGTGGTTGCTGCCTCCGTCCTCATAAGGCCATCCTTCTTCGCTCGCGCGAGCGTCTGCATCGATATCGTCGTAAAATTGCGTCATGAGATCGCTATATTGCCGCGAGACAGGATCATGCCCATCATCTTCGGATTCTTCAAAATCATCGTCATTCCAATTGCCGCCGGGCAGGCTCGCTAGCAGTGCCGCAGTTCGCTCGGCGCGCCCTTCCACGATATCGATGGCCGACTTCTCAAGGATAGCGATCGCCTGTTCCGAGATCGCAGAATTGATATCGAAAGTTCCGAACCTGCTGATAGCATCCGGGACCGCCTTCAGCCGGAGACGGAAGATTTCGGTCTCTCCATTGCCCGCCCGCAAATTCTTGACGAGTTCAGTACGATCGAAGCGGTCAAAGACCTCGTCGAAAATTTCGTGGATAAGGGCTTCCATCGTCGCGGCCGACCGCCGTGTCTCGAAATCCCAGCGGGCGACAAAACGCCAATCGGTGAAATTGAGGCAGGGACGTGGCGGGTATGGCCGGTCTTTGATCCTGCCATTGAGATAGTCCAGTCGTCGGGTGCCGTAAGCGGCAAAGCCGATCTTGAAGAGATACAAGCGATCATTCCGAAGCGCCCATTCCTGTAGGCGATCACTCGTTGCAACGTAGAGATACCCCTTCCTGAGAGGAGATCGCGATCGATCGGTCATTCTGTCCTCCGAACGGTTTCATTGCCTCCTGTCCGAACAGCGACGTCAGCACGAACGCTGCGATGGAAGACGATTCAGCTCTCCAACCCTGAGCAGTTTAGAACAAACGAAGAACGTTGTCAAGGCTGAACGACCCTCCTAATCTGCGGGGATACCGCAAGCGTAGGTGGCCAGAGATGTCAGTTCACCAGCGCCAGTCCGGACGGTCCGCTGCCGACCGGCGCCAGGACAGCCGTCGCTCCGCAATGCGACCCACCGCGCGGCGCTGGTCGAGGCGAGCGAGCGGGGGACGATACCGGCTATCCATGGTGTCGTGCGCTGGCGGATCATCGATCTCGCCCAAATATTGTGGGACGACTTCTCGCTGTCGGTATCGCGGCCTATCTTGAGCCGCGAGTTGCGTGCGCTCGGCTGCCGCAAGCTCCTGCTTGGCGGTATAGTTTTCTCCAGCTGTGCGGGAACCGGTATTTCGCGATCGGATTGTTAAAATAAGTACTCCAGATTTACTTCTCAGTCACTGAACGATTGCGTATCCGACAGTACAGGCGCTCAGCATGTCGTTGCAGCGATCCGAAAGCACTGGCCGTGGCTCAAACATCTCTTCGCCGATGGCGCCTGACCGTACCCGTCTCTTGGATGCCGCCGCCTATCGCGATTGCGTTCTCGAGATCGTCCGCCGGACCGACAAGGAGTCCGGTTCAAAATCATGCCCGCGGGTCGTCGAGCGCACCTTCGGTTGGATGACACGCCGGAAACGCCTGGTCCGGGATTATGTGCAGCGCATCGACGTCTCTGAAGCGATGATCCATGTCGCTATGGGCAGCCTCATGCTGCGCAGAATCGCCCCTCCCCGACCATTCTCAAACGGACTCTGAGGCGGAAGTACACCTGTTCTTGCTGCGCTGCCCCCAATGTCGTGGTCCTGACGTTACCCTTTGCCCAAGGACGGCGCCGTAAATCATAATTGGCGCCAGAACGACGGCGCAAACTGCAATAGAATCTCCCAGTCCGCTCTGATCGCCAAAAAGATTGGTGGAAATCATGGCCACGAGGGACGGCCCGATTACCAATCCCGGCAACATGATCAATATCACGAAGATTCCCCCCACACGCCCGCGATATTCTGCGGGAGTCGTCATTTGAACAATGGCCGCAGCATAGCCAGTATTTGCAAACAAGAGGAAAAAGGGAACGGTCAGGCAGGCGAGATTAAAATATGGATCGGGAACCAGAAAGGCCAGGACAAGGACAGGGATGGATGCGAACACCGTAAAGCCGAAATACCGAAAATGCGCGTCCTGCCGTCCCCGGGCGAACATCCGGTCGACAAACCAGCCAGCGAACAACTGACCCCCGCCTCCGGCGATCGCGGCCACGCCCCCGATAGCGGCGCCCACTTGCGCAGGCGACCAGCCGAAATTTCGGCTGAAATAGGCCGGACCCCATAGGAGGACCGCGTTGGCCAAAACGCCGGACGGCGCAAAGGAGAGAAATACGGCGGCCCAAAATTGTCTGCGCTCTACCAAATGCCACAGGACTTTTTGCCAGCTAAGGTTCGCGCCTGCCGAGGGCAAGCCAGTCCGCGGCGGTTCCGACAGTGTGAAAGCCAGCATTGCCAGGAACAGACCCGGCAGTCCAATCGCCAAAAACACGGCCTGCCAGGCGGACAAGGTTCCAAGGACCGGCACGACCAAGGAATGCTGAGCGGAGAAGTAAGAAATCAATACACCGCCGAAGCCCATGGACACGCCAGCTCCGACAATCATGCCGACAGAGAAGATGGCCATCGCCAGCGAGAGTCGGTGACGGGGGTACAGGTCGGTCAACAGCGAATACGCAGCGGGCACGAGGGTCGCCTCACCGATCCCTACGGCCATCCGGCTGAGGAATAGGCCCTCGAAACTGGTAGCCAGTGCACAGCTCGCAGTTGCGAGCGACCACAGGCTCACGCCCGCATAGATGACCAGCCGCCTGGGATAGCGATCAACGAAACCACCCATAACTAGGGCAAGCACGGCGTAAACCAGGGCAAAGGAGAGGCCCATCAGCATACTGATCTGGACATCGTCTATGTGGAGATCCCGACGGATCAGGTCTACCATCATCGATAATATTTGCCGATCCAAAAATGAGAGCGCGGAGAACAGGACTAGGATAGCCAGGCTTAGCCATGCACGCGGTGATACCTTGGATATGGATGTTTCCCCTACATCATCGCGCATCATGCGGCCCGCCCCAGCAGCCGGTCAGCACTTTGGTCGACTACGGAGGCAAATGGCATGGCAAGGGATATCCGCCGGATTAGCTCTGACTGGCGATTGCAATCGAGCTTCACAAACATGTCGGAAATATGCGTTCGCAGGGTCGTATATTTTATCGAGAGAAGGCTTTGAATCTCCTTTGCGTCCCGCCCCAGGTACATATGAGCGGCAATCAATGCCTCCGTTCGAGTCAGGTCGAACAAATGTCGTAGTAATTCCGGGCTGACGTCGCATATCGCCTTGTGTGGAGTCTGAAGATAGATCGTGGCATAAGCTATCTGGCGCTGAATGACGGGATCGCTGGCAAATTCGCGCCGGACGAGAATGAGCTGCCCACCTGGAAGCGCCATTGTCTTCTGAAATTCGAGCCCCGAGCCGTAATCGAGAGCAGTCGAGACGATTGACCCGATCTGGAAACCCAAATCCGAATCGTTGGTTACGAAGCTATTGCCATGTATGCGCAGGTTGATCTCCTCAAGGAAATCTGCGGCGGCCTCATTCATGATTTTCGGCGACATTTCAGTCCGGCATATGATCAATCCAATGCCGGTCCGGTCGAGGATACGTCCGTAGACCGCCTGCTGGGATGCCGCGTCTGACATCTTTAGCCGCAACCTGAGCGCGGTTCCGAGATGAGCTACAATTGATTCGAAGAGTTCCTGGTCCTTCTTTACAAAAGGGTCCGATCCCCCGGGGCGCATGGCATAAAGAAAGTAGTTTTCGTCCTCGAGTTCTATAATCCGCGACAACATTATGCGCTCCGCATTATATCGCTTCAGCAGGCGTAGCGCGGGTTCGCGGATTCGGCATTCATCCAGGACATTCCGGATTTCTACCTGTCGTTCTGACAATGCGATCTCTAGTCGCTGCTCATTGGACCGGTTTTCCCAAGTGGAGACATCGGCGCGCGAGCTGTAGTCGCCAACCGCCAGAATCCGACTTTTGCAGGATGCCGGCGAACGCTTGACCTGAAGGGAGACGGTGCTCGCAGCGACCATCCCCCTTATCCGCTCCAGCGCATCGTTGAGGGGCGCATCGGGATCAGCACTCTCGTATATCGATCCTATCAGCGCATCGTAGTTTTCTTGACCTCGCACACGCCCTCTCCAGCTTGCCGACCTCTCCAGGCCTTGTCTCACATCTCCACCGCATAGCGAAGCGCCTCGCAGAGCATAGGAGGAGAACGGCCCACGCAGGTCCTCAAAACTGATGACTTTCAATTTTGGGCGCCTGCTATCGTGGTGACGGCACCGGGCAACGCAGGCGGTTCGGCGACGCCATCAGCAGAGTCGTGCATGCCCGGGCCGGCCTGGGCAGCTTGGTAGAAATGGGTCGCGGAAGGGGGCGGAGATCCCGGCGCTCGGCCTTGGGGTTGGCGCATCGGGACGGCAAGTGCGGGAGCGTTCGCGGCCCGGACCGGCGGGCGCAATGGGATTTGGGGAAGAATATGCGTGTTGGTTCGCTGGGTTATGTGGTCGCGGAAACCGTGGATCTATCGAAGTGGGAAAACTTCGCTATGGATATTCTGGGGCTGATGCCAGCCCCGAAGACGCAGGACGGGACGTTGGCATTCCGGATGGACGAAAGGCCGTTCCGCCTGCTTGTCAGGGAAGCTTCAGCCGACCGCCTCGGCCTGGTCGGGTGGGAGTTCTACTCCAAGTCAGATTTCGAGGCAGTCATCGCAAGACTTTGCGATCTTGGACGACCGGTAGATCGGTTGGATGCGCTGGGGGCGCGTCAGCGGCAGGCCTATGAAGTCGCTCAATCCAGCGATCCGGCGGGCAATGTCTTCGAAATCTTCTACGGGCGCTTTCTAGACTACGCGCCCTTCGTTTCTCCGGCAGCGATCTCCGGTTTCGTGACCGGCGCGCAAGGCATGGGGCATATCGTCCTATCAGCACCCAACTTTGCCGAAACGCATGATTTCTATCGCGACGCATTGGGCTTTCGCGACACTGACCTGGGCACCTTCCCCTCTCCCGTCCCCGGGGCCGGCGAAATGCGGATCGCTTTCATGCACGCAGCGAATCCGAGACACCACTCCCTCGCGATCATCGAACTACCCCAGTTCGAGAGTGGTGCGGCGCATCTCATGCTTCAGGTTGCGAATGTCGATGACGTCGGTCGCGTCTATGACAAAGTTCTTGCCGGGGGAGCATCCCTGTCGGTTTCGCTGGGTCGGCACGTCAACGACGGCATGTTATCATTCTACCTGCGCACACCAAGCGGATTCGACATTGAATTCGGGTGCGATGGACTGGAAATCGACCCCGACAGGTGGGTGCCCACGACGAGTCTGGTAATGGTCGAGGGACATCTGGATTCCGCACATGTCGGGATTCTGCATGATGACTGGAACCTGTTCGGGCGCCAGGTTGATAGTTCGCTCAGTCAATTCGTGCGCAGCTCCACCGATATATCGACCGAGGACGATGCGCCCAGGATCGAAGTGCAGGAAACTGCACATGGCTTTTACTCCGGCGCCATCCGCAATGCGAGTTTTCGCGGAAACGACGCCAGCTACGCCAGGATACATGCATTCATGGTTCCCTGGTTGTCGCTGGTTCCGCCCGGCATGTACGCATTCGAGGTTCCCCTCAATGATCATCAGGTGAGTTATCTCCTTGTCACTTGGGATCCGGACCGCCGTATCGACCGCGAAGAGTATCGGCGGCGTCGCTGCAGCTCCGGAGCGTTCGTCGAGGAGGTGCCCGACAATCTCGTCATGCGCTTCACGGGCACCGCCGAAAATGGCTGGCACCAGGATCGTATCCGGATGCGAAACGGGGAAAGCTTCAGCGGGATGAGCGAGTTCGTTTCGGAAGACTTCGCTGTGACTACCTCGATGGGACCGATTCTGGATCGCAGCCGCGAGCATCTCGTGCCGTCCGACGCCGCCGTGGTCAGTATGCGCAGGCAATTGCTAAGAGCGGCAAAGAATCTTCAGAACGGCATCGAGCCGCCGATGATGTCGACGGAAGAAAGCGCGCAGATTCGCGTCAGCGACGGCATCATAGAACCGGGCCAGCGGTGGCAAGATCTCCTCAATGCCTGCCAGGCGAACCTTTTGCAGAACCCAACGAACCCTGCGGGTGCGTAGCTTCATGCGCTCAAATGCCCCGCGAGAGGAAAGACCGGCAATGGGGCGGTGCTCACGACGGGTGGGAGTCGCGATCCCCGACGCCGCGACATGACGGCCGACATCCGCTCCAGGCTTGTCTTCGTCGGAAGCCAGACCGACGCAATCCACGGAGGCGTATTTGGTGGCCTCGGCGAAGGGGTCTATGCGTTCAGGCTGGACTCTCCCGACCTTCCCCTTACGCCGCTCGGTGTAGCTGCCCTGCCGGATCCCACATTTCTGGCGGTGTCTCGAACGCGGAACGTTGTCTATGCGGCAAGTCATTCTGTTCGCTTCGAGGGCGAGCCAGGCGCCGGCGTGACTGCCTTCCGAATCGACGCCGACGGGTCCATGATGCGTATCAATTCGCAGCGCGTCGCGCATCCGCACGTAACCATGATCGCCCTGGACAGGCAGGAGCAATTTCTGTTCGCAGCGAGTTCGCTAGGCGGGGCCGTATCGGTCCTGCCCGTGGACCCGGACGGGAGCATCCAGCCCGTCGTCGAAGTTGCCCGGTTCGACGGAGACATTTTGGTAGCCGTGGGTGAGACGCCCCAGCCGGTCCCGTTACCCGGCAGACCGGGGCGGACGATCACGGCGATCCCCGTCTATGGGCCGACGACGATGCCGCACTGCATATGCGCGACTGGAGATGAACTCATCGTGGCGGATATCGGATCAAACGCAATCGAGAGGCTGACGTTCGATCGCGCGACTGGCAGACTGTGGAGGAAATCGCGACTGACACTCAGCAGACGAGCCGGACCGCGAATGCTCGCGCTGCACCCGAATGGTGATCTGTTCTACTCGATAAACGAGCTCGACTGCACCGTGAGCGCTTTCGTCTTCTCGCGGCAAAGTAGCGCAATCCAGGAGGTTCAGGTCATCTCCACCCTGCCAGACGGCGCGTCCGGAGGGCAGACGGCGGGGGGGCTGGTGATCCATCCGTCGGGCCGTTTTCTCTGGGCGACCAATCGTGTCCATAACAGCATCGCCTGCTTCGATGTGGGGCCTTCGGGAACGCTGCAGCATTCGGGGGTCTTGCCCTCAGGGGGCGCCTTTCCCATTCACCTGAACCTTACGCCCGATGGCGCGCATCTCTACGTCTCGAACGCACACAGCGGCCAGCTTTGCGCCTTTGCCATCGATGCATTTACGGGTGAGCTCACTGCGAAAGCGACCACGGAGGTACCGGGGACGTGCGCCGTCTTTCTCGAAACCGCGGGCCGGATTCCGCCTGGCCCTGGACTATGACTCGCAATGTTACAAAAGGCATGGATTCGGAAGGATATATTGTGCCAAGTAAAATTAGTTCGGTGGCATTTGTTGGCCTGGGTATCATGGGCAGCCATATGGCGCGGCATCTGCTGGAAGCCGGATATAGCCTTCATGTTTCCACGAAAACGCCTGGCAAGGCAGAACCGCTATTGGCGCGAGGTGCCGTCTGGCACGACAATGCCGCAGACGCAGCGGCCGTCGCCGAAGCAGTCATCACGATGGTCGGCAGTCCTACCGATATCGAGAGCTTGTATTTCGGCGCGAATGGAATCTTGAACAGCGCTGCGGCCGGCACCGTGCTGATCGACATGACGACGTCCAGTCCGACACTGGCGATACGTATTCACCGGAGTGCGGCGGAAAAAGGCCTTCTGTCCCTCGACGCTCCGGTATCGGGTGGCGAGGCCGGAGCGCGCGACGCGACGCTCACCATAATGGCCGGCGGGGAAGAGGCGACGTTCCGTCTGGTCGAACCCCTGTTCCGGCGGCTGGGGAGCAAGATAACCCTCGCGGGCGCCGCCGGTGCGGGGCAAAGTACCAAACTCTGCAATCAGATCGTCATGGCGGGCGCGATCGCGGGTGTCGCCGAAGGCCTGGCCTATGCCAAACGTGCAGGACTTGATTTGGCGCAAACTCTCCAGACGCTGTCATCGGGCGCTGCGAGGAGCTTCCAGCTCGAGATGCTCGGTCCGCGTATGTTGGCGAATGATTTCGCACCCGGCTTCATGGTCCAGCATATCTTGAAGGACCTGAGCATCGCGGCGATCGAGGCGGCGGAACATCGGCTTGACCTGAAGATGCTGAATGTCGTGCGCGAGCAATTTGCCGTTCTGGCAGATAATGGAGGCGCGCGAGACGGCATGCAGGCCATCTTCAGGTGCTACGATACGCCAGTACCGTGAAGCAGACCGGCAGGACGGCTTCGTGTTCAATCTTTGTCGTTCGGCCGCCCGATGGCCGCCCAAGTCCCGCCCGCCCGTCTCCGGGTTGGCCAAGATGCCCGCGAAGTTTTCGAGGGAATCGCGTCGACGAGGACGTGCTCGAACATTGCGAGGCGAACGCGATCGGCTTCCTCCCGGGGTTCCCGCTCGCGGCGGGCGATCTCGCCAGGCCCGGCGGCGTTGTCGATATGCTCGCCAGGGCGAAGGGTGCGACGCCCGGCCAGATCGCACTGGCCTGATACTCAAGCGCAGCCCGGTGATGCTGCGATCCCGGGCACCGGCCGGTTTGCCCATCTCGAGGAAAATGTCGCGGCGCTGCCGTGACGCTCACCGACGAGGAGTTCGCCCAGCTGGATGCCGCCTCGCCAAGACGGTGAGGCGGCGATGGCGGCAGCCTGTGGTTGACGCGCCATCCGGCGGGACGTGCAGCAAGGGGATGGAACCTGGACAGGAGGGAGCACCATCCGGCCCGGCCGTCGTCCAAGGTGATGTGAAGACCTGCGCTCCAGGCGATGAGAAGCGATCGTGAGCGTCCTGTCCACAATCGCATAAAGCCGCTGGTCGCGGACAATATCGTTGCCGCTGGCATGGATATCGGCCCGGTGATCGGATCCCGGCGTCTTGCCGCCGATGCTCACCAGGAACTGTGCGGGTTGCCGGTCGCGTCCATCCCGGAAGCAGGCCACCGGCGTTCCCCGGTTGCGAACGCGCCCGCCGATCAGGGCAAGTTTGTGGTTCGCCTCGTGGAGGCGCAACCAACCACTCCTTTACGCCGGTCAGCAGAAGCTTATGGACACCGACCCGATGTGCTGCATCTGGCTTTCAAAACGGTCCCCAGGCTTTGCGGGCTCGAGCGGTACCAGCGATCCTGACAGGATTACTTCGCCGGCTTTAAGCGGGGCACCGTAGCTACCCAGCGTATTGGCAAGCCAAGCGACCGCGGTCAGCGGCGATCCCTGCACCGCCGAACCCAAGCCCGATGAGAGCGGCGCACCATTCTTGAAAACCTCGCAGCGCAGCGCGGAGAGGTCGAGACCGCGCGGATCAACTCGCTTCTCGCCGAGCACGAAAATGCCACAGGAGGCATTGTCGGCGACGGTGTCGATAATGCTTATGTTCCAGTCCTTGATCCGGCTGTCGACGATCTCGAAACAGGGGCAAATTGCCTCGGTCGCCGTGAGCACATCCGCGGGGGTGACGCCGGGGCCGATAAGGTCGTCGCGCAGGATGAACGCGATTTCCGCCTCCGCGCGCGGCGCGATCAGCCGGCCGGCGATCTCGACGGTAGCGCCATTATCGACGATCATCCGATCGGTCAGGAAACCGAAGTCGGGTTGATAGACTCCCAGCATGTCCTGGACCGCCTTGGAGGTGGCGCCGATCTTCTTGCCGATCACGCGTTCTCCCGCCGCCTTGCGCTGCTTCAGCAACTCCAGCGAGATCGCATAGGCATCGTCAATCGTCAGCTCTGCCCGGTCCCGCAGCGGCGCGACGGTCGTACAGCCGGTGAGCGCGTCGAACAGCTCCTCTGCCATGCCCGATATCGTGACGCTCATGCTGCCTGCCTCGCTTTCACCATGTCGAGCGCGACATCAACGATCATGTCCTCCTGGCCCCCGACCATCCTGCGGCGGCCGAGCTCAACCAGAATGTCCCGGGTATCGAGGCCATAGTCCGCAGCGGCCTTTTCGGCATGACGCAGGAAGCTGGAATATACTCCGGCATAGCCGAGTGCTAGCGTCTCGCGGTCAACGCGCACGGGGCGATCCTGCAGCGGACGGACCAGATCCTCAGCCGCGTCCATCAGTTTCATTACGTCGCAGCCATGATTCCAGCCCTTGCGATCGACTGCGGCGACGAACCCCTCGAGGGGCGCATTGCCCGCGCCTGCGCCCATGCCCGCCAGGCTAGCATCAATGCGCACCGCGCCCTCCTGTGCGGCCACTATGGAATTGGCAACGCCCAGTGACAGATTATGGTGGGCGTGCATCCCGCGCTCGGTCGCGGGCTTGAGTACCCGGTCATAGGCCCTGAAACGCGCACGCACGCCGTCCATGTCTAGTGCGCCACCGCTGTCGGTGACATAGACGCAATGCACGCCGTAGCTTTCCATCAGGACAGCCTGCTGCGCGAGCGCGTCGGGTTCGATCATATGACTCATCATCAGAAAGCCCGACACATCCATGCCCAGATCGCGGGCAATACCGATATGCTGCTTCGAGACGTCCGCCTCGGTGCAGTGCGTCGCGACCCGGACCGAGCGGACGCCGAGATCATAGGCCCGCCGCAGTTCATCGACCGTACCCACCCCCGGCAGGATGAGGGTCGTCAGCACCGAGCCGGTGAGCACCTCCGCGACTGCCTCGAGCCATTCCCAATCTGTATGTGCGCCAAATCCATAGTTGAAGCTGGCACCGTTGAGCCCATCGCCATGTGCCACTTCGATGGCATCGACGCCCGCATCATCGAGCGCCTTGGCGATCGCGCGGACATGATCGAGTCCATACATGTGCTTGATCGCATGCATGCCGTCGCGCAGGGTCACATCCTGGATATAGAGCTTCGGCCCGATAAGGTCGGAATTCATGCTGCGGCCCTTGCATCGATTAGTCGCTGCGCCATCAGTTCGCCCGTCGCCTTCGCGGCGGCAGTCATGATGTCGAGATTGCCGGAATAGCTCGGCAGATAGTCGCCCGCCCCTTCGACTTCGAGGAAGATCGAAGTCTTGATGCCGGTGAACTCGCCGCGGCCAGGTATCTTGAGAGGGTTGTTATCTCCGAAACGCTCGAACTGCAGCTCCTGCTTGAGCCTGTAGCCGGGCACATAGGCCTGAACCCTGGCCACCATCGCCCCGACGGATTCGCGAATAGCCTCCTCGTCAGCGCCTTCCGACAGCGTGAAAACCGTATCGCGCATGATCATCGGCGGCTCGGCGGGATTGAGGATGATAATCGCCTTACCCCGTATCGCCCCCCCCACCTTTTCGATCGCAGCAGCGGTAGTGCGGGTGAACTCATCGATGTTGGCGCGTGTGCCCGGGCCTGCCGAGCGCGACGAAACCGAAGCAATGATTTCGGCGTAATGAACCTTGGCTACTTGCGCGACCGCGGCCACCATGGGGATCGTCGCCTGTCCGCCGCAGGTGACCATATTGACATTGCTCGCCTGCAGATGCTCGTTCATGTTGACCGAGGGTATGGTGAATGGACCGATCGCCGCCGGCGTAAGGTCGACCACCAGCTTGCCATCGGCGCGCAATATCGCATCATGCGCCTTGTGGGCATAGGCGGACGTGGCGTCGAAGACGATGCCGATCTCCGCATAGTCGGGCAGTTTCTTGAGCCCGTCGATGCCCTCATGAGTCGTGGCGATGCCGCGCTCGCGGGCCATCGCCAGGCCTTCGGAACCGGGATCGATGCCGACTACCGCCGCCAACTCCATATTGCCCGAACTTTTGGTCATTTTGATCATCAGGTCGGTGCCGATATTGCCCGACCCGATTATTGCAGCCTTCACCCGGGCCATGCCGTCGCTCCAATTACGTTCGATCAGGCGTTAGTCCCGCTCGTCCTGCTTCTCAATTGCTGCAAGTCGCTCTACTCTCACTCAATGAGAGAAGATCCCGGAGCGTCGATGGAGCGGCTGCTGGATGTAATTGAGGTGGTCGAGGCGCATCCCGGGCTGAGCGTGGCCGGAATCGCCGAGCGCTGCGCGATCCCGTTCTCCACCGCTTACCGGCTGCTGCGAATCCTGACGAAGCGCAGATGGGTTATCGCGGCGCAACGTGGAAACTATCTTCCGGGCCCCAGGGCGCTGGCGCTGGGCAAGGCGGTATCCTTTTGCGATCTGCTGAAGGCCGTTGCGCGTCCTGAGCTTTCCCGCCTCGCTGCCCTTTGCAAAGGTCATGCTCATCTGGGCATTCTTGAAAATGACATGGTCACCTATCTGGTCAAATGCTCGCACGGCCGGGCGGGGCTGCATTCGCGAGAAGGCCAGCAGTTGGAGGCCTATTGTTCTGCGATTGGCAAGGTGCTCCTCGCCGGCCTCGATGATGTCGAACGCGAACGCTATCTGGCGGATGGCGGCTTCGTCGCGTTGACCCAAAGGACGATCACCGACGCGAACGATCTTTCGGCTCATCTGCTTGGCGTACGCGATCAGGGATGGGCGGCCGACATGGGAGAGATTTCGCCGAAGCTCTTTTGCCTCGCGGTCGTTATCCCAATTTACAAATCTGAGCTGCCGGCAGCTATCTCTATCAGTAGCACTTCGTTGGACGCCCAGGCGCTGATGTACTTTTTGCCAGAACTCAATGAAGCCGCTCGTACCATCGCGGTCAAACTGTCTCCGTTGCAGATGAAGAAAGAAGACCTACGACAAGCCGACTGACCGGCAGCCGCCATTGCTGCAGATATTGACGCCACAACCAGAGATTAGAACGCGAACTCATAAATCGGGTTGAGCTGTCGCTGCTGGCGTGATTCAGACGGCCTTCGGAAACGGAGGGCGTATGCCGCGGCGTGGTATGAATTGACGGACAAGGAATGGCTCATCATCGAGCCGTTGCTGCCCAACAAACCGCGTGGAGTGCCCCGGGTTGATGACAGGCGGGTGCTGAACGGCATCCTCTGGCGTTTCCGTTCGGGTGCGCCCTGGGCAGAGATTCCGGAACGCTATGGGCCGTCGACGACCTGCTGCAACCGGTTCTCCGCTGGCGAAAAGCCGGTGTGTGGGACCGGCTGTTGGCGGCGGTTTCCGCCGGCTTCAACGGCGAGTTGGTGATGATCGACTCCACCTGCATGCGCGTCCATCAGCACGGTGCGACGGGCAAAAAGGGGATCTGGAGATCATGGCATGGGACGTTCCCGGGGCGGCCTTACGACCAAACTCCACGCTCTTGTCGACGCTGATGGTCCTGTCAGCCTGCGACTGACGGGCGGGCAGGTCCACGATGCCTGCGAAGCTGAAGCGCTGATCGAGGCCGTTCCCGAGGGTGTCAGGCTGTTCGGCGACAAGGGTTATGACAGCACCGCCAGGAGCATTCCCGCCGATCCGATCATCGTCCGCCAGAATTGGCTTCGCGCCTCTGGACTACCGATCGCGGCGCGGGGGCGCTTAACGACCATGCTCGCACGCCAACGATCCGTTCGCCAGGGTCGGCAAGCAGCAGATCGCCGTCAATGTCTCCAGCGTCATCCGCGCATCGCCCGACAGCTTCCGTGTTGCCTGGACGGAGAGGCAGTTCGCTTGCTTCGACTCAGCGCTGGAACGCGATCCTGACGATCACGCTTCAGCCGCCGCGTGACGCCGAACGGCTGAAAGCCAATCCGCTCGGCATCTACGTCAACGCCATCAACTGGTCGCGGGAGATGGGCCAATGAACCGCACAATCCACAAGCCTGCCGCTATCGCCCTCTTGCTGACTGCATCGACGCTCGCCGGCTGCGCTACCAACAGGCCGCCCGAGATCAGCTACGACGCCAGCGTGCCGCCACTGCCCGCCGTCCCCGTCATCGTGACGGACGAACGTCCGAAGCCGCTCAACACGCCGCCGGCCTGGACCGTCGCGCGTGGCGGCGAAACCGTCGACACCCCGACCGCCCGCGTCGAGAACGCCAATGCCGCCGCCCGCGTGCAGCCGCGCCGCGAGGGCTATTACAATGCCATCCAGGTCTATCCGTGGTCGGAAGGCGCGCTCTATGCCGCGCCCGGCCAGATCACGAGCATCGCGCTCGAACCGGGCGAAGCCTGACCGGCTCCGGGCCGACCGCGGCGGGCGACCGCCCGCTGGATCATCGGCGACACCGAATCCGGCTCCGGCGTCGGCCGCCGCGTCCTCGAGCTGGTGAAGCCCTCGCGCGCGCCCATCAACACATCTCGTCATCACGACCGACAGGCGCACCTACATGATCGAGCTGCGTTCGGGCGAGAAGCCTTATATGGCCGCCGTCGCCTGGGCCTGTACCCGGCTGCTGCTCAGCGAGGTGCGCGTGAACGATCGGGAAATCCGCATCAGCGGCTCAAAAGCCGTGCTGGCCCGGAGCGCTGCAGGGGGCGTGGCCAAAACCACGCCCGCAGTTCTCTCTTTTGTTCGAGAATGGCGCGCCCGGAACGATTCGAACGTCCGACCCTCAGATTCGTAGTCTGATGCTCTATCCAGCTG
>Ga0180221_1001045_pt1 | contig 20241 bp, 13 predicted proteins | sample eDN5th37CKraftMG_FD_151339 | JGI IMG/M metagenome (GOLD analysis project Ga0180221, IMG submission 151339) | Enriched Miracle-Growth compost microbial communities from Emeryville, California, USA - eDNA 5th pass 37_C Kraft MG (version 2) (version 2) ...
TCATCACGGCCTTCGGCGGCATGGCGGCGAGCGTCGGCGCGCTGTCGTTCTATTTCGTCACCTACACCATGCTCACGGTGGTGCTGATGTATCTGATGGCGAAGCCCGTCTGGGTATGGGGCAAGGCCTTCGACCTGCGCACGCAGTCGGACCTTCTCGCCCTGCGCTTCGGCTCGCGCCATATGCGCCCCATCAGCGCCCTGCTCGGCATCGTGTCGGGGTTGCCGTGGCTGATCATGGGCATGCTGTCCCTGGGCTTCCTGTTCCAGCACATTTCGCTGCATACGCTGTCGTTCTCCAGCGCCGTCATGGTCGGCGTTGCGGTGATCGGCCTGCGGCAGATCTGGACCGTGTGGATGGGCATGCGCGGCGTCGTCATCTCCGATATGGCGCAGGGGCTCATCGCCTACGTAGGTGGAACGATCGTCCTCGCCGGCATGATCTACTGGATGGTGACGGTGAAAGGCATCACCTTCGACACGCTCAAGCCGGGCATGCTCGCGATACCCGGCCTCGGCTCGACGGAAGGCCCGCTGTTCGTCTTCAGTCTGCTGCTCACCGGCACGATCGGAGGCTGGTGCTGGCCGGCGATCTTCGTGCGCCTCTACACCGCCGACGGCGTGCGCAGCCTCAAGAAGTCGGCCGCGCTCGCGGTGCCCGTTGCCCTCGTATTTGGCGCGGCGTTGCTGATCTTCGGGATGCTTGGATCGCAAATTCCCGGCGTTGCCGAGCGCCCCGATGAGGTCATCTTCATCGTGAGCAGGGAAGCGGGCGGGCTGTGGGTGCTTGCGCTGGCGGGCGTCATCGTCATGGCCGCCTCGATGGGCAATATAGACGGCCATATCCAGGCCACCGGCACCCAGCTCGCGAACGATCTCGTCGGCAATTACTGGGCGCTCGATCACAGGCAGCTCATCTTCATCGCCAAGGGCGGCATGGTGCTCCTGACGCTGTTCTCGGCCTGGCTCGCCTGTCTCGATCTGCCGAAACTCTTCTCCATCGCGATCCTGGCGTATCAGTGCGTCATCCAGCTCGCGGTGCCGCAGTTCCTCGGCCTCTTCTGGCGCCGCGGAAACCATGTCGGCGCCATTGCCGGCATGACGGTGGGTTTCGCATTGGCGATCGTGCTCGAATATTTCTCGCCCATGTCGCTACCCTGGGCCTACGGGCTGACGTCGGGCCTCGTTGCGCTCTGTGTCAATCTCGCGATCTACGTCGCGTGCGCCTATCTCATTCCCCAGAGCGCGGAGGAGCGCCGCCGCGTCGATGCTCTGTTCGCGCGCATCGGTGCGCGGGAGGCAGGAGATGTCGAAATTCAAGAGGCCGGGGAGTTTCAGGACGCCGGGGAGGTCGCAGCGAGCGCTGGCGCTTGATCCCGCCCCTCTGCGCCCGCTTCCGTGCGGCCGGCGCCGTTAGCCGATCCGCTCGTGCGTCACGGTGCACTCGGTGGTGTCGCTGCCGATGCTGCGCAACTCCGCAGTAACCATGGAGAGTTTGCTGCGCAATGCCTCGCATGGGCCCTCATAGAACCACGACAGCACCACGCGGCGGTCCTCCGCGAGTTCGACGAAGCGCCCGCTCAACACATACGGCTGCCCGTTGGGGTGCCGCGCCGAGAGACGGAACTGACCGCCCTTGCGGCATTCGCTGACGGCCGATGTGACAGTATCGCTATCGGGCACCAGCCAGCGGGCGAGCAGCTCCGGCTTGGTCCAGGCCGCATACACCCGGTGCGGCGCGGAGCGAAACTTGCGCACGATCGTCACGGATGCGGGCGCGATGACGCTCGCGAGGTTGGTGGCTGTCTCTACGATCTCTGCAAACATGACATCCGTAGGCTGACTGCCAGCGGCACCGCCGATTTCATAAGAGGTCATGCGCCGCTGCACCTGGCTGCACTTGCCTTCCTTACAGATAGCTGCAAACTGGAATATCCAGAACGGCCAGTTGCCGGGAATATTGATGGTCCAGATCGAAAGGCGAAAAGCCAAGCACCGCACCGCCATGGGCGCCCGGCAGATCTATGAGGCCATCCGCGACCAGATTCTCGGCGGTGCGTACGAGCAGGACGGACTGTTGCCGTCCTCCCGCGCACACGCCGCCGAGCTCGCGGTTTCGCGCACCACCGTGACCGCCGCTTACGAGCAGCTCGCCGCCGAGGGCTTCATCGATATCCGTCCCGGTGCGCGCCCGCGCGTTGCCTCTTCGATTTTGAAGCAGGCGCCGAGCGCCGACGCGCAGTCGTCCCCGGGGCCGGTGCGTCTTGCATCATACGGGCAGCGGCTGGCCAATTTTCCCCGCCGCGCCCGCGAGCACTCGCGCAAGCTCGTCGCCGATTTCCATTACGGCGATCTAGCTTCGTCGGATTTTCCGACCCTCGCCTGGAAGCGCGCCGTCATCGCCGCCATCACGCGGCGCGGGATGCCGCTGGCCTATGATCATCCCTGCGGTTTGCGGCCGCTCCGCGCAGCTCTGCAACGTTATCTTTGGCGCGCGCGGATGCTGCGATGTGAGCTCGACCAGATCGTGATCGTCAACGGATCCCAGCAGGGCCTGGATCTGTGCGCGCGGCTCCTGCTCGACCCGGGCGACCGCTTCGTGATCGAAGATCCCTGCTACGGCATGGCGCGCAGGATCTTCGCCGCCACCGGCGCAAACCCCGTTTCCATCGAGGTCGATGGCAGCGGTCTCGACACCGAACGCCTCGGCAAGACAAAGGCCCAGCTCGCCTACGTCACCCCCTCGCACCAGTTCCCCATGGGGGCGGTGATGCCCATGGGCCGCCGGCACCAGCTTCTTGCGTGGGCGCGCCGCTCGAGCGCGTATGTCATCGAAGACGATTACGACAGTGAATTCCGCTACGACATCAATCCCGTTCCACCGCTCTATGGCCTGGGCGATGCGGGCAACGTGATCTATCTCGGCACCGTCTCAAAGACGCTCTCGCCGACGCTGCGCATCGGATATCTCGTCGTGCCGCCGCAGCTTGTCGACGTGTTCGCCGCCGCCAAGCAGCTCATGGACCGCCACACACCGGTGTTCGACCAGGAGGCTCTGGCGAGCCTCATCGAAAGCGGCGTCTACGAAAGGCATATCCGCGCCATGCGCCGCAGAAACGGCCAGCGCCGCGCCGCGCTGCTCAAAGCGCTCGCGCGGGAGTTCGGCGATCAGGTCGCTATTGAGGGCGCGGATGCGGGGTTGCACATTGTTGTCTGGCTGAAGGCGGTCCCGCAGGCCATGGAGGGCGCCCTCATCAAGCGCGCCCGGACCATGGGGCTCGGCATCTACCCCGTGTCGCCACTGTTCGATCCCCAGTCCGGCGCCTCGCGGCCCGACAGGGTGGGCCTGCTCATGGGATACGCCAGCCTCGACGAGCGCCAGATCGAGCGGGGCATCCAGCTCCTCAGGCGCTGCGTGCGCGCGGCCAGCGCATCCGCCAGCACATCGGATTGAAGCGGTTTTGTTTACGCCGCCGTTTTCGGCTTCGGAAGCAACGGGGGCTGGCAATCGCCGCGGCGCTGCTTAGGTAACTGGCAACGCCCGCATCCGCTGGTGGATGCACTGCAAGGAGTATGGGATGAAAATCGCACCTTCCCTGGCGCTCGCGGCGGCAACGGTTCTCCTCGCAGCCCCGACCGCCGTTTCCGCCGATTCCTATTGGGAGGTCGAGGCGGCACGGGCCAACGCCCGGGCAGGCGGCCCGACGAATGCCCGCGACGCCGAGCTGCTCGAGCGCTATGGCTGCCTGAGCGGCACGCGTAGCGGGTTCTGCGAGCGCCTCGACCACGGCGGTCCGCGCGCCTATAGGGCCCCCTATCGCGGAAAAAAGCATCGCGCGCGGCGGTGATAGCCCCAAGTGTCCCTTCCGGCCGGCCGGAAATCCGGCCCTCAAAAGGCCACGCTCCTTTAATCGCTTAATCCTGCTGTGCCGTGTGCGTTGCGGGTACCGGAGCATGTGACGCATATACCCGCGGTATGGGCTCATCTGACGAGGCGGGGGCGGCAAGTGCGCAGAGCGCAGATCGCATTGGTGCCGGCGGCACTGCTGGGCATGCTTCCCGTGCCGCCGCTCCTGGCGCAGACCCCATCCACGACGCCCATCGCCGTTGCGGAAGCCGCCTCGCAGCTGCCCGACGCCTATAAGCTCAACATGATGATCCGCACGACGCTGATCGCGCTGAGCCAGGCCAACCAGACCGGCAACTATTCCGTGCTGCGCGATTTGGGCACGCCGCAGTTCCAGGCATCCAACACCGACGCGCGCCTGGGCGAGATCTTCGCAACCCTGCGTAACCGCAGCATCGATTTTTCGCCGATCCTCTTTTTCGATCCGAAGCTTGTGCGCCCAGCCGCCATTCAGCCGAACGGCATGCTGCGCATGACCGGCTATATCGATACCCGCCCCGAGCGCGTGCTGTTCGACATGGGCTTCGAGCACATCAACAACCAGTGGCGCCTCTCTGCCATCATCGTCGATATGCAGACGCCGCCCGCCGCTGCCGCGCAGCAGCCGAAAGCCGCGGCAAAAGAAAAGGCAAAAGCACCGGCCGCCAAGGCTCCGCAGCCGGCAACGACGCCCGCGAAGGGTAAGGCGCCGGCAAACTGAACAGGTTGTAGTGCGCCAACGACCCCGCTGAAGCGCAGCGGCTCCTGTTCAATTACTCGTCTGAGCAGGTCACGGGCGTATCAAGCTTTTCATCGTCATATCAATGGATTACGATTGTGCGTTGAGCGACGTGTGTAACGCGCTCGCCACAGTGCATCCCCAAACTCTAAGTTGTGCTCGTATTTCTCTTGTCGAGCATCCAAGCGCTGAGCTTATCTGCTGAAAGTCGGTAGGCGGTGTATTCGCATTTCGATCGTCGCTGCCGACAGTGGATCGAACCGTTTGTTTTGCGTCGGGGGGAAGTCCAGGTTTTTTTCAGGCGATCTATTTTTCAAATCGCCGAACCGATCCCACCGCTCGGACTAACCAGTGGCGACGCCGGATCTTCCGGCGTGAGGGTGTATTTCAGTAGGAGTTTTCGTAATGCGTACTGTTTCCGGGGGGAATGGGTCTAAGAAGCGCCTGATTGCCGGCGCTAGCGCCATCGCTCTCGCAGCGATATTGGCTGCTTCGGTGCCGAGTTCCGCGTTTGCAGTTACATGTGGCACAGTCCCAGGTGGCTCAGGGGGAGACTCCGGAGCAACTGACACCGCTGGACTTAATTCGTTCGCTTGCGGGCAAAACGCTAACGTAAATAACAGTCTCAACTCTACAGCCGTTGGCCCCGACGCAAATGCCAGCTTCTCCATCGGTGGAACCGCAGTCGGGCAGGGCGCCAATGCAAGCGGAACGGGATTGAGCGGCATCGTAACTGGAACAACCGCGGTTGGCACTGGCGCGACCGCTCGCGACAACTTCGCTACGGCTATCGGCGCAGGTGCTATCGCTGAGGGGGCTGGAACGACGGCTATCGGTGCCGGGGCCGGCCTCGGATCGAATGCCAATAATAACAATAATACGTTCATTGGTTCCGGCAGCGGTATCAACGTCAATGGCGACTTCAATACTGTAATGGGTTCGCTATCCGGAATTGGAATTACCGGCGACGGAAACTCGATATTCGGCTCGGCATCCGGAAACGGCATCAACGGGGACAACAACTCGATTATAGGCACAGCGTCCGGCAATAGTGTTACTGGCGACGGCAACAATATCGTAGGCTCAGGCAGCGGCAACTTCGTCTCCGGCAGCAACAATTCGATCCTCGGCAACCTGTCCGGCAACGGTGTCACGGGTGATGGAAACTCCGCCACCGGACTTGCGTCAGGTAATACCGTAAGCGGCGACAACAACTCGGTCGTCGGTAATGCCTCCGGCAACGGCGTGACCGGCGATGGCAATAAGGCCATCGGCGACGGCTCAGGCAACCTCGTCTCCGGCAGCAACAATTCTATCCTCGGCAACCTGTCCGGCAACGGTGTCACGGGCGATGGAAACTCCGCCACCGGCCTTGCGTCAGGTAATGCCGTAAGCGGCGACAACAACTCGGTCGTCGGTAATGCCTCCGGCAATGGCGTCACCGGTACGGGCAACGGCGCCTCGGGCTTCGCCAGCGGCAACATCGTCGAGGGCGACTTCAACACCGCCGCCGGAACCTTCTCCGGCAATGGCGTCACCGGCACGGGCAACGGCGCCTCGGGCTTCGCCAGCGGCAACATCGTCGAGGGCGACTTCAACACCGCCGCCGGAACCTTCTCCGGCAACGGCGTCACCGGCACGGGCAACGGCGCCTCGGGCTTCGCCAGCGGCAACATCGTCGAGGGCGACTTCAACACCGCCGCTGGAACCTTCTCCGGCAACGGCGTCACCGGCACCGGCAACGGCGCCTCGGGCTTCGCCAGCGGCAACATCGTCGAGGGCGACTTCAACACCGCTGCCGGAACTTTTTCCGGCAACGGCGTCACCGGCACCGGCAACGGCGCCTCGGGCTTCGCCAGCGGCAACATCGTCGAGGGCGACTTCAACACCGCCGCTGGAACCTTCTCTGGCAACGGCGTCACCGGCACCGGCAACGGCGCCTCGGGCTTCGCCAGCGGCAACATCGTCGAGGGCGACTTCAACACCGCCGCTGGAACCTTCTCCGGCAACGGCGTCACTGGCACCGGCAACAGCGCCTCGGGCTTCCTCACCGGTAACATAGTGATCGGATTGGCGAACCAGGCCTCCGGTGCCTTCTCGGGTAACAACGTGGCCGGTGTGGGCAACCAAGCCGACGGACTTGCAGTCGGCAACGATGTGACCGGTCTCAACAACCAGGCGTCTGGCGCGCTCTCCGGCAACAACGTCGAGGGCGTGAACAATCAGGCAGCGGGCCTCGCGGTTGGGAACGATGTGATCGGCTTCAGCAACCAAGCCGCGGGCGCTTTCTCCGGCAACGGTGTCGAGGGCGCAGGTAACGTCGCGAATGGTATCGGCTCCGGCAACGACGTAACCGGCTTCAGCAACCAGGCCGCCGGTGCTTTCTCAGGCAACGGAGTAGCCGGCGCGGGCAACCAGGCCAGCGGCTTCGGCTCGGGTAATGGTGTCAACGGCTTCGACAACCAGGCGAGCGGCGCGTTTGCTGGAAACGGCGTGACGGGTGACAGCAACATCGCCGTCGGCACCGGCGCCGGTAACGGCATCGCCGCTTCCAACACGATCTCGGTCGGTACGGGTGCGCGGGCCGGTGCGCAAAACTCGACGGCGGTTGGTTCGGACGCCCAGGTCGCCGACGCGCACGAACGCTCCACCGCCATCGGCTACGGTGCACGCAGTGAGTTCGTCGACGAGGTGAGCCTCGGTGCGAAGGACGGCTCGGCCACGTACACGACGCCGGGCATCACGTCGGGCAAGAGCCTGTCGCGCCAGACCGGACCGCTCGAGGTCGTGACGACAGACGCCAACGGTCACCTGGCCTCCGATGGCGGCGCCATCTTCAGCGCCCTCAGCGAGCTCAACAGCGGCGTTGCGATCGCCATGGCGCTCGAGAATCCGGATCTCGTCGGCAACGAGACCTTTGGCATCGCCGGAAACATCTCCTACTGGAACGACAACGTCGCCCTCGGCTTCAGCGCGGTCGGTGTAGTCGGACGGGACCTCTTCGGAACCGGCGAGCGCCTGGCAATCTCCGGTGCTGTCGGCGTGAGCCTAACGGAGCAGAGCTACGGACGTCGCGGCAGCGAGACCACGGTCGGCGGCCGCGCCGGTGCTCAGCTCACCTGGTAAGCTTGCCGCACGCAAACCAACGCAACAACAATCACGGGCCGTTTGGCCCGTGATTGGTTTTTGCGGCGTGGCAGACCAGCAGGCGGGACGGTCAGCGGGAGGGATATCGTTCGCCGTGTCTGCGACGCAGCGAAGCTCGCGGTAGGCGCCACTGCTATTCGCCGCGCAGTTGTGGCCTTATGCGCAGCGCCGCTGTGATGCAGATCGCAGAAGAGTGACGCGCATCGAGCAAGGGTGACGCGCAGCGCGGGGGTTCTTGAGCCATGTCCGGTGTTCGCATCGGAGCGAAACGAAACTTAGCGAGGCAGCGCAGGCTCAGCGCGAGCCTCGTCGCCCGATGGTAAAGCAAAGCCGCAAACTCTTTCCAACGGATGCGTGCCCTCTTTGGTTCCCGAAGTCGCGCAGAGAAAAGTCGTCCCGAGAGAAGCCGCGCCAAGCGATGAGCGCGCATATCTGCCGCCCACCGCGAAGCAATAGCTGCGGCGCCGAAGGGCGCTATCCGCCCTTCTCCGGCATCCATTTGACGCAAGTCGCCTATCCGCAACGCGCGCCGGATCGCCGCGATAAACCTTCGCCGCGCCAAACGCGTGCACCGTATGGGCGAGTGCGAGCCCCGCGAATGCAAGCGCGGGCATTTATTGTCCCATAAGACAATCTCCCTACGTTTGAGAGTATCAGCGCCTTGCGTTCGGCGCCGCCCGGGCGCTAGGCTACCCGCGTACGTCGGTGGACTTGCCCATGGAAAAGGTGCTTGCGACGGTATTCTCGAGGCTGGTGAAGCGCGGATCGCTCACCGTCATCACGGCGAGCGGCCGTGAATACACCTACGGCGACGGGTCTGGCGAAGAGGTGCGAATCCGCTTCATGGATCGCGGCGCCGAGCGTTCCCTTGCACTCAACCCCGAGCTGCGGCTGGGCGAGCTTTACATGGATGGCCGCGTGGTGCTCGAGCGCGGCTCCATCTATGATTTCCTCACCCTCGTCTTGCGCGACGCCCACACCGGGCAGCGCTCTTGGCCCGTGCGCATGCTCGGCAAGCTGCGCTTCCTCACCCGCAGCGCCGCCAGCCGCAACAACCCATGGCGCGCGCGCCGCAACGTGGCCCACCATTACGATCTCGACCACCGCCTCTACGATCTCTTCCTCGACGCCGACAAGCAATATAGCTGCGCCTATTTCGAGCGTCCCGACTGCACGCTCGAGGAAGCGCAGCTCGCCAAGAAACGGCTCATCACCGCCAAGCTGATGGTCGAGCCCGATAGCCGCGTGCTCGACATCGGATGCGGATGGGGCGGTCTCGGCCTTTACCTCAAGCGCGTCGGCGGGGCTCGCCAGGTGTTCGGCATCACGCTCTCCACCGAGCAGCTCGAGATCGCCCGCCAGCGCGCCGCGGAAGCGGACCTGTCGGAGAGCGTGCGCTTCGTCCTGCAGGATTATCGCGCGGCCGAAGGCACTTTCGATCGCATCGTGTCGGTCGGCATGTTCGAGCATGTCGGGCCGCGCTTCTATCCGACGTACTTCAACAAGTGCCGCCAGCTCCTGAAGCCCGACGGCGTCATGGTGCTGCACACCATCGGCCACATGGATGGTCCGTGGTATCCGAACCCATGGCTCGACAAATACATCTTCCCCGGCGGCCAGCTTCCCGCGCTGTCCGAGATCGTTCCTGCCATCGAGCGTGCCGGGCTTCTGGTCACCGATGTCGAATGCCTGCGCATGCACTACGCCGAGACCCTCGCCAACTGGCGTCAGCGCTTCACGGCGAGGCGCGAGGAGGCGCGGGCGCTCTACGACGAACGCTTCTGCCGCATGTGGGAATTCTATCTCGCATGCTGCGAAACCGCGTTCCGCTATCAGAATGTCGGCGTGTTCCAGGTGCAGTGCACGCGCAGCGCCTATGCCCTGCCGTTGACGCGCGGCTACATCGCCGAGCGCTACGAGGATCTGCGCATGCGCGAAGCCGAGCTTGCCCGTAGCGCGATGTTCCAGGCCGAAACGGCGCCCGCCGCCAGGGAAACGGCGGAGCCCCTCCGCGCCGAGACCGATGCGCGCCAGGGCCGGTCGACGGACCCGGTGCCGCTGCGCAAGCAGCAGCACTGAAACACTTTTTTCCAGCATCGGACGTCATCTGAGGCGCGCCCTGCGCTTGGAAAGGCACGCTGCCTTGGCTATAGTTCCCGCGGCGCGGGGGCGAGCGCCGCGGCGCTTGCCGAAGCTCGCCTCACGCTGCGAGCGATACGGAGCCGATGGGCGCCGAACCTCGCGAACGCTTCGTCGGCTGCGCCGAATGCGGAGGCACAAGGGGGTTCATGGGTTGCCATCCGGCACGGTGGCTGTGGGGGCTCATTCCGGTTGCGATGCTGGGCTGGCTCGCCGTCCATGGCAAGTCGGATGCGATCGAGCACGACCTCGAGCAGCGTAGCACCGCCGCATTGTCCGCCGCGGGTCATGAATGGGCGTCCGTCGCATTCTCCGGGCGTGATGGCCTGCTTGTCGGGAATGCCGGCAGCGAGAGAGATATCGACGTCGCCGCCGACCTCGTGCGCGGCGTCTGGGGCGTCCGCGTCGTCGATGTGCGCGCCGCCGCGTCGGACATGGTGACAACGCCGCCGCCGCTTCCTCAGCCGTCGCCGATACGGACGAAGTCGAGGCCGCTGGAAGAGTTCGTTCCTATTCCCGTTGCTGCGGCCAGTGCGCCGGATGCGCTGCTGGCCGACGGCGGGCCGCGCAGTGTCGCCGCGATTGCTACGGCTTCCGGTGAACGCGTGGCGGTCGCCTTGCACCATGAGGCGCATGCGGTTCTCGAGGAGACGGCAGCGGCCGATCCTGTCCGCCCCGATGACGATGCGCCCGGCGATGTGATGTCGGACACCCTGAGCGTCACGCCGCTGACCACCGCGGACGCGCCCGTGCCGGCAGCTTTGGAGGAGAAGGCCGCGGAGGGAACGGCAGCGCCGGAAGCAGACGTAACGGTAGCCGAGGAATCGCCCGCACCTGTGAACGGCCCGGCTGGACCCAAAGAAGCCACCGGACCTGCGCAGACCTCCGCGGCCGCCGGAAGCGCACTGAATCCCGAACACGTAGTGACTGCCGAAAGCGCCGCGACCATCGCTGCCGCGGAGCCATCGTCCGCAAAGGGGGAAAGCGGGTCGCGCCAAGAAACCTCCGCCAGCGAAGCGCGTAGCGTGACGGCTTCCTCGCCCCAAGCAACGGCGCCAACCGTGGCGACGGTAGGGGAATCGCAGCACGGCGTGCCATCACCGGATGCGCGGACGACGGATGATTTGCCTGCCGCTGTCGCCGCCGTGCAGGCCCCGGCCCTGGCCATGGCCCCGCTGCCGGAGCGCAGGCACGTTGCTTCGCCGCTAAACCCCCGGTCGCTGGAAAACGGCCTGCAGGTGACCCCACCCGATGCTCCACCGAGCGCCGCGGCAAGCACCTCGCCGGGCGCCCCCGAGACTGACGCAGAGCAGCCCCCGCGCTTTGAGACGGCAGCGTTACCCCAGGGCAACATGGGGCCGGACGTGCCCTGCACGGAGGATGTCCGCAGCGCAGCAAAGCAGGTCGAAGTGCACTTCGCGCGCGGCGATGCACAGCTCGATCGCTCGGGAAAAGCGCTGCTCGACCGTCTCGTCGTGACGCTGGACGCCTGTCCAACCGCTGCCCTCCGGATCGCAGGCCATGCCGACGCGACCGGCATCGCACGGCGAAATCTGGCGCTTTCCAAGCGCCGCGCACGCACTGTTGTTTCCTATTTGGTCGATAAGGGCATTGACGCGGGGCGCTTGGCCGCCGTTGGCTACGGCGAGACACGGCCAGTGGCGCCGAACACGACCCGGGCCAATCGCGCCAGGAACCGCCGCATCGAGGTTGACGTGGCGGCGCGCGCATGGCCGCCGGCGCCGGTACGAAAGCAGGGGACGCACAATGGACTATCTCGTCGCTAATCTCGGCTGGTATATGGCCACTGCGTTTGCCGTTGGCTTCGTCATGGCGTGGATTTCGTGTTCCAGGGTGGAAGAGTAGCGCGCGGGTTTTCGGCGCGCATTTTGTTGGGGGAGTAGAAATTATGACGGAGCTGCTTTGGCAGGCGACTCTGCTCTTGGCGGTGGCGTTCTTTTTCGGGGCGGTTTTCGCCTGTGGCCTGAAGCGGCGATATTATTACGGACGCCCCCGCGAGATTTCGGCCCCCCTCGTATCGAGCACGCCGCACACGCCCGCCCCGGGCGAACCGAAGATCGAAGTCGCTCCCCGCGCCGTTGCCGATGATGATCGCTTCGAACGCGCCATCAGCGGCCAGACAGCCCCCGCTTCAATTGCCGCCGCCGTCGCGCCCGTTGCTGTGGCCGCGGCAGCAGCGTCGGCGCGCGCGAAGGCCGATCGCGATTTCATTCCGGCGACGCCCGCTCCGGAAACCGGTCCCACCTTCGTCAAAGTGGCCGAGGCGCCGAGGCCAGCGTCCGCACCGACACCCGTTGCAGCGCCGCCGCCGGCCGCGGCGCCCGCACCGGTTGCCCCTGTCGCCGCTGCCGCGGTGCCGGCCGCTACCGCTTCGAGCGACGACTTCACGCGCATCCGCGCGATAAACGCCCACTTCCAGAAGGTGCTCAACGACGCCGGCTTCCATCGCTATAGCGATCTTGCGGACGTGATGGACTGGGCTGCGCTCGAGAAAAAGCTCGGCCTCGCCGGGCACATCGGCGTGGAGAACTGGGCCGGCCAGGCACGCGTCCTCGCCTCGGGCCAGCAGACCTACTACGCATTGCGCGCCGACCGCGGCGACCCCGTGCCGCCCTTCACCGTGCCCCCGCCCGCACGCCCGGCGCCCCCAGCCGCAAAGCCCGTCCCGGCCTGCACGCTTCCGCGCCAGCCCTCCGACGCGCCCGCCGAGGACTTGCAGCGCGTCCGCGGCATCGATGGCGAGATCGAAACCGCCCTCAACGCGCTGGGCATACGGCGCTTCGATGAGCTGGCTTCGCTCAACGCGACGGACGTGCAGTTCGTGTCCGAGCAGCTTGACCTCGACAACCGCAACGTCGCCGAAAGCTGGATCGGTCAGGCGCGCATGCTCGCCGCCGGCGAAACCACCTACTATACGCTGCTGCAGGATCGCGCCGCAGCCGCGGTGGCCGCTGCAGGGACGCTACCCGCGGCTCCGGAGCACGATGAGCCCGAGACCGAGACGCCAGCGATCGCGCTGCCCGGCGAAACGGCAACTGAACCCGAGCCCGCCGCCGCGCCCGAGCAGACGCCGCCGGCTCCCATGGCGGCCGCAGCCGCTTTGGTGGAAGCGATTACTGGCGTACCCGTGGCGGTCGCTGCTGCGCCGGAAGATCTCGGCGACGACTTCACCCGCATCCGCGGTATCGACGCTGGCCTCCGCGACCGGTTGAAGAAGGATGGCATCTGGCGCTTCCACGACCTTGCGACGCTCACCCGCGCCGACGTGGAGGAGCTCGAGGCCCGTCACGGCCTCGCCATCGGCCGCATCGAGGCGCAGAACTGGCAGGGCCAGGCGCATATCCTCGCCACGGGCGGGGAGACCTATTACTCCCGCCGCGTCGACAGCGGCGTGCCCGTGCCGGACCACGCTACCCCGGAGGCGGCCGTTGCCTCGGCGCCGGCACCGACTGCGGCACCGCCCGCCGAGCCAGGAACGCTGCCGCGCACTGGCGCGCCACGCGGACCGAGCGACGATCTCACGCGCGTCCGCGGTATCGATGCCGAGACCCAGCGTTATCTCAACGAGCAGGGCATCCGCCATTTTGCGGATCTGGCGAGCCTCAACGCCACGGACGTTGAAACCGTCGCGAAGCAGCTCGGCCTTGGCAACCGCATCGCAGAGGAGAACTGGCTCGGGCAGGCGCACGTGCTCGCGACCGGCGGCGAGACCTATTACGCGCGCCGGACCGCTGTCGCCCCTGCAGCCGGGCCGGAGTCCGGAACGGAGCCCGGACCGGAGCAAAGCGCGGCCCCAGCCGCCGACACGCCCGCGGAGGCCGCCGCAGCTCCGGCCGCACCCGAAGCACCGTCCGCCGCTGCCGCCACGCCGGTCTCAGAGGCACCGGCTGAAACAGCTCCGGCGCCGTCCGTCCAGCAGCATGTTGGCGCGTCGACAGCGGCGTCGGACATCAATCCGCTGCGCTCGGTTCGCTCCGAGGCGCTCCTCGGCACGAACGCGGTGGGAGCCCCGTTGCGTCACGACGGCAAGTTCGATGACTTGAAGCGCATTCGCGGCATCGGCGTGCTGATCGAGAAGAAGCTCAACCAGCTCGGCATCTGCTACTATGAGCAGATCGCCCATTGGACGAGCGCTGACGTCGAGCGCATCAGCAACCTTCTCGACTTCAAGGGCCGCATCGAGCGTGAAAGCTGGATCGAGCAGGCGCGCATTCTAGGTACCGGCGGGCAAACCGAGTTCTCGCGCCGCGGCGATAGCTGAGGCACTCCCCTCGCGTGCTATGATGATGTGCAGGCCGGTTGCGGCGCTTCTCCGGCCGCGACCGGCCTTGCCGTCTATGCCCGCAACGCGCGCAGCGCGCCCGCCGTTGAATTCCGCCATGTCGAGGTGAGCAGATGGGCGATTCAGTGTTCACCTTTGCCGACGAGGAGGAGCGCGATGTCTGCGCGCTCCTGAGCGATCCGGCGACCCACGGAGGCAACACCGTCGACGTTGTCGAAACGCACATCGCCCGCGTCTTCCTCGCCGGCGATAACGCCTACAAGCTGCGTAAACGGGTTCGTTTGCCCTTCGTCGATTTCTCGACGTTCGAAGCGCGCCATGCCGCGGCCGGACGCGAGATGGAGCTCAACCGGCCCCACGCGCCAGATCTCTATCTCGGGCTGGTGCCGGTCGTGCGCGCCGATGACGGCCGCCTGCAGCTCGGCGGAGACGGAGAGGTCGTCGAATGGGCGGTGCACATGCGCCGCTTCCCCCAGGAAGACGTGCTGAGCCACCGCGAGGAGCGGGGGTGCCTGCACGAGGATCTCGGCAAGGCGCTCGCCGATATGGTCGCCCGCTATCACCAGGACAGCCCCATCGCGCAGAGCTGTGAAGGCGCGCAGATCATGGCGCCCGTCGTCGATCAGCTTTCCGGCGCGCTTTCCCGCGAATACCCCGATGCCGCCGTTGCAATCCGCACCGCGTTCGAGCGCGTCGGCGCGCAGCTCACCGAGCGGGGAAATGCCGGCTGCGTCCGGCGCTGCCACGGCGACCTTCACCTCGGCAATATCGTGCTGATCGACGGCAAGCCTGTTCCCTTCGATGCCCTGGAGTTCAGCGAGGCGCTGGGCACGATCGATGTGCTTTATGACCTTGCGTTCCTGCTGATGGATCTCGATGCGCGCGGTGATCGCTCGATCGCGAACGCAGTCTTCAACGCGTATCTGGCCTTCGAGCCGATCGGCGGCGAAATCGAAGGCCTTGCCTGCTTGCCGCTCTTCCTCGCCTGCCGTGCGGGCGTGCGCGCCATCGTCGCCATGGCGCGGACCGGGCAACTCCTCGACGAGGATCGGGAAGCCGTGCTCGCCGATATCGTGCGCTATGCGTCCCTCGCGGGCACCTACCTTGCGCCGCCCGCACCGTTGATGATCGCCATCGGCGGGCTTTCGGGCACCGGCAAGTCGACGCTCGCGGCGATGTTGGCCGGGCACATAGGGCCGGCGCCGGGCGCGCTGCACATCCGCAGCGATGTCGAGCGCAAGCGGCTCTTCGGCGTCCCCGAAACCCAGCGTCTCGACCGCCAGCACTACCGCGTCGGGACGGCGCAGCGTGTCTACAGCATCGTCGAGGACAAGGCGCGCCGGGCGCTCTCCGCCGGGCACGCGGTCATCGTCGATGCGGTGTTCGCCAAAGAGGAGGAGCGCGAGACGGCAGAGCTCATCGCGCGCGAGACCGGGTGCGAGTTCCTCGGCCTGTGGCTCACCGCGCCGCCCACAACGCTCATTTCCCGCGTCGAGCACCGGCACGGGGATGCGTCCGACGCCGATCGCCGCGTGGTGCGCGAGCAACTGAGCTACGATCTCGGCCACATGGACTGGGTGGAAGTCGACGCCTCCGGCACGCCGCAGGAAAGCCTCGCCGCCACGCTGCGCGCGCTCATGGCGGCCGGTGTTCCGCTAGACCATGATCGCTTCGGCCCCTATCCGTCCGAAGCGTGAATCATCGGTCTGCTGGAATGCCCATGATCGCTTCGGCCCCTATCCGTCCGAAGCGTGAATCATCGGTCTGCTGGAATGCCCATGATCGCTTCGGCCCCTATCCGTCCGAAGCGTGAATCATCGGTCTGCTGGAATGCCCATGATCGCTTCGGCCCCTATCCGTCCGAAGCGTGAATCATCGGTCTGCTGGAATGCCCATGATCGCTTCGGCCCCTATCCGTCCGAAGCGTGAATCATCGGTCTGCTGGAATGACCATGATCGCTTCGGCCCCTATCCGTACGAAGCGTGAATCATCGGTCTAAGGTAGCGCCGCGCTGCGTTTCGACGAAAAGCAGCGCGATGCGAAGCTCGCCCACTCAGCTCAGCCAGCGCGGAGGGCAAGGGGTGCCTACCAGCTCCCGCCGATGATGTCCGTGAGGCTGAAGGGATCCTTCTCGCGCGTGTGGCGGTGACGCGCCTTCTTGCGAGCAGGTCCCGCCGCGCCAACCGCTGCGCCCGTGGCGGCAGCTTCGCCGTCGGCGGTGACGGGCGTGCTGGCGGTGGCGTGCGTGCCGCCCGCATGGACGCGCTCGCGGGCTTCCGGCTCGAGCACCGTCACCTCCGGCGCGGCCTCGGTCTCGAGGTTGGCCGTGGCGATGGGCGCATAGAACGGCACGAGCTTCTTCGGGTTCTCACCGGGTGTCTTCGCGTTCGCTGTCTTGCCGGTGGCCTTCGCCGTCTGTCGCGCTTCGAGCTCGGCGGTGAGGGCGGGCAGCGGCTCGAATACGTTCTTGGAGCGCATGTGCACCACCTTAAAGCCCCGCTTCTTCAGTTCGTTGAGGATGGTGGGCAGCGCGGCCGCCGTGGACGCCTTGATATCGTGGAACAGGATGATACCGCCGTTGCGATGCTCGACCTGCTCGATCGTGCGCGCCGCCAGCCGCTGCGGGCTCGCGATGTAGCTGTCGTTGGAGACGACATCGACCGTGAATGCCGCGATGCCTCGCTCCTGCAGATGGGCGAGCAGGGGACCGGAATCGCTGAGGCCAGGGAAACGGAAGAAGGGCGCAATGGGCTGTCCGGCGGCGAGCGCCACGGCAGCAAAGCCGCGCTCGATCTGATCCTCGGCCTTCGCCAGTGTGAGGGCCCGTAGGTTCAGCGGGTGCGACCAGGTATGGGTGCCCATCGTATGCCCGCGGCCCATCACCTCCTTGACCATGTCCGGATAGGCCTGCGCCATCTGGCCGACATAGAAGAACGTCGCCTTGGTGCAGAAGCGGTCCAGCGCATCGAGGATCGGCTTGGTGTACTTCGGCAGCGGCCCGTCGTCGAAGGTCAGCACCACCTCTTTGGGGCCGAGGAAGCGCGGTTCCTTCTCGTACTTGGTGAAGCCGCCGTAGAGAGGCCCCGCCTTGGCGTCGATCTCGACGATGCGCGAGACACCGAGAGCGCCCTTCGGATTGGCGCAAGGCTCATCGGCCAGCACCGGCGAAAGTCCCGCGGCGCCCGCGAGGAGCATGGTGACGGTAAGCGAAAGTCGGCGGATCACGTTTGGCCCCTCGATTGATTCGTCGCGCTCAGCCTAGCCTGCAGCACGTCCGGCGTTGCAGCTCAAGGCGTGAGCAGTTTTTCATACCATGGCACGGTTGCAGGCGGGTTTGTAGCCTCGCCCGTTGAAGGTTGGGACGTTCGGTGTGTTGCCCACGGGAGCACCTCGCGCTGGCCTTTCTCCCCCGAAGCGGCGCCCGATTCCGTGTCCGACTGGGTCCACGTCACCGCGCGGTCGGCAAGCGGCTGCTTCGCGGCGGCGACTTTGCGCGCGATGATCTTCGCCGCCCGCGCGTCGAACTCGGGCAGCGTCGCGGCGTCGTCCTTTGCAACGAGGTGCACCACCTTGAACCCGCGTTCCTTCAGGGTCGTCAGGATGTGCGGTAGCGCCTTGGCCGTCGACGGCTGGATGTCGTGGAACAGGATGATGCCCTTGCGGCGGCCGGCGAGCTGGGCCATCACCGTCTTTTCCACCGTCGCGGCGTCGCGCGTACGGAAGTCGCGGGAGTCGATGTCGATCGTGAAGCTCGCAATGTTGCGCGATTTGAGGTAGGCGCCGGCCTCGCGGCTTACCCCCAGATAGGGAAAGCGGAAGAACGGCGCGACGGGCCCCTCGAGCGCCTGCCCGACAGCGCTGAGCCCCATCTCGACCTCTTCCTTCATCTTGTCTTCCGGCAACCCGGAGAGCTTGGCGTGCGACCAGGTGTGCGTGCCCACCGTGTGCCCCTGGCGCGCGACCTCGCGCACCATCGCCGGGTCGGCGACGGCCATGCGCCCGACCATGAAGAACGTCGCCTTGGTGCAGTGGTCCGCGAGCGCCTTCAAAACGGCGCGCGTGTGCGAGCGGGATGGGCCGTCATCGAAGGTAAGCACGACTTCGCCGTCGGCGAGAAACTCATAGCCCCCGCTGACGCTGCGCCCGAACAGCGGCCCGCCCGCGGTATCCACCTCCACGATGCGCGAGAGCCCCAGCACATCCTCCCTCGTCGCACATGGCTCGACCTGGGAGGAAGCGGCATGCGCGGCGGTCCCGCCGCCGAATAGCGCCAGGGCGACAACTCCCGCAACCGGAGCGAAAATCCGCCGCATCCAAGACCCGTCACATCCAAGACCTGCTGCATCGGCGATGTTCGCTGCAGGATTTGTCGCACGCACGACAGAGTTCCCGCACCGCAACCGAGCAGATCTCTACTAGGCCGGATCCACTAAGATTTTCTGTAAATATTTCCTTTCCGGGCGCATTCGCCGGGCGATGTTGCATCCGCGCACGAGGCTGTACCCGCCCGGCGGGCGTGCTAAAGGGCGGTGCATCGCGAGCGTAATGCGCAAACATCCCCGCCGGGCGGCGACCGCCGCTGCCCGTCGCCCCCGGAGTCCGCCCCGATGACTGATCCAGAGGAGATCGACGCGCCCGCACGCGGCTCGGGGCCGACCGCCGAATGTGTGCGCGCGGTCACCGCAGCCTTGGAAGAGAACGACGCCGAGGAAGTGCGCAGGCTGGTCGCGGATCTGGAAAACCCCGATCTCGCCGATCTCATCGAGATGCTCGATCCCGAGCAGCGCGTGGAATTCATCAAGGCGCTCGGGCCCGACTTCGATTTCGAGGTGTTGACGCAGGTCGACGAGAAGGTCCGCGATCAGCTCTCGGAGGCGCTGCCGAACGACGTGCTGGCAAGGGCCGTGACCCAGCTCGACAGCGACGACGCCGCCTACCTCATCGAAACCCTCGAGGCCGACGACCAGAAGGAAATCCTCGACCAGCTCTCCCAGGGCGAGCGGGCCGCGGTGGAGCGCAACCTTCTCTATCCCGTCGAGACCGCCGGCCGCCTCATGCAGGCGGATTTCGTCGCCGTCCCGCCCTTTTGGACAGTGGGTCAGGTCATCGATTTCGCGCGCGACGCGGAAGACCTGCCCGATACTTTCTCGGAGATTTTCGTCGTCGATCCAGGCTTCCACCTGCTCGGAAGCGTGGACCTGTCGCGGCTCTTGCGCACCAAGCGCGACGTCCGCGTCGACACCCTCATGGATCCCGACCGTCACATGGTGCTGGCCACCGCCGACCAGGAGGCCGTCGCGCGTCAGTTCGAGCGTTACGGCCTCATCGCGGCGCCCGTCGTCGACAAGGACGACCGTCTCGTCGGTGTCGTGACGGTCGACGACGTGGTGGAGGTGATCGAGCAGGAAGCGGAGGAGGACGCCAAGTTGCTCGCCGGCGTCGGCGACGAGCGCCTGAGCGACAGCGTGCGCGAGATCGCGCCGCCCCGCTTCGTCTGGCTGTTCGTCAATGTGCTGACCGCGATGATATCGGCGTCGATCATCAACCTGTTCGGCGCCAGCATCGAGCACATGGTGGCGCTCGCCGTGCTGATGCCCATCATCGCCTCGATGGGCGGCAACGCCGGCACGCAGACGATGACTGTGACGGTGCGCGCCCTCGCCACCAAGGAGCTCACCGATCTCAACATTCCGCGCGTTGCACTGCGCGAAGCGACCGTGGGCTTGATCAACGGGCTTCTATTTGCGATTCTTCTATCCGTGCTGGCCATTTCCTGGTTTGGCGCGTCGGGCCTTGGCGGCGTCGTCGCCATTGCGATTATCGTCAATCTGCTGGTGGCAGCCGTTGCCGGCATGTTGATTCCGCTGGGCTTGCAGCGGATGGGGTTCGATCCGGCGGTTGCGTCGACGGTATTCGTTACCGCTGTAACCGATGTCGTCGGGTTCTTTTCATTCCTGGGGATGGCCACGCTGTGGCTGATGTGAGGGATGGATGAGCATGTCGATCCGGCCGCTTGAGGCCAACGAT
>Ga0180221_1001046_pt1 | contig 20225 bp, 16 predicted proteins | sample eDN5th37CKraftMG_FD_151339 | JGI IMG/M metagenome (GOLD analysis project Ga0180221, IMG submission 151339) | Enriched Miracle-Growth compost microbial communities from Emeryville, California, USA - eDNA 5th pass 37_C Kraft MG (version 2) (version 2) ...
GCGGCGCGGCCTCTCCATCTCCGCCATCGCGGGGGTGGATGTCGCGCTGTGGGACATCCTGGGCAAGTCGCTCAACGCGCCGGTCTGGCGCCTGCTGGGCGGGCGAAGGGCGGAGCGCATGCCGGCCTATGCCTCCGGTGGCTGGGCGGATGCGTCGAAAATCGGCGCGCAGCTCCAGGGCTATTGCGACAAGGCGGGTTTCCGCGCCGTGAAGATGCGCGTCGGCGTCATGGATGGCTCGCCCGCCGCCTCCGCGGCACGCGTGCGAGCCGCGCGGGAGGCGCTGGGGCCAGACATCAAGCTCATGGCCGACGCGCATGGCACCTGGACGGTAGCCGAGGCGCGCGCCTTCTGCCGCATGGTGGAGGATCTGGACCTCTTCTGGTTCGAGGAGCCGGTCAGTGCCGATGACAAGCATGGCCTGGCGGAGGTGCGCCGCTGCTCGACGGTGCCGATCAGCACGGGGGAGAGCGAGTTCACCCGCCACGATTTCCGCGAGATCGCCGAGTTGCGCGCCGCCGATGTGCTGCAGCCGGACCTGGCGATCGCCGGCGGGCTGACCGAGGGGCTGCGCATTTCGGCCATCGCCTCCGCCTTCAACCTGCGGCTGGCGCCGCATCTCTGGTCCGGCGCGCCGGCCTTCGCCGCCGGGCTGCATCTGGCGGCAACGCAGAGCGCGGGCTTCATCCTCGAATACTCGCTCGGCCACAACCCGATGCTGCACGACCTGATCGAGGAAAGCTTCCCCGTTGTGGACGGCCATGTCGCGGTGCCGGACCGTCCTGGCCTCGGCATCACCGTTCGTGAATCCTTCCTGCAGCAATACGGACAACCCGGAGGCGCGGCATGAGCAAGATCGTTTCCATCAAGGCCTATCCGACCTCCTTCCCGGTGCCGAAGGATGGCGGCGTCTCGCTCGGTGTCGGCCGCGCGGTGAAGCGGGATGCGGTGGTGGTGAAGGTCACCACCGAGGATGGCCTCGTCGGCTGGGGCGAGAGCCACCACGGCCGCGCCCATACGGCGGTGGCGGCGCTGCTGGAGACGACGTTGAGCCGCCTTGTCATAGGCATGGACGCGACGGATACCATCGGCGTCTGGAACAAGATCTATCGCTACCAGCTGGCGAGCCACGGCATGGGCGCGGGCTGCGCGATGGCCATGTCCGGGCTCGACATGGCGCTCTGGGACATCCGCGGGAAGGCGGCGGGCTGGCCGCTCTACCGCCTGCTGGGCGGTGCGGCACGGCCGGTGCCGGCCTATGCCGGCGGCGTTGCCTTGGGTTACCAGCCGCCGGAGGAACTGGTGGAGGAGGCACGGCCGCATCTGGAGGCCGGCTACCGTGCCCTGAAGCTGCGCATCGGCGACACCGTGCGGAACGACATCAGCCGCATGGAGGCCGTACGCGGCGCCTTTGGCGACGAGATCGACATCCTGGCCGATGCCAATACCGCCTACCGGCTGGAGGATGTCCGCCGCGTGCTGCCAGTGATGGACCGGCTGGGCATGGGCTGGCTGGAGGAGCCTTTCCCGCCGCATGACCGCCGCGCCTATGCCCAGGCCCGCAGCTATGGGCTGACACCGCTCGCCGCGGGCGAGAACCACTTTACCCGCTTCGAGTTCGCGCCGCTGCTGGAGGAGGGCGCCATCGGCATCTGGCAGCCCGACCTGTCGAAATGCGGCGGCATCACGGAGGCGCTGCGCATCGCCGCCATCGCCTCCGCCCACAAAATCCCCATCCATCCGCACAGCTCGATGACCGGGCTGAACCAGGCGGCGAGCATCCATTTCCTCTGCGCCATCGACAATGCCGGCTATTTCGAGGCCGATGTGTCGCGCGGCAACCTGTTCCGCGATGCGCTGGTCAGCGAACCCTGGCGCATCGGCGGGGATGGCTGCGTCCGGCCGCTGGAGCAGCCCGGCATCGGCCTGGAGGTGGATGAGGATTTCCTGAAGGCCCATCCGGCGATCGAGGGGCCTGGCTACGTGTGAATCCGACCCCGCCGTGACCGCCCGGCATAAGGGCGGCGCGGCCAGAACAGGAGGAACGTATGGCTGAGCAGAACCGGCGCGGCATGCTGCGCCACCTCGCGGCGGCCCTGGCCATGGCCGGCGCCTTCGCCTCGGGAGGTCCCGCGCTCGCCGCGGAGGCTTCCTTCCCGTCCCAGGAGATCCGCTTCATCAACGCCTTCGCGCCCGGCGGAACCTCGGACCTTCTCGGCCGCATCCTGGCGGACCAGCTCTCGAAGCAGCTCGGCCAGCGGGTGGTGGTGGACAACCGCACCGGCGCGGCTGGCGTCATCGCGACGCAGGAACTGGCGCGCGCCGCGCCGGATGGCCACACCATCCTGCTGGCCTCGATGGGCATCATGACCATCACGCCGCAATTGCAATCCGTGCCCTATGACATCGAGAAGGACCTGGCGCCGATCGTGAATGTCGCGTCGGTCTACAACCTTCTCGTCGCCAGCCCGAAGAGCGAGATCCGCACCTGGCAGGATCTTGTGCGCCTCGGAAAGGACAGCACGCGTAGCCCGCGCTGCGCGACGGTGGGGGCGGGATCGAGCCAGCAGCTCTCCTGCGTGCTCTTCGCCTCCCTGACCGGCTCCCGCATCGACCAGGTGCCCTATCGCGGCGGCGCGCCGGCGATCCTCGACATCGCCTCCGGCCGGGTGGACGTCATGTTCGGCAACATGCCGGAGTTCATGGGCCAGATCCGGGATGGCGGCCTGCGGCCCATCGCCTATGGCGCGGCGAGCGCCTCGCCCTTGCTGCCGGACGTCCCTGTCATCTCGAAGACGGGGCTTCCTGACTTCGTCATCCCGAACTGGTTCGGGGTGGTGATGCCGGGCGGTGCCTCGCCGGCGGTGCTGCAGCGATGGAATGCTGAGCTTAACAAGGCCCTCGATGCGCCGGAGGTGCAGCGCCGCTTCACGGAGAACGGCCTCCAGCGCATCGGTGGCACGCGGGAGGCCTTCCAGCAGCAGATCGCCGAGGACCGTGCGCGCTGGGGCAAGGTCATCCGCGAGCACAACATCAGGCCCGAGTAAAGTCGCGCGCCTGCCAGGAGGCCAAGCCGGTGGTGGTGCAGCCCGTGGCCACTTCAGTCATGGGCTGCGTCCGCATGATGTTCTTCTCCGGTGGGAGCGGCCTTCGGCCAAAGCCCTGACACGGCTCTCCTTCAGCAGCGGCAATTTGCGAGGTGGCTTGGAGGAGAATTGAGAGCTGGGGCAGGCTTCTCGTCTCACGCTTTGGAGAGCGAGCACGTGCCCATGCTGCGCTGCCCGGGTGCTGCTGCGACACTCGCCTGGCCATTGCCGCCGGCGCCCCAGGCCATCCGGCGGCCGATATCCACGCACACCTCCAATCATGAAGGAACCGGTTGATGGATATGATCACCGCCGAGGACGGCACGCGAATCTTCTACAAGGACTGGGGCTCAGGCCAGCCCATCGTGTTCCACCATGGCTGGCCGCTCAGCGCCGACGACTGGGACGCCCAGATGCTGTTCTTCCTGTCGCAGGGCTATCGTGTCATCGCCCACGACCGTCGTGGCCATGGGCGCTCCACCCAGACCGACAAGGGCAATGAGATGGACACCTATGCCGCCGATGTGGCGGCCCTGGTCAGGCATCTCGACCTGAAGGAGGCTATCCATGTCGGCCATTCCACCGGTGGTGGCGAGGTGGCGCGCTATGTGGCGCAGCATGGCGGCGGCGGGCGTGTGGCCAAGGCGGCCCTGATCGGCGCGGTGCCGCCGGTGATGGTTAAGTCGGACAAGAATCCCGATGGCTTGCCCATCGAGGTCTTTGATGGTTTCCGCAGCGCTCTTGCCGCCAACCGGGCGAAGTTCTATCGCGAGGTGGCGGCCGGCCCCTTCTACGGCTTCAACCGTGATGGTGTGGAGAGTATCCAGGCCGTGGTGGACAACTGGTGGCGGCAGGGGATGATGGGCGGCGCCAAGGCCCATTACGACTGCATCAAGGCCTTCTCTGAAACCGACTTCACCGAGGATTTAAGGAAGATCGAGGTGCCGGTGCTGGTCATGCACGGCGAGGACGACCAGATCGTCCCGATCGCGGATTCTGCGCTGCTCTCCGCCAAGCTGCTGAAGAATGCGGTGCTGAAGACTTATCCGGGGCTTCCGCATGGCATGTGCACGACGCATGCCGAAGTGATCAACGCCGATCTCCTGGCCTTCATCCGCGGCTGACGCCGGCTGAATGGCCATGGATGGTCCTCGCGCGCAGGAAGCGGGCGGAATCATCTCGACGGCAGGCACGTCTGCCTGATGCGGCGGGAACCGCTGCGGAAAGCTGGCCGGCAAGACGGGCGAGCGGAATGAGGGGGCGGATGGCGCATCCGCCCCCCGAGGCAGGCGAGCTTCGCCAGCGTGACCGGCAGCGCGCACCCGCTTGCCGGGGGCATGGAACACCGCATTGGCGATGGCGGCGCCACCCGAGATGTTGAACTCGCTCTCCTTCCCGCCGCGAACCGAGGCATGGTGACCGGCAGCCAGCCAGGTTGTTGTTCAGCACGCGGGCCTGGGGCGGGTCGATCTCCCACCTTCCAGCAGCACCTTGGCCGATCCCCGTGATGATCCCGCCCTTGATGGCTCTTCGTCAGCTTCGGGTCGTAGGGCAGTCCGGCATCGAAGGCGATGACGATGCGACGCAGGCGAAGGGGCCGGCCCGAAATGTCTTGTTCTGTTTTTGTTCTTTGCGGTAAGCTCCCGGCAGGGGGCTTTCCTGGGGGACCGCAAAGGAGCAGAGACCATGCCAGCACGCGCCGCTCTGGCGAACACCATGCTGCCTTTCACCGGCCCCACGGCCAACCGCACGCTGGACAGCCATCTCTCCTATTGGGTGGGCTGGCGGATCCGCGCCCGCTGCGGCGATCCGCTCTGCCCGCCCAACCGCCTCGTCTGCGTGGCGGATGTGCTGAGCGCCCGCGGCGACATCACTGTCCGTGAAATGGCCGACCGGATGCGCTGCAGCGTCTGTGGCCAGATCGCCCGCTCGGTCGCGCTGCTGAAGCAGGGGCCTTCCGGCCAGGTGGTGCATCCCGTGCGGGGCGGCGCCGCGTCCGGTGGCATGATCCCGCCCCGACCCACGCCACGGCGGGAGGGCAGCCGAGCGCTGGCATTCCAGCGGGCCGGCTGAAGGCAGTTCAGGCGCTACTCGGCATCCCCGAAGCGGTAGCCGATCCCCGGCTCGGTCCGGATCAGGTGTGCCGCTTCGCCCAGCTTCTGCCGGAGGTGCCCGATATAGACCCGAAGGTACTGCGCATCCTCGGCATGGGCCGGGCCCCAGACGGTGGTCAGAAGTTGCCGCTGGGTGATCACGCGCCCCGCGCCCGCCTGTGCCAGTGCGGCGAGCAGGGTCCATTCCCGCGGGGTCAGATGCAGCGGCGGGCCGCCATCGACGCGCGCGGTGCGGCGCGCCAGATCGAGCTCCAGTGGCCCCACCCGCACCACCGGCTCCGGGGCCTGGCCGCCCGCCGCGCGGCGCAAGGCCGCCCGCAGCCGCGCCAGCAGCTCGCCCAGGGCAAAGGGCTTCTCGACGTAATCATCCGCTCCGGCGTCGAGCGCCGCGACCTTCTCCTCCTCCCGGTCCCGCGCCGAGAGCACCAGCACCGGCGCGCTGCTGAAGGCCCGCAGGCGCGGGATCACCCGCTGGCCGTCCAGGTCGGGCAGGCCGAGGTCGAGCAGCACCAGCGCGGGCGAGCGGCTTGCCGCCAGCCGCAGCCCTTCCGCCGCCGTCTCCGCCCGCAGCGGCGCATAGCCGGCGGCCTCCAGCGCGGGGCCGAGGAAGCGGTGGATCTGCGGCTCGTCATCCACCACGAGCACGCGCGGCAACCCGGTCGAGCTCATGCCGGGAATCTCACCGTGATGCGCGCGCCGCGTCCCTCCGGCGTGGCCGGACTTTCCGCGAGGATGCGGCCGCCCATGGCGTGGGTCAGCCCGCGGCAGATCGCCAGGCCGAGGCCAGTCCCCGCCGCGACGCGATCGGTGCGGCTGGCCCGGAAGAACGGGTCGAAGATGCGGAGCAGCGAGGCTGCGGGGATACCCGGCCCGTCATCCTCCACGGCGATCGCCACCTCATAGTCCTCACGTCGCGCCCGCACCGTCACCTGACCGGAGGGGCCGGAGAATTTCAGGGCATTGTCGAGCAGGTTACGGAGGATCTGGTCGAGCAGCGCCGGGTCCAGCCTGGGCTGCGGCAGGCCCGGCGCCAGCTCGCGCCGGATCGCCCGGCCGCCCGCCGCCTGCCCGGCCCGCGCGGCGGCGGCCTCGATGGCCTCGGCGAGATCCACCGGCTCGCGGCGCGGCGCGATTTGCCCGTTCTCGATGCGCACGATGTCCAGGATATTGGCGATGTAGCGGCCCAGGCGCTCCGTCTCCTCCTCGGCCGCCGTCAGCAGGTCCTGCCGCGTCGCCTCGGACAGGGCGGGGCCGGAGCGGCGCAGGGTCTCGATCGCGCCGCGGATGGAGGTCAGCGGCGTGCGCAGATCATGGCCGAGAGAGGTGAGCAGGGCGGTCCGCAACTGCTCGGTTTCCGCCCGCGCCGCGTCGCGCGCGCCTTCCTCCATGAGCTGCGTGCGTTCCAGCGCCACGGCGGCCTGATCCAGCAGGGCGGAGAGCGTGCGGTCCGTCTCAACGCCCAGCGGCGCCGCGCCGCCCTCGGGCAGGCGCAGGCCGACGAGGCCGACCACGCCGCGCGCGGTGCGCATCGGGCGGAACTGCCAGCGGGCGGCGGGCAGGGTATCGGTCTCCCGCCCGGTCGGGACGCCCTTGGCCATGGCCCAGCGCGCCGCCGCCATGGAGGCCGCGTCCGGCTCGGCGTCGAGCGGCACCGCCGCGCGCAGCACCGGCTCCGGCCCGGTGTCGCCGGGCGCGGGGGGAAGGGGCATCAGGACGCAGGCGGGGCAGCCGGCGACCCGTCCGGCCTCCTGCGCCACGGCCTCCATCAGGTCGCCCGCGCCGCCGGGCGCCCCGAGCTTGCGGCTGAACTCGACCAGCCGGCGCAGGCCGAGCAGCCGGGCCCGCGCGGTGCGGACGGATCGACCGAGGCCGCCGGCCGTGCCCGTCAGCAGCAGCGCGACCAGGGCGAAGACGACGACGCCGACCACGTCCTGCGCCCCGGTGATCGCCAGCGTGTAGCGGGGCGAGAGAAAGAGGAAATTCCAGCAGAGGAAGGACAGCGCCGCCGCTGCCAGCCCATGCAGCGGGCCGAAGCCGACTGCCGCCGCGACGATGGCGAGGAGGTAGATCATGCCGAGAGCGCCCTCCGGCACGGTGCCGTCGGTGAGATGGCCGATCACTGTGGCGAGGCCGACAAGCGCCGGCACGGCGGCCCAGCCGAGCCAGGTCGGGAGGGTCCGCTCCCGGCGCGCAGGTCCGCGTGCCGGAGTGCCAGCCGGCTCAGGCACGAGGTGCAGCGTGAAGTCGCTGGCTCGGCGCAGCAGGGTGGCCGAGAGGGTGCGGCCGGTGAACCGACGCCACCAGGAGGGACGGCCCCGCCCGATCACGAGGTGCGAGGCGTTGCTGGCCCGTGCCTGGGCGATGATGGCCTCCGGCAGGTGCCGTGCCACCACCGTCTCCACCTCGGCGCCGAGCCGCTCGGCCAGCCGCATCGCCGGGGCGGGGTCGCCCGTCTCCGTAGCATTCGGCCGCTCGACATGCAGGACGAGCAGCGGCGCCCGCAGCGCATCGGCGATGCGGCGGGCCTCGCGCACCACCGTCTCGGCGGCCGCGTCCGCGCCGACCAGTGCCATCACACGATCGCCCGCGGGCCAGGGCCCGGCGATGGAATGGCTGCGCATGTAGCCGGTGACATCGGCATCCACCCGCTCGGCGGTGCGGCGCAGCGCCATCTCGCGCAATGCGGCGAGATTGCCCTCGCGGAAGAAGCCGCGCAGCGCGCGCTCCGCCTGGTCGGGCCGGTAGATCCTGCCCTGGCGCATGCGCTCGAGCAGCTCGGCGGGCGGGATGTCGATCAGCTCCACCGCGTCGGCCTCGGCGAGCACGCGATCGGGCACCGTCTCCGCCACCCGCACGCCGGTGATGCGCGCCACCGCCTCCGACAGGCTCTCCAGATGCTGGACGTTCACCGTGGTCCAGACCTCGATCCCGGCGGCGCGCAGCTCTTCCACATCCTGCCATCGCTTGGGATGGCGGCTGCCGGGTGCGTTGGTATGGGCCAGCTCGTCAAGCAGCAGGATCTGTGGATGACGGGCGAGGGCGGCGTCCAGATCGAACTCGTCCAGGTGCTGGCCGCGATACTCCAGGCGCGCGCGCGGCAGTACCGGCAGGTCGGCGATCTGCGCCTGGGTCTCGGCGCGGCCATGCGTCTCGATCAGGCCGACGACGACATCGGCCCCGCCCAGGCGTCGGCGGCGGCCCTGGACCAGCATCTCGAAGGTCTTGCCGACGCCCGGAGCGGCGCCGAGGAAGACCTTCAGCCGCCCGCGCCCCTCCTGCGCTGCAACGGCGAGCAGGGCGTCGGGATCCGGGCGGGGCGGCTCGGCCGGGAGCGTCATGGCGGCAGGATAGCGCTTCCGGCGGCCGCCCCGCCATGCACCGCGCCGTGGGCGGCATGCAGGGCAGCGCGCGCCTTCTTATCGCAGGGCGTCGAGGGCGAGGTTGAGGCGGAGTACGTTCACCCGCGGCTCACCCAGCAGGCCGAATTCAGGGCCTTCCGTGTGCTCCGCGATCAGGGCGGCGACGCGCCCGGCGGGCAGGCCGCGAGCCTCGGCCACACGGTTCACCTGGCGCGCCGCATTCGCCGGGCTGATATGCGGGTCGAGACCGGAGCCGGAGGCGTAGACGGCATCGGCCGGCACCGGGGAAGCGCCCTCGGCGGCCACCCGCGCGCGCAGGGCGGCGAGCAGGTCCTTGCTCGTCGGCCCCAGCTGGGAGGCGGCGGAGGCGGCCGCGTTGTAGGGCGCTGCGCGGGTGCTGCCCGGCCGGGCCGGGTCGGCCTCGGTGGTCGCGGAGGGGCGCCCATGGAAGTAGCGCGGTGCGGAGAAGTCCTGGCCGATCAGGGCCGAGCCGATCACCCGTCCATCCTGCTCGATCAGGCTGCCATTCGCGCGCCAGGGCAGGAGGAGCTGGGCGATGCCGGTCATCGCCAGCGGTGCGACGAGGCCGGTGAGCAGGGTGAAGCCGAGGATCAGGATGAGGGCGGGGCGAAGGATCGCGTTCATGGCTCAAAGGATCCCGAGCAGGTTGAGCTGCATGTCGATGAGCTTGATGCCGAGGAAGGGTGCGACCACCCCGCCCAGGCCGTAGATCAGCAGGTTCCGCCGCAGCAGCGCGGCCGCGCCGATCGGCGCGAAGCGCACGCCGCGCAGCGCCAGCGGCACCAGCGCCACGATGATCAGCGCGTTGAAGATCACCGCCGAGAGGATGGCGCTCTCTGGGCTGCCCAGGCGCATGACGTTGAGCGCCTGCAGCTCCGGATAGGAGGCGACGAAGATCGCCGGCAGGATGGCGAAGTATTTCGCGACGTCGTTGGCGATGGAGAAGGTGGTGAGCGCGCCGCGGGTGATCAGCAGCTGCTTGCCGATCTCCACCACCTCGATCAGCTTGGTCGGGTCGCTGTCGAGGTCCACCATGTTGCCGGCCTCGCGGGCGGCCTGGGTGCCGCTCTGCATGGCCAGCCCGACATCGGCCTGGGCGAGGGCGGGGGCGTCGTTGGTGCCGTCGCCGCACATGGCGATCAGCCGCCCGCCGGCCTGGGCCTCGCGGATGTAGCGCAGCTTGTCCTCCGGCGTGGCCTCGGCGAGGAAGTCGTCCACGCCCGCCTCGGTGGCGATGGCGGCGGCGGTGAGGCGGTTGTCGCCGGTCACCATTACCGTGCGGATGCCCATGCGGCGCAGCGCGGCGAAGCGCTCCCGCATGCCGGGCTTGACGATGTCCTTCAGCTCGATGGCGCCGAGGAGGCGATCATCCTGCGCCACAGCCAGCGGCGTGCCGCCCTGGCGCGCGATGCGGTCCACCGCCTGCGCCAGGGCTGGCGGCAAGGCGGTACCGAGTGCCTTGCACAGGCTGTCCACCGCGCCCTTGCGATAGCGGCCGGCGGCCGTGTCGAGGCCGGAGATGCGGGTCTGCGCGGTGAAGGGCACGACTTCGGCGCCCGGCGGCAGGTCAGGCGTCGTGATGCCGTGGCGCTCCCGTGCGAAGGCGAGGATGGAGCGCCCCTCCGGCGTCTCGTCCGCGAGCGAGGCCAGCACCGCCGCCTCCGCCACCTCCCGCTCGGAAATACCCGGGGCGGCAACGAAGGCCGCTGCCTGGCGATTGCCGAGGGTGATCGTGCCGGTCTTGTCGAGCAGCAGGACGTCCACATCGCCGGCGGCCTCCACGGCCCGGCCACTGGTCGCCAGCACGTTGAACCGCACCAGCCGGTCCATGCCCGCGATGCCGATGGCGGAAAGCAGGCCGCCGATGGTGGTGGGGATGAGGGTGATCAGCAGCGCCGCGAGCACGGGCACGCTGGGCGGCTGCCCGTTCCAGCTCGCCAGCCCCACCAGCGCCGCCACCGCGATCAGGAAGATGATCGTCATGCCGGCCAGCAGGATGTCGAGCGCGATCTCGTTCGGCGTCTTCTGCCGCGCCGCGCCCTCGACCAGCGCGATCATGCGGTCGAGAAAGGTGGCGCCGGGCGCGGCGGTGACGCGCACCACCAGCCAGTCGGAGACCACCAGCGTGCCGCCGGTGACGGCGCTGCGGTCGCCGCCGCTCTCGCGAATGACGGGGGCGGATTCGCCGGTCACCGCCGCTTCGTTGACGCTGGCGATGCCCGCGACCACCTCGCCGTCAGAGGGGATCAGGTCACCGGCCTCGACCAGCACGAGGTCGTTCACCTGCAACTCGGTGGCCGGGCGCGGTGTCCAGCGGCCGCGGTCCTCCGCGCGCGCCAGCAGCTTGGCCTGGGTTGTGGTGCGGGACTGCCGGAGGCTGTCCGCCTGCGCCCGGCCGCGACCCTCGGCGACGGCCTCGGCGAAGGTGGCGAAGAGCACCGTCAGCCAAAGCCAGCCCGCGATGGCGGCCTGGAAGCCCCAGGCCTGACCGGAGAGCACGGCGCGCAGGGTGAGCAGCGTGACCAGCAGGGAGACCACCTCGGTGACGAAGATCACCGGGTTGCGCGCCACGCGGGCGGGATTGAGCTTGCGCAGCGCGTCCAGCGCGGCGCGGGACAGGATGGCGGGGTCGGCCAGGGCGGCGGCCGCGCGGGTCGCGCGTCGGGCCGTGCCCTGATGCACCAGGGTGGGTGTGACGTCGGGCATCGTGGGAGCCTCAGAAGGTCTTGCCGGCGAGCATGGCGAAGTGTTCCGCCAGCGGGCCGAGAGCGAGGGCAGGGAGGAACTGCAGCCCGCCCAGGATCAGGATGACGCCGGCGAGCAGGCCGGCGAAAAGCGGCCCGTCGGTCGGGAAGGTTCCGGCGCCGCCCGGCACCTTCACCTTCCCCGCCAGCGAGCCCGCGATCGCCATCACCGGCACGACATAGGCGAAGCGGCCGAGCAGCATCGCGAGGGCAAGGGTGGTGTCGAACCAGGGCGTATCCGCCGCCAGGCCGCCGAAGGCCGAACCGTTGTTGCCAGCGGCGGAACTGAAGGCATAGAGGACTTCCGAAAGCCCGTGCGGCCCGGCCGCCTGGATGGAGGAGATCGCCGCCGGCAGCACGAGGGAGACCGCGGTGAAGCCGAGGATGCTGGCGGGCAGCACCAGCACCGCCAGCATGGCGAGCTTGACCTCCTTCGCCTGCACCTTCTTGCCGAGGAATTCCGGCGTGCGCCCGACCATCAGCCCGGCGACAAAAACCGCCAGCAGGGCAAAGATCAGCATGCCGTAAAGGCCGGAGCCGACACCGCCCGGCAGCACCTCGCCGAGCTGGATCAGGAACAGCGGCACCATGCCGCCGAGCGGCGTGAAGCTGTCGAGCATGGCATTCACCGCGCCGCAGGAGGCGCCGGTGGTCGCCGCCGTGAACAGGGCCACCAGTGCCTGGCCGAAGCGGAGGTCCTTGCCTTCGAGATTGCCAGGGGCGGGGTCCACGCCCAGGGCCAGGTGCAGCGGGTTGCCGGCGGCCTCGGCGGCATAGATCGCGGCCGTGGCCACGAGGATGAAGCCGAGCATGACCGAAAGCAGTGCCCAGCCCTGCCGCCGATTGCCGGTGATGGCGCCGAAGGTGAGGCAGAGCGCGAAGGGGATGACGAGGTGCCCCCAGGCCTGCAGCGCCGTGGCGAGGGCGCTCGGCCCTTCGAAGGGATGCAGCGCGTTGACACCGAAGAAGCCGCCGCCATTGGTGCCGAGATGCTTGATGGCGACCTGGAAGGCCACCGGGCCGAGAGCGATGGTCTGCCTCGCGCCTTCCAGCGTCCGGGCCTCGATGGAGGGGGAAAGCGTCTGCGGCATGCCGGTGGTGACGAAGGCGAGGCCGAGCAGCACCGAAAGTGGCAGCAGGACATAGAGTGTCATGCGGGTGAGGTCGGCCCAGAAGTTGCCGAGGTCCTTCAGGCCACCGGTGGCGAAGGCGCGCGATACGGCAAGGGCAAGCGCGATGCCGCTCGCGGCGGAGGCGAAGTTCTGCACCGTCAGCCCCGCCATCTGGCTGAGGTAGGAGAGGGCGGTCTCGCCCGAATAGGCCTGCCAGTTGGTGTTGGTGACGAAGCTCACCGCGGTGTTGAAGGCGAGCCAGGGCGACATGCCCTCCACGCCCTGCGGGTTGAGCGGAAGGACACCTTGCAGCCGCAGGATGGCGTAAAGCAGCGCGAAGCCCGCGGCGTTGAAGGCCAGCATCGAGAGCGTATAGGCCTTCCAATCCTGGCCGCGCCGCGGATCGATACCGGCCGCGGCATAAACCGCATGCTCCACCGGGGCGAGCGCGGGATGAAGGAGGCTGCGCCCGCCCATGGCGAGGCTGGCCATGAAGCGCCCGAGCGGCACCGCCGCCCCGACGACGCAGGCGAGGACGAGGGCGATCTGCGCCCAACCGAGAAGGGTCATGGCTCAGAGATCCTCGGGGCGTAGCAGTGCCCGGAGCAGGTAGAGCAGCAATGCCGCGGCGACGCCGCCGCCCAGGATCAGGTCGAGTGTCATCAGGTCAGATCCTGTCGCAGCCGGCCGCATAGGCGGCCATCAGGCCGAAGAAGCCGAGACCCAGGGCGAGGAGGATCAGGTCGGGCATGGAGGTTTCCCTCTGTGAAGGGGACAGACGGCGGTGCGGCGGCGTGCCGGTGACATGCCGCCGGCCTCCGGCGGTGCCGGAAAGCGCCGGGCCATCCGTAGGACCGCGCCGCGTAAAGGCGCCATGCGAGAAGGGGCGCGGCGGCATAAAGGCGGCATAAAGACGACGGAGGTCGCGAACCTGGCGTCCGATCAGGTCAGTCTCCTCCTGCCAAGGAGCACTTCCTGCAGCACGGCCTCTTCGAGGGGCGTCAGCCCGGCGCCGAACGGCTGGGCTGAGGCAGTGCCTGCCCCGGCTCGCCTCCTGACGCCTTTCGGGGCGGTCTCGCGGCGCTGGGGCGGAAAACCGGGGCAGTGATCGGCTTCGCCCGGCGGCATGTGGCGCCGTCGGGCCGTGGCCGCCCTGTCCCACGGAGCTTCGAAGAGCCCGGCCTTCGCGCCGGGCTTTCTGCGTTCGGATGGCACCGCGGCACGCCCGGCTGGGCCGCTTCAGGGCCAGCAGGCCCTCACCCAGGAGTTGGAGCCTTCAAGTCGGAAGGGGCGGCTAGATCTCTCCCCGGATCGTCGGCATCGCCAGCCGACGCCGGACCAGCGCATCGAAAGCGCGGGCGGCAGCGGTGCGGTAGCGCCGCGCCTCCCAGAGCAGCGCGGCGGTGCGGATCGGTGGCGGATTGGCCAAGGGACGGCACAGCAGCCCAGGGCCGGAGATCGAGCGCTCCGACAGGATGCTGCCTACCGCACCGCTGCGCACCAGCGCGAGGATGCTGCCGATGGCATCGACCTCGGCGACGACATGCGGCACCCAGCGGCCCTCCAGCGCCCGGTCGATCAGCCGGCGGGTGGCGAAGCGGCGCGGCAGCAGCGCCAGCGGAATGCTCTCCGGCGGAGCATCGCGCCAGGCGCTGCCCTCCGGCAGCACCAGCACCATGGCCTCGTCGAAGAGCGGCGCGCAGCCCAGGCTGGGCGCCCTGGCCGGGGCGAAGGCCAGGCCGAGGTCCAGCTCGCCTTCCAGCAGCGCGGCCTCGATGTCGCTGGCCACCATCTCCAGCGCCGTGACGCGGATCGCCGGGTGGTGCTCCAGGAACTCGGCCACTAGGCCGGGCATCAGGTTAGCGTGGAAGGAGTGGATGACGCCGAGGCGCAAGGTGCCGCGCTCCGCCTGCTCCAGCTCGGCGATCGCCGCGCGGGTGGCCGCGGCCTCGTTGGTGATGCGCTGGGCGAAGCCGCAGAGCAGCCGCCCGGACTCCGTCAGCCGCAGGCCGCGGCCGAGCCGGTCGAAGAGCGTCGTGCCGAGGTCGCGTTCAAGGGCGGCGAGATGGTGCGACAGCGTGCCGGGGGCGAGGCCCAGCTGCTCCGCCGCGCGGCCCAGGTGCTCGGTGCCGGCGAGGGCCAGGAAGGCGCGGAGCTGGTGCAGATCCATTGTTCGATCTTATCAAACAGAGCATTGGAAATCCGCTCATTGATCGAAGGGTGGGGGCCGCAGCAGATTCCCTCCGGCCCAAAGGGGAGGAAGATCCGCATGTCCGTCGCGCCGCGCCTGCCGATCGAGCGCATCGAGGCGATCCCCGCCCGCGTGCCGACCATCCGCCCGCACCACCTGGCCTTCGCCACGGTCGAGGCGATGGACGTGGTCATCGTGCGGGTGACCGCCGGCGGCGTGACCGGCCTCGGCGAGGCGGCCACCATCGGCGGTCCCCGTTGGGGCGAGGAGAGCCCGGAGGGCATCGCCACCATCGTCGCGCAATACCTGGCGGAGCCGATGCTCGGCCAGGACGCGATGCAGCTCAACGCCGCCGAGGCGCGCATCGCGCGCGCGGTGCGCGGTAATGCTTTCGCCAAGTCGGCGCTGTCCATGGCGCTGCACGATGCCGTCGCCCGCGCCCAGGGCCAACGCCTCGCTGACCTGCTGGGCGGACCTGTGCAGGAGGCGCTGCCGCTGGCCTGGACCCTGGCCAGCGGCGATACGGGGCGGGACATCGAGGAGGGCGAGGCCATGCTGGCCGCCCGCCGCCATCGCGATTTCAAGGTGAAGATCGGCGCCCACGACCCGGAACAGGACATCGCCCATGTCGCCGCCCTGGCACGCGCCTTCGAGGGCCGAGCCACGGTGCGGGTGGATGTGAACCAGGCCTGGGACGAGCCGACCGCCGCCCGCGCCCTGCCGCGTCTCGCCGAGGCCGGGGTGGTGATGGCCGAACAGCCGGTGCCGGCCTGGAACGTACCGGCCATGGCGCGGCTCTCGCGGGCCAATCCCTCCCTGGCCCTGCTGGCGGACGAGGGCATCGCCACGCCGCAGGATGCGCTGCGCCACGCGGCGGAAGCTGCGGCCGCCGCCTTCGCGCTGAAGCCGGCGAAGCATGGCGGCATTGGCGGTACCCGTGCCGTGGCCGCCATCGCCCGCGCCGCCGGGCTGGGGCTCTATGGCGGCACGATGCTGGAGGGCGCCATCGGCACGCTGGGCGCGCTGCATCTCTACAGCACGCTCGGCCCTTATGCCTGGGGCACCGAGCTGTTCGGGCCACTGCTGCTGCGTGACAGCCTGGCCACCGAAGGCCCGGAGTACCGCGACTTCGCGCTGCACCTGCCGGCCGGGCCCGGCATCGGCACCGCGCTCGATGCCGACAAGCTGGCGCATTACCGCACCGACGCGCCCAGGCGCCTGCACCCGGCCCGCTGAACGCCGCCCGCGCAACACCAAAAAGGAGGAAACCCAGAAATGCTGTTCCACGTCACCATGGAGGTGAAGCTGCCGCCGGACATGCCGGTGCAGCAGGCCGAGGACCTGAAGGCGCGGGAGCGCGCGATGGCGCAGGAACTGCAGCGCGCCGGCACCTGGCGCCACCTGTGGCGGGTGGCCGGTCGCTACGCGAATGTCTCCATCTTCGAGGTGGCGGACGCCGATGCCCTGCACGCGCTGCTCTCGGCCCTGCCGCTCTTCCCCTACATGGATATCCGGGTGACGGCACTGGCTCGCCACCCCTCGGCGATCTGACCCATGCAGCGCCGTTCCCTGATGCTCGGCCTGGCGGCCGCTCCCTTCCTCCTGAGCCCGGCGCGGGCGCAGGCCTGGCCGGACCGGCCGGTGCGCGTCATCGTGCCCTTTCCGCCCGGCGGCGCGATCGATGCCATGACCCGGCTGCTGGCGCCCGTGCTGGGCGACAGCCTGGGCCAGCCGGTGGTGGTCGAGAACCGCCCCGGCGCGGGGGGCACCATCGGCACCGACGCGGCGGTGCGCTCCGGTGACCAGCACACGCTGCTGATGGTCTCCATGGCGCATGCCGTGAACCCGGCGATGTATTCCAGCCTGCCCTATCAGCCGGCCGATACGGTGCCCGTCGCGCCCGTCGCCATCGTGCCGAACCTGCTGGTGGTGCCGGCGAACTCGCCCTTCAAGGATGTGCGTGGGCTGATCGAGGCGGCGCGCGCCAAGCCAGGGCAGATCACCTATGCCTCCGCCGGCAGCGGCACCTCCATCCACCTGGCCGGCGCGCTCTTCGCCTCCATGGCGAAGCTCGACTTGATCCATGTGCCCTATCGCGGCTCTGGCCCGGCCATTGCCGACCTGCTCAGCGGGCGGGTGGATATGATGTTCGACAGCATCACCTCCTCGGCGCCGCATATCGCCGCCGGGCGCCTGCGGGTGCTGGCGGCGACGACCTCGAAGCGCGCGCGGGCCTATCCGGAGCTACCGACGGTCGCCGAGGCGGGGTTGCCAGGCTATGCGGTGGATCCCTGGTTCGCCATGCTGGCCCCGCGCGACCTGCCGGCCGCAGCCCGGCAGCGGGTGGAGGCGGCGGTGATCGCCGCCCTGGCCGCTCCCGGGATGCAGGAGAAGCTGGCCGCGATCGGAGCCGAGCCGATGAGCGGGGGCGCCGAAAGCCTGGCGCGCCTGATTGCCGAGGAAACCCGCAAATGGGCGGCGGTGGTGCAGGAACAGGGTATCCACGCCGACTAAGGCGCGGGCTTCGGGGGGCGGTCCTAGCCGCCCCCGAGCCTGCTCCTACTCTGCCGCCTGGGAGCGCGCGTAGAGCCGCGCCGCCTCGCGGCTGACATAGCCATCCACCACGTCCTGCTCGACGCGGGCTGGCTCGCGCTCCTCGGGCGGCCCATAGCCCGAACCGCCGCAAATCCGCACCTCCACCATCCGGTCGGTCGTCGAGAGCGTCACCAACTCGCCGGTGCCGAGGTCGCGCAGCAGGCTGCCCTGCGCATCGAGGAGGGCGCCCAGCGCGGCCCCGCCCTGCTGCCCGCCGAACAGGCCCGGCGCTTCCACCCCGACACCCTCGGGATAGGCCGAGAAGAGCGTCGGCTGCCCATCATTGTGCAGCTTGCGCATCCGCGTGCGGGTGCCGAGGCCGCCGCGCCGCCGCCCGGGGCCGCCGGAATCAGTTACCAGGGACTTGTCGACGATCAGCACCGGCGCGCGCGTCTCGAACAGCTCGATCGAGGTATTGGCGGCCGAGGTGGGCCAGAGCAGCGCCGACTTGCCGTCCGTGCCCGCGCTGCCGCCCTGGCCGCCGCCCATGAAGAAGTGGTCGGCGTAGCTGCGGCCGGAGGCCTCCCGGCCGAAGACGCGCAGCGAAACGGGCAGGCCGGTATGCGCCTGCACCTGGGTCGGCGCCGCTTCCGACAGCGCGTGGAAGACATTCGGCGCCAGATACCAGCCGGTGCGCGTGCGCATGGCGACCGAGGCCGGGCGCGTGCAGTTCAGGATCGAGCCTTCCGGCGCCTTGACGCTGATCGGATAATAACTACCGGCATTGCCGCGCACCTGCGGGCTCAGCATGCATTTCAGCGGATAAGAGGCGTGCGCGGTGGTATAGGAGAGGGTGCAGTTCAGCCCGCCGCGTTCGAGCTGTGGTGGCGCGTCCTCGAAATCCAGCTCGATGCGGTCGCCGCTCACAGTCAGCTTCAGCGGATAGCGCAGCGTGCGGCCGAGCATCCGGTTGCTGACCTCGGAATGGTAGACGCCGTCGGGCAGCGCGCGGATGGCTTCGCGCATGGCACGCTCGGCGCGGCCCTGCACCACGGCGGCGAGCGCCCGCAGGTCGTGCATGCCATAGTCCTGCATGAAGGCCAGCAGGCACTCGGCAGCCTGCGCATTGGCCGCCATGAAGGCATGCAGATCGCCCAGCACCTCCTCCGACTTGCGGATATTCTCCGCCATCAGTTCGAACAGCGCGGCATTCGGCTGGCCCTCGCTGTAGAGCTTCATCGGCGGAATCTGCAGGCCCTCGTCATAGACCTCGCGCGCCGCCATCGGGTCCTGCACGCCGCCGATGTCGCCGACATGGCCGACGGTGCCGAGCAGCGCCACCATCCGCCCTTCGCGGAAGACGGGGGTGACGATGGCGATATCGAAGAGATGCCCTGCGCAAAGCCACGGGTCGTTGGTGATCAGCACGTCGCCCGGGCGCAGCGTCTCGGGCGGGAACTTCGCCAGCATGGCCTTCACGGCGCGTGGCAGGGTCAGGTTGAAGACTGGCATGGCGCGCGGCGAATGCGCCAGCGACTCCCCCTGGGCGTCGAGCAGGTCGCAGGCGAAGTCCTGCGCCTCGGAGATGATCAGGCTGAAGGCGGTACGGCAGATGCCGTGCCACATCTCCTCGACCAGGTTCTCCAGCCGGCTCCACATGATCTCCAGCGAGACCGGGTCGGCCTCGATCAGCGCGCGCGCCTCCTCGAGCGGCATCTCCGGGGTGATGCGGGCGGCGAGGGGAGCGGCGATGCCAAGGCGGATGCGCAGCGTGCCGGCCGCGCCGACCGTGACGCTGTCCTCCGGGCCAAGCACGGTGGTCGCCTCGCGCTCCTCGATAATCGCCGGACCCCGCAGCGTCTCGCCTGGCGCCAGGGCGTAGCGGTCATAGACCGGGGTGTCTTGGAAGGCGCCGCCGAACCAGGCGCGGCGTGAGCCCTTGCGCGCCGCGCCCTCAACCGGGCGCCCCGCCTCGGCCACACTGAGCGCCGGAACCGGTCCCACGGCGCGGACACGGAAGGAGATGATCTCCGCCGGAACGCCCTCATAAATCGAGGCATAGCGCGCGGCATAGGCGCTGCGGAAGGACGCCAGGATGGAAGGCATCACCTCGGCGGTGATGGCGCCGGCCGGCAAGGGCACATTGATCTCGTGCAATTGGCCGGCGAGCCGCATATCGGCGCTGCGCTCGATGGTGATCCCCTCTGCCGCGGTACCGGCGGCGACCAGCAGCGCGGTGGTCTCGGCGGCCAGTTCCGCCAGTACGCGCTCGATGGCGCCGGGCGTGCCCGGGTCGTCCAGTGCCAGGGGCAGGGAACGCACCTGCTCGAAGGCCAGTGGCGCGGCGAGGAAGCCGAGCGCCGAGGCGGCACCGGAGGCGGGTGGGATCAGCACTTCCTCCACGCCCAGGATGCGCGCCACCTCGGCCGCATGGGCCGGGCCGGCGCCGCCGAAGCCGACCATGGCATAGCGGCGCGGGTCCTTGCCCTTTTCGATGATGTGGATGCGCGCCGCCGCCGCCATGCTTTCCGTTACGGTGCGGTGAATGCCCCAGGCGGTCTCCACGGCGGAGAGGCCGAGCTGCGCGCCGACGCGCGCCAGCGCCGCCTCGGCGGCCGGTTTGTCCAGCGCCATACGGCCACCGAGGAAGAAGCCGGGATCGTAGTAGCCAAGTACCAGATTGGCGTCGGTCACCGTGGGCTCGGTGCCCCCGCGCCCATAGCAGGCCGGGCCCGGATCGGCGCCCGCTGAACGCGGCCCGACTTTCAGCAGCCCGACCTCGTCGATGGAGGCAATAGAGCCACCGCCGGCGCCGATCTCGATCATGTCGATGACCGGCGACTTGATCGGCAGGCCGGAGCCCTTCTTGAAGCGGTGCAGCCGCGCCACCTCCATCATCGGCGCGATGGCGGCGCGGCCGCTCTCGATCATGCAGGCCTTGGCCGTGGTGCCGCCCATGTCGAAGGAGATGATGTCGGGCTTGTCCACCAGCCCGCCGAAGAAAGCGGTGGCAAGGCCACCGCCGGCCGGGCCGGATTCCAGCAGGCGGATCGGGAAGGCACG
>Ga0180221_1001047_pt1 | contig 20203 bp, 17 predicted proteins | sample eDN5th37CKraftMG_FD_151339 | JGI IMG/M metagenome (GOLD analysis project Ga0180221, IMG submission 151339) | Enriched Miracle-Growth compost microbial communities from Emeryville, California, USA - eDNA 5th pass 37_C Kraft MG (version 2) (version 2) ...
GGCGCCGCCCAGGAGCAGCCCCAGCGCGACCGCCCACAGCGTGGAGCCGATACGACGCGCGGCACGGGCCACCACCACGACGACGCCCGTGGCGACGAGCGTCAGCACCCACGTCATCCCCGTCGCGATGGACAGCGCGGCGCCCGGGTTGAACACGAGCTGGAGCCCGAGGAGGTCGCCGAGCACGCTGACCCGCTCGGACTCCGACAGCGACCGCAGCGCCCACACCTTCGTGAGCTGGTCCACGACGACGACCACGACCGCGAGCACGACCAGCAGCGTCAGCGCGCGCCGGCGCCGCCGCTCGTCCGCCGCGGGCGTCGCCGCCGCGTCAGGGCCGCCGTCGAGAGCGTCGCCGACCATGCCGTCGGAAGGCACCGGACCGCCCACGGGCGGCTCGGCCGAGGAGGCGTCGGGCTGGGAGGGCACCGGTGGAGTCTACGGGCGCGTCAGCGCCGCTCCTCGCGCTGCTTGCACTCCACGCACAGCGTCGCGCGCGGGAACGCCTGCAGGCGCGCCTTGCCGATCGCCTTGCCGCACGACTCGCACGTGCTGAACGTGCCGGCGGAGATGCGCGCGAGCGCGCGCTGCGTCTGCCCCAGCATGTCGCGCGTGTTGTTCACGAGCGTCAGCTCCTGCTCGCGCTCGAGCGCCGACGAGCCGGAGTCCGCCTGGTCGTCCCCGGCGCCGTCGCCGGAGTTGCGCAGGAGGTTGGACAGCTCGGCGTCGGCGGCGACGAGCTCACCGGTGAGCCGGTCGATGTCCGCCGTCAGCTCGTCCGCGATGTCACGCACCTCGCGCACGGTCCACGGCTTCTCGCCGTCGCGCACCTGGAGCTGCTTGACGAGCCGCGTGAGCTCCTTGGTGTCGATGGTGAGGCTGGTCAGCGACCCGCCCACCACCGTCTGGTCGTTCGACATGGATCCCCCGTCCCCTCGGGTCACGGAACTGTAGGCGCGTGCAGTTCCGCAGACAACACGCCACGCCCGAGGGCGTGGCGTGCTGCGACGGCGGACGACGCGTGGGCCGGACCGTGGCGGACGGGCTGGAGTCAGCCGCCGGCCGGCCCGGCGTGGCTAGATGTTGTGCGCATCCCCGACCGGCTGCGCCTGACCGGACGACCGCGGCGGCAGGGCGTTGCCACGGTTCTCCACGTCGGCGAGCAGGTTCTCGAGGTAGCTCTTGAGGCGCGTCCGGTAGTCCCGCTCGAACAGGCGCAGCTCGTCGATCTTCCGCTCGAGGAGCGAGCGCTCCTGCTCCAGCTGGCCGAGCGTGCGCTGCGACGTCTCCTCCGCCTCGCGGACGATGCGGTTCGCCTGCGTCTTCGCCTCGCCGATGAGCCGCTCCGACTCCTCCTGGCCGCTGCGCACGTAGTCGTCGTGCAGCTTCTGGGCCAGGGCCAGCATGCCGGTCGCCGACTCGGGCTCGCTCGCCCGCCCGGGCACGCCCACGGGCTCCTGCACCAGCGGCGCCGGCACGGGGGCCGCGGCGACGGGCGCAGGGGCGGGCACCGGCTCGGGGGTCGGCTCGGGCTCGGGCTTCGGCGCCGGGGCCGGCTGCTGCGCACCCGCACGGCTCAGCTCGGCGACCCGGCGCTCCGCGGCCGCGAGCTTGGTCTTGAGGGACTCGTTCTCGCCCTGCAGGTCCCGCAGCGTGCTGACGACCTCGTCGAGGAAGTCGTCCACCTCGTCCTGGTCGTAGCCCTCACGGAACTTGGTCGGCTGGAACTTCTTGTTCAGGACGTCGTCTGCGGTCAGCAGGGCCATCGTCGTCACCTCTGTCGTTCTCGCGGGGTCATGTCTGTGTGGCGGGCCACCGACCACCTCGGGCCACCGTAGCGGAGAATCCCCGCCCCGGACTCGTCGCGTCCCGCGTGCCGGTCACGTCGCGAGCGACGCCAGGACCGCCAGCAGGACGAAGCACAGGATCATCAGCACGGTGAACGCCAGGTCGAGCCGGACCGTCCCCAGCGTCACCGACGGGACGACCCGCCGCACCGTGCGCAGCGGCGGGTCGGTCACCGTGTACGTCACCTCGGCGACGACGAGCATCACGCCCCGGGGCCGCCAGTCGCGCGCGAAGATCCTCACCCAGTCCAGCACGAGCCGCACGAAGAGCAGGATGAGGAAGAGCAGGACGACCAGGTACAGGACGGACGCGAGGGTCTGCACGCGTCAGCTCTGGTTGAAGAACGCCGGCCGAGTCCCCGGCTCGGCAGCGGCCTCGCCCGAGACCTCGACGTGCGACGGCGAGAGCAGGAACACCTTGTTGGTGACGCGCTCGATGGACCCGTGCAGCCCGAAGATGAGGCCCGCGGAGAAGTCGACGAGGCGCTTGGCGTCCGCGTCGTCCATGTCCGTCAGGTTCATGATGACCGGGGTGCCCTCGCGGAACGCCTCGCCGATCTTGCGGGCGTCGTTGTACGAGCGGGGGTGGATCGTGCTGATCCGCCGCAGGTCGGATGCGGGAGCGGGGACGGCAACAGCCGTCCGCGCCGGTCGCAGCGGCGTCACCTGCGCCTCGTGCTCGTGCTCGACCACGTCGGTGCCCTCCTCCACGACCTCGTCGAGGTAGTCGTCGTGCTCGGCCCGGTCGTCGGCCAGACCGAGGTACAGCATCGTCTTGCGCAGCGCTCCGGCCATCGGGCTGTGCTCTCCTCCCCCGGATCTCTCCGGACCTACCCGAGCGGCACGACCTCGCGGACGCCCAGCTCCCTGTCCCGTCACGCTAGCAACGGGCCGGGAGCCCGCACCGGCGCGACACGCCAGGTCGCGAAGGTCCACCCGACGAGCCGCTCGGGCGACCCGGCGTCACCGGCGCCACCCGGAGCGCTCGCACGGCGCGCGGGCGCCGGGCCGCTGTCAGCGGGACGCGTCCGGCAGGAGCCGGACGACGCCGGCGAGCCGCCCGGTCGTCCCGTCTCGGCGGAACGAGAACAGGTCGGGGTCGGTGAACGTGTCGCGCGCGACGCGCTCGACCCGGACGCCCCGGTGCCGGAGCTGGGCCTCGACGCCGGCGGGCAGGTCCAGCGCGGGCGTCCCCCACGACGTCGTCGCCCGGGCGGCGGGCACCACCTCGGCGACCTCGTCGCGCAGCTCGACGGGCACCTCGTAGGACCGCCCGGCGATCGCGGGGCAGACCGCCGCCACGACGCGGGCGGGGTCGGCGCCCAGGCCGACGAGCGCGTCCAGCGCGGCGAGCGCGGCGCCCGCGACGAGCCCGCGGCGCCCGACGTGCGCGGCGGCGACGACGCGCGCCTCGGGGTCGGCGAGCAGCACCGGGACGCAGTCGGCGGCGATGGCCGCCACGGCGACGTCGGGCGTCGTCGAGACCAGGACGTCGAAGCCCGCGTCGGGGACCTGCTGGTCCGCCGCCGTGACGACGAGCACCTCGGCGCCGTGCACCGGCTGCACGAAGGCCACCCGAGCACCGACGCGGTCGGCCACGAGCGCGCGGTTCCGCGCCACGACGTCCGGGTCGTCACCGACCCGCGCGCCGAGGTTGAGCGTGTCGTACGGTGCGCCGCCCCGGCCGCCGTGGCGGTCGGTCCAGCCCGCGAGCACGCCCGGGCCGAGCTCGACCTCGTGGAAGCCGATGCCCGACCCGGCGCCCGGGTCGACGGTCGTCATGCCGACGTCCGCCCGCGCTCCGCTACTTGAGGAAGTCGGGGACGTCGAGGTCGTCCCGCTCGCGGCGCGGCGTCTCGTCCGTGAAGATCCGCGGCACCTCGAGCGCGCCCGTGATGGGCGTGGGCTCGGCCTCGGTCGACAGGAACGCGGGCACGTCCGGCTGCGCCGGGCGCGCGGCGGCCTGGGCGCCGCCCACCGGCACCGGGACCGGGGCGGTCTCGGCGTGCTGGGCGGGCTCGGGCCGCTGCGCCGGCACCTGCACGGGCGCGGGGGCCGGCGCCGGCGCGGGTCGGGCCCCACCGCTCACCTGGCCGAGCGCGCGCGTGTCGCGACGCACCACCGGCGAGCCGCCGTCGAAGCCCGCGGCGATGACCGTCACGCGCACCTCGTCGCCGAGGGCGTCGTCGATGACAGCGCCGAAGATGATGTTCGCCTCGGCGTGCGCGGCCTCCTGCACGAGGCGCGCGGCCTCGTTGATCTCGAACAGGCCGAGGTCCGAGCCGCCCTGGATGGACAGCAGCACGCCGTGGGCGCCGTCGATCGAGGCCTCGAGCAGCGGCGAGGAGATCGCCATCTCGGCCGCCTGGACCGCCCGGTCCTCGCCGCGCGCGTAGCCGATGCCCATGAGCGCGGAGCCCGCGCCCTGCATGACGGACTTCACGTCCGCGAAGTCGAGGTTGATGAGGCCCGGGGTCGTGATGAGGTCGGTGATGCCCTGGACACCCGACAGCAGCACCTGGTCCGCCGAGTGGAAGGCGTCGAGCACCGAGACGCTGCGGTCGGAGATCTGCAGCAGGCGGTCGTTCGGGATGACGATGAGCGTGTCGACCTCGGCGCGCAGGGCGTCGATGCCCGCGTCGGCCTGGACCGAGCGGCGGCGGCCCTCGAACGTGAAGGGACGCGTGACCACACCGATCGTCAGGGCGCCGAGCGAGCGCGCGATCCGGGCGACGACGGGCGCGCCGCCGGTGCCCGTACCGCCACCCTCGCCCGCGGTCACGAAGACCATGTCGGCGCCGCGCAGGACGTCCTCGATCTCCTCCGTGTGGTCCTCGGCGGCCTTCTTGCCGACCTCGGGGTCGGCGCCGGCGCCGAGACCGCGGGTCAGCTCACGACCGACGTCGAGCTTGACGTCGGCGTCGGACATGAGCAGGGCCTGGGCGTCGGTGTTGACGGCGATGAACTCGACACCCTTGAGGCCGACCTCGATCATGCGGTTCACGGCGTTGACGCCGCCGCCGCCGATGCCGACGACCTTGATGACCGCCAGGTAGTTCTGCGGAGCTGCCACGGTGGGTGCCTCTCGTTCGGTGCTGGTCGCGGCCCCGGCGGGCCCCTTCCGTGTCACGCGCGACACGCCGCGGGTGACGGTGAAACCTTCATCCTCAACTTGAGGGTTAGAGTTCTCTCGGGTGTGCTGTCAGTGCGTGACGGTAGGTGGCGCCCCGACCCCGATCAACGACCGAGGGCGCGTGTCGCGCACCTTCCTGTGGTGAGCCCAGCGGCGCGCGATCCCGGGGGCCGAGGCGCCGTGCCCGACCGCCTCCTCTGGCCGCCCGGGACGCCTCCGGCAGCGACGCGACGAGCCCCACGGGCCGGTCGTCCGGCCGCACGGTCACGTGACGTCACTTGGTCATCGGCAGGGTCGGCGCGGACACGTCGACCAGCTTCGACTTCTTGGTCTGCGGCGCCGACCGCAGCGTCTGCAGCACGGCCACCTTGAGGGGTGTCTGCGCGGAGCTGCCCCACGACACGGTGGTGCCGTCGCGGAGCTTCATCGTGACCGTGTCCTGGGTGCGGGCCGAGACGTCCTTGACCTGCTCGAGCAGCTCGGGCGGCAGCTGCTCGAGCACCGTGAGCACCGCGTCCAGCGTCCGTCGGTCGCCGACCGGCACGGAGACCACCGGCAGGCCGCGGGGCGCGGCGTCGGACCGGCCGACCTGGACGCCGTCGATGTCCAGCAGCGTGTAGCCCTTGCCGGCGCCCCCGCCGGAGCCCTTCGTGGGCACGGCCGCCACCGGCTCGCGCGCGACCAGCACGACGTCCAGGCCGTGGGGCCAGTCGCGCACGACCCGCGCCTCCCGCACGCCCGGCACGTCGAGCACCGCGTCGCGCAGCGCGACGGTGTCGATGCGCGGCAGCGGCACGTCCGCGTACCGCGCCACGACCTCGCGCACCTGGTCGACGGCGACGACGGTGCCCGCGCCGGTCACCTGGACCTCGTCGGTGTCGAGCCGCAGCACGGGCGAGACGAGGACGAGCCAGCCGATCGCCCCGAGCGCGACGAGCCCGCCCCCGACGGCCGCGACCTGGCGCCGCGCGAGCGTCCGGCGCGCGCGCACCCGCTCGGCGAAGCGCTCCGCCGACCGGTCGGACACCACGGCAGGCCGCACCGGCCCGCGCCACGCGGGCGCGGACGTGTACGTCGTCACGGCCCGCCCGGGTTCGGTCGTCGTCGTCTCCCCCGGGCGGGGCCCGGCGGGCGCGCGGCGCGTCGAGCCCGTCGACGGCTCACGTCGGCGGTCGCGGGGGGCCGGCCGCGCGGACCGTTGGGCGTCCGGCTCGGGGGCGGGTCGGGCCTTGCCCCCACCCCGGGTGGCCGCGGGCTGCGCCGGGTCCGGCCGCGCGGCCGGCGGCGCACCGGTGGCGCGATGCTCCCCCGCCGTCTCCTCCCGCGTACGGGGGACCGGCGGGCGAGGCCTCGGGGTGGCGGGCCTCGCGGGCGGGCCCGCGGGGCGCGACGGGCTCACGGCCGCTCCGCGGACGGGCCGGCGGCCAGCGCGTCGAGCACCACGGGCGCGAGTTTCGTGACGTCGCCCGAGCCGACGGTCAGCAGCAGGTCGCCGGGCCGGGCCTCGGCTGCGACCGCGTGCGCGGCGTCGAGGCGGTCCGGCACGTACCGGGCGCGGCCCGGCGTCCGCACCCGGTCGACGATGGTCGCCCCGGTCACGGTCGGGTCCGGGTCCTCGCGGGCCACGAAGACGTCCGTGACCACCGCGACGTCCGCGAGGTCCAGCGCGTCGGCGAACTCCTGCGCGAACGCCCGCGTCCGGCTGACGAGCATCGGCTGGAAGAGCACCAGCACACGCCCCTCGCCGGCCACGAGCCGCGCGGAGCGCAGCAGCGCGGCGATCTCCGTGGGGTGGTGGCCGTAGTCGTCGAAGACGCGGACGCCGCCCGCCTCGCCGCGCAGCTCGAACCGCCGCCCGGTCCCCCGGAACTGCGCGAGCGCGTCCGCGGCTTCCTGGGCGCCCAGGCCCAGCCGTCGCAGGACGGCCCACGCGGCCGCGGAGTTGAGGGCGTTGTGGTCACCCGGCACGACGAGCGGGACGTCGACGCTCTCGCCGTCGGCCTGGAGCGTGACGACCCAGCGGCCGTCCTGCTCGACGAGCGGACCGACCGCGACGTCCGCGCCAGCGGCGCGACCGTAGGTGACGACCTCGACCCCGCGCGCCGTGAGCGCGTCGTGCACCCGGCTCACGAGCCGTGCGGCGCCGTCGTCGTCGACGCAGGCGACGAGCGTGCCGCCGGGGCGGATGCGCTCGGTGAACGCGTCGAAGGCGGCCTCGTACCGCTCGCGCGTCCCGAAGTGCGCGACGTGGTCGACCTCGATGTTCGTCACGACCGAGACGAGCGGCTCGTACCTGAGGAAGGACTCGTCGGACTCGTCGGCCTCCGCGACGAAGGCAGGGCCGGTGCCGTTGCGGTTGCTGCCGAGAGGGCCGCGGGCGCTGAGCACGTTGGCGCCGTCGTAGAACGACGGGTCCCGGCCGGCGGCGTCGAGCGCGGCCGCGATCATGCCGGTCGTCGTCGTCTTGCCGTGGGCCCCGGCGACCGCGACCGCGTCCCGGCCGCGCATGAGGGCCGCGAGCGCGTCGGAGCGGTGCAGCACGGGGATGCCGAGCTCCCGGGCACGGGCGACCTCGGGGTTGGTCTCCCGCACCGCCGAGGAGATCACGAGGTGGTCGGCCCCCTCGACGTGCGCGCCGTCGTGCCCGACCCACACCTGCACGCCCGCCGCCCGGAGCCCCTCGAGGCTGGGCAGGTCGACCGCGTCGGAGCCCTGCACCGTGACCCCGCGGGCGCGCAGCAGCGACGCGACGGGCGCCATGCCGGAGCCCCCGACGCCGACGACGTGGACGCGGCCCAGGGCGAGCACCGGGTCCGTCCCGGGCGTCCCGGCGCCGTTCTGCGTCGGTCCGTCGTCCGTCGCCGGTCGCTCGTCCGGGCCCGACCCGTGCGGGGTGGCGCCGGCGGGAGCGGCCGTGCTCCCGTGCGCACGGCCGGCCCGTGCCGCCTCCTCGACGAGCGCCACGACGCGACCCGCTGCGTCGGTGACCCCGACGCTCGCGGCGGCCGCGCCCATGCGCTGCCGCGTCTCGGCCGCGTCGGGGCCGTCGAGCAGCACGCGCAGGTGCGTGCGGACCCAGTCGGCGTCGAGCGCCGAGTCCTCGACGAGCAGGCCTCCGCCCGCGGCGACCACGGGACCGGCGTTGAGCCGCTGCTCGCCGTTGCCGATCGGCAGCGGGACGTACACCGCCGGCAGGCCGAGGGCCGCCAGCTCGCAGACGGTCCCCGCGCCCGCGCGGCCGATGACGACGTCCGCCAGGGCGAGCGCGTGCTCCATCTCGGGCAGGTACTCGCGCACCTGGTAGCGCTCGGCGCCGGGCACGCCCTCGACCGCGTCGCGGACGGCGTCGGCCTTGCCGCGCCCGGCGAGGTGCAGCACCTGCGCACCGGTGGCGAGCAGGTCGGCCGCCGCCGCGGCGACGGCGGTGTTGATGCGCAGCGCGCCGAGCGAGCCGCCCGTGACGAGCAGCGTCACCCGGGCCGGGTCGAGCCCGAGCTCCCGCGCGGCGAGCGCGCGACGCCCCGGGGCGTCCTGCCGGCGCTCCTCGACGAGCCGCGCGACGGGCGCGCGCAGCGGCAGCCCCGTCACGACCGCTCCGGCGAGGCGGGTGCCGGGGAACGTCACCGCGACGGCGCTGGCCCACCGGGCACCGAGCCGGTTGGCGAGCCCGGGCCGCGCGTTCTGCTCGTGCACGACGACCGGGACGCCGCGGCGTCGGGCGGCGAGGTACGCGGGCGTCGAGACGTAGCCGCCGAACCCGACGACGACGTCCACGCCCTCGTCGATCGCCGCCTCGGCGGCAGCGACGGCGGAGCGCAGGCGCGTCGGCAGGCGCAGCAGGTCGCCGGACGGGCGGCGCGGCAGCGGGACGCGCGGCACCACCCGGAGCTCGAGTCCGTGCGCCGGCACGAGGTCCGCCTCGAGGCCCTCCTCGGTGCCGAGCACCGTGAGACGCGCGTCCGGGTGGCGTCGGCGCACCTCGTCGGCGACCGCGAGCAGCGGGTTGACGTGGCCGGCCGTGCCGCCGCCGGCCAGCAGGACGTGCAGCCGCTCAGCCACGGGCCCGCCCGATCACGGCGAGCGAGCGGCGCAGCACCGACGGCCGTGCCGCGAGCGCCTCCGCCGCGCCCGGCTCCGAGCGCGCGAACGCGACGACGACGCCGAGCGCGGCGAGCGTCATGATGAGCGCCGAGCCACCGGCGGAGACCAGCGGCAGCGGGACGCCGGTGACGGGCGCCAGGCCGATGACGACCGCGATGTTGATGAGCGCCTGGCCGACGATCCAGAACAGGATCGCCCCGGTCGCCACCTGCACGAACGGGTCCGGGTGGCGGCGGATCACGCGGATCATCGCGAACGCCAGCAACCCGAACAGCGCCAGCACCAGCACCGTGCCCACCAAGCCCAGCTCCTCACCGAGGATCGCGTAGATGAAGTCGTTGTGCGCCGCGGGCAGGTAGGACCACTTCTCGCGGCTCTGCCCGAGCCCGAGACCGCCCCAACCGCCTGACGCGAGCCCCCAGCCGCCGTGCAGCGTCTGGTAGCAGTCGTCCTGCGGGTTGCAGCTCGACGAGTCGAGCCACACCGCGATGCGCGCCATCCGGTTCTTGGAGCTCTGCGCCAGCACGACCGCGGCGGCGGCGGCGAGCACGGCCGCGACGCCGAACAGCCGCAGCGGCACGCCCGCCACGAACAGCGCGCCGGTGACCAGGAGCATGAGCACCAGGCTCGTCCCGAGGTCGTGGCCGTAGAGCACCGCGCCGATCGCGAGCCCCGCGACGGGCACCGCCGGGATCAGCGCGTGCTGCCACTGGTGCAGCAGGCGCTGCTTGCGCGCCATCACCGCGGCCAGCCACAGGGCCAGCGCGAGCTTGATCGCCTCGGACGGCTGGGCGGTCACGCCGCCCGGCAGGCAGATCCAGTTCTTGTTGCCGCCCACGGCGTTGCAGCCGAGACCGAGGAACACGAGCGACTGCGCGAACACCGCGCCCAGCAGCGCGGGCCACGCGAGCGCCTTGTACAGCCGCACAGGGAGCCGGGAGAGCACGAGCGCGATCGGCAGCCCGACGAGCGCGTACTTCGCCTGGTCGAGGAACACCGCGTACGGGGAGTTCCCCTTGTCGAGCGACTCGACGCTCGACGACGAGAGCACCATCACGAGCCCGACGACCAGCAGCAGCGTGGTCGCGCCGACGAGCACGTAGTAGCTCGTCACCGCGCTGTTCCACTGCCCGAGCGCCGAGCCGCGGCGCGGCTCGTCGGACGCGGCGAGCTCGCCGGGGGTCGTCGCGGTCACGGTCGTCCCCCTTCTCCTCGTCCGACGCCCGCCCGCGCCCCTGCTCGCGCGGGCGCCCTCACGCCGTCGCGCCCAGGGCGCGCGCCGCCGCGGCGAACTCCTCGCCGCGCTGCGCGTAGGACCGGAACTGGTCCCACGACGCGCACGCCGGCGCGAGGAGCACCGTGACGGGTCCGCCCTGCTGCTCGAGCGAGGCGCGCGCGATGCGGTACGCCTCGTCGACGGCACGGGTCATCACCGAACCAGTCTCACCGGGCTCGACCTCGACCACGGGGATCTCGGGTGCGTGTCGGGCCAGCGCGTCACGCATCGGCTCCTTGTCGACGCCCACGAGCACCACCGCGCGCACCCGGTCGCGCCGCGCCTGGACGAGGTCGTCGAACCGCTGGCCCTTCGCGTCGCCGCCCGCGAGCCACACGACGCTGCGCTCGGGGAACCCGCCGAGCGCGGCGGCGGCGGCGTGGGCGTTCGTGGCCTTCGAGTCGTCGACGAACGCGACGCCCTCGAGCGAGCCCACGACGGCGATGCGGTGCGCCGCCGGCGTGAACGCGCGCAGGCCGTCGCGGACGTGCACCGGCTCGACGCCGTGCGCCAGGGCGAGCGCCGCGGCGGCGAGGGCGTTCTCCACCACGTGCCGCGGGACGTTCCCGTCCGGGCCGGCGGTCTGCGCGAGGTCGGCGAGCGTCGCGAGCTCGGCCGCGTGGGTGTGCCGCAGCCGCGCGAAGCCGCGGTCGACGAGCACGTCCTCGACGAGCCCCACCTGGCCGACGAGCGGCGTCCCGGCCGTGAACCCGACGGCGACGCAGCCGTCCTCGACGTCCGCGTCGCGCACGAGCTGCTCGGTGACGGGGTCCGCGCTGTTGTAGACGCAGGCGACCTGGGCCCGCTCGTACACGCGTCCCTTCGCGGCCACGTACGCCTCGTACGAGCCGTGCCAGTCGAGGTGGTCGGGCGCGACGTTGAGCACGGCCGCGGCCTGCGCGGACATCGAGTGCGTGAAGTGCAGCTGCGGCGAGCCGAGCTCGACGGCGAAGACGTCCCACTGCGGGTCGGTCGCCATGAGCGTGAGCGGCACGCCGACGTTCCCGACCGCGGCCGAGTGGCGGCCCGCCGCCTGCAGGATCGAGTCGAGCATCCCGGTGGTCGTGGTCTTGCCGTTCGTCCCCGTGATCGCGAGCCAGGGCGCCGGCCCGTCGCCGGACGCCCGCGGGACGCGCAGCCGCCACGCCAGCTCGACCTCGCTCCACACCGGCAGGCCGTGGTCGCGCGCCGCGACGAGGAGGCGGTGGTGCGGCGGCAGGCCCGGGGACGCGACGACGAGGTCGGTGCGCTCGAGCGTGTCGCTCGCCAGGAGGTCGTCCGTCGCGACGACCTCGTCCGAGCGGTCGTCGACCGGGACGACCCGCGCACCGCGCGCGGCGAGCACCTGCTCGGCGGCACGCCCCGACATCCCGTACCCCGCGACGACGACCCGAGCGCCGTCGAGGTCCTGCGGCCCTGCACCCACGGTCAGCCCGCCACCCACTCCGCGTAGAAGATGCCCACGCCCAGCGCCACGAACAGCCCCGCGATGATCCAGAACCGGATGACGATCGTGACCTCGCCCCAGCCGCCCAGCTCGAAGTGGTGGTGCAGCGGCGCCATCTTGAACACGCGCCGCCCGGTCATCTTGAAGAAGCCGATCTGGATGACGCTCGAGGCCACCTCGAGCACGAAGAGCCCGCCGATGATGACCGCGAGGATCTCGGTCCGCGTGAGGATCGACAGGCCGGCGAGCGCGCCGCCCAGCGCCAGGGAGCCCGTGTCGCCCATGAAGATCTTCGCCGGGCTCGCGTTCCACCACAGGAACCCGAAGCACGCGCCGGTGATCGCGGCGGCGACGACCGCGAGGTCCAGCGGGTCACGCGTCTCGTAGCAGCTCGGGCCGGCCGACGCGAGGATCTGGCACGACTGGTTGAACTGCCAGACGGCGACGACGACGTACGAGCCGAACACGATGAGCGACGTGCCGGTGGCCAGCCCGTCGAGCCCGTCGGTGAGGTTCACGGCGTTCGACCACGCCGTGATGAGGAAGTTGGCCCAGACGACGAAGAGGATCAGCCCGACCGTCGCACCCGCGAACGCCAGGTCGATGTTCGTGTCCCGGATGAACGAGATCCGCGTCGACGCGGGCGTGCGGAACAGGTCGTTCGGGAACTGGAGCGCCGCCACCGCGAACGTGATGCCGACGAGCCCCTGCCCGACGATCTTCGCCGTCGGCGTCAGGCCGAGGCTGCGCTGGCGCGAGATCTTGATGTAGTCGTCGAGGAACCCGACGAGCCCGAGCCCGACGAACAGGAACATCACGAGCACGCTGGACACCGACGGGCGGGTCCCGGTGACGAGCAGCGCGCCGAGCCAGCCCACCACGCTCGCGCCGATGATGACGACGCCGCCCATCGTCGGCGTGCCGCGCTTCGTGTAGTGCGCCGTCGGGCCGTCCTGCCGGATGAACTGCCCGTACTGCTTGCGCACGAGCAGCCGGATGAACAGCGGCGTGCCGAGCAGCGCCAGCACGACGGCGATGCCGCCCGAGATGAGGACCGCCCTCACGCAGTCACCTCCGCGGCGCCGGTGAGGAGGTCGCCGAGGCGCCACAGCCCCGAGCCGAAGGACGACTTCACGAGCACCACGTCGCCGGGACGCACCTCCTGCTGGAGGAAGGCCGCAGCCGCGTCGACGTCGTCGGCGAGCACGACCTCGTCGCCCCAGCTGCCCTCGTGGTTGGCGCCGTCGCGGATCGCCCGGGCGCCCTCCCCCACGACGACGGTGAGCCCGATGTTGAGCCGCACGACCAGCCGCCCGATCGCGTCGTGCGCCTCGCGCGAGCCCGGGCCGAGCTCCAGCATCTCGCCGAGCACGGCGATCGAGCGCCGCTCGCGGCCGGCGAGCACGGCGAGCGCCTTGAGCGCCGCCCGCATCGAGTCGGGGTTCGCGTTGTAGGAGTCGTCGACGATCGTGACGCCGTCGGGGCGGTCGACGACGTGCATGCGGTGCGGCGACAGCGCGTCGGCCGCCGACAGCCCCGCGGCGACCTGGGCCAGGTCCAGCCCGAGGGCCAGGCAGGTCGCGGCGGCGGCGAGCGCGTTGTGCACGTGGTGCTCGCCGACGAGCCGCAGCTGCACGGGCGCGGTCCGGTCCTGGGCGGCCAGCACGAACGAGGCGCGACCCGCGCGGTCGAGCGTGACGTCGAGCGCCCGGACGGCGGCCGACGGGCCCGTGCCGAACGTCAGTACCTCGCCGGGCGCCAGGTCGGCCATCGCCAGCACGCGGTGGTCGTCCGCGTTGAGCACCGCGACGCCGTCGGGCACGAGGCCCTGCACGATCTCGGACTTCGCCCGCGCGACCGCCTCGATCCCGCCGAAGCCGCCCAGGTGGGCGTGCCCGACCGCGAGCACGACGGAGACGTCCGGCGGTGCGACCGACGTGAGGTACGTCAGGTGGCCCGGCCCGCTCGCCCCCATCTCCAGGACGAGGTAGCGGGTCTGCTCGTCGGCGCGCAGCACCGTGAGCGGCAGCCCGATCTCGTTGTTGAAGGAGCGCACGGGCGCGACGGTCGGCCCGGCCTCGGCGCACAGCTGCGCGAGCAGGTCCTTCGTCGTCGTCTTGCCCACGGAGCCGGTGACGCCGACGACCTGCAGCGGCGTCCCGCCCGGCTCGACCGCGGCCTCCCGCAGCCGGGCCAGCACGTCCCGCGCGAGGTCGCCGAGCGCGCGCTGCACGTCGTCCACGACCACCGCCGGCAGCTCGGTGCCGTCCGCCGCGTGCACGGGCCGGGCCGCGAGGACGAGCGCCGCGCCCGCCTCCACCGCGGTCGCCGCGAAGTCGTGCCCGTCCACGTGCTCCCCGGGCAGCGCGACGAAGAGCCCGCCGGGCTCGACGGCGCGCGAGTCGGTGACGACCGCGCCGCGCACGAGGACCGGGTCGTCACCCTGCGCGCGCAGCGCGCCGCGGGTCGCGGCCGCGATCTCGGCCGCCGTCAGCGCGATCACGCGCTCAGCCCGCTGAGGCGCTCGTCGCGCACGGCACGCAGCACGTCACGGTCGTTGTACGGGTAGAACACGCCGGCGATCTCCTGGTGCGGCTCGTGGCCCTTGCCGGTGACGAGGACCGTGTCCTCCTCGTCCGCCATGGCGAGGGCGTCGCGGATGGCCTGCGTGCGCGTGGTGGCCTCGAACACGTCCTGCATCGACGGCCGGCTGCGGCGCACACCCGACAGGATCTGCCCACGGATGTCGGCCGGCACCTCGGAGCGCGGGTTCTCGTCGGTCACGAAGACCACGTCGGCCAGGCGGCCGGCGATCTCGCCGAGCACGGGTCGCTTGGTCGACTCCCGCTCGCCGTCGGAGCCGAAGACGAGGAACAGCCGGCCGGGCGTCATGGGGCGCACCGCCTCGATCGCCAGGACCATCGCGTCGGGGGTGTGCGCGAAGTCGACGAGGCACAGCGGCATCCCGTCGCCGCGCTCGACGACGCGCTCCATCCGTCCCGGCACGTCGCCCGCGTGCGCGACGGCGGCGATCGCGGCGTCGAGCGGGACGCCCGCCGCGCGCGCGAGCAGGATCGCCAGCGCGGCGTTCGACACGTTGAACTGACCGGGCAGCGGCGCCGTCGCGGCGTGCCGCACCCCGTCGGGCCCGCGCAGCACGAAGGAGGAGCCCGCGCCGGTCGGCACGATCGACTCCACGACCCAGTCGGCCGTCGCGGACGCCTCGGAGCCGACGTACGTCGAGACCGTCTCGACCGGGATCGCCGACTCGACCGCGAGCCGCCGGCCCCACTCGTCGTCGACCAGGACGACGCCTCGACGCGCCTGCTCCGGCTGGAAGAGCCGCTTCTTGTCGCGGAAGTAGCCCTCCATGTCGCCGTGGAAGTCGAGGTGCTCCTTCTGCAGGTTCGTGAACCCGGCGACGCCGAACACGGTGCCGCGCACCCGACCCAGGACGAGCGCGTGGGACGACACCTCCATCGCGACCGACCCGGCGCCCTCCTCGACGGCGCGCGCCAGGACGGCCTGCAGCGCGGGCGCCTCGATCGTCGTGCGCTTGGCCGGCAGCGACTGCGACCCGATGCGCGCCTCGACGGTGCCGAGCAGGACCGTCGTGCCGTGCACCGCGCGCAGCGCGGCGTCGGTGAAGTAGGTCGTCGTCGTCTTGCCGTTGGTGCCCGTGACGCCGACGGTGACGAGCCGCTCGGCCGGGTGGCCGTGCACGACGGCGGCGACCGGACCGACGATCGCACGGGGGTCGTCGGCGACGAGCACGGGGACGCGCGCGGCGACGCCGTCGGCGGCGAGCTGCTGCGCGCCCTCGGCGTCGGTGAGGACGGCGGTCGCACCGGAGTCGACGGCCGCGGCGGCGAAGCGCGCGCCGTGGGCCTTGGCGCCGGCCAGCGCGGCGAACAGGTCGCCGGGCTCGATGTCCGCGCTGGTCAGGCTCACGCCGGTGATCTCGACGCCGGTGGGCGCCGCTCCGGTGAGCTCGAGCGGGAACTGGTCGGCGAGGTCGGCGACCCGGTGGGCCGCCGGATGCATCGGGCGCATCCGGGCAGGCGAGGTCATGGGTGGAATCTACCCCGGTCCGCGTCCGCGCCCCGCCGGATCACCACGTCGTCGGGTAGAGCTTCGACGACTTCCCCGACGGCGCGATGCCGAGCTCGCCGAGCGTGAAGCCCGCGACGTCGCTGAACACGGGCGCGGCGACGACGCCACCGAAGATCGACGACTCCGGGTTGTGCAGGATGACCGCGACGACGATCTCGGGGTCCTCCGCGGGCACGGCGCCGATGAACGACGCCGTGATGCCCTTGTGGCCGTTGACCCAGTTCTCGGCCGTACCGGTCTTGCCCGCCACCTGGTAGCCCGGGATGGCCGCCTTGCTCCCCGTGCCGTCGTCGACCACGGACAGCAGCATCTTCAGCACCTGGTCGGCGGTCTTCTCCGAGACCACCCGGGTCGACGCCGGCTGGGGGGCGGGCGTGTAGGTGCCGTCCGGCGCCTCCCACCCCGCGATGATGTGGGGCTGCACCCGCACCCCGCCGTTCGCGACCGTCGCGAAGACCTGAGCGGCCTGCAGCGCCGTCACGGACACCGACTGGCCGTACAGGACCGCCCACTTCGACCGGCCGTCCCACTTCTCGTAGGGATTGACGAGGCCCGCGGACTCGGCGGGCAGCTCGATGCCGGTCTCCTGGCCGAAGCCGAACCGCTTGAGCCACTGGTAGCGCTGCTTGACCGTCAGCTTCTTGCCGATGTCGATCGTGCCGACGTTCGACGACTGCGCCAGCACGCCCGTCGCGGTCAGGCGCTCCACGCCGTGCGGCTCCGCGTCGTGGAACGTCTGGTCGTTGTCGGTGGTGATCGTGTCGGGGACGGAGAACCGCGAGGTGGGCGTGACGAGCCCCTCCTCCAGGGCGGCGCTCATCGTGATGACCTTGCCGGTGGAGCCGGGCTCGAACACGTCGGAGACGGAGCTGGTCAGGGAGCCGGTCGCGTCGCCGGGCTTGTTCGGGTCGACCGTGCCGGAGTCGGCCAGCGCGAGGATCTCCCCGGTCTTGACCTTCCAGACGACGACGGACCCCGAGCTCGCACCCGTCTTCTCGAGCGCCTCCTGCAGGTCGGACTGCGCGCGCCACTGGACGTCGGACAGCAGCGTCAGCCGGACGCTGTCACCGTCGCGCGCCGCCGTCCCCTCCTGGAAGCCACCCGGGATCGGCTGCGCCTTGGCCCCGCCCTCGTACACCTCCTCGCCGGGCTTGCCCGCGAGGCGGTCGTCGAGCGTGGCCTCGAGACCCGCCAGGCCCATGCCGGCCGAGTTGACGTAGCCCACGACGTTCCCCGCGAGCGTGCCGTTCGGGTAGACGCGGTCGGCGACCTTGTCGACGTTGATCCCGTCGAGCCCGAGGGCACGCACCTCGCGTGCGACCGTCGGCTCGACACCCTTCTTCAGGTACTTGAAGCTGCGCGTCCCGACGAGCAGGCCCCCGAGCTCCTTGACGTCCATGCCGAGCACCGGGGCGAGGACCTCGGCCGCACCGAGCACGCCGTCGGGGTGCTTGCCGAACCCGCGGTACTTGTCGATCCGCTGCTGGTTCACCGAGATGTCGTACCGCTCGACCGACGAGGCGAGCGCGACGCCGTTCGCGTCGGTGATCGAGCCGCGGGTGCCGAGCAGGCTGACGGACTTCAGCCGGGCGTGCCGCGCCTCGGCGGCGATGTCGGCGCCCTTGAGTCCCTGCACGTAGACGAGCCGGCCCGCGAACACGACGAGCACCAGCACGAGCGCCACGGCGACGAACCGCATCCGCCCACGCGAGCCCGAGCGGGCCGGCGGCGGCGGCACGGTCACCACCCGGCGCCGGGGTGCCGAGGTCCGCGCGGCGGGTGCGGCGTTGCCCCGGGGCGCGACCCGCCCGGCGACCGGGCCGCCGCGGGTGGGCCGCGCCGCCGGGTCGGTCCGGACGGGAGGCGTCATCCCTTGGTCCCCAGCACCGTGCCGTCGGACAGGCGCACCCAGCCGACGTTCGCCGCGGGCACCAGGCCGAGGGCCTTGGCGGCCTCGGCCAGCTGGTCGGGCGAGGCCTTCGCGTCGAGCTCTGCCATCAGGTCCTTCTGGTCCTGCTCGAGACGGCCGAGCTCGTTCGAGAGGTCGAACTTCTCGTACGCCGCGGACGCCATCTGGGTGTTGAGGAGCAGCGCCGACAGTAGCGCCGCACCGAGCACGGCCATGCACGCCACGACGAAGGGCACGCGTGTTCGCGCGTGCTGCGGCGCGCGGACGACCCGGAGCCGCGGCGCGTCGTCCCGGCGGGGGCGCGGCGCCGGGGCCGGCGTGGTCGGGGCGGCGGGGGCCCGGTAGGCGGTGGCGGCGCTCATGCGGCCCTCCTGGTGGTGCGCAGGTGATCGGGGGTGGGGCGCACGCGCTCGGCGGCGCGCAGCCTCACGGACTGGGACCTCGGGTTGCGGGCGAGCTCGGCCTCGTCGGCCTCCTCCGCGCCGTGGGTCACGAGCCGCAGGTACGGCTGGTGCGTGTCGGGCAGGACCGGCAGGTCGACCGGGGCGCTCGACGTGGCGCCGCGGGCGAACGCGCGCTTGACGATGCGGTCCTCCAGCGACTGGTACGCCTCGACGACGATCCGGCCACCCACGGCGAGCGCCTCGATGGACTCGGGCACCGCGCGCTCGAGCACCTCGAGCTCCGCGTTGACCTCGATCCGCAGCGCCTGGAACGTGCGCTTGGCGGGGTGCCCGCCGGTGCGTCGAGCGGCGGCCGGGATGCTCGCGCGCACGATGTCGACGAGCTCCGACGTCCGGGCGAGCGGCGCGCGTGCGCGAGCCGCCACGATGTTGCGCGCGATGCGCGGGGCGAACCGCTCCTCCCCGTACTGCCGCAGCACCCGGACGAGCTCCCGCTCGTCGTACGTGTTGACGACGTCGGCCGCGGTGCGGCCGCCGGTCGCGTCCATCCGCATGTCGAGCGGCGCGTCCTGCGCGTACGCGAACCCGCGGTCGGCCTCGTCGAGCTGCAGCGAGGAGACGCCGAGGTCCATGAGCACCGCCTGGACGGCCGGGAGGCCGAGCCGGTCGAGCACGTCGCGGATCTCGTCGTAGACGGCGTGGACGGCGGTGAACCGGTCACCGAATGGGGCGAGCCGCCGGCCGGCGAGGTCCAGCGCCTGCGTGTCGCGGTCGAGGCCGACGACGCGGACGTGCGGGAACGCGCGCAGCACGCCCTCGGTGTGTCCCCCCATGCCGAGCGTCGAGTCCACCATCACCGCGTCGGGTGCGCGCAGGGCGGGCTCGAGCAGCTCGAGCACGCGCTCCAGCAGGACGGGCGCGTGTCGCCGCGCGGCGTCGTCCGGCTGGTCCATGCGTCGCTCCCAGGCTGGTGGTCGGGCGGCCCCTCCGCCGTCCGACCAGATCCCCCACCGGCCCTCTGGCGCCGGGGAAGTGCGCCAGGAAGGACGGGAGGAGATCTCGCCGGGCGGGAGATCGGGCCTGTCGTCGTGCTGCTGTCGTGCGGGTGGTGCTGGTCGTGCGGTGCGGCCGGGGAGCCGGGTGGTGCGCGGTGGCTAGAAGGGACCGTTCGGGAAGACCTCCTCGGTGGTGTCGGCGTAACCGGACTCCTGCTCCTCCAGGTAGGTCTCCCAGGCCTGGAGGTCCCAGATCTCGACCCGGGTGCCCGCGCCGATGACGGCGACGTCGCGGTCGAGACCCGCGTACTTGCGCAGCATCGGCGGGATCGAGATCCGGCCCTGCTTGTCGGGCAGCTCGTCGCTGGCCCCGGACAGGAACACGCGCAGGTAGTCGCGCGCCTGCTTGCTGGTGACGGGCGCCTGGCGCAGCTGGTCGTGCATGCGCCGGAACTCGTCGATCGGGAGCAGGAACAGGCAGCGCTCCTGGCCCCGGGTCATGACCAGCCCGGGTGCGAGCTGGCCACGGAACTTCGCGGGCAGGATCAGCCGCCCCTTGTCGTCGAGCCGCGGTGTGTAGGTCCCGAGGAACGGCACGGCCGAGCCGAAGAGCGCGGCCGACGTCTCGTTCACCACGCCTCCCCTCCGCCGTGCCGTGGTGCGGCTCCCCTCCTCACCACGTGCCTCCACGGTACTCCACTTCCCTCCACCTGGCTCGGCCGAAGCCGCGTTTTCACCCGCAGTTCTGGCCTGAAAGCCCAGGTCAGACGCGGTGGAGGGAAGTGGAGGGAACCGCCGCAGGCGGCGCGGTCCGGCGTGTCGGCGCGCCGGCTGCGTGCATCGGGCGACGGGCATATCCGGGCGCTTCGGGACACTCCGGGCGCGCCTCGGACGCGGCCCGACGCGGCCGGGCCCGAGCCGGGGTGGCGCGTGGAGGGAAGTGGGGGGGCGCCTGCGACGGGTCGACGGCACGCGGCC
>Ga0180221_1001048_pt1 | contig 20185 bp, 17 predicted proteins | sample eDN5th37CKraftMG_FD_151339 | JGI IMG/M metagenome (GOLD analysis project Ga0180221, IMG submission 151339) | Enriched Miracle-Growth compost microbial communities from Emeryville, California, USA - eDNA 5th pass 37_C Kraft MG (version 2) (version 2) ...
ATGCCATGCAGGAAAGGGAGGAGAGATGGTGGGAGGCCGGAATTACCGCCGCAGGCACAGCATCCCCGCGCATGGCAGCGCGGAAAAGACGCCTCGCGGCCCGGCCGGGCCGTGCGTTTCCCGCCTAGCCAGTTCCCTGGGCCAGGGAAACCCCGCTTCCGGGCCGCTCTGGTGCGCCACCTGCTGCAACACCGGGGAGGTGGATTGCTATTGCGGCGGCGAACTTTGCGTCTGCGCACGCTACGGCATCACGCTGTGCCCCGCCTGCGGCGGGCGCCTGGCCTGGGCGGAGGCGGCCAGCGCCGGCACGGCATGACGGCCGGGCCGGGTGGCGCCTCGCCCGGCCGGCACTTCAGGACAGGATGTAGTCGCCAGCGGCGAGCGCGGTCACGCCCTCCAGGGTGAAGCTGGTGGTCTCGCCGGCGGCGGTGGTGACGGTCCAGAGGTCGCCGTCATGGGTCAGGCTGGCACCATCCCCGAAGCCCTCCAGATGCAGCATGTCCCCGGCGGAGAAGTCGGTGATCGTGTCGCCGCCCTCGCCCCTGGCGATGACGAAGACATCATCCCCGCCGCCGCCCGTCAGCAGGTCGGCGCCGCCCGCGCCGTTCAGCGTATTGGGGCCGTCATTGCCGGTGATGCGGTTGTCCAGCGCATTGCCGGTGGCTGCCGTCCAGGAGGTGCCGGTGATCACGAGGTTCTCGACATTGTCCGGCAGGGTGTAGCTGCTGAGCCAGGTCGAGACGGTGTCGGTGCCCTCGCCCGCCGCTTCGACGATGGTGTCGGCGGCGCTGTAGACCACATAGGTGTCGTCGCCGGCGCCGCCCGCCATGGTGTCGCCGCCGCCGACCGACTTGTAGCCGTCATCGCCCGAGGTGCCGGTCCAGCTTTCCTGTCCCGCGCTTCCGTAGAACCAGTGGCTGGGCTCGGCGCTGGCGGCCAGGGTGGTGGGATCGGTGGTGCTGGCGGTGTCGCCCGTATCCGCCGTGGTGGCATCCATATCCCCTGCGACGGCGGTGTCGGTCACGCTGGTCTCGGTCGTGGTGGCGCCAGTCGTGGCCGCGCTCTCATCCGTGCCGCCACTGCCGGCGAAAAGCGCCTGATAGGCCGCGCCGCTGTCAGGGAAGGAGCCGTCCGAGAGCTTGCCCTCATAGGAGGCGTCGGAATCCCAGTAGGACTGGTAGGCAACGTCGTGGCTGTCGAACCATTCCTTGACCAGCGCGAGGTAGTCGGCCGCGTCGTCGCTGCTGATGCCCCACTCCGAATAGGCCGTGGACTTGCCATGCGCGGCGGCGAAATCCTCCAGCCATTGCAGGCCGTACTGCCAGTCGCGGATGGTCTCGAAGGCCGTGGTTCCGTCGCTGCCGGTGTATTCGGACTTCCAGTAGAAATCCATGCCGATGATGTCGACATAGTCATCGCCGGGGTAGGCGGTGGAAGGGTCCATGCCGCCATAGGCCGCATCCACGGTCCACTCGAAGACGAAGCGGTCGGACACCTCGCGGAAGGTGTCGACGAACTCGCGATAGGCCGCGATGTAGTCCGCCTCGTTGCCCTCGGCCGACCAGGCGAACCAGTCGCCGTTGAACTCCCAGCCCGTGCGGATGTAAATCGCGCCGTCGCCCTCGGTATTGGCGGCGAGGGTCTCCGCGACGCTGCGGTAATAGTCGTCATAGGCACCGGCCGCCGCCTCGGCGAGGCTGGCTGAGCCATCGGAGACGATCAGTGGGACGGACCAGAGCAGGCTGGCATCCGTGTCGCTCCAGAGACTGTTGATCATCCAGGAGGCGCTGCTGGTGAAGTCGCTCCAGCTGGCACTGCCGACGACGGCATGGATCAGATCGACGTCGCTACCCAGCCAGGCCTCGAAGTCCTCGGCGGCCTCCGCGTCATTCCCGACATAAACACCAAGTAGAGCCATGGCTGCACCTCAAATCATGTGGCAGCCACTTCGCTAGAAACTGATTATCAACAGATTGTTAACCGCACACTACTCAGTTTGTTGCAGAGCATGATTGGTCGTGTGATTGGTGGGAAAAAATCCCATACATCCACCTCCTTCTATAGATTCGCCGTGGCGGAACTTTTCCGCACCGCAGGCCCCAAGATTGCCCCAAAGCAGATGCGCCGCCCCGCATCGGCGCAGGGCGGCGCATCACACGGAGAAGGGGGAGAGGCTTCGGCTCAGCGCGCCTCGGCCGCGAACATCCCGGGATAGGCCTGCCGCAGCCGGGCGACCGCCTCCTGGACGGGATTCTCGGCTGCCTCGGCCGCCAAGGCCGGCATCATCTCGAAGAGCCGCGCCTTCATGAAGAAGCGCCAGTGCACCGGCAGGGCGGCGATCACCTCGGTCATCGCGGCATAGGCCTCGCGCGTCCAGATCCGCTCGAAGGCCTCGCGCTCCGGGCCGAAATGGAAGTGGCTACCGCTCTCGTCCCGCCGCAGCAGGGCGCGGCGGGCCGCGGTGGCCGCCATGTCCACCGCGTCGTCCCGGATCACCACGCCATAATCCGCCTCCGCCGCCGCCACGGAGACATAGCCGCGGCGCACATCCTGCAGCACCCGCTCCGGCTCGCGCTCCAGCGGGCTGCCGCGGCCGCCGCCGCCGGGGGAGTGGATGTGCAGCACCTCGCCCGGGTCCATGGTGACGATGTCGGTATTGCCCAGGATGCGCTCGCGCGGGGTGCCCGGGTTCAGCAGGAAGTCGGAGGGCTTGCCGCTGTGCCCGCCCAGCGTCCCCCAGGGGCGGAAGCGGCAGCGGTCGCGGTTGCGCGCGGTGATGTGGGTGGCGGGCGAGAAGACCTTGAACTCCAGCACCGAGGCCAGGCCGCCGCGCCAGCGCCCGGCGCCGCCGGAATCCGGCATCAGACCATAGCGCAGGAACTGGATCGGCACTTCCGTCTCGGTGATCTCGATCGGCGTGTTCTTCAGGTAGGCGCCATCGGCACCGGAGCCGTTGGTGCCGTCGCGATGCGGCATGCCGCCGGCGCCGCCCACCACCGGGTTCACCGCCGCCAGCACCGTCTCCCGTGTGCGGTTGTCCACCGTGCGGACGTTCATGATCGAGCTGGTGCCGGCCGGCGCCGCCGGCATCCGCTCGGGGATCGCCAGGCTGAAGGCGCCGAAGATCAGCGAGCGCAGCCGCGCACAGGTCAGCGAGCGCATGCCGACCGCCGCGGGGAAGCTCGGGTTCAGCACCGTGCCCTCGGGCGTGATGCAGGTGAAGGGCCGGATCAGCCCGGCATTGAGCAGGATCTGCGGATTCAGCGTGTAGAGCACGTAATAGACGCCGACCAGCAGCAGCGTATGGCGCGGCGCCCCGCCCGTCGGCACGTTCAGTGCGGAGGTGAGCTGCGGGTCGGTGCCGGTGAAATCCAGCACCGCGCTCTCGCCCTGGATCTTCAGCGTCAGCGCCAGACGGCAGGGATTGCCGCCGGCGGAGTCCTCGTCGGTGTAGTCACAGAAGAAATACTCGCCGTCGGGAATGGAGCGCAGGATCTCGCGCGCCTGGTGCTCGGCATAGTCCAGCAGCCCGGCCTGGCCCTGGCGGAAGCCCTCGACGCCGAATTTCCGCACCATGTCGAGGATCTTGCGCTCGCCGGTATTGAGCGCGCCGACAAAGGCCTTGAGGTCGCCCAGGTTCTGCTCCGGCTTGCGCACATTGAGCAGCATGATGCGGAGCGCTTCCTCGTTCAGCACGCCCTCGCGGTACATCTTCAGCGGCGGGATGCGCACGCCTTCCTGGTGGATCTCGGTGAGCGTTCGCGACAGGCTGGCGGGGACGGCGCCGCCCATGTCGGTGTTGTGGATATGGCCGCTGGCATAGGCGAGGATCTCGCCCTCCCAGAAGATCGGCTTCCACATGTGCAGGTCGGGCGCGTGCGTCGCCAGGAAGCCGCTGTAGGGGTCGTTGGTGGCACCGATATCGCCGGGCGCATAGCCGTCGATCATGCCGATGGCGGGGCCATAGTTCAGCCCGACATACCAGGTCGCGCCGAGATCCATCGGCACGGCGCAGACCTGGCCACTCGGGTCGAGGATCTGGATGGTGAAATCCTCCGTCTCCTTGACGAAGGTGGAATGCGCCGTGCGGTACAGCGTGTAGGCCATGTTCTCCGCCGCCGCGCGGGCATGGTTGGCGAAGACCTGCAGCGTGACCTTGTCCATCTCTCTCAATCCTCGGCCTGCAGGTGCAGGTTGCCATGCGCGTCGATGCGGCCGGCATAGCCGGCGGGAATGCAGACGGTGCTGTCCTCCTGCGCCACCACCGCGGGCCCGCGGAAGCGGTGCCCGTGCCGCAGCGCCTCGCGCAGGAAGAGCGGCATGCCGCGCATCGCGCCGTCATGCCAGACCTCGACCACCCGCTCCGGCTCCGGCGCGCCGGTGACGGGCTCCTGCACCGGGAAGTCCGGCGGCTCGGTGGCGCCGGCGATGACCATGCGGAGGTTCACCAGCTGCACCGGCGCCGCCTCGTCGGCGAAGGCGTAGATCGCGGCATGGCGCTGGTGGAAGGCCTGGCGGATCGCCTCCAGGTCCCCGTGCAGGATCCAGTCCTCCTCCAGCACCGCCTCGATCTCGAAGGACTGGCCGCGATAGCGCATGTCGGCGGAAAGGCTCGCCACCGCCGCGCCGGCGAAGCCCTGCTCGGCCCGCAGCCAGTGCTCGGCCTCCTCGCGCAGCGCCGCGAGCGCGGCGCGCAGGGCCGGCAGCGATGCCTCCCCGACCTCGAGGAACAGGGTGCGGATGAAGTCGTTCTTCACCTCGGCCACCAGCCCGCCCAGCGCGCTCACCACGCCGGGCCGGCGCGGTACCATGACGTGCCGCATGCCCAGCTCGCGCGCCAGCAGGCAGCCCATCATCGGGCCGGCCCCACCGAAGGGCACCAGGGTGAAGTCGCCGGGATCGACGCCGTAGCGCGCGACGAGCTTGTTCACCTCGGCGAACATGGAGGAGATGGAGACCTGGATGATCGCCTCCGCCGTCTCGTGCAGCCCGCGCCCGAGCTGCGCGGCGAGCTTGCCGACGGCGACCTCCGCCTTCTCCCGGTCCATGCTGACCGAGCGGTATGCGAGCGGCGCGTGCCCCAGGAAACCGCAGACCGCCATGGCATCGGTGATGGTGGCGCGCTCGCCGCCACGCCCATAGCAGGCCGGGCCGGGCACCGAGCCGGCGCTCTCCGGCCCCACCTTCAGCATGCCGAAGCCGTCCACCGAGGCGATCGAGCCGCCGCCATCGCCGATCGAGGTCACGGAGACGCTGGGCACATAGAGCGGGAATTCGCCAATCAGCTCGCCGGTGCCGAATTGCGGCTGCCCTTCGACGATCAGCGCGACATCGGCGCTGGTGCCGCCGATGTCGAGCGTCAGCGCGTTCGGCACGCCGGCCTGCCGCGTCAGGAAGGCGGCGCCCATCACGCCCGAGGCGGTGCCCGAGAGCAGCATGCTGACGCAGGCCGTCCGCCCCATGGCGACGTTCATCATGCCGCCATTGGACTTGGTGATCATCGGCGGCGCCGTGACCCCGCGGCCACGCAGCGCCCGCTCCAGCGAATGCAGATAGGCATCGACGCGCGGATGCACATAGCCGTTCAGGATCGCGGTCGTGGTGCGCTCGTATTCGCGGATCACCGGCCAGATCTCGGCCGAGCAGAAGACGAAGAGGTCCGGCGCCTCGCGCTGCACGATGGCCTTGGCGGCCTGCTCATGCGCCTGGTTCCGATAGGCGTGCAGGAAGGCGATGATGACGCCCCGCGCGCCGCGCTGCCGGGCCAGCGCCAGCGCCGCGCGGATGCCGTCCTCGTCCAGCGGCTCGGCTTCCTGCCCATCGGCCAGGATGCGGCCGCCGACGCCGAAGACACGGTCGCGCGGGATGAGCTGCTCCGGGCGGGCGCAGAACAGGCTGTACATCTCCGGCATGCGCAGCCGCGCCAGCTCGATCACATCCTCGAAGCCGGCATTGGTCAGCAGCGCCAGATCGGCGCCCTTGCGCTGGATGACGGTGTTGATGCCGACCGTGGTGCCATGGACGAAGCTGGTGACGGCGGCGGGGTCCATGCCGCAGCGCTGCTGCAGCAGGGCGATGCCTTCCATCACCTCGCGGCCCGGCTCCTCGGGCGTGGTCAGCACCTTCAGCGTGTGCATCTGGCGCGTGGCTTCGTCCAGCGCGCAGAAGTCGATGAATGTCCCGCCGATATCCACGCCGATGCGCCAGCTCATGCCCTGAAACCCTGTTGCGGACCTGCTGACAGTGTTCCGGCGGGCGCGACGGAAATCCAAGACGGAGTTCAGCGGCGGAAATAAGCTGGCCTTATGCCACTGTGCTCAGGCGGCCGCGCCCGTCTTCCCGCCCGCCTGCCCTTTGCGGACGGCGGCGGCATGGCCCTGCATGGCGGCGCGCAATTGCTGGCGCAGCACCTCCTGCATTCGCGACAGCGGACGGCGGGTGCTCACCAGCAGGGAGATCGGCAGCGCCTGTCGCGGCCGCAACGGCCGCACGACGAGGCCGGGGAAGCTGCTCCAGGGCACCAGCGCGTCCACCAGGGCCACGCCCAGCCCCTGCTGAACAAAGCTCAGCGCCGCGATCGAGACGTCGATCTCCACCTGCGGCTGGTAGGCGACGCCGGCCTGGGCGAAGGCCTGCCCCAGCAGCAGGCCCGGCAGGTTGTCGGCGCGGTAGGAGATCAACGTCTCGCCATCGAGGTCAGCGGGGCCAACCGCCTCGCGTGCCGTCAGGGGATGCCCGGCCGGCAGGAGGCAGAGCAGCTCGCTCTGGCCGATCTGTTCGATCTGCAGCATGGGCTGCGGCGTATCGGTCATGGCGACGCCGAGATCCGCCTCGCCATTGTCAAGCATCGAGGCGACCACGGCAAGCGGCACCACATAGGAGATGACGCGCACGCCCGGGCAGGCGGCCCGGAAGGCCGCCAGTGCGCCGGGCACGAAGGAGAGCGCCGCCGGCGCCGAGGCAGCGAGCCGCAGCGTGCCCGCCCGGCCCTGGCGCAGGTCGGCGGCGAAGCGGCGGAAGCCCTCCAGATCGCGATGCAGTCGCTCGGCCTCGGGGAAGAGCTGCATCGCCTCGGGCGTCGGCGTCAGCCGGCCATGCAGCCGTTCGAAGAGACGGAAGCCGAGCTGGTCCTCCGCATGCAGCAGCAATTGACTCAGCGCCGGCTGCGACACGTTCAGCGCCTGCGCCGCGGCGGTCAGCGTGCCGCAATGCATGATGGTGCGGAACACCTCGATCTGCCTCGCATTCATCGCTGCCCATCCCTCCGCCATAGGTCCGGCTTATGAAAGCAGGCTCAAAGCCGATTGGACAGCGCCCCGGCGCGGGTGAAGGCTGAGCCGCGAGACAGGGGGCAGGCAGCCATGGCGGGGTTGTTCCACCGCCTCGCCGAGGCGGGGCGTCGAACGGTGCGGATCTCGGTGGACGGGTCCGAGGTCGAGGCGCTGGAGGGCGATACGCTGCTGGTGGCGCTGCTCACCGCCGGCGCCGCGCTGCGGCGGAGCGAGTTCGGCGACGGCCCGCGCGCCGGCTTCTGCCTGATGGGCGCCTGCCAGGACTGCTGGGTCTGGACCGAGGCGGGGGAGCGGCTGCGCGCCTGCTCCACCCCGGTCGCCCCGGCGATGCGGATCGTGACCCAGGAGGTTCCATGGCCGAAGCACCCGTGATCGTGGTGGGGGCGGGGCCGGCCGGCATCCGCGCCGCCGAGCGCCTGGTCGCCGCCGGCCTGCGCCCGATCCTGGTGGAGGAGGGAGAGCGCAATGGCGGCCAGATCTATCGCCGCCAGCCCGAGGGCTTCACCCGCCCCGCCAGCGCGCTCTACGGCTCCGAGGCGGCCAAGGCCACGGCGCTGCATGCCGCCGCCGATGCGCTGGTCGCCAGGCTGGATTACCGGCCCGGCACGCTGGCCTGGGCGGTGGAGGGCGGCGCCCTGCTGACCCAGTGCGGCGGCCGCGCGCAGCGCCTGCCCTATGCCGCGCTGATCCTCTGCGCCGGCGCGACCGATCGCGTCATGCCGGTGCCGGGCTGGACGCTGCCCGGCGTCTACAGCCTCGGCGGCGCGCAGATCGCGCTGAAGGCGCAGGCCTGCGCCATCGGCCAGCGCAGCGTTTTCCTGGGCACCGGACCGCTCCTCTATCTGGTGGCCTGGCAATACGCCAAGGCCGGCGCCGAGGTGGCGGCGGTGCTGGACACCAGCCCGGCCCATCGCCGGCTCGCCGCCCTCCCCCGCCTCGCCGCCCGGCCGGTCGTGCTGGCGCAGGGGATGCGCTACATCGCCTGGCTGCGGCGGCGCGGCATCCCTCTGCGCAGCGGCGTCCGGCCGCTCCGCATCGAGGGGGAGGGTCGGGTCTCCGCCGTGGTGGTCGAGCAGGGCGGCCGGGAACAGCGCTACGCGGCGGATGCCGTGGGCATCGGCTATGGCCTGCGCTCGGAGACGCAGCTCGCGGATCTGGCGAAGGTGAACTTCGCCTTCGATCCGGTCTCGCGCCAATGGCTGCCCGTGCTGGACGAGGATGGTCGCAGCAGCGTGCCCGGCATCTACCTGGCCGGCGATGGCGCCATGATCCGGGGCGCCGACGCGGCCGAGCTGGCCGGGCGCCTCGCCGCCTGCGCCGCCCTGCGCGACCTGGGCCAGCCGGTGCCGGAGAGCGAGATCGCGGAGTTGCGTCGCGCCCTGCGTCCGATGTCGCGCTTCCGGCGCGGGCTGGAGGCGGGCTTCCCCTGGCCGGCGCAACAGGCCGCCGCCCTGCCGGACGAAACGGTCATCTGCCGCTGCGAGGCCATCACCGCCGGCGATCTGCGCCGCAGCGTGACGGAGGGCGGCGCGCCGGAGGTGAACCGCGCCAAGTCCCTGAGCCGCGTCGGCATGGGGCGCTGCCAGGGCCGGGTCTGCGGTCTGGCGGCGGCCGAGGTGGTCGCCGCGGCGCGCGGCGTGCCGCTGGAGGAGGTCGGGCGCCTGCGCGGCGCCGCACCGGTGAAGCCCCTGCCCCTGACGCTGGAGATCGAGGCATGAGCCGGGAAGATGCCGGCCGCGTCGCCGATGTCATCGTGGTCGGCGGCGGACTGATGGGCAGCGCGACGGCTTTCTTCCTCCGCCGCCACGGCCTGTCGGTGATCCTGCTGGAACGCGATCTCGTCGGCCAGGCCGCGACGGTCGCCAGCTTCGGCAATATCCGCCGGCAGGGCCGCTTCCTGCCGCAGCTGCCGCTGGCCAACCGCTCGCGCGCGCTCTGGGGCCAGTTGCCCGAGCTGATCGGCGAGGATGTCGAGTTCCTGGCGACCGGGCATCTGCGCGTCTGCTTCCGGCCGGAGGAGGTCGGGCGGATGGAGACCTACGCGCGCGACGCCCGCCCCTATGGCCTTTCGCTGGAGCTGATCAGCCGCAACGCGCTGCGCGAGCGCTTCCCCTTCCTCTCGCCCGATGCCGTCATGGCCTCCTATTCGCCGGAGGACGGCCACGCCAATCCGCGCCTCGCCGCCCCCGCCTTCGCCCGTGCCGCCCGTCGGGCCGGCGCGGTGGTGGTGGAGAATGCCGAGGTGCTGGAGATCGCGCGCGGCGCCGAGGACTTCACGGTGGAGACCCGCGCCGGGCGGTTCCGCGCGCCCATGGTGCAGATCTCGGCCGGGGCCTGGGGCCAGCGGCTGGCGGCGGCGCTGGGCGAGGATGTGCCGCTGGTCGTGCGCGGGCCACAGATGGGCGTCACCGAGCCGGTCGCCTATCGCGTGCCGCAGGTCATGGGCATCCATTCCAGCGTCACGGAGGAGGGCGTCTATCTCCGTCAGGTGGCACGCGGCAACATCGTCTTCGGCGGCGGCCACCGCAGCGAGGCTTCGCTCGACACCAAGCGCGCCCGGCTGGACCCGCTGAACACGCTGCGGCAGATGCGCCACCTGCGCGCGCTACTTCCCGCCATCGGGCAGCTCCGCGTCATCCGCACCTGGAGCGGGGTGGAAGGCTATATGCGGGACGACATCCCGGTGATGGGCCCGAGCGGCCGGTGGCCCGGCTTGTTCTACGCCTTCGGCTTCTGCGGGCATGGCTTCCAGCTCGGCCCAGGCGTCGGCGCCACCATGGCCGAGCTGATCGCCACCGGCACCGCCGGCGTGCCGATCGAGCCCTTCCATATCGCCCGCTTCGCCGCGTCATAAGGGGGGCGCCTGGGAGGCTCTGCTTCCCGGGACCCCGCAATAAGTTGGGGAGGTCCAGGAACCTCAGGTTCCTGGCGGAGGGTCCGGGAGGCAGCGCCTCCCGGAGAAGCGGGCCAGCGGCCCCACAATATAACCCTCCCTTATGGCGACCGCCCGGAATCGTCTTGGACCTTCAACGAAGGGCGCGAGACGCTTCGGCAGAAACGCAGGCGCGGCCGCACCGGCAGCTTTCATCAGGATGGACAGCCATGTTGACCCGATCAGCTTCGCGATGGGCCCGGTACGCCGCGGCGGCTCTCCTCGTCATCGGCCTGGCCCTGCCAGCCGCCTCGCGCGCGGCGGAACTGCGCCTCGGCACGCTCGGTACGCCGACGCTCGACCCGCATTTCCTGCTGCTCGATTCCAACATCGCCTACAACCAGCACATCTACGGCGCGCTGCTGGACGTGAACGAGAAGGGCCAGTTGGTGCCGGACCTGGCGACCGCCTGGACCCCGGATGGCGACCACACCTGGCGCTTCACGCTGCGCCAGGGCGTCACCTTCCATGACGGCACGCCCTTCACCGCTGATGACGTGGTGTTCAGCCTGAACCGCGTGCCGAACATCCCGAACAACCCCGCCCCCTATACCGGCGCGCTGCTCGGCGTCACCGAGGTGCGCAAGATCGACGACCACACCGTCGATATCATCACCGCCGGCTTCGTGCCGATGCTCCCGAACCAGCTCGCGAAGCTCTCGATCGTCTCGAAGCGCGTCGCCGAGGGCAAAAGCCCGGAGGACTTCAACCAGGGCCGCGCGGCCATCGGCACCGGGCCCTACCGGCTGGTCGAGGTGCAGGGCCGCGAGCGTCTCGTGCTGCGCCGCTTCGAGGGCTACTGGGGCCAGAAGCCGGACTGGGAGAAGGTGGAGTTCCGCGTCCTGCCCAATGACGGCGCGCGCAGCGCCGCCCTGCTGGCCGGCGATGTGGACCTGATCGAGTTCGTGCCGCTGCAGGATCTGGCCCGCCTCGCCGCCACCCCGGGCATCACGGTCCATAGCGGCAATTCGTCGCGCGTGATGTTCCTGGGCGTGAACCTCGACCCGAAGGTGGAGATGGTGGAGGGCCGCAGCCCGCTGACCGATCCGCGCGTGCGCAAGGCCATCTCGCTGGCGGCCAACCGCCAGGGCATGCTGAAGAGCCTGCTGCTGGGCCACGGCCGCATCGCCAGCCAGATCGGCGTGCCCGGCATGAACGGCTATGTCGAGGAGGCCACGCCCGATCCCTTCGCCCCCGAGGAGGCGAGAAAGCTGCTGGCCGAGGCCGGCTACCCGGACGGCTTCAGCACCAGCATTTTCTGCACCAACAACCGCTATGTCGCCGATGCCGCGGTCTGCCAGGCGCTGGGGCAGATGCTGGCGCGGGTCGGCATCCAGGCCGCGGTGCAGGCGGTGCCGGCCAATGTCTATTTCAGCCGGGTAAAGGCGGGCAGCAATCCCACGCCCCTCTTCCTGGGAGCCTGGAGCAACACCCAGGGCGATGCCGGCTACGTGCTCAACAATCTGTTCCACAGCTATGACCGCGCGAAGAAGCTTGGCGCCAGCAACCGCTCGGGCTGGTCGGATGCCGCGGCGGACCGCGAGATCGAGGCCGCGCTGACCGAGCACGACCCCGAGAAGCGCCGCGCCTTGCTGCGCGCCGCCGGCCAGCGCGCCATCGAGGCCCGCGCGCTGATCCCGCTCTTCTCCGCGCCGGTTCTGCTCGCCTCGAAGGACAGCATCCGCTACGAGGTCGGCGACAGCGGCAGCTCGGAAATGACCTCGGCGATGCGGGCCCACCCGCGCTGAGGCGCGGGCGGGCCGCCCTTCAGCCCCCGGCCGGTGCGGCGCGCCGCCGGGGCGTCGGTTGCGTGGCGCCGCCGGCCTCCTCTGCATACCGTTCCCGCAACGCCTGCGCGAAGGCGGCCGCGACATTGGACAGCGGACCGCGCGCGGGCAGAAGCAGCAGCAGTTCCTCGGAAAGACCCGGCCGCAGCGGACGCAGGACGAGGCCGTGGCGCAGGTTTGCCTCCGCGCTCAGCCGGTCGAGCACGCAGATCCCAACGCCCTGCGCCACCAGGCCACAGGCCGTGCTCGCCAGCGGCGTGTCCACCCGGATGCGCGGCGCCGCCCCATGCTCCTCCAGCAGCGCCTCCAGCCGGGTGCGCAGCCGGTTGACGGCGGCCAGCGCGACGAAATCCTGTCCGTGCAGATCGGCCGGGCGAATGACGCGATGGCGCGCCAGCGCATGGCCCGGCGGCATGACGCAGACCGCCTCCGTGGCGCAGAGCCGCTCCCGCCGCAGCCCCGTGGCGGGCGTCTCGAACTGCGCCAGCCCCAGGTCCACCCGCCCGGTCTCCACCGCCTGGGCGACGCCGGGACTGTCCATCGCCTGCAGCGAGACGGAAAGCCCGGGATGGCGGCGCAGGAAGGCGGCGACGATGCCCGGCATGTGCTCGCTGCTGACCGCATGGCTCGCCGCGACGGCCAGATGGCCCTGGCGCATGTCCCGCAGGTCCCCGGCGAAGCGCGTCAGGTAGTCCAGCCCGACGAAGGCGCGCCGCACCTCGGCATAGAGCGCCTGCGCCTCCGGTGTGGGCACCAGCCGCTGTCGTTCGCGCAGGAAGACGCGGAAGCCGAGATCGTGCTCGAGCAGGGCGAGCATCTTGCTGACCGCCGGCTGGCTGACATGCAGCCGCTCGGCGGCGGCCGTGACGCTGCCGGCCTCCATCACCGCGCGGAAGACCTCGCACTGCCGCAGGTTCATGCCGCCCATAACCTCCGGGAATGAACTCGGGAGAATAAGTGCTTTGACGCCCTTGTCACGCCCTGCCACCGTTCGTTCCGGGACAGGAACCCAGCCGCGCGGCGTCACCACCAGCAAGGTCGGGATGCCATGAGATCACGTCGCACAACGCCACATGCCGCCGCTGGCGCAGCCGGGCGGGCATGACGATGGCCGTTTCTCGCCGGATGCGGCTCGGGCTGAACATCGTCGCCAATGGCGCGCATGCCGCCGGCTGGCGCATGCCGCAGGCGCGCACCGATGCCTGCATGGACATCCGCCTCTGGATGCGGATGGCGCAGGCCGCCGAGCGGGCCTGCTTCAACTTCATGTTCTGGGCCGACGGCATCGCCGTGCGCCACTCGGCCAAGAGCGACGAGGAGCTTTCCTACAACGCGCGTATCGACGTCTTCGAGCCGCTGACGCTGATCGGCGCGTTGGGTGCCGTCACCGAGCGCCTGGGCTTCGTCGCCAGCGCCTCGACCACCTTCAACGAGCCCTACCACATCGCGCGCAAATTCGCCTCGCTCGACTACGTCACCCGCGGGCGCGTGGGCTGGAACGTCGTCACCTCCTGGAGCGAGCAGGAGGCCCACAACTTCGGTGCCGAGCGCCTGCTGGAGCATGACCGCCGCTACGAGCGCGCGCAGGAATTCGTCGATGTCGTCTTCGGCCTGTGGGACAGCTGGGAGGACGACGCCTTCATCCGCGACAAGGCGAGCGGCCATTACTTCGACCCCGCCAGGCTGCACAACCTGAACCATCGCGGGCGGCATTTCACGGTGAAGGGCCCGCTGAACGTGGCGCGGCCGATCCAGGGCTATCCGGTGATCGCCCAGGCCGGCTCCTCCGGTCCCGGGCAGGGCCTCGGCGCGCGCATCGCCGACCTGATCTACACCGCGCAGAAGACGCGGGAGAGCGCGAGGGCCTTCTATGCCAGCGTGAAGGCGCACGGCGCCGCCGCCGGGCGCGATCCCGCGCAGATGCTGGTGATGCCAGGCATCCTGCCGATCCTCGGCCGCACCCGGCAGGAGGCGCAGGACCGCTTCGACCAGTTGCAGGAGCTGGTGCATCCCTGCCTCGGCCTGCCGATGCTGGCGGAAACCTATGGCGACCTTTCCGGCCTCGACCCCGATGGCCCCCTGCCGGAGCCGCTGGCGCGCAGCAATGCCGTCAAGAGCGGGCACGAGGCGCTGATCCGCCTCGGCCGCCAGCCGGGCATGACCATCCGCGCGCTCTACCAGATCCAGGCCGGCGCCTCCGGCCACAATGTCGTCGTCGGCACCGCCGCCGAGGTCGCCGATGTGATGCAGGACTGGTTCGAGAACGGCGCCTGCGACGGCTGGAACATCATGCCCGCCTTCCTGCCCGAGCCCGCCATCGAGGCCTTCGAATGGCTGGTGCCGGAGTTGCAGCGGCGCGGCCTGGCGCGCAGCGACTACGAGGGCGACGGCACGCTGCGCGGCAGCCTCGGCCTGCCGCGGCCGGCCTTCCGCAGCCGCGGCGCGGTCGCCGCGCCCCCCGCCCCCGTGCCCGCCGGAGCCTGACGCCATGCCCAAGCCCTTCCACGGCCTGCGCGCCGCCATAGCCCCGGCCCTGGCCTTCGCGCTCGCCGGCGCGCTGACACCGGCCGCCGCCCGCGCCGCTCCCGACCCGGCGCTGGCCGTGACGCCGCAGCCGGAGCTGGTGAAGCTGCTGCCCGCCTCCGCGCCGAAGACCCTCACCGTGGCGGTGGCGCTCGGCTCGCCGCCCGACGACTTCCGCGACGCCGAGGGCGAGATCACCGGCTGGGAGATCGGCATCCTCCACGCCGCCACCCAGGCGCTGGGCTTGGGGCTGGAATTGCGGCCGACCACCTTCGACTCCCTGATTCCCGGCCTGCAGGCGAAGCGCTTCGATGCGGCGACCGGCCAGATGGGCGTGACGGTGGTGCGCGAGAAGGTGGTGGACATGATCGGCACGCTGACTGGCAACGAGCTCTTCGCCGCCAAGGCGGAGAATCCGATCAAGGTGGAGAGCCTCGACGACCTCTGCGGGCGGACGGTGGCCACCACCCGCGGCTCGCGCGAGATGGTCTTTGCCGAGGAGCACCAGCCGAAATGCGCCGCCGCCGGCAAGAAGCCGATCAACGCGCTCGCCTTCAATGACGGCAACGGCGCGGCGGAGGCGATGATGAGCGGCCGCGCCGACCTCTTCTGGCTCGGCTCCACCGCCGTCAGCTACTTCGTCGCGCAGACCAAGGGGCGGGCCAAGGTGGTCGGCCACTACACCGACACCAGCTATATCGGCATGGCCCTGCCGAAGGGCTCGGAGCTGGCGAAGCCGCTGCAGGCGGCGGTCAACCACCTCATCGCCGACGGCACCTATGGCAAGATCGTCGCCAAATGGGGCCTGCAGGACGCCGCGATCAAGGAGGCGCCGCTGAACCCGACCAACGCCCCGAAATGAGCATGAGCCAGAGCGCTTCCGAGCTGCCCGCGCCCGCCGCGCCGGCGGCCCCCGCGCAGCAGGTCGTGCCGCTGCGCCATCCCTGGACCTGGGCGGCGACCGCCGTGGTGCTGCTGATCGCCGCCGGCGTGTTCCACAGCATCGCCACCAATCCGGGCTTCCAGTGGCCGGTGGTGGCCGAATACATGCTCGACCGGCAGATCCTGTCGGGCCTGGCGCTGACGCTGGAACTGACCGTCGCGGCTATGGCCATGGGCCTGGTGCTGGGCACGGCCTTGGCGGTGATGCGGCTGTCGCGGAACCTGCTGCTGTCGAGCCTCGCCTGGCTCTACATCTGGTTCTTCCGCAGCGTGCCGGTGCTGGTGCAGCTGATCTTCTGGTACAATTTCGGCGCCCTCTATCCCTCGATCGAAGTGCGGGTGCCCTTCGGCCCGCTGCTGTACAGCGCCAGCACCAATGCGGTGATCACGCCGCTGACGGCGGCGCTGGCCGGCCTCGGCCTCGCCCAGGCCGCCTATACGGCGGAGGTGATCCGCGCCGGCATCACCTCCGTCCCGCGCGGGCAGACGCGGGCGGCGATGGCGCTGGGCATGCGCCCGGCCACGATCTTCCGCCGCATCGTCTTCCCGCAGGCGATGCGGGTGATCATCCCGCCCGTCGGCAACGAGGTGATCTCGATGGTGAAGGGCACCTCCCTGGTCAGCGTCATCGCGCTCGCCGACCTGCTCTACACGGCGCAGCTGATCTACGCCCGCACCTACGAGACCATCCCGCTGCTGATCGTCGCCTCGCTCTGGTACCTGATCCTCGTCTCGCTGCTCTCGGTCGGCCAGCACTTCCTCGAACGGCACTACAGGCACGGCGCATGAACAGCATCATCGGAAACGAGCGGTCCGTGCTGGGCGAGCCGATGGTGCGCATCCGCGGCCTGACCAAGCACTACAACGGCCGGCCGGTGCTGCACGAGATCGACCTCGACGTCGCCGCCGGCAGCGTCATGTGCATCATCGGCCCGTCCGGCTCCGGCAAGAGCACGCTGCTCTCCTGCATCAACCACCTGGAGCGCATCGATGGCGGGCGGCTCTGGGTGGGCGGCGAGCTGGTCGGCTATCGCGAGCACAAGGGCAAGCTCTACGAACTGCCGGAGCGGCAGGTCGCGCGCATGCGCCAGCGCATCGGCATGGTGTTCCAGCACTTCAACCTCTTCCCGCACATGACGGCGCTGGAGAACGTCATGGAGGCCCCGGTGCGGGTGCTGCGCATCCCGGTGGCCCAGGCGCGGGCGCGGGCGATGCAGCTGCTCGACCGGGTCGGCCTGGCGGCCAAGCACGCGCGGCACCCGGCGCAGCTTTCCGGCGGCGAGCAGCAGCGCGTGGCCATCGCCCGCGCGCTGGCGATGGAGCCGCAATTGATGCTCTTCGACGAGCCGACCTCCGCCCTCGATCCCGAGCTGGTGGGCGAGGTGCTGGCGGTGATGAAGGATCTCGCGCGCTCGGGCATGACGATGGTGGTGGTCACGCACGAGTTGGCCTTCGCGCGCGAGGTCGGCGACGCGCTGACCTTCATGGATGGCGGCCGGGTGGTCGAGCGCGGCGCGCCCCGCGCGGTACTCTCGGACCCACGGGAGGCACGGACGCGGGAATTCCTGTCGCGGGTGCTCTAGGCTCCCCTGCCGCCTGCAGGCTGGGGAGGCGGGGGCGACCCGGCGCTGGCGCGTCTGGCCACCTTCCGGCTGCGCGGGATTTTTTCCACGATGGGCGGGCCGTATCGGGTGACCACCCCGGGCGCTGCGGCAGCATTGTTCCCGCCCCTCGCAGGCCACCAGGGCTTCCGGCGCACGGGGCCTGCCGCGGCGCCCAAGCCCTGGGGAACGACCATGCGGGCCGAGATCTTGCGGGACACGCTGCGCGCAATCCTGTTCGCCACCATGGAAACAGCACTGCGGCAGGAAGACTCGCTCCAGAAACTCCGCGCCTCTCTTGTGCGCATGCTGGAGTCATCCCAGCCGGCATCCTGCGATGCGGTCGCGGGCATCGCCTGCCGCACCGCCCTGCCGCACGGCGTCGTGCGTCAGGGGCCGCCATACCCGCTACCCGCCACCACCCGGCCCTTCGCTGCCCGATCCGCCGCCGGGACCGCCTCCTGAGCCGCCGCCACCCGGCCCCCCGCCTGGTCCGCCACCCGGCCCGCCGCCGGGGCCACCGCCGGGGCCGCCTCCGTGGCTACCCCCTTGGCCGCCTTCACGACCACCCCCGTGGCCCTCCCCACGGCCCCCGCCTGGCCCCGCCCCCACACCAGGTCCCGCGCCACCCAAGCCAGCACCCGGACCCTCCCCCCGCCCGGCGCGCCCACCAAGGCCAGGCGGCCCGAAAGGCCCGGCGCCGAACGGGCTGCGACCAAGGGCCGTGGGCGTCCCCGGTCCGGGCCCCGGCGCATTGTCGCCATTGCCGAAGGACTGGAGGTCAACCGCCAGGAAGCCGCCACCGGGCTGGCGCTCCAGTTCCACCACCGCGCGCTGCGGCACCACCGGGGCAGCCAGCCCGGTGGCCAGGGGCGCCCGCAGAGCGCCGAGGGCCAACTGCCCGTCCATGACGGTGACATAGGCGTCCATCACCAGCCGCCGCGCCCCGCTGAAGCGCAGCGCCGGGTTGGCCTGCAGGAAGTCCAGCCGGATCTGCGCGACATCCAGAGCGCCCCCGGCATAAGGACCGCGCACCTCCACCGGCCCGGTCAGGCGTGGAATGCCGGGACGGGCGAGAAGGGGCAGCCCTCCGATCCGCCAAACCCCATCCTCCAGCACCGCCATCCCATAGATCTCGACCTCGCCGGGTGGCCGCCGGCTGATCCGCGTCGCGAGGATCACGCCATCCGGGCGTCGCAGGCCGCTGACATCGACCCAGTCCCCTGGCGCCGGTAGGGTGGCCGCATCCGCCACCAGCACCATCTGCCCGGCGATGCGCAGCCGGCCCGCGCCCTCCCGCGCCTCCACCGGGCCGGAGACCTCGTGGCGCACGGAGACGCGGCGCGCGGAGAGCGCGCCCTCCTCGCCCTCCGCCTCGATGACAACGCGGTCACCCACCCGCAGGCCGCTGCCCAGGGTGTCGTAGCGCACTTCCAGCCCGTTGACGCAGATGCTGGCGAAGCCGGAGATGACGCCGCTGATGCCGGTGCCGCCGATGCCGCGGTCCTCCCCTTCCTCGCCGCTGATGCCGGTCCCGCCGATGCCGCGATCCGCCTCCCGGACCAGGAGCGGTGCGGGCGGCCCCCCATCCGGGCCGACCCGACAGATCCCCCCATCCCCCTCCGCCGAGAGCGGAAGCCTGTCCGGCGCCAGGCCGCAGCCGGCCAGCAGGGCCAGCAGCCAGAGGCCACTCCATCGCATCGCTATGCCTCCCCGCTCCTGGGCGACTCGTCCTCGGCATAGAGGTAGACGCCGAGATGGACGCGCCGGGTGGGGGTGCCGGGCGGTGCCTCGCCGGCGGCCTCCAGCCATTCCAGCACCTGCCGGTTCAGCTCCACCAGCATGGCCTGCGCCGCCACGCGGCCATGGGCCTCCAGCCGAGCGGCCAGTTCGGGAGGCAGGCGGTCATAATGCAGACTGCGCTCCAGATAGGGGGGTTGCGGACTGGCGACATTGGCGCTGGCAGCCGCGATGTGGTCGCGCAGGTTGCGGGCGAAATAGAACAGCTGCTCCCCGCTGCCCGGCCGCGGCAGGAAGGCGGCCTGGTTCAGCACCACCCGGTCCTCGGCATCGAGCGAGACCAGGCCCTGACTCAGCCAGTCATCCAGCACGGCGCGCGGCCGCACATCGGTGGTGACGGATTCCACCAGCGCCTCGAAGGAAGGCGCCCCGGGCGGCGCGACACGCGGGAGCCGCAGCGGCTGGCCGAGGGCGTCGGTGTAAAGCGGCAGGCCCAGCCAGCGCGCGATGACCGCGCTGGTCAGAGTCACCACCGCCGGCACCGCCGCGTGCTCCTCGCCCAGTTCGCGCAGGCGCCGGATCTCCTTGCGGTGGACGCCGGTCAGCAGGCTGATGCGGCTGTCGCTGCGGGCGCCCTCGCGCTCCAGGGCCTCGGCCGCCACCTGGACGTAAAGCCTGCGCAGTAGATCCGCCATGATCGGGAAGGTCACCCCGCTGCGGATCAGCAGCCGGACGAGAGGGCGAAGCAGCCGGGCGAGCGGGCGAAGCAGATCCTGGGCGGCGGGCGGCTGAGAAAGTTCGAGCACCGGGGTCCTGGAAGCGAGCGGTCAGCTTCTTACCCTAGCACGGCTGTTCGTATCGTCGCCGGGACCTTTCCGGCTTTGTGGGCCAAATTCCCGCAGATCGCGGCCTTGTGCCATGCTGCGGCCGGCCGGCGGGATCCGCCGGCCAGCCAGCCGGGTCAGGCAGCGCGGATCCGTTCCAGGAAGCCGTTCACCTTGCTTCGCATCGCTTCCGCATGGTGGGCCAGCTCGTCCGAGGCGGTCCGCACCTCGGCGGCGGCGGCGCCGGTCCGCTCGGAGCCCTTCCTGACGCCGGCGGCATGCTCGGCAGCGTTCCGCGTGCCCGCCGCCGCCTCCGCCACAGCGCGGCCGATCTCCTGCGTGGCGGCCGCCTGCTGCTCGGCGGCAGCGGCCACCGCCGAGGTGTTGGCGTCGATCTGCCGGATGGTCTGGGCGATGCCGGCGATGGCCTCCACCGTCTTGCCCGTCTCGCTCTGCATGGCGGCGATCTGGGCGGAGATCTCCTCGGTGGCGCGGGCGGTCTGCGAGGCGAGGTTCTTCACCTCGCTGGCGACCACCGCGAAGC
>Ga0180221_1001051_pt1 | contig 20165 bp, 20 predicted proteins | sample eDN5th37CKraftMG_FD_151339 | JGI IMG/M metagenome (GOLD analysis project Ga0180221, IMG submission 151339) | Enriched Miracle-Growth compost microbial communities from Emeryville, California, USA - eDNA 5th pass 37_C Kraft MG (version 2) (version 2) ...
CCAGCCAGGCATCCGCCCGGCCGAGCACGATACGGACGATATTGCCTTCATCCGCCACGCCCTGCGGAGCGAAGCGCACATGCATCCGCTGCTCATGGCAACGCAGGATCTCGGCAGGGATCACCACTGTCTCCGCACCCATTCCAAAACTCATCGACACGGGAAGCTCGGGCGGCAGATCGGCGGGCTGCTCCAGGATGAGGGCGATACCGCCGAGGGAGAGATCCAGGCTCTCCCCCTGCAGCTTGCTCCCGTCCGGCAGGGTGATCACGGTCGAGACCTGCGCGTTGACGCGGTGGCGCTCACGCACTTGGCGCCGCTCGCGGCCCACGGCGAGGCCGGCCAGCACCGTCATCAGCGACAGGGTGATCCAGATGGCGTTCAGCGCATTGGCCTGGAACTGCAGGCTGGCCCAGGGATTGGTGGCCATGCCGTAGATGCCGGACAGCAGCCCCAGCATCAGGCAGAGGGCGAGCGCGAGATTCGGCCCCACCGCGCGCATGTCGAAATAGCCTTCCTTCAGCGTGCCGCCCTTGTCGGTCACGTTGAACTTGCCCTTCTTCGGGTCGAACAGCGTGGTCAGCACCACGGGCAGCAGGTAGAGCGCCAGCACCGTCTCGTAGATCTCCGACCAGAAACTGTGTCGCACGCTGCCCTGCAGGCGGCTGTTGGTGGCGACCGAGTGGACGATGTGCGGGCCGGCGAAGGCGGCGATGGCCAGCGGCGAGGCCGCGATCAGGTTCTGCCCGAAGAGCAGGAAGGCCAGCGGCGCCGTCAGGAAGACGACACGCGGCAGCGGAAAGAGGAAGTGCCACTGCGCATTCAGGTAGCAGAGGCGCTGGTACAGCTTGAGACCCGGGCCGAGCAGCGGATTCTCCACTCGGAAGATCTGGATCATGCCGCGCGCCCAGCGCATGCGCTGGCCGATATGCGAGATCAGGCGGTCCGTCGCCAGGCCGGCGGCCAGCGGGACGCGCAGATAGGCGGTGCGCCAGCCGAGCCGCTGCATCTTCAGCGAGCAGTGGCAATCCTCGGTGACGGTCTGCGTCGGCACGCCGCCCACCTGCTCGAGCGCGGTCCGCCGCAGGACGGCGCAGGAGCCGCAGAAGAAGGTGGCGTTCCAGAGGTCGTTGCCCTGCTGCACCGGGCCGTAGAACAGGAGGCCTTCGTTCGGCACGCGCTTGCCGGAGGCGAGGTTCCGCTCGAAGGGGTCGGGCGAATAGAAGTGGTGTGGCGTCTGCAGCATGCCGATGTCGCGGTCGCGCAGCATCCAGCCCAGGGTGAGCTGCAGGAAGGCGCGGGTCGCCACATGGTCGCAGTCGAAGATGGCGATGTACTCGCCATTCGTCTTGGTCAGGGCGTGATTGATGTTGCCGGCCTTGGCGCCCTTGTTGTCGGGGCGGATCATGTAGCCGCAGCCGATCTCCTCGGCGAAGCGGCGGAACTCCTCCCGCCGGCCGTCATCGAGGATGTAGACGTTCATCTTGTCGCGCGGCCAGTCCATGGCCAGCGCCCCGAAGACGGCCGGCTTCACCACCTCCAGCGGTTCGCTGTAGGTCGGGATGAAGACGTCCACCACCGGCCAGCGGTCCGGATCCTCCGGCAGCGGCACCGGCTTGCGGTCGAGCGGCCAGAGCTGCTGAAAGTAGGACAGCAGCAGGGCGATCACCGCATAGAGCTCGGCCAGTAGCAGCCCGGTGCCGAGAAAGGTGCTGAAGAAGCCGGAATAGTCGAGCGTCTGGGTGAGCCGCCAGTAGATGTAGCGGAGCGACACCAGCGAGGAGAGCGCGACCAGGAAGAACAGGGGGCCGCGCCCTGGAATACGCGCGGCGATCAGGAACACCAGGAAGCTGCCCAGCGCCAGCCAGGCCTGCTGGACGCCCTCCAGCGGGGCGATGACAAAGATCAGGCCCAGGAGGGCGCCACCGAGCGCCAGCAGCGCATCGAAGGTACGCGAACGGACGGCGAGGCGGCGCAGGAAACGCATCGCCGTCACCAGGCCGCCCGCAGCATGGCGGGCAACCCGGCCCCGCCGGCCTGCGCGGCCGGAAGCAGCGCCTCGATGGCGCGCGCCACCTGCGCGATATCCGCCGCCGCACTGCTGGCCGGCGCCACCTCATTGACCAGCCGCATCTGCGCCAGTGCCTCCGCCAGTGCCTCATCGCGGCTCACCGCGCCGAGCAGGCGCGGCCCGAGATGGCCCGCGACCACCTCCGCCGCCGCGCGCGACAGGCGCGACTGCAGGTCCACCCCGTTCAGGACGAATTGCAGGCGCCCCGCATAGAGCGACGCCATGGTGCTGCTGCCGAGGAAGCGGCCGCTCTCGACCTCGCCAAGCATGGCGGCGCTGATCGCCTCGCTGCGCAACACCGTGACGATCACGGAAGCGAGCGGCGCGACGACGGCCAGGGCCTGGGAGGGGCCCGGCGGCAGATCGGCCAGCACCAGGAGGTCCGGGTCGGCGAGCATGTCCCGCATCGGGCCGCTCAGCAGCGCTGGCTCGCGCTCCAGGGCCACCTCATGCTCCAGCGCGGTCCGCAGTTCCACAGCGCCATGCGGCAGGAGAACCACGCCCGAGGCGGTGGGCCGCAGGCGGCTGCGCCAGTCCGGCCGCAGGGAGAGTTCCGCCATGAAGCCGGCGGTATCCTGCGGCGGAACGCCGAAATGCAGCCGCAGGGAATTCTGCGGATCCAGGTCCAGCACCATGACCTGACGCCCGGCGCGCCGCAGCGCGTCGGCGACATTGGCCACCAGCGTCGTCTTGCCCACCCCGCCCTTGGGGGACGCAAAGGAGATCAGCGGCATCGGACCCGTCCTCTCAGCCGAGTCCGGTCAACCGAAGGCTGCGCAGCACCTCCGGCACCGCCTCGGGCGCAGGGGCCGGCTGCCCGGCGGGAGCGGGCGGCTGGCCAACCATGCGGAGCAGACCGGCCAACTCGGTCGGCGGTGCCTCCGGCGCAGCGGAGGGGGGCATGGCGCCGAGCAGCCTCGGCACCGGGCCGCGCGCGGGCGGCGGATTTGACGGCGGTTGGCGCGGCACCAGGGTGGCCAGCAAGGGCGCCGGGGCGGTCGGCCTGGCGGAGGCGGCGCCCAACTGCGCCAGGAGGCCCTGGTCCGGTCCTGCTGCCGGTGCCTGGCGGGCTTCAGCCGCCCGCAGCGCCGCCAGGAGCGAAGCGGCGCCGCCCAGCGGAGCGGGCGCAGAGGGCAGAGAGGATGCGGGCGGCGGGACGGCCAACCGCCCCGCCAGCGCGGCGGACAGGTCGGCGACCGCCGGCGGCAGGATTCCCATGTCCGCCTCCGGGCGCCGGGCTTCGGGGGCCGGAGGGGGCTGCATCATGCGAAGAGGCAGTGGCGCAGCCTTGGCAGGCTCGGACCGGCTGCTCTGTTCCGGCGCGCCCGCCGGGGAGAGGGGGCTTTGTATCGGAGGCCGCTTTCCGGAAAGGCCTTCCGCCAGGGTTGCCGGCGCCCGAGGCGAGGCGGCAGTGGCCTGGAGCGCCGGGCCCGGTGCAACCACCCTTCCTTCTCCGGGTTTGCGGACAGCCTGGTTGCCGAAGGAGCGATAGCGCAAGCCTGGGACCTGGAGCGCCGCGGCAAGGCGTGCAATGTCTGCGTCGTGGCTCATCCTGTGCACTCTCACCGCGCCCTCCGGCAAAATGCCCTTCGGCATTGCGCAGCGAAACCGGCGCTTTCATACCGCAGGGGAAATTTCTCTTCTTCTTTCATAGTGTGGCCGAGAAAGCACTGAGAATCAGGAGCTTCAGCACGGCTGAATAGTAATCCTCACGGCCCTGCACCGACGGAATACGCGATATGTTATCCGTGAGTCGCACGTTTTCCGCGAAATATGCCACAGCCTGCACACCACTAGGCGCGGAATAAGGCGCAATCCTTTGATTCAGCAGGTCTGCCCAGGCAGGCAGATACGGGTGGGAAGGGTCCCGCCAGAAGCGGATCGCCGCCCGCACGGCTGGCTCCGTCTCCAGGCCGGCCCAACGCAGATAGAGCGGCACCCGCAGGGCGTCATAGGAGAAGCGCGGCGGCCAGCGCGGAGACAGGCCGAGGGAACCGTCCTGCCGCCCGAGCAGCAGCCAGTCGGGCGGCAAGTCCCAGCGGCCGAAGCGGGCCCGGCGCAGCAGAATCAGCCCATCCGTTGCCAGGCGCAGCCAGGCCGGGTCGGGCACCGCTCGGGCGAGCACGCCGAGAATCGGGAAGGCATAATAGGAAGGGTTCAGGGTCACCGTGTCGGCTTCCTCGAAACCTTGCGCGCCGGGCATCAGCACGGTGAGGCCGGCCACCTCCCGCACCAGCAGGCGCAGCACGTCGCGGGCCATGGCGGCGCCGGCCTCGGTGTAGTCCGGCCGGTTCCAGCGCTGCCCCGCCAGCAACAGCGCGGCGGCGGTGAAGAGGTCGCCGTCGGCGGCGTTGTTACGGTCAGGCACCGGATCGGCGGCATCCGGCATGAAGCGCCAGGCCAGCAAGCGGTCACCCGGGCGATGCAGAACCTGCCGCGTCCAGTTCCAGAGCCGCTCGAAGCTGGCGCGGTCGTCGCAGCGCTCGGCGCAGAACATCGCCCAGCCCTGCCCCTCCGAATGCGAGACATGGCCGTTGCCCGTGTCCACCACCCGCCCCTCGGGGCGGAGGAAGCCCTGGCGGAAGCTTTCCCAGGCCGCCAGCAGTTCCGCCGAGGGCGGCGCAGCCACGGCCGGCATCAGGCGCGCTTCAGCAGGGCGTGCCGCGGCCCCTCCCCCCGGCCAAGCGGCCAGGGCGCCGAGCAGCGCACGACGGGAGAGAGCGGCGGACATGTCGCCACGCTAGGGACGAAGTCTTACCCGGAAATTGATGCGCCCCGGTCTCCTTCCGGATTCCCTGGGCGCTGGGCGCCGCTCGCCTCAGGTGGCGCGCCGCATGCGCCGCAAGCCGCCTCAGGCCTCGCCGGAAAGCCAGTCCCGCATCAGCGCCGCCGCCATCTCCGGCTGCTCCATGGTGGGCAGGTGCCCGCTTCGCGGAATGCGCGCCAGGCGGGCGCCGGGAATCGCATCGGCGATCTCCTCCGCGAGCTCGGGCGGCGTGAGGATGTCCTGCTCCCCCACGGCCACCAGGGTGGGCTGGCCGATGCCGGGCAGCATGGGCCGCGAATCAGGGCGGTGCAGGATGGCATGCTGCTGGCGCAGGAAGGCATCCCGCCCGACCCGCTCGGCCATGGCGCGGACCTCGTCGCCGAGCGGGCCCTCCACCGCCTCCGGATGCAGCAGGCTGGGCAGGAGGCGCGGCGTCACGCCGCGGAACTGGCCGCTGCGGGTCAGCGTCATCAGCGCCCGGCGGCGGCGCGCCGCTTCCGGCGTATCGGGCCGCGCCGAGGTATCGAAAAGGGCGAGACGCGTCACCCGCTCCGGCGCCTGCCGCATGATCTCCAGCGCCACATAGCCGCCCATGGACAGGCCCGCGAGGGCGAAGCGCGGCGGCGCCCCCGCCAGCGCGCGCCGCGCCATGGCGGCCACGCTGTCATCCTGCGTCAGGTCCGCCACCTGCGCCTGCACCCGATCCTCCAGCATCGCCAGCGGGTCACGCCAGAGCCGGGCATCGCAGAGCAGGCCGGGAAGGAGCAGCAGGTCGTGTCGCTTGAGCATGATGCAGGGCAGTTACGCCCCCGCGGAAGTCGCCGCAACTGGTCGAAAACCTTGCCAAGCCGGTGCAGGCGGCGCATATCCACCCCGCAATGACTGGAGGTTGGACCGCGTGGGTTTCGCGGGGCCTCCCGACATATCTCCCGCCGCATGGCGGCGAAGGAACCGACTGCCCTTGAGCGATCAGCCTGACACGACCGCGCCCAGCGTGGCCGAAACCGAACATTACGACGCCCAGAACACCCCGACCGCTGCCGCGCCGGCCGATGTCGATGCGCAGCCTGACGAATCGGCTCCGCCCGAGCCGCCGCGCGCCACCTTCGAAGATCTGGGCCTTTCCGAGCCTCTGCTGCGCGGCGTCGCCGAGGTCGGCTACATCCACCCGACTCCGATCCAGGAGCAGGCCATCCCGGTCGTGCTGATGGGGCGGGACGTGCTGGGTTGCGCGCAGACCGGCACCGGCAAGACCGCCAGCTTCGTGCTGCCGATGATGGACATCCTGGCTGGCTCCCGCGCCAAGGCCCGCATGCCGCGCTCGCTGATCCTGGAGCCGACGCGCGAGCTCGCGCTGCAGGTGGCCGAGAACTTCGCCAAGTACGGCCAGCACCTGAAGCTGAACTACGCCCTGCTGATCGGCGGCGAGAGCATGTCCGACCAGACGGAGGCGCTGAACCAGGGCGTGGACGTGCTGATCGCGACGCCCGGCCGGTTGCTCGACCTCTTCGAGCGCGGCCGGGTCATGCTGGCCGACTGCAAGGTGCTGGTGATCGACGAGGCCGACCGCATGCTGGACATGGGGTTCATCCCCGATGTCGAGCGGATCGTCTCGCTGCTGCCGCCGCTGCGCCAGACGCTGTTCTTCTCCGCCACCATGGCGCCCGAGATCCGCAAGCTGGCCGACGCCTTCCTGCAGAACCCCAAGGAGATCACGGTGGCGCCGCCGGCCTCGGTGGCGACCACCATCGTCGCGGGGCTGGCCTTCGTGCAGCCGCATGACAAGCGCGAGGCGCTGCGCCGGCTGATCCGCAGCCAGGACGTGCAGAACGCCCTGATCTTCTGCAACCGCAAGCGCGATGTGGACGTGCTCTATAAGAGCCTGACCAAGCACGGCTTCAAGGCCGGCGCGCTGCACGGCGACCTGGCGCAGTCCGTGCGCTTCGCCACGCTGGAGAAGTTCAAGGCGGGCGAGCTGCAGCTTCTGGTCTGCTCGGATGTGGCGGCGCGCGGCATCGACATCGGCGGGCTCAGCCACGTCTTCAACTTCGACGTTCCCTTCCGCGACGAGGACTATGTCCACCGCATCGGCCGCACCGGCCGCGCCGGGCGCGAGGGCCATGCCTATACCATCGCCACGGCCGAGGACGTGAAGCTGGTCGGCGCCATCGAGCGCCTGACCGGCAAGCCGATCCCGCGCATCCAGATCGAGGGCCTCGATCCGGTGACGGAGGAGGAGCTGGCGGAGGCGGCGAGCGCGCCGCGCGGGCGTGGCCGGGGCAAGCCGGCCGGCAAGGCCCGCGAGGAGCGGCCGCGCCGTGGCGAGGGCCGGAGCAGTGGCGAGCGCGGCCCGAGCCGCGTGCGCGAGGAGCGGCCCGCCCGGCCGGAGCCCGAGGCGCGCCCCCCGGAGGAGACCCGCCCGCCGCGCCGCGAGGACCGCCGGGAAGATCGTCGCGACGACCGTCGCCGCGATCGCCGGGAGGACCGGCGCGAGGATCTGGGGCCGCCGGTGCGTGGCTTCGGCGACGCCATCCCGGCCTTCATGCTGATCCCGATCCCGCGCCCCCAGCGGGAGGCGGCACCGGCCGAGCCGGCGGCCGTGCCCGAGGGGGCGCCCGGTAGCGAAGCGGCCTGAGCCCCGCCGCGCGCGACCGGCGCCAAGCCGGTTGCCGCGCGATCGCGCCGGGGCCAAATTCGGCCCCTCGGTTCCGCCCCGCGGTCCCGTTCCGCTGATGTTTCGCGCCGGCCGCCGGCCCCTTGCAGGAGAGAACGCCATGAATGTCGTATCCCAGACCGCCCGACCGAGCTTCGTGTGGGACGACGCCCTGCTGCTGGAGGACCAGCTCTCCGAGGATGAGCGGATGATCCGCGACGCGGCCCGCCAGTACTGCCAGGAGAAGCTGTTCCCGCGCGTGCTGGAGGCGAACCGCCACGAGATCTTCCACCGGGAGATCATGAACGAGTTCGGCGAGATGGGCTTCCTGGGCGCGACCCTCGACAGCCATGGCTGCGCCGGCGTCAACTACGTCTCCTATGGCCTGATCGCCCGCGAGGTGGAGCGGGTGGACAGCGGTTACCGCTCCGCCTTCTCCGTGCAGTCCTCCCTCGCCATGTTCCCGATCTGGGCCTATGGCTCGGATGCGCTGAAGGACCGTCTGCTGCCCGGCATGCAGAAGGGCGAGCTGGTCGGCTGCTTCGGCCTGACCGAGCCGGATGCCGGCTCCGACCCCGGCTCGATGCGCACCCGCGCGAAGAAGGTCGATGGCGGCTATCTGCTCAGCGGCTCCAAGACCTGGATCACCAACTCGCCGATCGCCGATGTCTTCGTCGTCTGGGCCAAGGACGAGGCGGGCGACGTGCGCGGCTTCGTGCTGGAGAAGGGCGCGAAGGGCCTCGCCGCGCCGAAGATCGAGGGCAAGTTCTCGCTGCGCGCCTCCACCACCGGCATGATCATGATGGAGGAGGTGTTCTGCCCGGAGGAGAACAAGCTCGACGTGAAGGGGCTGAAGGGGCCCTTCTCCTGCCTCAACCGCGCCCGCTACGGCATCGCCTGGGGCGCGCTGGGCGCCGCCGAGTTCTGCTGGCATGCCGCCCGCTCCTACACGATGGAGCGGAAGATGTTCGGCAAGCCCCTGGCCGCGACCCAGCTCATCCAGAAGAAGCTGGCGGACATGCAGACCGAGATCACCCTCGGCCTCCAGTCCGTGCTGCGCCTTGGCCGGCTTTTCGACGAGCACCGCGTGGCGCCGGAGATGATCTCGCTCTGCAAGCGCAATTCCTGCGGCAAGGCGCTCGACATCGCCCGCATGGCGCGTGACATGCACGGCGGCAACGGCATCGCCGACGAGTACCACGTGATCCGCCACGCCATGAACCTGGAGGCGGTGAACACCTATGAGGGCACGCATGACGTGCACGCCCTGATCCTGGGCCGCGCCCAGACCGGGCTGAACGCCTTCGGCTGATCCCCGACGGTCGGCGGCGGAAGGAGACCTGTGCCGATCGCCGCCGACCTGGTGGAGGTGGAACGCGCGATCCAACTCGCGATCGCGCCCGCCTTCCTGCTCACCGCCTGCGTCACCACGCTGAACCTGCTGACGCTGCGGCTGAACCGCATCATCGACCGCAGCCTGGCGGCGGATACCCAGACCGCCGCGCGCCAGGCCGTACTGTTGCGCCGGGCGAGGCTCATGCGGGCGGCCATCGCCTCGGCCATCGTCGCGGCGATCCTGATCTCCATGCTGGTGACAGCGGGCTTCGTCGGGGTGTTCCTCGCCATGCCGCTCGGCACCGCGGTCGGGCTGCTGCTGTTGGGCGGCATGGCCGCGCTGATCACCACTTTCGTGTTGTTCCTGACCGAGATCCGGCTGGCACACATCCAGGGAAAGCTGCCCGAACCATGAGTGCCGCCTGCCTGACCATCGAGAGCCTCGGCGCGGGCGGTGACGGTATCGCGCGGGATGCCGAGGGCCGGCTGCTCTTCGTTCCCGGCGCACTGCCGGGCGACAGGGTGCGCGCGCAGCCCGCCGGGCGGCGTGGCGAGGGCACCGCTGCTGTGCTGGAGGAAGTGCTGTCGCCCAGCCCGGACCGGGTCGCGGCCCCCTGCCCCCATTTCCCGGCCTGCGGCGGCTGCGCCATGCAGCATCTGGCCCTCCCGGCCTATGCCGACTGGAAGCGCGCGAGGCTGGCTGAGGCTCTGGCCCGCGCCGGCTTTCCCGACGCCCCGGTGGCCGAAACCCGCGTTACCCCGCCCAATACCCGCCGCCGCGCCGATCTGGCGCTGCGCCGCCGCACCGATGGCAGCGTGGTGCTGGGCTTCCATGGGCGCGGTGAGGCGGCGGTCGAGGATCTCCACACCTGCCTGATCCTGGACCCGGTCCTGGTGGCGCTGTTCGAGCCCTTGCGGGTGATGCTGCGTGGCCTTCCCGCCTTCCGGCGGGAAGGCTCAGCGGTGCTGAACCTGCTGGACACCGGCCCCGACCTGCTGCTGCGCCTGGGTGGCACGCCCAGCCCCGCCGACCGCGCAGCCCTGGCCGCCTTCGCCCAGGCGCGGGGCCTGCCGCGCATCGCCGGTGCCCCGCTGAAGGGCGGCACCACGGAAACGCTGGCGCAGCTCGGCCCGGTCTCCATCGCGCTGGGCGGCGTGCCGGTGGCGCCGCCGCCCGGGGCCTTCCTGCAAGCCACGCCGCAGGGCGAGGCCGCCATCGTTGCGGCGGTGCTCGCCGGCCTGCCGGCGAAGCTCACCGGCAAGGCGCGGATCGCCGAACTGCATGCCGGGCTCGGCACCCTCTCCTTCCCGCTCGCCACCCGGGCGCGCGTCGCCGCCTATGAGGGCGCCGCCGAAGCCGTTTCGGCGCTGGATGCCGCCGCGCGCAAGGCCGGCGGGCGCGTCACGGCCACGCGGCGCGACCTGGCGCGGCAGCCTCTGGCGGTAAAGGAACTGGAGAGCTTTACCGCCTTGGTGCTGGACCCGCCCCATGCCGGCGCGGCCGACCAGATGCCCGCCCTGGCCCGCAGCAGCCTGCAGCGGATCATCTATGTCTCCTGCAACCCGGCCGCCCTGGCGCGCGACGCCCGGCCCTTGCAGGCGGCCGGCTGGCGGATCGTGCAGGCGACGCCGATCGACCAGTTCCTGTGGTCCACCCAGCTTGAGGCGGTGGTCGTCTTCGAACGGGCGCGCTGAAGATCTTGACCAGGCCGTGGCCTACCCCACCCTTGAACCTGGCGCTTTGTGCCGCAAGGGAGGTTTTCGATGGATCTCGACCGACGTAGCCTGTTGCAAGCCGCCGGCGTGGCGCTCATGGCGCCCGCCATCCTGCGGTTGGGCATGGTGGAGGCACTGGCCCAGGGGGCGCCCGCGGCCGCGACAAGGCAGGCTCCGGGCTTCTACCGCTTCCGCCTGGGCAGCCAGACCGTCACGCTGCTGCATGACGGCTTCGGCGCGCGGCCCAATCCCACCCAGGGCTTCGTGCGCAATGCCGAGCCGGCTGCCGTCGAGGCCGCGCTGCGCGAGGCCTTCCTGCCCACCGAGCAGATGCCCATCCCCTATACGGCGACGCTGCTGGAAACCCCGCAGGGGCTGGTTCTGTTCGATACGGGCACGGGCGGGCAGCTTGGCAGGACCGCCGGCCATATCCCGGCGAACATGCGCGCCGCCGGGCTTGACCCGGCGCAGATCAGCCTCGTCGTCCTCACGCATTTCCATGGCGACCACATCACCGGCCTGACCGATGCGGCGGGCGAGCCGAGCTTCCCGAAGGCGGAGATCGTGGTGCCCAAGGCGGAATGGGACTTCTGGATGGATGAGGGCCAGGCGAGCCGGGCGCCACAGGGCATGAAGGCCGCCTTCGAGAATGTCCGCAAGCGGTTCGAACCCTATAAGGACCGCATCCGGCAGGTGGAGGGCGCGGCCGAGGTGGCGCCGGGCATCCAGGCCCGGCCGACCTTCGGCCATACGCCGGGCCATACGAGCTATCTTCTCGCCGATGGCGGCGATCAGGTGATGCTGCTGGGGGATGTCACCAACCGGCCGGAGCTGAACCTGCGGCACCCCGGCTGGCATCTCGTCTTCGACATGGACCCGCAGATGGCCGAGGCCACCCGGCGACGGGTCTTCGACGAGGTGGCGGCCGAGCGGATGCGCTGCATCGGCTACCACTTCCCCTTTCCGGCGAACGGCTATGTCACGAAGGACGGGGAAGGCTACCGCTTCGTGCCGGCGAACTGGTCGAGCGCGGTGTGAGAGGCATCCGGGGGCCAGGGGCGCGACGCCCCCGGCCCGCCGGGTTCAGACGACCTCGAGCGAGACGTCGATATTGCCGCGGGTGGCCTTGGAATAGGGGCACATCTGGTGCGCCGCCTCGACCACTTCCTGCGCCTTCGCCTTGTCCAGCGCCGGCAGCTTCACCTGAAGCTTCGCGGAAAGCTGGAAGCCGCCCTCGACCTTGTCGATGCCGACATTGCAGGTGACTTCCGCACCCGTCGTGTCGAGCTTCTTCTGGCGGCCCACCGCGTCCACGGCGCTGCCGAAGCAGGCGGCATAGCCGGCAGCGAAGAGCTGCTCGGGGTTTGTCGCCCCTTCCTTGCCCGGGCCGCCCATCTCCTTCGGGATGGAAAGGTCGAACTTCAGCAGCCCGTCGCTGCTTTCCACATGGCCGTTGCGGCCACCTTTCGCGGTGGCGGTGCCGGTGTAGAGCGCCATTCGATCCTCCATGCTGGGTGTGGTGGCAGGGCTGAAGGTGGGAGCGCCTTCAGACGTGAAAACTCTCCCCGCAGCCGCAGCGGCCCTTTTCATTCGGATTCGTGAAGGTGAAGCCGGCCGACATGGCCTTCACCTCGTAATCCATGATGGTGCCGATCAGGAACAACGTGGCCTTGCGGTCCACCAGGATGGTCACGCCCTTGTCGGTGACGGTCTCGTCGCCGGGGCCGGGCGCATCCGCCCAGGAGAGGTCATAGGCCATGCCCGAGCAGCCCTTGGTGCTGACGCCGATGCGCAGCAGCTTGCCTTCCTGCGCCCCGGCATAGAGGCCGCGCAGGCGCTCGGCCGCCGCATCGGACAGCTGCATCAGCGGCGGCAGGGAACGGGTGGGGCGGGGCTTCGTCGTCGTGGTGCTCATCTCGACCTCTCAGGTGGCGAGGGCTCAGTACATGTTCAACGCCAGCCGGGCGTCCTCGCTCATGCGCGAGGGGTCCCACGGCGGGTCCCAGACCACCTCGACCTTCACGTCGGTGACGCCGGGGACGGTGCGGACCATCTCCTCCACCTGGCTCGGCAGTTCCTGCGCCGAGGGGCAGGAGGGCGCGGTCAGCGTCATCTCCACCTTCACCGTGCCGTCCTCGCCGATCTCGATGGCATAGATCAGGCCCAGCTCGTAGATGTTGACCGGGATCTCGGGGTCATAGACCTGCGCGATGGCGCCGATCACCGCATCCTCGGAGACGCGCGGCGGCGTCTCGCCCTCGGGCGTCCAGGCGCCATGGGCCTCCTGCGGGGCGTCCGTGACAGGGCTGCCGTCACTCACTGCTCACCTCCTTGCCCGTATTGTCCAGCGCGGCGTTCAGCGTATGCCAAGCCAGCGTGGCGCATTTCACGCGGCTGGGGAACTCCGAGACGCCGCCGAGCACCTGCAGCCGCTCCATGTCATCCGCCAGCGGCCCACCGCATTCGGGGCAGGTGCCGGTCATGGCCAGTTCGCGGAACTTCTCGGAGAGTTCGCGGGCCTCGTCCTGGGTCTTGCCGCGCACCGTCTCGGTCATCAGGCTGGCGCTGGCCATGGAGATGGCGCAGCCCTTGCCCTGGAAGGCGACATCGGCCAGCCGGCCATCGGCCGCCAGCTTGACCCAGAGCTGCATGCGGTCGCCGCACATCGGGTTGTCGCCCCGGCCGCTGCGGTCGGCATCCTCCAGCCGGCGGAAGTTGCGCGGCTTGCGGCCGTGGTCGAGGATGACCTCCTGGTAGAGATCGCGCAGGTCGTCGAACATCAGCGGAAGAACTCCCGTGCCTTCCCCAGCGCCTCCGCGAGGTAATCCACCTCGTCCTCGGTCGTATAGAGGCCGAAGGAGGCCCGGCAGGTGCTTTCCACCTTAAATCGGGCGTGCAGCGGCTCCGCGCAATGGCGCCCGGAGCGCACCGCGATGCCAGCGCGATCCAGCAATGTCGCCAGGTCATGGGCATGGGCATTGTCGAGGGCGAAGGCGAAGACGCCACCCCGGTCCTGCGCATGGCCGAGCAGGGTCAGCCCCTCCACCGCCGTGAGCCGTTGCATGGCGCGGTCCACCAGCCGCCGCTCATGGGCCTCGATGGCTGGCATGCCGATGGCCTGCACATAGTCGATGGCCGCATGCAGCCCGACCGCCTCGACGATCGGCGGCGTGCCGGCCTCGAACTTGGCGGGCACGGGGGCAGGCAGGAAGCCTTCCAGCGTCACCTCGGCGATCATGTCGCCGCCGCCGAGGAAGGGCGGCATCTCCTCCAGAAGCTCCATCCGGCCCCAGAGCACACCGATGCCTGTGGGGCCGTAGAGCTTGTGGCCGGTGAAGACATAGAAGTCGCAATCCAGCGCCTGCACGTCCACGCGCCGGTGCACGGCGGCCTGCGAACCGTCCAGCAGCAGCTTGGCGCCATGCGCATGCGCCAGCCGGGCGATGCGCTCGGCGGGCGTGACGGTGCCCAGCACGTTGGACATATGCGTCACGGCGACCAACCCGACCTTGCCATCGGCCAGCTTGGCTTCCAGGTCGGCGAGGTCCAGCTCGCCGGCATCGGTGACGCGGGCGACGCGCAGCTCGATGCCATGCGCGGCCTTCAGCATGTGCCAGGGCACCAGATTGGCGTGGTGCTCCATCTCGGAGATCAGCACCGCCTGCCCCGGCTTCAGCACGCCGCGCCCGTAGCTATGCGCCACGAGGTTGATCGCGGCGGTGGAAGAGCCGGTGAAGACGATCTCCCGCTCGCTGCGCGCGTTCAGGAAGCCGGCGACGGCGCGCCGCGCCGCCTCATAGGCCTCGGTCGCGCGCTCGGAGAGGAGATAGGCGCCGCGATGGACATTGGCGTAGCCCGTCTCGATCATCCGGGTCATGGCCTCGATGACCTGCCGCGGCTTCTGGGCGGAGGCGCCGGAATCGAGGAAGACCAGATCCTTGCCGCGCTGCTTCTGCGACAGGATCGGGAAATCCTGCCGGATGCGCGCGACATCGAAGCCGCCCGTGCCCTTCGGCGCCACCGCCCCGTCCATCACGCCACCTTCTCCCACCAGCCGGAGACCGCCTCGGAAAGCGCGGCCCGCGCCGTCTCATCCGCGATACCCTCGACCGCTTCCTGCAGGAAGGCCTCGATCAGCATGGAGCGCGCCACCGCCTCGGGGATGCCGCGCGAGCGCAGGTAGAAGATCTGGTTCTCGTCCAGCTCACCCACCGTGGCGCCGTGGCTGCACTTCACGTCGTCGGCGTAGATCTCGAGCTGCGGCTTGCTGTCGATCTCGGCCTGGTCGGAGAGCAGCAGCGCCTGGTTCATCTGGTAGCCGTCGGTGCGCTGGGCGATCTGGTCCACCAGGATCTTGCCCTGGAAGACGCCGCGCGACTTGCCGGCCAGCACCGTCTTCACCGTCTGGCGGCTCGGGCAGTCGGGGGCCGCATGCTCCAGGAAGGTGGTGCAGTCGCCATGCTGCCCGTCGCCCAGGAGCTGCGCGCCGTTCAGATGCGCGGCCGCCCGGGGCCCGGCGAGCGTCACATGCGCCTCGCTGCGGGCCAGCTTGCCGCCGGCATGCAGCAGGAAGCTGTCATAGGTGCCACTCTCGGCCACGTGGGCGAAGACGGTCGAGAGGTGGATGCCCCCCTTCCCTTCCTGCTGCATCCGCGCATGGGTGACATGGGCCTCCGCCGCCACCGCGAACTCCAGCACCGGGCTGTTGAGATAGCGGCTCTCGCCATGGCCCCAGTTGCGCTCGATCAGCACCAGCTTCGCGCCCGCGCCCAGCCGCACCAGATGGCGCGGATGCACGGCCACGGGCCGCTCGGCCAGGGTGACATGGAGCAGCTCGATGACGCCGCCATCCTCGCCCGGCGCGAGGTCGATCAGCGCGCCATCCTCGAACATGGCGGTATTCAGCGCTACCAGCGGCAGGTCCTCGACCCGCGCCAGGCTGCCGAGCAGGCCCTCGACCTCCGGCAGGTGCAGCGCCAGGCTGCGCACCGGCGCCTCCGGGTCCGACAGGTCGGGGCGGAAGCGGCCATCCACGAAGACCACGCGGCGCGGCGCGGCGGCGCGCGGCAGCGGCAGGGCGCCATCCACCGTGGTCAGCGCCTCGCCGAAACCGGCCTGGGTCAGCGGCGCGAGGTCGGTGTATTTCCAGGCCTCGACGCGCCGGGTCGGGAAACCCTGGGCACGAAAGGCCTCGGCGGCGGCATCGCGCCGGGCGGCCAGCCAGGGCAGGCGCTGGCCCGGCAGGCGGGCGCGCAGCCCTTCATAGCGATGCAGGAAGCCGGCCGCGCCGGGTTCGGTCAGCGCGTTCTCGGCCATGACGATGTCTCCGGCTGAGGTCATGCCGCCTTCACCGAGTTGTAGCCGCTCGCCTCCAGCTGCTTGGCCAGCTCGGGCCCGCCGGACTGCACGATGCGGCCGTTCATCAGGACGTGCACGCGGTCCGGCACGATGTAGTCGAGCAGCCGCTGATAGTGGGTGATGACCAGCGAGGAGAAGTCGGGGCCACGCATGGCGTTGACACCCTCGGCGACGATCTTCAGCGCGTCGATGTCGAGGCCGGAATCCGTCTCGTCGAGAATGGCCAGGGCGGGCTGCAGCAGGGCCATCTGCAGCACCTCGTTGCGCTTCTTCTCGCCGCCGGAGAAGCCGACATTGACGCCGCGCTTCAGCATGTCCTCCGGCATGGAGAGCGCCTTCATCCGCTCGCGCGCCAGCTTCAGGAACTGCATGGCGTCCAGCTCGGGCTCACCCTTGTTGCGGCGGATGGCGTTCAGCGCCGTACGCAGGAAATTGGCATTGCCCACGCCCGGCAGCTCGACCGGATACTGGAAGGCCAGGAAGAGGCCGGCAGCCGCGCGCTCCTCCGGCTCCATGGCCAGCAGGTCCTGGCCATTGAAGGTGGCGCTGCCGCCGGTGACCTCATAGCCCTCGCGCCCCGAGAGCACGTAGGAAAGCGTGGACTTGCCCGAGCCGTTCGGGCCCATGATGGCGTGGATCTCGCCCGTCGGCACTTCCAGGTCAATCCCCTTCAGGATCTCCTTGCCCTCGACCTCGGCGGTCAGTCCTTCGATCTTCAGCATTATTCTTCTTCCGTCCCAATCTTCGGCGATCCGATTCAGGCCTCCGCGCCCTGCGGCGCTCCGGCCATCGGACCAACTAACCCACCGAGCCTTCGAGGCTGATCTGCAACAGCTTCTGCGCTTCCACCGCGAACTCCATCGGCAACTCCTTCAGCACCTCGCGGCAGAAGCCGTTGACGATAAGGCCGACCGCATCCTCTTCCGACAGGCCGCGCTGGCGGCAGTAGAAGAGCTGGTCCTCGGCGATGCGGCTGGTCGTCGCCTCATGCTCGACCTTGGCGGTCAGGCAGCGGTTCTCGATATAGGGGACCGTATGGGCGCCGCACTTGTCGCCGATCAGCAGGCTGTCGCACTGCGTGAAGTTGCGCGCGCCGGAGGCCTTCGGGCTGATCTTCACCAGGCCGCGATAGGTATTCTGCCCCTGCCCGGCGCTGATGCCCTTCGAGATGATCGTCGAGCTGGTGTTCTTGCCGATATGGAACATCTTCGTGCCCGTATCGGCCTGCTGCCAGTTGTTGGTGATGGCGACCGAATAGAACTCGCCGACGCTGTCATCCCCCTGCAGGATGCAGGACGGATACTTCCAGGTGATCGCCGAGCCGGTCTCCACCTGCGTCCAGGAGATCTTGGAACGCTTGCCACGGCAGGCGCCGCGCTTCGTCACGAAGTTGTAGATGCCGCCTTTGCCGTTCTCGTCGCCCGGGTACCAGTTCTGCACCGTGCTGTACTTGATGGTGGCGTCGTCCAGCGCGATCAGCTCGACCACGGCGGCGTGAAGCTGGTTCTCGTCGCGCATCGGCGCCGTGCAGCCTTCCAGGTAGGAGACATGCGCGCCCTCATCGGCGATGATCAGCGTGCGCTCGAACTGGCCGGTGCTCTTGGCGTTGATGCGGAAATAGGTAGACAGCTCCATCGGGCAGCGCACCCCCTTCGGGATGTAGACGAAGCTGCCATCGGTGAAGACCGCGCTGTTCAGCGCCGCATAGAAGTTGTCGCCCTGCGGCACCACCGAGCCGAGATACTGCCGCACCAGCTCCGGATGGTTCTGCACCGCCTCGGAGATGGAGCAGAAGATGATGCCTTCCTTCTCCAGCCGGTCCTTGAAGGTGGTGGCGACGCTGACGCTGTCGAAGACGGCATCCACCGCCACCGGCATGCGCGCATCGGCCGGGCTCTCCTCCGCGCCCTCGACGCCGGCCAGGATGGCCTGCTCCTTCAGCGGGATGCCGAGCTTCTCATAGGTGCGCAGCAGTTCGGGATCGACCTCGTCGAGCGACTTCGGCTTCGTCTTCTGCTTCGGCGCCGCATAGTAATAGGCGTCCTGATAGTCGATCGGCGGGAACTTCACCGCGGCCCAGCGCGGCTCCTCCATCGTCTTCCACAGCGCGAAGGCCTTCAGCCGCCATTCCAGCAGCCACTCGGGCTCCCCCTTCTTGGCGCTGATGAAGCGGACAATGTCCTCGTTCAGCCCCTTCGGGGCGAAGTCCATGTCGATGTCCGTCTCGAAGCCGTACTTGTACGTGCTGTGCGTGACGGAGTGGACGGCGTCGATCGTCTCGGTAACGGCAGGCATCTTGTTCTTCTTCCCTACTCGGCGGGCAGGTGGGCCGGCGAGGCCGGCAGGGTCAGGCGGCGACAGGGCGACGCGGTCGGCGGCGCCAGGTCGGCCAGGGTGATGTCGGAGAGCGCGGTGCGGATGGCTTCGTTCACCTTGTCCCAGCGGCCGCGCACGGGGCAGATGGTCTCCGTCTCGCAGCTACCGCTGGCGCCATCGACGCAGGCGGTGAGCGCGATCGGGCCATCGATGGCGCAGATCACCTCGGACAGGGGCATGGCAGAGAGCGGCCGGGCCAACCGATAGCCGCCCCGCGCCCCGCGCAGGCCCTCCACCAGCCCGGAATGGGCCAGATGCTTCAGCACCTTGGCCACCGTGGGCTCGGCAATGCCGGTGGCGGCGGCCAGGCCAGGGGCCGTCTGGAGGCCACCTTCAGCCTCCAGCCGGGCGAGCACCACCACGGCGTAATCCGTCAGTTTCGACAGCCGCAACACGCGGACCCCTCCTTAAAGCGGACCTGTCTTGTCCTCTTTCGGGCAGATGCGCTCGCGCCCCCGACTTGTCAAGGAGCCGCCATCTTTCCGGGCGGCGCCCGCGGTGCGAAGCTGCCGGCATGTCCTCGACCGCATTGCGCGTGGCCCATCCCCGCCACGCCGCCAGCCTGATCCTCTGGCGCCAGGCCCCCTCCGGCAGCGTGGAAGTGCTGATGGGGGTGCGGGCCGCCGGCCACCGCTTCATGCCGAACCGGCTGGTCTTCCCCGGCGGCCGGGTGGATTTCGCCGACCGCTTCGCCCCCGCCGCCAGCGAATTGCGCCCGGAGACCCGGGCCGCGCTGGAACGCCGCGCCCCGCCGCGCCTGGCGCGCGCCCTCGCCATGGCTGCGGCCCGCGAGCTGGAAGAGGAGACCGGGCTGCAACTGGGCGGGCCGCAACCGACGCTGGATCGGCTGGACTATCTCTGCCGCGCGGTGACGCCGCGCGAGCTTCCCATCCGCTTCAACGCCCGCTTCCTCATCGCGCCGGAGGAGGCCACCACCGGCCGCCTGACCGGCTCGGGAGAGCTGGAAAGCCTGGCCTGGGTAACGCCCGAGGCGGCCCTGCGCCTCCCGGTGGCGCCGATCACCGCCTGCGTGCTGGCCGAATTCCGCGACTGGCTGGGCCTGCAGGCCGCCGCCCGTCCGGCGCGGCCGCTGATCTGCCTGCGGGGCGCCGGGCGGCGCTGCCCCGAGCCGCTGGGGCCCGGCGCCGCTTCCTGACGAGCGGGAGACCCGGGTCTCCCACCCCTTCGCCCTTCAGAGGGCGGCGAGCACCGCCTCGCCGCTCGACACCTCGAAGGCGCCCGGCGCCTCGATCGCGACATGGGTGACCTTGCCGTCCTTCGCCACCAGGGCGAAGCGCTGGCAGCGCACGCCCATGCCGCGGGCGGTCAGGTCGAATTCCAGCCCCAGCGCGCGGGTCAGGGCGCCGGCGCCGTCGGCGATCATCACCACCTCGTCCTTGACGCCCTGGTCCTTGGCCCAGGCCTGCATCACGAAGGCGTCGTTCACCGCCATGCAGGCGATGGTGTCCACGCCCTTCTCGCGCAGCTCCGCCACATTGCGCAGGAAGCTGGGCAGGTGCTTGGCCGAGCAGGTGGGGGTGAAGGCGCCCGGGACGCCGAACAGCACCACCGTCTTGCCGCCGAACAGCGCCTCGGTGCTCAGCTCGCGCGGGCCCTCGGCGGTGGCCTGGGTCAGCGTCATGGCGGGAATGCTCTCGCCGGCCTGGATCGACATGGACTTCTTCTCCTGATGGGGTATCCGGCATTTCATGGGGGCGGCAAAGCTGTCAACCACGGTGCTTGCGCCCTTCCCTTCCCGCCGCCATCTTGGAGGCACGATGGCACGACGCGCACGTGAGAACGAACTTCCGGAAAGCTTCCGCATCGCCAGCGGGAAGGGCGGCCGGAGTCGCAGCCTGCTGAGCGGCTATCTCGGCGGGCAGTTGCTG
>Ga0180221_1001052_pt1 | contig 20150 bp, 15 predicted proteins | sample eDN5th37CKraftMG_FD_151339 | JGI IMG/M metagenome (GOLD analysis project Ga0180221, IMG submission 151339) | Enriched Miracle-Growth compost microbial communities from Emeryville, California, USA - eDNA 5th pass 37_C Kraft MG (version 2) (version 2) ...
TCCTCAAGCAGATGCGCAAGGCCGGCGACGTGCTCTCGGCCGGCGGCATCGGCCGCAGCCGCGACCTGGACACCCTGCGCGACTTCTACGACGGCGTGCTCGCCGACAGCCTCGCCGAGCGCAAGCAGACCGGCATCGCCGCGCTGCTGGTGCGCCAGCTTTCCGGCCAGGACGCCGACAGCCGCGGCGAGGCGCTGGCCGGCGGCGACCAGCTGGGCCTGCCGCGCAGCCTGCAGCAGGCCGTGGCGGCCGACTGGCAGCGTGGCGTGCAGGCCGCCGGGCGGCTCTGGCAACGCGGCAGCGCGGCTTTCGGCGAGCTGGTGGACAGCCTGATCGACCACGAATCCGCCGGCGACGTCGCCGCCGTCTCGCCCAAGGGCGCCCGCGGCCTGATGCAGCTGATGCCCGACACCGCGCGGGAAATGGCCGCCAAGCTGGGCCTGGAGTTCGACCCGCAGCGCCTGACCCAGGACGGCGCCTACAACCGCCAGCTCGGCAGCGCCTACCTCGACGAAATGCTGCAGCGCTACGACGGCCACCGCGCCCTGGCCCTGGCCGCCTACAACGCCGGCCCCGGCCGGGTGGACGAGTGGCTGAAGAGCAACGGCGACCCGCGCCGCGGCGAGATCAGCGGCGAGGCCTGGATCGAACGCATCCCCTTCGAGGAAACCCGCCGCTACACCCGCGGCATCCTCGACGACCTCGATCGCCGCGGCCAGGCCGCAGCGCCGGCGCCGCTTAAGCCGGCGGCCGAACCGGTCGCCTATCAGCAGCAGGGCAGGCAACACCAGGCACTCTCCGCCGCCTTCGCCCAACCGATCCGCCTTCAGCCCAAAGGGAAGCAGTCGTGAGCAATTTGACGCAGATCGCCTACAGCGGCGTGCGCGCCTCGGAGATCGGCCTGTCGATCACCGGGCAGAACACCTCCAACGTCAACACCCCCGGGTTCAGCCGCCTGTCGGTGCTCACCAGCTCCCTCGGCGGGCAGGGCTCGCTCAGCCCCGGCGGCGGGGTGAAGGTGACCGGCATCCGGCGCATGTCCGACGACTTCCTCAACCAGCAGCTGTGGCGCGCCACCACCGCGCAGAACTACTACAGCAACGCCCAGCAGTACCTGGGCGCGCTGGAGGACCTGATGTCCAGCGACGGCGCCAGCATCAGCGTCGGCCTCGACAACTTCTTCGCCGCCCTCAGCGAGGCCAGCGCCACCCCGGACTCCACCGCCCTGCGCCAGCAGATCATCGCCGAGGCCGGCAACCTGGCGCAGCGCTTCAACACCCTCTCCGGCAACCTCGACACCCAGCTCAAGTCCCTGCAGGAACAGCGCGGCACCATGGTCGGCGAGATCAACGGCCTGACCGGCAACATCGCCCTGCTGAACAAGAAGATCGTCGCCGCGCAGTCCGCCGCCGCCGACCCCTCGGCCCTGCAGGACCAGCGCGACGCGCTGATCACCCAGCTCAGCCAGTACAGCAGCATCCGCACCAGCGCCGCCGCCGACGGCTCGGTCTCGGTGTCCCTGGCCAACGGCCAGCCGCTGGTGGCCGGTGCCTCCGCCGCGCAGCTGAAGGTCAGCCTGACCAGCAGCGGCGAACAGGACGTCAGCCTGGCCTTCGCCGGCACCCAGTTCGCCATCCACCAGCAGGACCTGGGCGGCGCCATGGGCGCGCTGTACGACACCGAATACCAGACCCTGCGGCCGAACCTCGACAGCCTGGCGCAGATGGCCACCCAGGTCGCCGACCTGGTCAACTCCACCCTGGCCGGCGGCTATGACCTCAACGGCAACCCCGGCCAGGCGCTGCTGCAGGCCAACCCCGGCAGCACCGGCAAGCTGCTCAGCCTCACCGGCCTGCAGCCCACCGAACTGGCGCTGTCCGACAGCGCCGGGGAGAAGGGCAACAACGGCAACCTGCTGAAGCTGATCGACCTGAAGAGCCATGTCATCACCCTCGACGGCAATCAGGTGACGCTCAACGACGCCTACGCCGGGCTGATCGGCCGGGTGGCCAGCGACAGCCGGCAGAACCAGGCCGACCTGGACACCGCCAAGACCGTGACGCAGCAGGCGCAGAACCAGCGCGACAGCGTCAGCGCGGTGAACCTGGACGAGGAGGCGGTCAACCTGATGACCTACCAGCAGGCCTACCAGGCCAACATGAAGGTCATCAGCACCGCCAAGGACCTGTTCGACAGCATGCTCGCGGCCTTCTGAACGCCGTAGCCCGCCACCCGACGAGACGCCCCATGCGCATCACCAATTCGCAGAGCACCGCCATCCTCCTGGACTCGATGAGCCGCAACACCGAGAAGATGTCGCAGCTGATGCAGCAGATGTCCAGCAGCAACCGCATCCAGCACCCCTCGGACGACCCCATCGCCGCGATGCGCATCCTGCGCATCCAGCGCTCGGAGGCCAGCCTGGCCCAGTACGGCAGCAACATCGCCGGGGTCTCGGGCAACCTGTCGATCCAGGAAACCAACCTGCAGTCCACCTCCGACACCCTGCTGGACATCCGCGACCTGCTGCTGTGGGCGGCCAACGGCTCCAACGCCAACGAGCAGCTCGGCGCCATGGCCGGCGAGCTGTCGAACCTGGAGAAGACCCTGGTCAGCTACCTCAACGTCAAGGACGAGGAGGGCCGCTACCTGTTCTCCGGCACCCTCACCGACCAGCCGGCGGTGACCTACGACGAGGCCAGCGGCACCTACAGCGCCACCGGCAACGACAAGACGCGCCAGGCGGTGGTGGCCAACGGCGTGATGGTCGACGAGAACGTCGCCATCCGCCCGCTGTTCGGCAACGGCATGGACCTGCTCAACGGCCTCCACGCCCTGGTGGCCAAGCTGCAGGACCCGGCCCTGGACAGCAGCGACCCGGCCATCCAGCAGAGCATCGCGGCTACCCTCGACCTGCTGGACGACAGCCACGGCAAGCTGCTGTCGGCCATCACCGACCTGGGCGGGCGGCAGAACACCCTGACCCTGCTGGACAACAGCAACCAGGACATCTCCCTGGTCAACCAGAAGGTCGAGGGCGACCTCTCGGCGCTGGACTACGCCAAGGCCAGCATCGACCTGGGCAACTACAAGCTGGCCCTGCAGGCGACGCAGAAGACCTACCTGACGGTCAACGGCTTGTCGCTGTTCAGCCTGCTCTGAGGACACTGGCGCGATGAAGGTCGAGAACCCGTTCCCGGCGGTCGCCGCCATCGACGGCCAGCCGCGCCAGGCGCCGCCGGCGGTGGGCGAGCGCACCCTGCGCCAGCGCAAGCCGGCGCGCAGCGCGGCCAGCACTGGCGAGCGCAGCCCGGGCAAGGCCGCCGGCTTCAGCATCCAGCTCAACCAGCAGCTCAGCGCCATGCAGAGCGCCGAAGGCTACCTGGGCGAGCTGGCCGACCGCCTCAACCAGCTCAAGCTCAGCCTGGGCCGCGAGCTGGGCAGCGGCCAGGGCGGCAACCGCAAGCAACTGGAGCAGCCGCTGCAGCAGGCCGCCGAGCTGCTGGCGCAACGCCGCGAGCGTAGCGCCGGCGGGCTGGACGCCAACCTCGACCTGCACCTGCACGAAGCGGCGCGCACCCGCTTCGCCATCGACGGCCTGGCCACCCCCGACGAAGCCCGCGCAGGCGGCCGCGAGACCCTGCTGTTCCAGACCGGCCGCGCCCAGGGCGAACCCGGCGTGGTAGTGCTGGACGACGCCATGAGCGACCAGCAGTTGCTGCGCAGCTTCAACGTCGGCCTGGCATCCAGCGGCATCCGCGCGGAACTCGACGCCGACGGCAGGCTGACTTTCTCCATGGCCGAGGCCGACTGGCGCAAGCAGGGCGGCCAGCTCAATGTGCAGGGGGAGGGCAAACGCTTCGCCAAGGACCGCGCCAGCCCTGCCCGCACCCGCGAGCAGCGCCTGCTGGACCTGCCGCAGAGCCTGGCCGGCAGCGACCAGCGCGAACTGCGCCACATGCTCGACCAGGTGATAGACGCGCTGGACCGCATCGGCACCCTGCGCGATCAGCTGCGCCAGCGCCAGGGCGAGATCCGCGAGTTCCTCGCCCGCCAGGCCGACCGCGACGAGCAGCAATGGGCGCAGGACTACGCGGCGTCGGTATTCAACCTGGTGCGCGACAGCGGCTCCAGTTACGCGGCGGTGACCCAGACCGTGGTGGCCCAGGCCAACCTGAGCCGTTTCGCGGTGGTCAGCCTGCTTTCTTGAGCCGGGCTTGTTAAGCTGCGCCGAACCCTGGGGCCGATCGACGGTCCCAGTTCGCAGACGACGGACAGGAAGGCTCCGTCCGCACCCTTGACAATGACGGTTAGGTCGATCCGCATGGTTTACGTACAACGCGATGGGCAAGGAAATCTGTTGAGAGTGGAAAGCCAGCCCTTCGAAGGCATGAACGGCACGCTGGCCTACCAGAGCGATGAACTCCGGCAATGGCTGGATGCGCGCACCGAGGTGCGCAGCCGGCTGGACCTGCTGCGCCAGTCCGACCTGGAAGTGATTCGTGTGCTGGAAGACGTGGTCAACGTGCTGGTCGAGCGCGGGGTGATCCGCTACACCGACCTGCCCGAGGCGGCCCGCCGCAAACTTGATGAACGCGCCGTGGCGCGCGCCGAGCTGGAAGGCCTGGCGGACCACCCCGGCGACGACGACTGAGCGGCCGCACCGAGGCGCTTTTCGCAGGATGGGTATCGCTGCGCTCAACACCATCCTGCGAGAGCCCGTGCCCGTCCGTAGGGTAGGAGCGGACCTTGTCCGCGATGGCCGGACGTTCCGGCGCGGATCGCGGATGAGATCCGCTCCTACGCCGCCCCCACCTGCGCCCATGCCCCTGCAGGAGCGACTGTCTTGCCCCGCGCGCCGAGGCGCTCTTCGTAGGATGGGTTGAGCCTGCGAAACCCATCGGGCCATGGTGATGGGTATCGCTGCGCTCAACGCCATCCTACGTCGCTGAGCCAGGCACCGCTCCCTGCAGGAGCGAGCTTGCTCGCGAACCCCCCGGGGGTTTGAAAGTCGGCATCGGGGCGCAGGGCGGCTGGCCGCTCGCCTAGACTGGCGGCATCGCCCCGCGGAGCCCGCCCATGATCCCACTCGCCGAGCGCATTGCCGCCCTGGACTGGCCAGCGCTGGCCGCGCGCCTGGACGCCGGCGGCCACGCCCTGGTCCCCGGGCTGCTCGACCGGCGTCAATGCCAGTGGCTGCGCGCCCTCTACGCCCGCGACGAACCCTTCCGCAGCCGGGTGGTCATGGCCCGCCACGGCTTCGGCCTGGGCGAGTACCGCTACTTCGCCTATCCCTTGCCGGCGCCGCTGCAGACGCTGCGCGAGGCCTTCTATCCGCCCCTGGCGAACATCGCCAACGCCTGGCAACGCCGCCTGGGCCTGGCGCCGGCATACCCGCCGCAGCACGCCGAATTCCTCGAACGTTGCCACGCCGCCGGCCAACTGCGCCCCACGCCGTTGCTGTTGCGCTATGGCGAGGGCGACTACAACTGCCTGCATCAGGACCTGTACGGCGAACTGGCCTTCCCGCTGCAGGTCGCCATCCTGCTGTCGCAGCCGGGCGAGGAGTTCGGCGGCGGCGAGTTCGTCCTCACCGAACAACGCCCGCGCATGCAGTCGCGGGTGGAGGTGGTGCCGTTGTGCCAGGGTGATGCCGTGGTGTTCGCCGTTTCGCAGCGGCCGGTGCGGCGCGCGCGTGGGGACTATCGGGTGAGCATGCGCCATGGGGTCAGCCGGTTGTTGTGGGGGGAGCGGTTTACATTGGGTGTCATCTTTCACGATGCGCTTTGAGGGCTGCCCTGCGTACCATCGCCTGCCGTACAGCAGACGAAGGAGCGTGCAATGCATTACGAGGTCGTGGTGGCCCACCGTAGCGAGTATCCGGAGCCGATCACTTTTGCCAGGGGCGCGTTGCTGAAGGTGGGTGAGCGCTACGAGGGGCCTGAGGGTTGGGACGATTGGTACTTCTGCGCGGCGGCTGGGCGGGAAGGCTGGGTGCCGGCTCAGGTCTTCGAACGGGTGGGCGAGGGCGTTGGGCGGGCGCTGGAGGACTATACGGCGCGGGAGATGGAGGTGGGGGTTGGGGAGAGAGTGGTTGGTGGCAGGATTCTTGGGGGATGGGTCTGGTGTTGCCGGGAAGGGGATTCGGGGTGGGTGCCTTTGGCGTGTCTGCGGGCGTTGGGTTGACGCTGCTCAAGAGCCCCTCTCCCTAACCCTCTCCCTGAAGGGAGAGGGGACTGTCCGTGCCGATGCTGGAGCCGTGCCTCATTGAGGTTTCAGACGCGGATAAAACGACCAGGGAGATTTGGAATATCGCTTCAGGCCATACGGCCCCCTCTCCCTCTGGGAGAGGGCTGGGGTGAGGGTTGCGGACCCGCAGCAAACACCCAAACCCCCACCTGGGCCCTCCAAAAAAAAGCCCCAGCCTGGCGCCAGGGCCGGGCCGCCATCCGCGGCCCAAGGTCAGAGGCTCCTGTTTTCAGTGACGCCCGAGGAAATCCATCAGCAGCGCATTCACCGCTTCCGCCGCCTCCATCTGCAGCATGTGCGCCTGTTCCGGCAGCACGTGGACTTCGGCGCTCAGGCCCTGGGCGTGGCTGGCCGGGATGATGGCGTCGGCCTCGCCCCGGATCACCAGCGCCGGGTGCTCGCCAGCTTCCAGCACGCCGCGCAGGTCCACCTGCTGGCGGCCATCGGCGAACAGCTTGCCGGCGAGCTGACGCAGCGCCGTGTCCACGCCTTCCAGGCGCTTGTACTTGAGCATGTCTTCCAGCATCTGCCGGTTCACCAGCGCGGCGTCGGAGAACAGCTGTACCAACTGCGGCTTGAGGGCATTGGCCAGCCCCAAGCGCCAGGCCCTGCTCGACGCCCTGGTGCGCCACCGCTGGCAGCCGGGCCCCGCGGCCCAGGCCCTGGGCATCTCGCGGGCGACGCTGTACCGCTGGGTGAAGCAGCACGGCATCGAGATGCCGCGGGCGAAACGCGAACCCGCCTGCTCTTCGCACGGCGGAAACCATGGCCCGGCAGGCTCCCCCTACGGGAAGCCTGCGCCTTATACCCTGCCCAGCCTGATGGTCAGCGGCCAGCTCACCTGGCGCGTTTCCACCTCGCCCCAGGCCGCCTGCAACTCCCCGCGCAGCGCCTCGACCGGGTCCTGGCCGGTGGCCTGGCGGTAGCTGGCCACCGCCGACCAGCTATACAGGTAGTCGACCAGGCGCTGGAAACTCCACTGCGCCTCCAGGGCGAAGGGTGGCGTCTCCACGCGCTCGAAGGGGAAGGGGATGGTTTCGTAGCCGGTCTCCACATGCTTGCGTTCCGGCGCCCAGTAGGGGCCGACCAGGTCGTGGTAGAGGTGGCGGATCAGCGCGTCCAGGCGCTCGTCGATGTTCAGCAGGTTGTAGGAGACCACCGCCAGCAGCGCGCCGGGGCGCGACACGCGGCGCACCTCGGCGTAGAAGCGCTCGACATCGAACCAGTGCAGGGCCTGGGCCACCAGGGTGAGGTCGACGCTGGCCGGCTGCAGCGAGGTGCTTTCCGCCGGTTCGCAGCGGTAGTCGACGTTGGCCTCGCGGGGGGCCTGTTCCAGCTGCTTGGCGTTGATGTCGGTGGCCACCACCTGCTGGAAGTGCCGGGCCAGGTCGAGGCTGGCCTGGCCGGAGCCGCAGCCGCAATCCCAGGCCAGGGCGGTGGAGGGCGCCACCTGCGCCAGCCAGGCGAAGAACGCCGGGTCGTAGGTCGGGCGACCGGCGCGGTAGGCGTCGGCCTGCTGGCTGAACAGCTGGCGGGTGTCGGTCATGGGGGAGCTCCGGGGGCTGCGGGCGGGGGACTATCTTGCCGGTGGGTGTGGGAGGGGCTCAAGGGGCGGAGTCAGCCCGATGCTCCGGCACAACCGGGAAACTCCGTTCGCGAGCAAGCTCGCTCCTACAGGTGCAGGAGATATGCTGTCGTAGGATGGGTTGAGCGAAGCGATACCCATCGCCACGGCCACATGGGTTTCGCAAGCTCAACCCATCCTACGAAAAGCGCTTCGGCGCAGCGGGCATAAAAAAGAGCCGCGATCAGCAGCGTGCGTCGCGGGGCCAAGTGGCCGGAGAGTGGCCAGGGAGGAACCTGTCAGGCCTGGGGTTGCCAGCCGCCGCCGAGGGCCTTGTAGATGGCGACTATGCCGCGGTACACGTCGACCTCGGCCAGGGCCTGGGCGTCTTCGGCGGCCAGTTGTTCGCGCTCGGCGTCCAGCAGGTCGAGGAAGTCCAGGGTGCCTTCGCGGTATTGCACGCCGGCCAGTTCGGCGGCCTTGCGGCTGGCCTCGGACTGGCGCACCAGCACCAGCATGCGCTGCTGGCGCTTGCCGTAGTCGCTGAAGGCGTTGGAGGACTCTTCCAGGGCCAGCAGCACCTGCTGCTCGTAGCTGGCGAGCGCGGCGTCGGCGTCGGCCCTGGAGGCGCGCAGGCGGGCGCGCACGCTGCCCAGGTCGAAGGCGGCCCAACTGATGGTCGGCGCCACGCCCCAGGCGCGGGCCGCGCCTGAGCCTATCTGCGAGCCGCGCCCGGCGGTGTAGCCGAGGAAGCCACCGAGGCTCACCCGCGGGAACAGGTCGGCGGTGGCTACGCCGACGTCCGCCGTGGCCGCGGCCAGGCGGCGTTCGGCGGCGGCGACGTCGGCGCGGCGGCGCAGCAGGTCGCCCGGGTCGCCGATCGGCAGGGCCTTGGCGATGGCCGGCAACTGCCTGGGCGAGAGGTCCACGCTGAGCTGGTCCGGGCGCTGGCCGAGGAGGGTGGCGATGCGGTTGCGCTGGCGCACTTCCTCGGCCTGCAGTTGCGGCAGGGTGGCTTCGGTGGCGGCCAGGCGCGCTTCGGCGCGCTGCACGTCCAGTTCGTTGCCCACGCCGTTGTCGCGCAGCTGAATGGTCAGGTCGCGGGACTCGCGCTGGTTCTTCAGGTTGTCGCGGGCGATGCCTTCCCTCAACTGCGCGCCGCGCAGTTGCCCGTAGGCGTCGGCCAGCTCGGCGACCAGGCTGACCTGCAGCTGCTGCAGGTCGGCCTGGGCCGCCTGGCTCTGGGCGTCGGCCGATTCCAGTTCGCGGCGCACGCGGCCGAACAGGTCGACTTCCCAGATCATGTCCAGGCCCAGGTCGTAGCGTTCCTGGTTGACGCGGTCCTCGGTCTGCCCCGGCACCTGGCCCTTGCCGACCTGCGAGGAGGCGCGGCTGGTCACGGTGGGGAAGCGGTCGTTGGAGACGTCGTCGCGGATCGCCCGCGAGGCCAGCACGCGGTCGTAGGCCACGCGCAGCTCGCGGTTTTCCTGCAGGGCCTGGTCGACCAACTGGCTCAGCACCGGGTCGTCGAACTGTTTCCACCAGGCGTCTTCGAAGCGGCTGCGGTCGAAGGCTGCCGCGCCGGTTTCGAGCTTGGCCGGCGCGGTGTCCGGCTGCTTATAGTCGGGGCCGACCATGCAGGCGCTGAGGCTCAGGGCCAGCAGCGCCGGGGCGAAGTGTTTCAGGTTCATGCGTGGCTGGCCTCGTGGGTCAGGCGGGCTTGTTTCTTCGCTTCGCGGGCTTCCATGAAGCGGCGGATGAGGACGTAGAACACCGGCGTCAGCAACAGGCCGAAGAAGGTCACCCCGAGCATCCCGGAGAACACCGCGACGCCCATCGCGTGGCGCATCTCGGCGCCGGCGCCGGTGGACAGCACCAGCGGCACCACGCCCATGATGAAGGCGATGGAGGTCATCAGGATCGGCCGCAGGCGCAGGCGGCAGGCTTCCAGCACGGCGCTGACGCGGTCCATGCCTTCTTCCTGCTTGTCCTTGGCGAACTCGACGATGAGGATGGCGTTCTTGCACGCCAGGCCCACCAGTACGATCAGGCCGATCTGGGTGAAGATGTTGTTGTCGCCGCCGGCGACGATCACGCCGCCAATGGCCGACAGCAGGGTCATCGGCACGATCAGGATCACCGCCAGCGGCAGGCCCCAGCTCTCGTACAGCGCGGCGAGCACCAGGAAGGCCAGGAGCACGCACAGCGGGAAGACGAAGGCCGCGGTGTTGCCGGCGAGGATCTGCTGGTAGGTCAGGTCGGTCCACTCGTAGGTCATGCCGTTGGGCAGTTCCTGCTTGAGCAGTTTCTCCATCGCCGCCTCGGCCTGGCCGGAGCTGTAGCCGGGCGCCGCGGCGCCGTTGATCTCGGCGGTGATGAAGCCGTTGTAGTGCATCACCCGGTCGGGGCCGGAGGTGTCGCTGATCTTGATGAAGGTGGCCAGGGGGACCATTTCACCGAGGTTGTTGCGCACCTTCAGCTGGCCGATCTGTTCCGGGTCCAGGCGGAAGTTCTGGTCGGCCTGGACGTTGACCTGGTAGGTGCGGCCGAAGCGGTTGAAGTCGTTGGCGTACAGCGAGCCCAGGTACACCTGCAGGGTGTCGAAGATGTCGCTGATGGCCACGCCGTGGGTCTTGGCCTTCTCGCGGTCGATGGCGGCGTCCACCTGCGGCACGTTCACCTGGTAGCTGGTGAACACCGACATGGGGTTCAGCTCGGGCAGCGCGCGGGCCTTGGCGAGGATGTTCTGGGTCTGCGTGTAGAGCTCCTCGTAGCCCAGGCTGCCGCGGTCCTCGACCTGCACGCGGAAGCCGCCGATGGTCCCCAGCCCCTGTACCGGCGGCGGCGGGAAGATGGCGATGTAGGCGTCCTGGATGTCGGCGAACTGCTTGTTCAGCTCGGCGGCGATCTCGCCGGCGGACATGCCCGGGCCCTTGCGCTGGTCGAAGTCCTTCAGCGGGGTGAAGACGATGCCGCTGTTGGGGCTGTTGGTGAAGCCGTTGATCGACAGGCCCGGGAAGGACACGGTGTGCTCGATGCCCGGGTGCTTGCCGGCGATTTCCGACATGCGCTTGATCACCGCCTCGGTGCGGTCGAGGGTCGCCGCGTCGGGCAGCTGGGCGAAGGCCACCAGGTACTGCTTGTCCTGTTGCGGCACGAAGCCGGTCGGGGTGCTGGAGAAGCCCAGGTAGGTGAGGGCGATCAGCCCGGCGTAGATGAACAGGGCGATGGAGCTGCCGCGCAGCACGCGGGTGACGGTGCCAACGTAGCCATGGCTGGCGCGGTCGAAGAAGCGGTTGAACGGGCGGAACAGCCAGCTGCCCAGCAGCTTGTCGAGGATCAGCGAGAAGCGGTCCTTGGGCTCGTGGTGGCCCTTGAGCAGCACGGCGGCCAGGGCCGGGGACAGGGTCAGCGAGTTGAACGCGGAGATCACCGTGGAGATCGCGATGGTCAGCGCGAACTGCCGGTAGAACTGCCCGGTGAGGCCGGAGATGAACGCGGTCGGCACGAATACGGCGCACAGCACCAGGGCGGTGGCGATGATCGGCCCGGTCACTTCCTTCATGGCGCGCTTGGTCGCCTCGATGGGCGTCAGCCCGAGGCCGATGTTCCGTTCGACGTTCTCCACCACCACGATGGCGTCGTCCACCACGATGCCGATGGCCAGCACCAGGCCGAACAGCGACAGCGCGTTGAGCGAGAAGCCGAAGGCGTGCATCACCGCGAAGGTGCCGATCAGCGACACCGGCACGGCGGCCAGCGGGATGATCGAGGCGCGCCAGGTCTGCAGGAACAGCACCACCACCAGCACCACCAGCACCAGGGCTTCGAACAGGGTGTGCACCACCGCCTCGATGGAGCCGCGGACGAAGATGGTCGGGTCATAGACGATGGAGTAGTCCACGCCCTGGGGGAAGGCCTTCTTCAGCTCGGCCATCTTCGCGCGCACCTCGTTGGAGATGGCGATGGCGTTGGAGCCGGGGCGCTGGAAGATCGGGATGGCCACCGCCGGCTGGTTGTCCAGCAGCGAGCGCAGGGCGTACTGGCTGGAGCCCAGTTCGATGCGCGCGATGTCCTTCAGGCGGGTGATCTCGCCGTCCGGGCCGCTGCGGATGATGATGTTCTCGAACTCCTCCTCGCTGACCAGGCGGCCCTGGGTGTTGATCGACAGCTGGAAGCTGGTGGCGCTGGGCGCGGGCGGCGCGCCCAGGGCACCGGCGGCGACCTGGCGGTTCTGCTCGCGGATGGCGTTGACCACGTCGGTGGCGGTCAGGTTGCGCGAGGCCACCTTGTTCGGGTCGAGCCACACGCGCAGCGAGTAGTCGCCCATGCCGAACAACTGCACGTCGCCCACGCCGTCCAGGCGCGCCAGTTCGTCCTTGATGTTGAGGATGGCGTAGTTGGACAGGTAGAGCATGTCGTAGCGGTTGTCCGGCGAGGTCAGGTGCACGACCATGGTCAGGTCGGGCGAGGCCTTGTCGACGGTGATGCCGATGTGGGTGACCTCCTCGGGCAGCTTCGGCTCGGTGCGCGTCACGCGGTTCTGCACCTGCACCTGGGCGTTGTCCAGGTCGGTGCCCAGGGCGAAGGTGATGGTCAGCGTCATCTTGCCGTCGGCGGTGGACTGCGAGGACATGTAGAGCATGTTCTCGACGCCGGTGATGGCCTGCTCCAGGGGAGCTGCGACGGTCTCGCCGATCACCTTGGGGTTGGCGCCGGGGAAGGTGGCGCGCACCACCACGGTGGGCGGCACCACTTCGGGGTATTCGCTGATCGGCAACTGGAACAGCGAGATGGCCCCGCCGATCAGGATGATCAGCGAGAGCACGGCGGCGAAGATCGGCCGCTGCACGAAGAATTGCGAGAAGTTCATGGTTCGTTCCTGGCGCGCGGGGCGCTAAACCCTGGGCAAAAGGTCACCCACGGCCCTGGGTGGGGCCAGGGCCGGGTACTGCGTTGTCGATGTGCCCCGCTCAGGGGCGGGTCGTCGTCAGATGCGGCTGGGCTTGCCCGGCGACTGCTCGGCGACCTTCGGCGGCTCGCTGTCTTCCACCGCCTGGCGCGAGCGGGCGAGGGCGGCGAGGGTGTCCGGGCTGGCCATGGGCACGCCCTGGGCATCCACCTCGGCGCCGGGGCGCACGCGCTGCAGGCCGTTGACCACGATGCGGTCGCCCTTGGCCAGGCCGCTGCGGACGATGCGCAGGCCCTCCAGCTTCGGCCCCAGTTCGATGGCGCGGTAGGCCACCTTCCTGTCGGCGCCGACCACCAGCACGAACTTCTTGCCCAGGTCCGTGCCGACCGCTTCGTCCTTGATCAGCGCGGCGTCGTAGGTGCCGGAGCCGACCAGCTTGATGCGCGCGTAGAGGCCGGGGGTGTAGAGGCCGTCCTTGTTGTCGAACACCGCGCGGCCGCGGATGGTGCCGGTCTTGGGGTTGACCTGGTTGTCGAGGAAGTCCAGGCGGCCCAGGTGCGGGAAGCCGTCCTCGCCGGTCAGGCCGAGGTACACCGGGGTGCTGCCGCGGGCGTCCGGGCCGCCGGCGCGGGCCATGGCCACGTACTTCAGGTAGACGCGCTCGTCGGCGTCGAAGTAGGCATAGACCTTGTCGGTGGAGACCAGGGTGGTGAGCAGGCTCTGCCCGGAGTTGACCAGGTTGCCGGAGGTGACTTCGGCGCGCGAGACGCGGCCGTCGATGGGCGCGGTGATCTGGGTGAACGACAGGTTCAGGCGCGCGTTGTCCAGCTCGGCCTGGGTCGCCGCGACCTGGGCGCGGGCCTCGGTGGCAGCGGCGCTGCGGGCGTCGGCCAGCTCGGCGGAGATGGCGTTGGTGGCGCGCAGGCGGTCGCCGCGGGCGGCTTCGTTGGCGGTGCGCGTCTGGTTGGCGCGGGCCTGCGCCAGCTGGGCCTCAAGGCGATGGACCTCGGCCTGGAACGGGCGCGGGTCGATCTGGAACAGCAGGTCGCCTTTCTTCACCAGGGCGCCTTCGCGGAAGGTCACCTTGTCGATGTAGCCGGAGACGCGCGGGCGCAGCTCGACGGACTCCGGTGCCTCCAGGCGGCCGGTGAACTCGTCCCACTCGTTGACCGGCTGTTCGATGACCTCGGCGACGCTGACCTTGGGCGCGGGCATGTTCTGCGCGGCTTCCTGGGTCTTGCCGCAGGCGCTGAGCACCAGGACGGCGGCCAGTGCGAGGGGGATACGCAAGGAATTGGGTGAACGCTCCATGGGGAAGACTCCGGCATTTTTTTCTGTAATGGGCGGAGTCTGCGTTCCAGGCGTCTAAGTCGCTAATCGAACGGGAGCATTCTTATTATCACGGCCAGTGATAAACCCTGTTGCATTATCCGTATCAATCGATGGGGGATTTTCTGCTACCGGGTGGTGGGTCTTGTGGCGGGCCGTTTGCGTATATGGATTCAGGGAGCTTCCAGGTTCCGCTTCACACCGAACGGTCCCCTCTCCCGCTTGCGGGGGAGGGTTAGGGAGGGGGAGCGGAGTGCAGGGTTGGCAGCGGAGTGTCGGCGAAGTCCGCAACCCTCACCCCAGCCCTCTCCCAGAGGGAGAGGGGGCCGTCCGGCGCGGGCGGCGAAGCCGGAGTCATCCTGATATGCCGGAGGCGTTATGCGCCCCAGGCTACAGGAGAGACGCCATCGTAGGATGGGTTGAGCGAAGCGATACCCATCGCCATGACCGAGCAATAGCGGCGCGGGATCAGGCCTTGGCCAGGCGGGCGCGGGCCACGCGGGAGCCGTTTTCCTTGCCGAGCACCTGGCAGATGCGCTGGCCGGCGGCGATCAGGGCGTCGAGGTCGATGCCGGTGTGGATGCCCAGGCCGTTTAGCAGGTAGAGCACGTCCTCGGTGGCCACGTTGCCGGTGGCGCCCTTGGCGTAGGGGCAGCCGCCGAGGCCGGCGACCGAGCTGTCGAACACGGCGATGCCTTCCAAGAGGCTTGCGTAGATGTTCGCCAGGGCCTGGCCGTAGGTGTCGTGGAAGTGCCCGGCCAGGCGTTCGCGCGGCACGCGGGCGCCGACCGTTTCGAACATGGCGCGGGTGGCGCCGGCGGTGCCGACGCCGATGGTGTCGCCCAGGGACACTTCGTAGCAGCCCATGGCGTCCAGCTCGGCGGCCACGGCGGCCACCTGCTGCACGTCCACCTCGCCCTGGTAGGGGCAACCGAGCACGCAGGACACGTAGCCGCGCACGCGGATGCCGTGCTCGCGGGCGGCGTCCATCACCGGCACGAAGCGTTCCAGGCTCTCCTTGATCGAGCAGTTGATGTTCTTCTGCGAGAAGGCCTCGGAGGCGGCGGCGAACACCGCCACTTCCTTCACCCCGGCCTCCAGCGCGGCCTCGAAGCCCTTGAGGTTGGGCGCCAGGGCGGCGTAGGTGACGCCGGGCTTCTGCCGGATGCCGGCGAAGACTTCGGCGGAGCCGGCCATCTGCGGCACCCACTTGGGCGAGACGAAGCTGCCGACCTCGACGTAGGCCAGGCCGGCGGCGCTCAGGTCGTCCACCAGGCGCACCTTGTCGGCGACGCTGATGGGCTGTTTCTCGTTCTGCAGGCCGTCGCGCGGGCCGACTTCGACCAGGCGGACGTGTTGGGGCAGGGGCATGCTGGGTCCTCGTTGTGTTCTGTGGGGGAGGGTGCCGGGCTCGGCCGTTGCCCTCTCCCTAACCCTCTCCCTGAAGGGAGAGGGGACTGTCCTGCGCAGCGGTGGCTTCCGGCTCACACGGACGGTCCGCATGGCACGAATGCTCCCTCTCCCTTCAGGGAGAGGGCTGGGGAGAGGGGCTCTTCGGCTGTTACGCCGAAGCCTCTTCCAGTTCGACCAGCGCCGTACCCTCGGCCACCAGCTCTCCTTCGCTGCAATACAGCGATTTCACCACGCCGGCGTGCGGCGCGCGAATGCTGTGTTCCATCTTCATGGCTTCCAGCACCACCAGGGCGGCGCCGGCTTCCACGCTTTGCCCGGGCTGGACCAGGATGCGCACGATGCTGCCGTTCATCGGCGCGCCCAGGCCGCCGTGGTGGGCGTGGGCGGCCTCGGCTTCGGCGATGGCGTCGTAGCGGCGCACCTGCACCAGCTCGCCCTGCCATTCCAGGTACAGGCTGTCGCCCTGGCGCAGGGCCAGATGGCGGCGGCGCAGGCCGTCGAGGTCCACTTCCAGCCATTCGCCCTTGAGCGTCGCGCCGCGCACGCCATCGGCATGGCGCAGGCGCACCACCTGGGATTCGCCCTTGGCCAGCAGGTGCAGGTCGGTTTCCCCCGGCAGGCCGCTGCGCCAGCCGTCGCGGGCGCTCCACGGGGAGTGGGCGTCGTCGTTGCGCACGCGCTCGGCTTCGCTTTGCGCCCAGGCCTCGCCGGCCAGTTGCCAGAATTGCGGCGGCAGTTCGCCGGGCGCCGGCAGCAGTTGTTCCTGGTGGCGGGCGATGAAGCCGGTGTCCAGTTCGGCGGCGGCGAAGGCCGGGTGGGCCAGCACGCGGCGCAGGAACGCCAGGTTGGTCTTGAAGCCGCCCACGGCGGTTTCGCCAAGCATCGCCAGCAGGCGCTGGCGGGCTTCCTCGCGGTTCTCGCCCCAGGCGATCAGCTTGGCCAGCATGGGGTCGTAGAACGGCGAGATGTCGTCGCCCTCGCGGATGCCGCTGTCCACCCGGCGGCCGGGGCCGGCCGGCGGTTCGCGGTACAGCGCCAGGTGGCCGCTGGCGGGCAGGAAGCCGCCTTCCGGGTCCTCGGCGTAGAGGCGCACTTCGATGGCGTGGCCGTTCAGCGGCACCTGCTCCTGGCTGATCGGCAGCGGCTCGCCACGGGCCACGCGAATCTGCCAGGCCACCAGGTCGAGGCCGGTGATGGCCTCGGTGACCGGGTGTTCCACCTGCAGGCGGGTGTTCATTTCCATGAAGAAGAACTGGCCGCTGCCTTCGTCGTAGAGGAACTCCACGGTGCCGGCGCCGACGTAGCCGATGGCCTGGGCGGCGCGCACGGCGGCCTCGCCCATGCCGCGACGCAGCTCCACCGAGAGGCCGGGGGCGGGAGCTTCCTCGACCACCTTCTGGTGGCGGCGCTGGATCGAGCAGTCGCGCTCGTTGAGGTACAGGCAGTTGCCGTGCTGGTCGGCGAACACCTGGATCTCCACGTGGCGCGGCTTGGTCAGGTATTTCTCCACCAGCATGCGCGAGTCGCCGAAGCCGGACTGGGCCTCGCGCTGGGCGGATTCCAGGGCCTCGGCCAGTTCGCTTTCGCGCTCCACCACCTTCATGCCCTTGCCGCCACCGCCGGCGGCGGCCTTGAGCAGCACCGGGTAGCCGATGCGCGCGGCTTCGCCCTGGAAGGTGGCGTAGTCCTGGGCCTCGCCGTGGTAGCCGGGCACCAGCGGCACGCCGGCGTCTTCCATCAGCGCCTTGGCCGCGGACTTGCTGCCCATGGCATCGATGGCGCTGGCCGGCGGACCGAGGAACACCAGCCCGGCCTCTTCGCAGGCGCGGGCGAAGCCGGCATTCTCCGAGAGGAAGCCGTAGCCGGGGTGGATGGCCTGGGCGCCGGCGGCCTTGGCCGCGGCCAGCACGGCGTCGGCGCGCAGGTAGGATTCGGCCGGCTTGGCGCCGCCCAGGTCGATGGCGATGTCCGCTTCCTCGACATGGCGGGCGTGGCGGTCGGTGGCGCTGTGCACGGCGACGGTGGTCAGGCCCAGGGCCTTGGCGGTGCGCATCACCCGGCAGGCGATCTCGCCGCGGTTGGCCACCAGTAGCGTTGTAATCATTGTTTTGCTCCGTTGAAGAGCTGGAAGCCGGAAGCTCGAAGCGGGAAGTGGCTTCCAGCTTCCGGCTTCAAGCTTCTAGCTGCTCTTCTGCCATTTCGGTTTGCGTTTCTCGAGGAAGGCGTGCAGCCCTTCCTGGCCTTCGGGGCTGATGCGGATGCGGGCGATGGCGGCCTCGGTGTAGCGGCGCAGGTTGGGGCTCAATTCTCCGCTGCCGATCTCCTGGAACAGCGCCTTGCAGGCCACCAGCGCGGCCGGACTGTTGTTCAGCAGGTTGGCGACCCAGGCCTCGACCTTCTCCTCCAGCTCCTCGGCGGCGTAGCACTCGTCCAGCAGGCCCAGTTCGCGGGCGCGGGCGCCGTCGAAGCGCTCGGCGGTGAGGGCGTAGCGGGTGGCTGCGCGCTGGCCGATGGCCTTGGTCACGAAGGGCCCGATGGTCGCCGGGATCAGCCCGATACGCACTTCCGACAGGCAGAACTGCGCCTGCTCGCTGCCCAGGGCCATGTCGCAGCAGGCCACCAGGCCCACGCCACCGCCGAAGGCCGCGCCCTGGACCACGGCCAGGGTCGGTATCTTCAGCAGGTGCAGGTTGTTCAGCAGCTCGGCCAGTTGCTGGGCGTCGGCGAGGTTGCCCTGGTAGTCGAGCTTCACCGCCTCCTGCATCCAGGCCAGGTCGGCGCCGCCGCAGAAGTGCCTGCCGCGGCCGCGCAGCACCAGCAGGCGCACCTCGGCGTCGTCGGCCACCTGGTCCAGCGCCCGGATCAGCTCGGCGATGGTCTGGGCGTTGAAGGCGTTGTTCTTGTCCGGGCGGTTCAGCCACAGGGTGGCGACGCCGCGGTCGTCTTTCTCTAGCTGGATGTTTTCGTAAGTAGGCATGGTCGTTTCCTGGCTGGAAGCCGAAAGCCGGAAGCTGGAAGCGAAAGCCGCGCGACTTCCAGCTTCCGGCTTCAAGCTTCCAGCTTTCTTACATCCTGAATACGCCGAAGCGGGTCGCTTCGATAGGCGCGTTGAGCGAGGCGGACAGGGCCAGGGCGAGCACTTCGCGGGTCTGTGCCGGGTCGATCACGCCGTCGTCCCACAGCCGCGCGCTGGAGTAGTAGGGGTGCCCCTGGCGCTCGTACTGGGCGAGGATCGGCGCCTTGATCTTCGCCTCGTCCTCGGCGCTCAGCGTGTTGCCGGCGCGCTCGGCCTGCTCGCGCTTGACCTGGGCCAAGACGCCCGCGGCCTGCTCGCCGCCCATCACGCCGATCCGCGCGTTGGGCCACATCCACAGGAAACGCGGGTCGTAGGCGCGGCCGCACATGCCGTAGTTGCCGGCGCCGAAGCTGCCGCCGATGATCACGGTGAACTTCGGCACCTGGGCGCAGGCCACCGCGGTGACCAGCTTGGCGCCGTGCTTGGCGATGCCGCCGGCCTCGTACTTCTGGCCGACCATGAAGCCGGTGATGTTCTGCAGGAACAGCAGCGGGATGCCGCGCTGGCAGGCCAGTTCGATGAAGTGCGCGCCTTTCTGCGCGGCCTCGGCGAAGAGGATGCCGTTGTTCGCCAGGATGGCGATGGGGTAGCCGTGCAGGTGGGCGAAGCCGCACACCAGGGTGGTGCCGAACAGCGCCTTGAACTCGTCGAACTCGCTGCCGTCGACCAGGCGGGCGATGATCTCGCGCACGTCGAAGGGCTGCTTGCTGTCCACCGGAATGACGCCGTACAGCTCCTCGGCCGGGTACAGCGGCGCGCGCGGGGGCAGGGTGTTGAGCTTGCCCTGCTTGGTCCAGTTGAGGTTGGCGATGCAGCGGCGGGCGATGGCCAGGGCGTGGGCGTCGTCCTCGGCGTAGTGGTCGGCCACGCCGCTGGTCTTGCAGTGCACGTCGGCGCCGCCCAGGTCCTCGGCGCTGACCACCTCGCCGGTGGCGGCCTTCACCAGCGGCGGGCCGGCGAGGAAGATGGTGGCCTGCTCGCGGACCATGATGGTCTCGTCGCTCATCGCCGGCACGTAGGCGCCGCCGGCGGTGCACGAGCCCATCACCACGGCGATCTGCGGGATGCCCTGGGCGCTCATGTTGGCCTGGTTGAAGAAGATCCGCCCGAAGTGCTCGCGGTCGGGGAACACCTCGTCCTGGCGCGGCAGGTTGGCGCCGCCGGAGTCCACCAGGTAGATGCACGGCAGGCGGTTCTGCTGGGCGATGGCCTGGGCGCGCAGGTGCTTCTTCACGGTCAGCGGGTAGTAGCTGCCGCCCTTCACCGTGGCGTCGTTGCCGACGATCATGCATTCCACGCCTTCCACGCGGCCGATGCCGGCGACCACGCCGGCGGCGGCCACGTCCTCGCCGTACACCTCATGGGCGGCCAGGGCGGAGACTTCGAGGAACGGCGAGCCGGCGTCGAGCAGGCGGTTGATGCGCTCGCGCACCAGCAGCTTGCCGCGCGCGCTGTGCTTGGCCTGGGCAGCGGCGCCGCCGCCCTCGTGGACGCGGCCGAGCAGGGCGCGCAGGTCCTGGACGCTCTCCAGCATGGTCGCGGCGTTGGCGGCGTATTCGGGGGAGCGCGGGTTGATCTGGGTGCTAAGGATGGTCATTGGAGGCTCC
>Ga0180221_1001055_pt1 | contig 20141 bp, 20 predicted proteins | sample eDN5th37CKraftMG_FD_151339 | JGI IMG/M metagenome (GOLD analysis project Ga0180221, IMG submission 151339) | Enriched Miracle-Growth compost microbial communities from Emeryville, California, USA - eDNA 5th pass 37_C Kraft MG (version 2) (version 2) ...
CGAGCCCGACGCCCGCGAGCAGCACGCCCGCGCGCGCCCACCACCCCGGGAACGCCGGGCCGATGTCCGGCGGCAGGATGCGCGGCCGCTCGGGTGCGCCGTCGACGACGCGCGACCGGCCGGTCACCGGGGCCTCCGCCCCGTGCGAGCGACGGTGCGCAGGGCCGCGGCCCGCTCCCCCGCGTGCCCGTGCCGCTCCTGCCAGCGCAGCAGCTCGACGCCGGACGCCTGCAGGGCGCGCATGCGCTCCTCGCGCTCGAGCGTGAGGACCCGGAACGCGATCCGCTCGTGCGGCTCGAGGCCGGCGGTGCGCGGCGCGGGCAGCACGTCGACCGCGACGACGCGGTGGCCGCCCGCGTGCCACAGGCTCGCCATCCGCGGCGCCTCGTCGTCGAGGAACGTCGAGAAGACGTACACGAGCGCGCCCGCCGGCACGACGGGCGCCCGCAGGCGCGTGAAGCGGCTGCCCGACGGGCGGCTGAGCGTGATCGCCCGGACCACGCGGTCCCGGTGCCGCCCTCCCCCGCCCGGCTGGACGACCCGGACCTGGGTGGCGAGGTCCTGGACGCCGACCCGGTCCCCCGCCGCCGCGTACGCCGTGGCGAGCGACGCGGCGGCCTCGCGCGCGAGGTCGAGCGAGGTCACGCCCTGCCCGTCCGCGGTCGGGCCGGTCCAGTCGTCCACGTTCTCCCCCACGTCGTCACGGGAGTCGAGCACGAGGACGACGGTCGCGTCCGCGAGCGCCGAGGTGCGGCGGACGAAGAGCTCGTCGGTCTGACGGGCGCGGCGGGCCGTGGCCCGCCAGTCGATGCGCCGCAGCCTGTCGCCGGGGGCGAAGGGGTGGACGTCGCGGAAGTCGCCGCCGTCGCCGGGGCGCGCGGACTGGTGGTTCCCCGTCATCCCCTGGAGCCGGTGCGGGAGCGGGAGGGACGCGACCGGGACGGTCCGGGGCGTCACGACCTGCCAGGCGTCGAGCTCGCGCGCGGGCGCCGTGAACCACGCGGCGTCCTGGCCGAGCAGCCGGTGCTGGAGCCGCAGCAGGAGCTGCGGGCCGGAGTGCAGGACCGGTGCCTCGCCGGCGAGGTCCGCGGCCCGGGCCGGCGTCACGACGAGGTCGTGGGGCGTGGTGCCGAGGACGCTCACGCGCACGTGGACGGCGTCGGTCCCGGCCGAGGGGTCGACGCCCACCCGGTACCGGACGAGCCGTCGGTCGGCGTCCGGGGCGACCCGGACGGTCAGCCCGGTCGCGGGCCCGTCGGGACGGTCGGCGGGACGGGAGGACCACGCCCACGCCGCGGAGAGCGCGAGCGGCAGGGCGAGGAGGACGAGGTCGGCGCGCGCGAGCAGCACGCCCGCCGCCGCCAGCACGACGGCCGTCACCCCGCCCGCGAGCGCGCCCGCGCCCGTGAGCGGCACGACGCGGGTCCGCTCGGAGGCCCGCTCCGACGCGCGGTCGGGGGCGACGTCGGTCACGGCGTCACGCCCGCGCCGCCGCGTCGGGCTCGCGTCCGACGGTCGGGGGCACGGGGACCCGCGCGACCACCGACTCGACGACCGCCACCGGCTGGACGCCCGTCGCCCACGCCTGGGTCGTGAGCGACAGGCGGTGCGCGAGCACGGGGACCGCGACGGCCTTCACGTCCTCCGGGGTGACGAAGCCGCGCCCGGCCATGACCGCCCGCGACCGCGCGACCAGCAGCAGCCCCTGCGAGCCGCGCGGCGACGCCCCGACCTGGACGGAGTCGTGCCGGCGCGTCCCGGCCGCCAGGTCTACGCAGTACCGGGCGACGTCGGCGTCGACGTGCACGGTCTCGACACCGGCCTGCATCGCGCGCAGCGTCGCCGCGTCGATCACGGGCTCCACGTGCGCGACCTCGGTGCGGCGCGCGACGCGGTTGAGGAGCACCCGCTCCTCGCCCTCCGCCGTCGGGTAGCCCACGGCGAGCCGCACCATGAACCGGTCGAGCTGGGCCTCCGGGAGCGCGTAGGTGCCCTCGAACTCGATCGGGTTGGACGTCGCGACGACGTGGAACGGGCTCGGGAGCTCGAACCGCCGCCCCTCGACCGTCACCTGGCCCTCGGCCATCGCCTCGAGCAGCGCGGACTGCGTCTTCGGGGCGGTGCGGTTGATCTCGTCCGCGAGGAACAGCCCGGTGAACACGGGCCCGGGCCGGAAGTCGAAGTCGGAGCGGGCCGGGTCCCACACGAACGAGCCCGTGATGTCCGACGGCAGCAGGTCGGGCGTGCACTGCAGGCGCCGGAAGTCGAGGCCCAGCGCGGAGGCGAGCGACCGCGCGGCCAGCGTCTTGCCGAGGCCGGGCACGTCCTCGAACAGGACGTGCCCGCCCGCGAGGATCGCGCCGAGCGCCAGCCCGACGGCGTCGTCCATGCCCACGACGACGGTCGCGACACGCTCCCGGACGAGCGCGGCGAGCCGCGCCACCTCCTCGACGGGCAGGGCGGGCGGTGCGGCGTCGGTCATGGCTGCTCCTGGTGCGAGGGGGTGCGGTCGAGTCGTTCCAGCCCGTCGACGCACGCGACGAACGCGGGCCGCTTGACCCGCGTGACGTCGCCGCGCAGCACAGCGGGCGCGTGCGGTCCGAGGAGGGCGACGAGGCGCGGCTCGTCGGCCGGGTCCTCGAGGCGGACGCCGTGCCGGGCGAGCCGGACGGCCGCGACGACCCGCAGGCGCCGGACCGCGGGCGGCCCCACCGGGAGGTGCCCGCGGCCGACCGCGGTCGCGAGCCGCGACACGTCGTCCCGGGCGCCGCCGGTCGCAGGACGCGACCCGGTCCGCCACGCGGCGTCGTCCCAGTCGGGCGCGCCGCGCCACAGCACGGACACGGTGAGCGCCACGGCGCCGAAGGCGAGGGCGTGCCACGGGTCGACGCCGAGGTACCACGGCACGACGACGGCGAGCACGGGCAGCACGACGACGGCGAAGGTCCGGCGCTCGCGCGGCCCGGCGACGACGCGCCGGACGTCCGCGCGCCCGGGCCGCGCCGGGCGCCCGGACCCGCCCGAGGGTGCGGGCCGGCCCGCCGCTGCGGTCATCGCGACCACCGCCGCGGTTCGCCGGCCCAGCCGCGCGTCAGCGCCTCGAGCGCCGACCGGGCGGCCGCGACGTCGTCCGACGTGGCGGCGTAGCCGCCGTACCGCACCCGCAGGTACAGGTCGAGGAGGGCGTGCGCGGCCTCGTCGTCGGACGTCACGCGGCCGAGGATGCGGGTCGTCAGCTCGGACGCGGTCTCGGCCGGCCGCCGCGCGACGCCCGCGTCCTGCGCGGCCTCCTCGAGCCCGAGCCAGGCCGTGACGATCGCGTCGTGCGGCTCGCGGGCGGAGTCGAGGACGTGGAACGCGTGGTCGAAACCGCGGCGCAGCGCGGGCAGGTCGGGCTCCGCGTCCGGCTCGGACGCGACGAGCGTCGCCGCGTGCACGGCTGGCGGCTCCGCGGGCTCGTCGTCGGGCGGGGAGCCGTCGTGGTGGCGCCGCCACCACAGCACGAGCGCCACGACGATCGCGGCGAGGACCACGGCGAGCAGGCCGGCCCACACCCAGGGGCTCACGTGCCAGCGCCCCGGGCCGTGAGGCGCAACCGTGGCCATGGTCTGCAGGGTCTGCGTCGGTGGTTCTCCCGGTCCGAGGCTGAGGCCGCCGCCGACGCCCAGGTGCGGCAGCCAGCGGGGCCCCTCCTGTGCGGGCGGCCCCTGGAGCGCGACGGCCAGCACGGCGAGCACGCCCAGCCCCGCGACGACGCCGAGCACGGCACGCGCACGACGCCCCTGCGGCGGGGACGGGCTCGGGCTCACCGCCACAACGTAGCGGGTCGTAGGCTCGTGCGGTGCACTCCGACACCGCTGTCCTGCAGTCCGGGACCTCCGCGTTCCCGTCCGCCCTACCGTCCGCGACCGGCACCGACGCCGCCGGGATCCTCCGGTTCGTCCGCGCGCTCGAGGCGTCGCCGAGCCAGGAGCCGCACGGGCTGATCGTGCTGCGGCACGGCCACGTCGTCGCGCAGGGCTGGTGGGCTCCCTACACGCCCGGGCGCCGGCACCTCCTGTACTCGCTGAGCAAGAGCTTCACGTCCGCGGCGGCGGGCCTGGCCGTCGCCGAGGGCCTGCTGCGCCTCGACGACCCGGTCCTCGCGTACTTCCCGGAGGTGGACCGGGAGAGCACCGACCCGCGCACGCGCCGGATGCTCGTGCGGCACGTCGCGTCGATGGCGAGCGGCCACACGCGCGACACCTTCGACGAGGCGTTCGCCGACCCGGACGTCGACCCGGTCCACGCCTTCCTGCGGATCCCGCCGGACGAGGAGCCCGGCAGCGTCTTCGCCTACAACCAGCCGGCGACGTACACGCTCGGCGCGATCGTGCAGCGCGTCACGGGCGGCTCGCTGCTCGACTACCTGCGCCCGCGCCTGCTCGACCCGCTGGGCATCGGCCCGCTCGGCTGGCAGGAGCGGCCCGCGGGACGGCAGATCGCCTTCACCGGGCTGTTCGCCCCGACGGACGCCGTCGCGCGCCTCGGCCAGCTCCTGCTCCAGCGCGGTCGATGGGGCGACCGGCAGCTCCTGCCCGAGGAGTGGGTCGACGCCGCGACGTCCGTCCAGGTCGGCACGCCCCGCCCCTTCGGCGGACCGGGCGAGGCCGAGGCGGACCCCGACGACTCCGACTGGCAGCAGGGCTACGGCTTCCAGCACTGGATGTCCCGGCACGGCTTCCGCGGCGACGGTGCGTACGGCCAGTTCTGCGTGGTCCTGCCCGAGCACGACGTCGTCGTCGCGATCACGGCCCAGACGCCCGACATGCAGGAGACCCTCGACCTCGCGTGGGAGCACCTGCTCCCGGCGTTCGCCGGCCCGGGGTCGCACGAGGCGGACGAGGAGCTCGCGGCGCACCTGGCGGCCGCGGCGATCCCCGCCCTCCCCCTCGCCCCCGCGCCCGACGACGGCACGTCCGCCGAGAGCTGGGAGGACACCGCCTTCGAGCCGGTCGGGGGCACGTCCGCCGCGCAGCCGAGCCTCCACGCCGTCCGCGTGGGACCTGGCCTGCGCCTGACGCTCGCAGACCGCGGCGGCGACGTCGAGGCGTCGTTCGTACCGGGCACCGGCGCGTGGACGGTCACCGACGAGGGCACCGCCGTGCCCGTCGCGACGTCGGGCGGCTTCGAGCCGGGCGACCGGCTCCGCGTGCAGGTCGCCTTCCTGGAGGCGCCGCACCGGCTGGAGCTCACGCTCGACCGGGGCACGCGGACGTTCGAGGCCCGCTGGGTGACCGAACCGCTGCGGTTCGCGACGACGCCGCTGCGAGCGCTCGCGACCCCGGACGCGCTCGGCTGACGCCGGGTCAGGCGGCGACGTCGAAGTCGTCGCCGCGGCGCGCCCGCCGCCCGCGCACGACGGTGTCGTCCGCCACGATGCTGTCGGGGGCGACGCGGGCCGCCCGGCCGACGCGCACTCCCCGGCCGAGCCGGCAGCCGGCGCCGACGTGGGCCTCGTCGCGGATCGTCGAGCCGCGCCCGACGTGCACGTTGGTGCCAATGACGACGTCCGAGCCGACCGCGACGCCCTGGTCGATCCAGCTGCCCGCGCCCACGGTCGTCCGGGCGCCCACCCGAGCGCCCTCCTCGACGTAGGCCGTGCGGGCGATGCGCGCCGAGGGTTCGACGAACGCCCGCGGCGAGACCAGTCCCTCACCGTTGGGGTGCCGGACGTAGACCACCGTCTCGCCCAGATCGTTCTCGAACTCGACCCGTCCTGCTCGCGTCATCGGTCCTCCTGCCGTCTTCCAGCAACTGCGTGCAACGCTGCCGATGACATAACCACGCGCCGACGGCCCGTGTTCCCGTCCCCGCCGTCCGCCGCGAGCGACCCGGAAAGACTCAGGCGGCGCGAGTGAGCGCCGCGTCGACGAGCACCGCCGCGGCGTCGCGCGCCTGCCCCGCAGCGGCCGGGTCCCCCGAGATGGCGGCGGTCGTCTGGGCCCCCTCGGCGAGGATCGCGAGCTGCGCCGCGACCACGTCGGGCAGCCCCTCCTCCCGCACGAGGTCGAGGACGTACGCCTGGAACGTCGCCTTCTGCGCCCGGACGGCCTCGGCGACCGCCGGGGACGTCGCCCCGAGCTCGCCGAACGAGTTGATGAACGCGCACCCGCGGAAGTCGTCCTCGCGGAACCAGGCGTCGAGGAAGTCGAAGACCGCGAGCAGGCGGTCGCGGGGCGTCGTCGCCGCGGCGGTCGCGGCCGCGAGGCCTTCCGTCCACTGCGCGGTGCGGTGGTGCAGCACTGCGACGACGAGGTCGTCCTTGGACGGGAACAGGCCGTAGATCCGCTTGAGCGAGACCCTCGCCTCCGTGCGCACGGCGTCCATCCCGACCGCGTGCACGCCGTGGGCGTAGAAGAGCCTGTCGGCCGCGGTCACGACCTGGGCCCGCGCCGTCGCGTCGTCCATCACGTGTTCACCTTCCTGCTCTTGCGGAGAGAACCAACGTTCTCTACTGTAGTGCCCACAGTGGGAGAACGACCGTTCTCCTCTCCGTCGAGAAGGGCTGGACCCATGGGACGCATCACCGTCGGACGCGAGAACTCCACCGACATCGAGCTGTACTACGAGGACCACGGGACCGGCCAGCCGGTCGTCCTGATCCACGGCTACCCGCTCGACGGCGCCAGCTGGGAGCGCCAGGCCCGCGAGCTCCTCGCCGCCGGCTACCGCGTGCTCACCTACGACCGCCGCGGCTTCGGGCAGTCGAGCAAGGTCGGCACCGGGTACGACTACGACACCTTCGCGGCCGACCTCGACACGCTCCTCGAGACCCTCGACCTGCGCGACGTGATCCTCGTCGGCTTCTCGATGGGCACCGGCGAGCTCGCCCGGTACGTCAAGAACCACGGGCACGACCGCGTCGCGAAGCTCGCGTTCCTCGCGTCCCTCGAGCCGTTCCTGCTCCAGCGCGACGACAACCCCGAGGGCGTCCCGCAGTCCGTCTTCGACGGCATCGAGCAGGCGGCGCGCGGCGACCGGTACGCCTGGTACACGCAGTTCTACGCGGACTTCTACAACCTCGACGAGAACCTCGGCTCGCGCATCAGCGAGGAGGCCGTCCGCGCGAGCTGGACGACGGCGGTCGGGTCCGCGCCCGTGGCCGCGTACGCGGTCGTGCCGACCTGGCTCGAGGACTTCCGCGCCGACGTCGAGGCCGTCCGGGCCGCCGGCAAGCCGACGCTGATCCTCCACGGCACCGCCGACCGGATCCTGCCGATCGACGCGACCGGCCGCCGCTTCCACGCGGCCCTGCCCGAGGCGCAGTACGTCGAGGTCGAGGGCGCGCCGCACGGGCTGCTGGCCACGCACGCGGACGAGGTCAACGAGGCGCTGCTCTCGTTCGTCCGCGGCTGACGACGGGGCGGCCCCAGGCCGCCGCGACCCCCGGCCCGGATCGGCACGCACCGCGTGTCGATCCGGGCCGCGCCCGTTCGACCAGGGGATGAGAGGGTTGGGCGTCAGCCCTCCGGACCCAGGGAGAGTGCACCACGATGGCCAAGTACATGCTGATCATGCGGTCGACCGACGAGGCGCTGGCGATGTTCCAGAGCATCGGCTTCGACGAGATCCTCGAGGGGGTCGGCCGCTTCAACGACGAGCTCGTCCGTGCAGGGGTGCTGCTCGCGGCCGAGGGGCTCGACGACCCGGCGAACGGCGTCGTCGTCGACTTCACGGGCGAGGAGCCCGTCGTGACCGACGGGCCGTACGGCGAGACCAAGGAGCTGTTCGGCGGCTACTACGTCCTCGACGTCCCGACCCGGGACGACGCCGTCGCGTGGGCACGCCGGATGCCCTACACCGAGGCCTCGAAGATCGAGGTCCGCCGGGTCACCCAGATCGACGAGTTCCCGCAGGACAACGAGTGGATCCGCAAGGAGCGCGCCTGGCGCGAGTCGACCGGCCAGCTGTGACCTCCCCCGGCGCGCCGCTCTCCGGCGGCGACGCGGCCGGGCGGGCCGTCGAGGCGGTGTGGCGGACCCAGTCCGCCCGCGTCGTCGGCGCGCTCGCCCGGTTCACGGGCGACCTCGCGCTCGCGGAGGACGTCGCCCAGGAGGCGGTCGCGGAGGCGCTCACGACGTGGCGTGCGACGGGCGTGCCGGCCGAGCCCGCGGGCTGGCTGCTCACCGTCGGCCGCCGCCGTGCCATCGACGCGTTCCGGCGCCGCTCGGCGCGCGACACCCGGTACGCGGCGCTCGCGCGCGAGCTCGACGACGCCGTCCCCGGGCCCGACGCGCTGTTCGACCCCGACGCGGTCGACGACGACGTCCTCGCGCTCATGTTCACGGCCTGCCACCACGTGCTCGCACCCGAGGCGCGGGTCGCGTTGACGCTGCGCGTCGTCGGCGGCCTGACCAGCGAGGAGATCGCCGCCGCGTTCCTCGTCCCCGTGCCGACCGTGCAGGCCCGCATCACCCGGGCCAAGAAGACGCTCGCGGCCGCCCACGTCCCGTTCGCGGTGCCCGGTCCCGACGAGCGGGCCGCGCGGCTCGGGTCGGTGCTCAGCGTGGTCTACGTGATCTTCACCGAGGGCTCGTCCGCGACCGGCGGCGACGCCTGGATCCGCACCGACCTCGCGTCCGAGGCACTGCGGCTCGCGCGCTCGCTCGCGCGCCTCGTCCCCGAGCCCGAGCCCCTCGGCCTGCTCGCGCTCCTCGAGCTCACCGCCGCCCGCTTCCCTGCCCGGGTCGGCGCCGACGGGCGCCCCGTGCTGCTCGAGGACCAGGACCGCCGGCGCTGGGACCGGGACGCGATCCGGCGCGGGCGTGCCGCGCTCGCGACCGCCGCGGCGGGCGGCCGCGGGCTCGGCCCCTACGGGCTGCAGGCGTCGATCGCCGCGTGCCACGCCGTCGCGCCGTCGGTCGCCGAGACCGACTGGGACCGGGTCGTCCTGCTGTACGAGGCGCTCGGCCGGGTCGCACCGTCGCCCGTCGTGGAGCTGAACCGGGCGGTCGCGGTCGCGATGGCGGCGGGTCCCGACGCCGGGCTCCGGATCGTCGACGACCTCAGCGCGGCGGGGGCGCTCGCGCGGTCCCACCTGCTCCCCGCGGTGCGCGGCGAGCTCCTCGCGCGCCTCGGGCGGCGCGCGGAGGCCCGCGGCGCGTACCTCGAGGCGGCGGAGCGCTGCGGCAACCGCGCCGAACGCGCGGTGCTCGAGACCAAGGCCGCGCGGCTCGAGCGCGACGCGACCTGAGTCAGCCGAAGGACTCCGCGCCCACGACGGCGAGCAGCCGCAGCTTCTCCTCGGCCTCGCTGCGCGGCGCGGCCGTCAGGACGAGCAACGCCTGCGACTGGTCCTCGGTGAAGAGCGCCTGGCAGTCCAGCTCGATCGGGCCCACCTCGGGGTGGACGATCACCTTGTGGTCGGCGAACCGCTGCGCGACCTCCTGGCGGTCCCACAGCGCGGCGAACTCGGGGCTGCGCCGCTGCAGCTCACGGACCATCCGCCCGGCCCGCGACGACCGGCCCATGCTGCCGTACGCGGCACGCAGGGAGGCGACGAGCGCGCGCGACTGTCGCGGCCGGTCGTCGGCGGGATAACGCAGCCGCTCGGTCTCGGGAGCCGTGAACCAGCGGTAGATCTCGCTGCGCTCCAGGTCTCCCGTGCGCACCGGCTCCCCGTACAGCGCCGTCGCGAGCCTGTTCTGGACGAGGGTCTCCCCCAGGTTCGACAGGATCAGCGCCGGCGTGTCCGCGAGGCGGTCGAGGACGCGCAGGAGCGCCGGCGCCACGTGCTCGCCGCCCCGCAGGCGGTCGGGCGCGTCGTGACCCGCGACGCGGTACAGGTAGTCGCGCTCGTCGGGCGTCAGGCGCAGCGCCCGGGCGAGCGACGCGAGCATGGGCGTGCTCGGCTGCGGCCCGCGCTGCTGCTCGAGCCGGGTGTAGTAGTCGGTGGACATGGTCGCGAGCTGCGCGACCTCCTCGCGCCGCAGCCCCGGCGCCCGACGCCGCAGCCCGGGCAGGAGGCCCACGTCCGCCGGCTGCAGGCGCTCGCGGCGGCTGCGGAGGAACGCGGCGAGGGCGGCGCGGTCGGGACGGTCCATGCCCTCAGCATGGCGGGTGCGCGAGCAGCGAACCAGGGATCCGCGATCCCCCGCTCGACGGGTCCTGGTACCCGCGTGCGGCCCGGCCCAGGCTCGGAGCATGCAGATCACCGGAAACACCGTCTTCATCCCCGGCGCGACGAGCGGCATCGGCCTCGCCCTCGCCCTCCGGCTCCAGGCCGCGGGGAACACCGTGGTCGTGGGCGGGCGACGCGCCGACCTCCTCGAGCGGATCGCCGCCGAGCACCCCGGCCTCGACACCGTCGTCGTCGACACCACCGACCCCGCGAGCATCACGTCCGCGGCCCGGCAGGTCCTCGCCGCCCATCCCGAGCTCGACGTGCTCGTGACGATGGCGGGCATCATGCGCGTCGAGGACTGGCGCACCCCCGACGGGTTCCTCGCGTCCGCGGAGGCCACGGTCACGACGAACGTCCTCGGCCCCGTGCGGCTGATCGCGGCGTTCGTCGAGCACCTGCAGACCCGGCCCGACGCGACGATCATGACGGTCTCGTCGGGGCTCGCGTTCGCGCCGCTCGCCGCCACGCCCAGCTACAACGCGTCCAAGGCCGCGATCCACCTGCTCAGCGAGTCCCTGCGCCTCCAGCTCGCCGGCACGAGCGTGCACGTCGTCGAGCTCGAGCCGCCGGCGGTCCGCACGGACCTGCTGCCCGGGCAGGCGGAGAGCGAGTTCGCGATGCCGCTCGACGCGTTCGTCGACGAGGTGATGGAGCTCCTGGAGACCCAGCCCGACGCCACCGAGATCCAGGTCGAGAACGTGAAGTTCCTCCGCTACGGCGAGGCGCGCGGAGACTACGCGGACGTCGTCGCGACGCTCAACCGCCTCGACCCGCACGGCAGCTGACGACGCGTACCGGCGTAGCACCCGCAACCGACGCATGATGGCAGGACCGTCACGGGAGGCCCACCGATGCGCACCGACAGGATCGACGACATCTGGGGCGCGCGGGCGCCCCACGGCCCCGGCACCCCGTGGCCCGTCCGCGTGGACCAGCACCTCGTGGACGGCGTCACGGAGGCCGACGTCGAGCGCTGGGTCCGGGGCGCGTGCCTCCTGTGCTCCAACGGCTGCGGGCTCGAGGTCGCGGTGTCCGGCGGGAAGATGGTCGGGGTCCGCGGCGTCGCGAGCGACCGGGTCAACCACGGCCGGCTCGGGCCCAAGGGCCTCTACGGCTGGCTCGGCCAGCAGCGCGACCGGCTCACGACACCGCTCGTCCGACGGGACGGGCGGCTCGTCGAGACGGACTGGGAGACCGCGATGTCGCTCGTCGTCCAGCGCTCGCAGAGCCTGCTCGCGGCGCGCGGACCGCTCGGTCTCGGGTTCTTCACGTCGGGCCAGCTCATGCTCGAGGAGTACTACGCGCTCGCCATGATCGCGAAGGGCGGCATCGGCACACCGCACCTCGACGGCAACACGCGCTGGTGCACGGCGACCGCCGCGGCGGCGCTGTCGGAGACGTTCGGCAGCGACGGTCAGCCCGGCTCGTACACCGACGTCGACGAGTGCGAGGCGCTGTTCCTGTACGGGCACAACGTCGCGGAGACGCAGACGGTCCTGTGGTCCCGCATGCTGGACCGGCTCGACGGTCCCCGCCCGCCGCGGGTGGTCTGCGTCGACCCTCGGCGCACCAAGGTCGCCGAGCGCGCCACGGTCCACCTCGCGATCGCGAACGGCACCAACCTCGCCCTCCTCAACGCCCTCGTGCGCGAGGTGATCGAGCGCGGCTACGTCGACCGCGCGTACGTCGACGCCCATACGGTCGGGTTCGACGACGTCGTCGAGGCCACCGCGGACGCGACCCCGGAGTGGGCCGGCGAGGTGTGCGGCGTCGATCCGGACGACGTCCGCCGCGCCGCGGAGATCTTCGGGACGAGCGAGCGCGTCGTCTCGACCTGCTCGATGGGCGTCTACCAGTCGCACCAGGCGACCGCTGCCGCGTGCGCCGTCAACAACCTCCACCTGCTGCGGGGCATGCTGGGCAGGCCGGGAGCCGGGATCCTGCAGATGAACGGACAGCCGACGGCGCAGAACAACCGCGAGGCCGGGTGCGGGCCCGCGCTCCCGGGCTTCCGGAACTGGGCCAACCCGGAGCACGTGGCCGAGCTCGCGCGGCTGTGGAACGTCGAGCCCGGGACGATCCCGGACTGGTCGGAGCCGACCCACGGCATGCAGATGTTCCGCTACGCGGAGCAGGGTTCGATCGGGTTCCTCTGGATCTCCGCGACCAACCCGGCGGTCTCCATGCCGGACCTGGCGCGGGTCCGGAAGATCCTGTCCGGCGACCAGTGCTTCGTCGTCGTGTCCGACGCGTACCTCACCGAGACCGCCGAGCTCGCGGACGTGGTCCTCCCCACCGCGCTCTGGGCGGAGAAGACCGGTACCTACACGAACGTCGACCGGACCGTGCACCTGCAGGACAAGGCGGTCGATCCGCCGGGGGGCGCCCGCAGCGACCTCGAGATCTTCGTCGACTACGCCCGACGGCTCGGCCTGCACGACCGCGAGGGGGCTCCGCTGCCGCCCTTCGAGACTCCCGAGGGCGCGTTCGACGCGTGGAAGGAAGCCTCGGCCGGGCGCCCGTGCGACTACTCGGGCCTCGACTACTCGAGGCTGCGCGCCGGCGGCGGCATCCAGTGGCCCTGCACGGCGAGCGCCCCGAGCGGCACCGAACGTCTCTACGCGTCGGGCGTCTTCCCGACGGACCGGGCCATCTGCGAGACGTACGGTCACGACCTCGCCACCGGGGCCCCGCTCGACGAGACCGCCTACCGGGCGCTCGCCCCGCAGGGCCGGGCCGTGCTCAAGGCGGTGCCGTTCGACGCCCCCTACGAGGAGCCCGACGACGCGTACCCGTTCCGGCTCACGACCGGGCGCACCGTCTACCAGTTCCACACCCGCACCAAGACGGGGCGCAGCCCGGCCCTCGAAGCCGCGGCGCCGTCGATGTGGTTCGAGCTCGCGGAGCCGGACGCCCAGCGGCTCGGCATCGGTGAGGGGGACGTGGTGCGGGTGACGTCGCGACGCGGCGCGGTCGAGGCGCCGGCCCGTGTGGCGGCGCTGCGCGAGGGCGTCGTGTTCGCACCCTGGCACTACGGCGACCGCGCGGCCAACGACCTGACGCTCGGCGCGTGGGACCCGGTCTCGAAACAGCCGGAGTACAAGGTCGCCGCGGTCGCGGTAGAACGGGTCGCCGCCGGGACCGGCCTGGCGCCCGCGCCGGTCGGCACGGCGTCCGCCCCCGTCCGCCCGCGGGGCGACGCCCGCACCGAAGAGGGGTGACGCACCGTGTACCTGACCACGTACCTCCTGCTCCTCCGGCGCGCGGAGACGGCTCTCGCCGCCGGCTACCGGTCCGTGTCGGACGGGCACGCGGCCGACGCCGACGTCCACTTCGCCACCGCCGGCCACGCCGACCGGTCCGAACGGCACGCGCGAGACCTCGCCGCCGCGCTCGACCGTCTCCCCGCCGCAGACGACCCGCCCGACCGGTTCGACGTCGTCGGGCTCGGTGCCGCTCGCCCCGGCCCGGCCGGGCTCCTGCGCGACCTTCTCGACCTCTACCTCCTCGCCAGCCTCGTGGATGCCACGCGCACGGCAGTGCTCCAGGCGGCCAAGGCGAAACGTGACTCCGCGCTCGTCGACCTGACGCAGGCGCACGCCGCCGACACGGCGGCACAGCTCGCGTGGCTCACCATGACCGTCAAGGCCACGGCACCGCAGACGCTCCTCGTCGCCTGAGAGACCGGTCAGGATTCGAGAAGCCGGGGTCCGTCCCTGCCGCCTAGCGTGGGACTCGTTCCCACGACGGACCGACGAGAGGACCGGCCATGGCCACCAGGACCACCACGAAGAGCGGCTTCACCGCGGCCGAGCGCGACGCGATGAAGGCGCGCGCCGCGGAGCTGAAGGCGTCGACCGACCGCGCCGAGGGCGAGGCGGCCGTGCGCGAGAAGATCGCCGCGCTGCCCGAGGCGGACCGCGTGATCGCCGAGCGCATCCACGAGATCGTCGCCGAGGTCGCACCGACCCTCGTGCCGCGGACCTACTACGGCATGCCCGCGTACGCGAAGGACGGCAAGGTTCTCTGCTTCTTCAAGCCCGCGTCCAAGTTCAAGACGCGCTACGCGAACTTCGGCTTCAACGACGTCGCCCAGCTCGACGAGGGCACCATGTGGCCGTCGGAGTTCGCCCTGACGGCCCTGACCGCCGACGACGAGAAGCGGATCGCCGACCTCGTCCGGCGCGCGGTCGGCTGAGCGCGCCTGCGCGTGCCGGGCGACGCCGCCCGGAGGATCCTCGTGGCGTGAGCCTCCCCGTGACCCGCGCCCAGGTGCTCGGCTTCCGCCGGGCCGTGTCGGCGCTCGACGCGCGGCTCGCGCCGGGGCCGGCGTCGGTCCGGCGCGCGGCCGCCGCCGGGCTCAAGGACAGCGTGCCGCGCGCGGCGGTGCTCTCGCTCCACGCCCGGGTCGACGGCGTCGGGCCCCGCGCCTGGGACGAGCCCCCGCTCGTGCAGGTGTGGGGCCCCGGTTTCGCCGCGTACGCCGTCGCTGACGACGACGTCGCCGTCTTCACGCTCGGACGCCTCCCCTCGGACGCCCGGGGCAGGCGTCGCGCCCTCGACACCGCGGACCGGCTGGTCGGCGTCCTCGGCGACGACGAGCTCGACTACGCGGACGCCGCTCGGCCGCTCGGGCTGCACCCGAACGCGCTGCGCTACGCGGCCCCCACCGGGCGCGTCCTGATCCGGTGGGACGGTGCGCGCCGGCCCACCGTCCGCGCCGCCCCGGCGCCCGACGCCGACCCCGCGGACGCGCGCCGCGAGCTGCTCCGCCGGTACCTGCACGTCCTCGGGCCGGGCACCGCCGAGGGCTACGCCGCCTGGGCCGGCGTCCGGCCGCCCGCGGCCCAGGCGGTCTTCGAGGCGCTCGCCGACGAGCTGCTCGCGGTCACCACGCCCGTGGGCGAGGCCTGGGCGCTGGCCTCGGACGAGGACGCGCTCCGCACCGGCGACCGAGGGCCGCGCCCGCAGGGCGCGCGGCTCCTCCCGAGCGGCGACACGTACACGCTCCTCCAGGGCCGCGACAGGGCGCTGCTGGTGCCCGACGTCGGGAGGCGCGCCCAGCTCTGGACGCCGCGCGTCTGGCCGGGCGCCGTGCTGCTCGACGGCGAGGTCGCCGGGACGTGGCGGCGCGCCGAGCACCGCGTCGTCGTCGAGGCGTGGCGGACGCTCGACGCCCGCGAGCGGGACGCCGTCGAGCTCGAGGCGGCCACCCTCCCCCTCGGCCTCGGCCGCCCGACCGCCGTCGTCTGGACCGAGGCGCCCACCTGACGGCGGGCGCGCGCGAACCTGGGAGGCTGGGGGCATGACCGACCAGCCCACCACGGCCGAGGAGCTCATGCGCTCCCGCTTCGCGGCCTTCCGCTCGGGCGACGCCGCGTGGCTCGTCGCGACCTGGCACCCCTCGACCCGCCCCGACGACCTGGACCTGTCCGGCAACCCGCGGTGGCGCGGGCTGCAGATCGTCGACGTCGTCGACGGCGGCCCCGCCGACACCGCCGGCGTCGTGGAGTTCCGCGCCACGTACCTCGACGACGACGGCGCGCTCGGGGTGCTCCACGAGCGGTCACGCTTCGTCCGCGAGGACGGGCGCTGGTACTACGTGGACGGCGACATCCAGGAGGCGTGAGCCCGCCGCACGCGCCGGCCGCCCCGCCCCGGAGGGGCAGGACGGCCGAGCAGGGCGACCGGCGCACGGTGCGCCGCGCAGGTGTCACCCCTTGACGCCGGTGAGCGTGACCCCTTCGACGAACGCCCGCTGCGCGAAGAAGAACAGCACCACGACGGGGACCATCACGAGCATGGTCAGCGCCATCGTCGTCGACCAGTCGACGGAGTGCGCGCCCTTGAACGTGGCCATGCCGAGCGCCACGGGCCAGTGCTCGGGGTCGGCCTCCGAGGTGTAGAGCAGTGGGCCGTAGTAGTCGTTCCACGAGTGGAAGAAGAGGAACATCGCGGTCGCGGCGATGCCCGGCTTCGCCATCGGCAGGACGACCTTCCAGATCACCCGGAGCTCGCCGGCGCCGTCGATCCGGGCGGCCTCGGTGTACTCGTTCGGGATCGTCAGGAAGAACTGGCGCAGCAGGAAGATCGAGAACGCGTCGCCGAGCACGTTCGGCAGGATGAGCGGCCAGAGCGTGCCCGTCAGGTGCAGCTTGGTCCACATCACGTACTGCGGGATCGAGACGACCTGGGGCGGCAGCAGCATCGCGACGATGATCGCCATGAACAGCAGCCCGGACCCGCGGAACTCGATCTTGGCGAGCGCGTAGGCGGCCGGGATCGACGAGACGAGCATGAACACCGTCGCCAGCACCGCGTAGAGCGCGGAGTTGCCGAACCACGCGGCGAGCGGCGCGACCTGGAAGACGTGGGCGTAGTTGCTCCACGCCCAGTGCTCGGGCCAGAAGCTGGACGTGAGCGCCTGGTCGTTGTTCATGACGGACGTCAGGAAGACGAACACGACGGGCGCCACGAAGAGCACCGCGAGGGTCACGAGGACCACGTGCTCCGCGACCCAGAGGAGCACGGGCTGCCGCCGCCGGCGGGTCACGGGCGGCTGCGGGGTCCCGGCGGCGCCCGGGCCGACCGCGACGTCGAGGGTGGCGCCGAGCTGGCTCATGATCCGCTCCCGGTGAAGGACTTGGTGCGCCACAGGAGGAAGACCACGAACGCGGCGGCGACGACGAAGAGGACGACGGCGAGCGCCGACGCGTAGCCCAGTGCGTAGTTGCTGAAGCCCTCGACGTAGAGCCACTGGGGATAGGTCAGGGTCGAGCCCTCGGGATAGCCGAGGCCGGACCCCGTGCCCTCCCCGACGAGCGCCTTGCCGGACGCGACGCCCGCCGCGACGGCGGCCTCGGTGAAGTACTGCAGCGCCGCGATCACGCCGGTCACGACCGAGAAGACGATCACCGGCCGCAGGTTGGGGACGGTGATGTACCAGGCCTTCTGGTAGCCCTTGGCGCCGTCGATCGACGCAGCCTCGTACTGGTCCCGCGGCACGTCGAGCAGCGCCGCGAGGATGATGATCATGACGTCGCCCATCATCCAGATCGCGAGGAGCAGCAGCGACGGCTTGGCCCACTGCGGGTCGTTGAACCAGAGGGGGCCCTCGATCCCGAACACCTTGAGGATCCGGTTGACCGGGCCGAGGCCGGGGTTGAACAGGTAGACGAACGCGAGCACCGAGGCCACCGGCGGCACGAGGGCCGGCAGGTAGAAGACCGTGCGGAAGACGCCGGTGGAGCGCCGCGGGCGTGTCAGGAGCGCGGCGACCGCGGCCGCGCACAGGATCCGGATCGGCACCATGAAGACGACGAACCAGAGCGTGTTGCGCGCCGCCTGGACGACGTTGGGGTCCTGCGTGAACAGGTACCTGTAGTTGGCGAGGCCGACCCACCGCGGCGACGACACGAGGTCGTAGTGGGTGAACGAGTAGAACACCGTCGCGACCAGCGGGTAGACGAAGAAGATCAGCAGGCCGAGCAGCGCGGGCGTGACGAGCAGCAGCGCGACCCGCTGGCGGTGCCGGCGCAGGCCGGAGCGTCGGCGGGGTGCCGCCGCTCCGGCCGGGGCGCTGGGCACCCCGGCCGGGCGGGTCGGGGACAGGGCGGTCATCGGTCCTCCGGGCCGGTCACGGGACCGAGTTGAGGGACGCGGCGGCGTTGATCTGGTCGTCGACCTTCTTCAGCTCGGCGTCGAGGTCGCTCGTGCCCGGCACGGACTGGTACTTCTGCCACCAGTCGCCGAAGGCCAGCTGGTACCCGGCACCGTTCGGGCTCGGGGGCGTGGTGAGGCTGTGCGGGTCCTGCGCGATCTTGAGGAACGTCTCGAACTGCGGGTCGCGCACGAGATCCGGCGACTCGTACGCCGAGGTGATCGTCGGGACGTTCTGCAGGCCGTTCGCGAGCTTCACGACAGCGGCCGTGTCGGTGGTGAGGTACTTGAGGAGCGCCCACGCGAGCTCGGGGTTCTTGGAGCCCTTCGCGATGCCCCCGATGTTCCCGGTGAGGTACCCGCCGCCGTACAGGTCGGTGTGGTCCGAGCCGGTCGGGAACGGTGCCGTGCCGTAGTCCACCTTGGGGGCCTGGTCCTTCATGAAGGCGACGCGCCACTCGCCGTCGAGGTTCATCGCCACGCGGCCGATCTCGAAGTCGTTCTGGGCCGAGAACTCGTCGGCGCTCGCCGCGGTGAACTTCTTGAGCTTGTCGGTGCCGATCTTCGCGGCGAACGCCTTCTGCCACTCGATCAGCTCCTTCCAGCCGGGGTCGGTGCCGACGAGCGACTTGCCGTTCTCGTCCAGCCACTGCGCGCCGGTGGCCGGGGCGAGGTGGGCGGGCGCCATCTCCTGGTAGCCCATCCACGGGTTGAAGCCGAGGGTCTTGATCGAGCCGTCGGCGTTGTACGTGGTGAGCTTGATCGCGTCCGCCTCGAGCTCGTCGAGCGTCTTGGGCGGCGTGGTGATCCCGGCCTTCGCGAGGAGCGACTTGTTGTAGTAGAGCCCGTACGCGTCGGCCAGCACCGGCATCGCGCACCGTGTGCCGTCGAACTCGGTGTAGCTGCGGACGGTCGGCAGCAGCTGGCCGAGGTCGACCTTGTCGCGCTGGATGTACTGCGCGAGGTCCTGGAACGCGCCGGACTGGCAGAAGTTCCCGACGATGTCGGTCGAGTAGGAGACCGCGACGTCGACGTCGTTGCCGGCCGCGATCGCCTTGCGGAGCTTCTCGTCGTCCTGGCCGGGGTGGACCACGACCTTGACGTCCGGGTTGGCCTTCTCGAAGTCGTCGACGACTCCCTGGATGACCTTGGCCTCCCGGTCCGAGAAGAAGTGCCACAGGCTCACGGTGCCCGTGAGGTGGCTCGGGGCGGCCGAGGCGATCGGGGTCTCGCCGCCGTCGTCCCCGCCGCTGCCGCACCCGGAGAGTGCGAGCGCGGCGGCTCCCGCGACGGCGGCGACCGCCGCGACGCGCGTACGGGCTCGATGGGTGATTCTCACGGCTTCCTCCATGACGACGGCGTCCTTATAGACAGGATTCCTGACAGTGTGCACCCGGAAGCCGCCCATGCCAAGAGCAGGCATGTTACGAATCGGAGTCGGTGAGGTCACGGCCAATGGTGCCCTGTGGCACAGTAGGAGCCACGCGAACAGTCAGGACTCCTGCTAGCATCCGGGAGTCACCGATGACCACCCCTGCATGCGAGAGCGAGACGAGCGATGTCCGGAACGACCGGTCCTGCCCTGGTAGGAGCCCTCAACGACCGCCGGGTCGTCGAGCTCATGCTCGAGCACGGCCCGCTGACACGGGCGCGCATCGGGACGCTCACCGGGCTCTCCAAGCAGACCGCCGCCCAGTCCGTCCAGCGCCTCGAGGGCAAGGGGATCATCGGGTCCGTCGCCCGCGTCTCCACGACCCGTGGGCCCGACGCCGCCGCGTACGACGTCGTCGACACCGGGCACGTCGGGGTCGCGCTCGCGGCCGACCAGGACGCGATCACGGCGACCGTCGTCGACGTCAAGGGGCACGAGCTGGGCTCCGCACGACGGACCCGCGACCCCCGCGCCGGGATCGGCGAGGTCGCCGAGATCGTCTCCGAGGCGTGCCGGGCGGGCCAGGTCGACCGCACGGCGCTGCGCCTCGCGGTCGTCGGCGTGTCCGCGTCCGTCGACCCGGTGACCGACGCGCTCCGGTTCGCCGACGACTTCCCGCGCTGGCCCGCGACCGGGGTGCGGACCGCGATCGCGAACGCGCTCGGGTGCGAGGTGCAGCTCGACAACGACGTCAAGCTCGCCGCGGTCGCGGAGCGCGTCCACGGCGCGGGGCAGGGCACCCCCGGCTTCGTCGAGCTGTGGCTGGGGCCCGGCGTCGGCCTCGCCGTCGACCTGGGCGGCGTCGTCGTGCAGGGCGTCGCCGGCGCGGCGGGCGAGATCGGCTACCTGCCCGTCCCCGCCGACGTGCAGCTCACGGACCCCGTC
>Ga0180221_1001057_pt1 | contig 20082 bp, 19 predicted proteins | sample eDN5th37CKraftMG_FD_151339 | JGI IMG/M metagenome (GOLD analysis project Ga0180221, IMG submission 151339) | Enriched Miracle-Growth compost microbial communities from Emeryville, California, USA - eDNA 5th pass 37_C Kraft MG (version 2) (version 2) ...
CCGCCGCACACCGCGACACCCAGCAGCAGCGCGACGGCGATGCCGGTCGCCGCGCTCACAGCCAGCGTTCCTCGAACAAGGCGAAGATCAGCGTGCCGGGCAGGCTCAGCAACGCGAGCGTCAGCGCGAGATCGATCGAGGAAGGCTGGTCGATCGCGAAGCTCAGCATCAGCAGCAGCAGCACCGCGAGCGACGCGGCGAGCGAGACGGCCGGCAATCGTCCGGCGGGCGCCCCCCGCCCGGCCGCCAGCACCGCCATGACGAACGGCACCGACAGGCCGCCCATCGCCCAGGCCCAGACGGTGCCCGTATCCACGCTCATGACAGCCAGCGCGGATCGGGCGGGGACTGGCCGGGGGCCAGCGAATGCATCAGCACCTCGTCGCGCGAGGTACGGACGCGCACCACGAAACTGTCCGGCGCGAGCGAGGCGGCAAGCACGGCGGTGGCGCGGCGGGCCGCCTCGGCCGGATCGTCCGCCGCGCGCCGCGCGAACCTGACGCGCAGCGACTTGCCCGCGCCGCCGCCCATGATCGCGGCGCGCGCCAGCGGCCACAGGCTGCGCCGCACGCCGCCGGGCATCCGCAGGAAAGCGGACGTCCAGCGCGCGGCCTGCCCGGCGCCCGCGGCGAAGGTGCGCCGAGACACGCCCGACGCGGCATGATGCCAGGCGGCCGCCAGCACTCCCAGAACCACGGCCGTGCCGATCTCGGTGGCCGAAACCTGCCCGGCGAGCAGCATGTAGAAAACCGCCGCCGCCACGGCGACCGCGAGGAGGCGAAGGACGGGCATCATTCCCCTCCGGCCCGATGGCGGAGCGCGCCGCGCCCGCCGGGGTGGCTCCTGTCCGGATCGGCAGCCTGTTTGCGTTTCTTCATCGCCGTTTCCTGTTCCGGGGCCGGATCGGTCGGGGAGAAACGAGCGATGCGCGCGCGGGTTTCCCCGGCGCGGAATTTCCCGCGCGGCCGGCGCCGCGGCTCAGCCGGTCCGCCAGTGGCTCCCGCCGGTCACTTCGCCCCGTTCTCGGTGAAGTCGATCCGGATGCGCACCCATGCGCCGACGACGGGGCGGCCGCCGATCCTGGGCGGCAGGACGAGGAACTGCCACGCCGCCTGCCGCACCGCCCGGGCGAGGCCGGAACCCGTCGGCGAATCGCCAAGCTCGCGACAATCCTCGACATGGTAGTTCGCCACCGTCCGGCACGCGATCAGCCCCCAGCCCCCCGGGGGCGCGCCGGAGGGCAGGTAGAAGGCCAGCTCCGCATGGGTCGGCCTGCGATACCATTCGGCATTGTAGAGCCGCTCGCCGTTCGGCCCCGTGCCGGGCCCGTCGGAACCGCTGTCGTCACCGGCGCCGGCGCTGCCCGCGCCGCTGTCGCCGGGCGCGCGGGCGGCCTGGTGCGAGGGCATTTTCGAGATGTCGGAGGCGGCGAACACCTCCTTGCTGACGATCATCATCTGCAAGGGGCCGGCCGGCGTGGCGGGCGGCGCCACGGCGGTCGCGACGGGCGGGGCCAGGGGCGAGCGCAGCCGCGCCGATCCCGCGCGCCCGGCGTGCCTGGCCCGAGCGTGCGTCGGCGAGGCCGATGGCTCGGGCAGCAATCGGACCATCAGCGGCTTGCGCTCCATCTCGGGCGGCGGCGGCGGTGTCGACGCCAGCCTCAGCAGCATGATCAGCATCAGGGCGTTCGCGGCGACCGCGAGGATGAAGGCCGCCGCGCGCCGCCGGGGCGATGCGCGATCCTGATAGGACGAAGGCTGATACAATACCGGCGGCATTGACCGAACCGCCTACAAGGCACGCCCGGGCGCCGCAATCCGCCGCCCCCGCCCGTCATGCGAATTCACGTTCGCCCGGCGCGTCGGAGGAAGCTACGGGGATTGGTCCGCTCGAACCTTCGACAATGTCCGACATGCTGAAGCGACCGCGCGCTTCGAGGGAAAGGACGGACGGCTCAGGTGGCGGTCCAGTCGACGAGCATCGGCTGGCCGGCGACCCGGATATGCTCCTCACGGCGGATGCGCAGGCCCTGCTCGAAAGCCAGATCGCGCAGCAACATGTAATCGCTCCAGCGCGTGATGCCGCCGATCGGTCCGGAGACGTCCTTCAGCCTGTCCCGCCACAGCCGCACGGGATCACCCGTGAGGGCGATCAGCCGCTGGCCGCGCGCCTGCCGCGCCAGCGCCCGCGCCTCCGCCAGCCGGGGCTCGAACAGCAATATGCCCCCGGCAGGCGCCCGCTGGCCGACGGCGGCGGCCGCGGCCGGAAGCAGCCCCGCGGCAAGGGTCGCGCCGCCCAGCGCGATGGCGGTGCGACGATCGATGCGGCTCACCGGGCCTTCCCCTTCGACAGATAGGCCGCGATCGCCGCGAGTTGCGGATCGCTCACCTCGCCGCGCGAGATAGCGGGCATGTTGCCGATCCCGGTGCGCGCCGCCGCCGCCACATAATCGGGCGTGAGGTCGGTGCGCTTCTCCAGCTCGGCGACGGCGGGGTCCATGCGCCGCGCGAGCAGCCCGGTGCCCATGCCGCCCGGGCCGTGGCACATCGCGCATTTCTCGTGGAACAGCGCCTTGCCGTCGGCCGGTCCCCGCGCCGTCCGGACGGAAGGGTGCCGATCGGGCCGTGGCGCCGCCTGCGCCAGCACGCTCGCGGCCGTGCCCAGCGCGGCGAGGCCCAGAAGGATTGTCGAACCCCTCATGACCGGCGCTCCTTCGCATAGGCCGCCGGCCAGATGCCGCTCTTCCCCGGCGCGAGGATGCCCGCCGGATCGAGCGCGTTCTTCACCCGCTCGTTCAGCCGCCGCAGCGCGTGATCGTTGAAATCATAGGTATCGGCGACCGTGTCCATATAATCGAGGTGGGTGCGATATTCGCCGTAGCCGTGGCTGCGCGCATCCGCGATCAGCGCGCGCAGGAAGGGATCGACCCTCTTCATGAAGGCGGGATCGTCCTTGTTGAGCAGCACCGCGTTGACGTTGATCAGGTGGCGCTCGCCGAATGCGAAGCTGGTCTGCGGGTCCATCCCGAACTCCTGATAGCGCGCATGGGCGCGGCGGAACTGCTCCAGCGCCAGCCGGCCCGATTGCGGCAGGATCGGCGAGAAGCCGATATGGCCGCCGCGCCCGCCATACCAGTTCGCATTCTGCATCGGGAATGTCATCGGCACGCCCATCCAGCCGCCTTGCGGGGGCGGGATCGGATCGCCGCGCCGCCACAGGGACGGCTTGACGCTCATCGGCTTGATCGCGCCGATCGCCTGTTCGAGGATGGCGTAGCTTGCGTTGGTGATCGTCTCGCGTCCGTAGAGGCGCAGGCTCACGCCCCACCAGCCGAGCGCGAACTTCTTGCGGATCGCGGCGATGACGTCGTCCGAGAGGGAGCCGGGCTTGTCAGTCCATTGCTCGCGCGTCGTCAGGATGTTGGCCGCGCGCAGCCAGTTGCCGATCGTCGGCGACTGCTGGAGCACGCCTTCGCGCCGCAACGCGCCGAGCGTGTCGATCAGGGGGGCGATATCCTCCATCCCGTCCATCTCGACGTCCATGCCCCTGACCTGCTCGGGCTCGGGCATGAGCCACATATTGGCCTTGGTGACGATGCCGAAATTGGACTGGGCGAAGAGCTGGTCCCACGCGGGGCCGAAGCCGTAGCGATAGAGATTCCACGTCGGCGATCCGGTCATCGCGCCCATGCCCGTGCGGACGAGATCGCCGTCGGGAAGCACCACCTCCAGCCCGCACAGCTTCGACGTGTTCTCGCCATAAGGCGTGTAGCCGAGCCCGCGATCGAGCGCGTTGCCGATCACCGAACCCCAGCTATTGCCCGGCACCGACAGCCAGTAGGGAATCCCGCGCGCCTGAAGATAATCGTAGAGATCGTAGAAGCCGACGCCCGGCTCGATCAGGACGGTGCCGTTCTCGACGTCCATCTCGATCTTCTTCATGCGCGACATGTCGACGACGATCGAGCCGGACAACTCGGGCGCGGCGGCGCCGTAACCGAGATTCTTGCCCCGGCTGATGGGCCAGATCGGCACATGATTCTCCGCGGCGATGCGCACGATCGCCCGAACCTCCTCCACGCCGGACGGCGCGACCGCGCCATAGGGCTGGTGGCGCATGTCATCGATCGCGAACTTGTCGCCATAGGCGTCACGATCCTCGGGCGTCGTGAACACATTGTCGGCACCGACGGCGCCGGCAAAAGCCTTCAGCGCGCGGTCAAGAATCCCGGCGGTCACGCCGGGCGGGAACACTGGATCCATCAGCTGCCTTTCTCGCAATCCATCAATGTGCCGTGGCGTGTTGTATACGATCGTATCAACTGCCGGAAACGGACGCAACTCGTCTGCTGCCCACGCCCCGCCACTCCCTTCCACCGCTCGCGCCGCCCGTTGCCGGCGGCGTCCTTCCGTCCCGCTCCCGCATGTGCCTCCCCTCCTTTCTCGCGTTTTTCTTCCCGTTCAGCGGCCCCGCAGGGTTTCCGTGGCGGCGCGGTCGACGGCCAGCCCCTCCGGATCGCGATCGGGATCGCCGGTCAGGACGACGCCGTAATCGCGCGCCGCGCCGGCGATGCTGACATAGCCGTTGCGGACGTCGGCCAGCACGCGTTCGGGCTCGCGCGCGAAGGGATCGCCCCAGCCGCCGCCGCCGTTGCTGAGATAGCGGAAGGTGGCGCCCGCGCCGGTCCGCCACGATTTCTCGCGGCCGAAATATTGCCATTCGCCGTCGCGCGCGGGCGCGTTGCCGGCGGGATCGATGCGGCCCGCCACGCCGATCGCATCGCCCCAGCCGTCGCGCGCGCGCTGCGGCGCCTCGGGATTGAGATCGGGCCAGAGCCAGACGCCCCCGGTCGCCCCGTCGCGTCCGCCGTGGACGCCGATCCCGGTCGGCCGCTTGAAGCGCAGCGTGAACAGGTTGTGCGCCGCCGGCGCCCGCCACAGCGTGTCCTTGAGCACCGCCGCGCCGCCGCGGTTATGCCCCGCGCCCGCGCTGTCGGCGCGATATTCGCGCCGCATGATGGCAAGCGGCTGGTCCGCCTCGGCCGCCTCGATCGGGGTGTCGATCGAATTGGCCTGCATGAAGATCGAATAGCTGTCGCCGTCGCCGGCCGAGCTGCCGCCCCATGGCCCCCGCTCGCCGCCGCCGACGCCGATCGACACCCAGGGGCTGCCGTCGGGCCGCTGGCCGAAGGCGCTGTGGAGGTTGGGCGCGCCGGTATCGCCGCCGACCGCGCCGGTCCCCAGCGGCTCCGCCAGCGCCGAGAACATCGCGGCGAGCAGCGCGTTGGTCGATTCGCCATAAGCGAACACCACGCCGTCGGGCGGCAAGGCGGAGCAGACCGCGCCGTCGGGGATGACGATATCGACCGGACGATAGCAGCCGCTGGTGAAGCCGCCGTGCGGATCGAGCAGGAATTTCAGCACCACGCCCACCGTCGTCTTGGCATCGAGATAGGTGCCGTTGATCGATGTGCGCGCCTGCCGCGCGGTGCCGCTCAGGTCCACCTCGATCCGGGCGCCCCGCTTCCGGATGGCGCAGCGCACGGGATATTCCTCGCTCGCGTCCATCCCGTCGCAGTCGAGCAGCGCGTCGCCCGACCAGTCGCCGTCGGGGAGCCGCGCCAGCGCCTCGGCCATCCGCTCGGCATCCGCGTCGCAGACATAGTCCATCGCGCCCAGCACCGCGTCGCGGCCGTAACGGTCCATGCTCTCCGCCAGCAGCCGCTCGCCCAGATCGAGGCAGGCGATGATCGTCTGCATGTCGCGGCGCAGCAGCTCGCCGAAGCGGACATTGTCGAAGATCAGCGTCCACGTCTCGTCGACCGGCTCGCCCCGCTTCATCAGCGCGCGCGGGCTGAGGACGAGGCCGTTCTCGTAGCTGCTCGTCTTGGTGACGGAGAAGCCGCCGGGCACCGACCCGCCCATGTCGAGCTGATGGCATTTGAGATTGACGAAGCCCGACAGCCGGCCGCCGTGGAAGACGGGACGGATGAACAGCATGTCGTTGACGTGCGTGCCGGTGCGATAGGGATCGTTGGCGATGATCACGTCGCCCGGCTCCAGCCGGCCGGGCCCATATTCCTCGATCGTGTTGCGGATCGATTCGGTCATCGTGCCGGTGAAGGCGACGAACGATCTGGAAACGACAGGGGTGGGATAGCCCCGCTCGGGCGGGCCGGTCAGCGTCGCGGCGAAATCGTAGAAATCGCGCAGCACCGGCGAGAAGGCGCAGGCGAGCAGCTTCGAGCAGAAATGCTCCAATATGTAGGCGAAGCGATTGCCGAGCACCGTCGCGTCGAACCGGCCGCAGCCGTAGCGCGCGCGGAAGGCGGCGTCGTCGAGGGTGCGCAGCGCGGGCTGGTCGATCATGGCCGGGCCTCTATGACGATTTCGGAGAAGCGGCCGACGCGCGCCGTCTGGCCGGGGATGACGAGGATGGTGGAGAGCGGCTCGCGGATGATCGCCGGCCCGTCGACCAGCGCGCCCGCGCCCAGCGAGGCGCGCTCGTAGATCCGCGCCTCCACCGGCTCGTCCGCCAGGTGATGGAGCACCCGCCGCCCGATCGGCGCGGGCGCGCCCTGCTGCCCGGCGATCGGCTTCCATTCGAACCGCGTCGAGGGCGCGACGAGCTGGACGCGCCACGTCACGCCCTGCACCGGCATGTCGGGAAAGCCCTGCCCGTTGCGGCGCGCATATTCGGCATGGAACGCCGCCGTCAGCCGCGCCATGTCGACCGGCCCGTCCTCGATCGCGACGAAGGGCGTTTCCCAGCTCTGCCCGACCAGCCGCCCGTCGAAGCTGCGCTGCACCCGCACGTCCGCGCCGGGGGCGAGGCGCGCGCGCAATTGCCCCTCCATGCCCGCGAGCAGGGCGTCGATCGCGGGCGCGCTGTCGGGGGACAGCATTTGATAGGCGCTGCGGCTCTCCGCGAAGACGAGGTCGGTCGACAGCAGGCCGAGCGCGGAGAAGAGGCCGGGATGCGGCGGCACGATCAGGCGGCGCGCGCCGGTCAGCTCCAGCGCGCCGGCGAGCAGCATCGGCCCGCCCGCCCCGAAGGCGACGAGGCTGAAGTCGCGCGGATCGGCGCCGTGGCGGATCGCCACGTTCACCACCTCCTCCGCGATATTGTTGAGCGCGACGCGCCACGCCGTCGCCACGCGCTCGGCCGGCGGGATCGCGCAGTCGAGGGTGGCGAAGGCGTGCTCCGCCGCCGCGACGTCCAGCTCCATCTGTCCGTCCGCGAAGCCGTGGGGATCGAGGATGCCCATCAGCAGGCAGGCGTCGGTGACGGTCGGCCGCGTGCCGCCGCGGCCGTAGCAGGCGGCGCCCGGCACCGCGCCCGCGCTTTCGGGGCCGACCATGATGTCGCCCGACGGCGACACCGCGACGATCGATCCGCCGCCCGCGCCCACGCTCGACACCTCCGTCGCAAGCGCGTTGACGACGAGGTCCCACTCGATCTCGAAACTGTCGTTGGTGAAGGGCTGGCCGCCCACGATCATCGTCACGTCGGTCGACGTGCCGCCGACGTCGCAGCCGATCAGGTTGCCGTCGCCGATCGCCTCGCCCAGCGCGACGCAGGAGGCCGCGCCCGCCGCCGGCCCCGCGAAGAGGATGCGGTGCGGCGCCTCCAGCGCCTCGCGCCACGGGATCAGCGCCGCCGTGCAGTCGGCGAAGTTGAGATCGCCCCTGAAGCCCTGCGAGTCGAGCCCGGCCGACAATTTGTCGGCATAGTCGCCGTAGACGAGCTTCATCAGCACATCGATCACCGTGGTCGCGGCGCGCGGGAATTCGCGCGCGCGCGCGCCGACCCGGTGGCTGACCGAGATAAGGGCGTCCGGCCCCAGCACCTCGCGCGCCAGCTCGGCCAGCCGCGCCTCATGCGCGGGGTTCGCATAGCTGTTGAGCAGGCAGATCGCGACGCCCGCGACGTTGCAGCGGCGCAGCAGCGCCAGCTCCCCGCGCGCCTGATCCTCGTCGAGCGGGATCAGCACGCCGCCGTCGGCCAGCACGCGCTCCTTCACGCCGCGCCGCAGATAACGCTCGACGAGCGGACGGGCGGCGTCGCCGAACGGGCGGCGCCAGCGCGGGTCGAGCTGCCCCTTCCACGGCCGCCAGGCGCGGCCGCCGTCGAGCATGTCGCGATGCCCGTCGGTGGTGAGGAAGCCGATCTTGGGAATGGCGCGCGTGAGGATCGCGTTCAGCCCCTTGGTGCTCGCATGGTTGAAGATCGCGGCCCCGTCCACGCCGCAGCGCCGCGCGCCCTCCAGCACGGCCAGCTCCGGCCGGGCGGGGACGCTGGGCACCTTGGTGACGTGCACCGCGCCGTCCTTCACCATCACCACGTCGGTGAAGGTGCCGCCGACGTCGACCCCGATCAGCGCGTCCATCGCGGCGCCCCCAGCGGCGTGAAGGCGCCATGCAGCGGGCCGGGCACGCGTTCCAGCGAATGCAGGCACGACCGGCACTTGACGACGTTCCACCAGCCGCCCTCGCTCATCACGCGATAGGCGGCGAGCGCGGACGCCCCGCATTCGGGGCAGGCGCCCGGCCGGGGCTCGCGGGGAGCCTCCACCGTCGGGCTGGACGGACGCGGAAAACTGTGCACTTCCTTTTCTCCTCGCCGGATATATACATCCGTATAACCACTACATGCAAGGAACCCTAGATTTGGTCAAGTCGACAGTGGACGAACGGCCCGGAACACGGAAAAGGGCGCTGGCGGCGGCCGAGGCACTGTTCGTCGCGCACGGCTATGACGGCACGTCGCTGCGCGCGATCGCCGGGGCGGCCAAGGTCAATCTTGGCTCGCTGGTCTATTATTTCGAGACCAAGGACGGGCTGTTCCGCTGCCTGTGCGAGGAGCGCCTTTCGGGAATCATCGCCGCGCAGGCGGACGGCTTGCAGGCCTGCTCACGGCGTCTCGACGCGGGCGAGCCGGTCGCGCTCGAGGAGGTGGTGCGGGCGCTCATCGCGCCCTCGCTGCCGGACGGCGACGCCCGCATGGAGCTGCGCGGGCTTTATGCGCTGGTCTTCACCGATCCGTCCGAGGTGGTCGTCACGGTCGGCAAGGAGCTGTTCGCCGATACGAGCCGGCTGCTCTACCGGCTCGTCCGCCGGCTGCTGCCGGATCTCGACAGCGCCGAATTCCACTGGCGATATGTCGGCGCGCTGGGCGCCCTCATCGTGACGCAGGGATTTGCCGAAAGGATGTCGGCCGCGATGGGCGCGCCGCAGCCGGAAATACCGATCGAGCGGCTGATCGATATCGTCATCGGCGTGGTGGTGCGCGGCCTGCGCGGATAGCGCGGAGGAAGGCGGGCGGCGCTGGAGGAGCAATTAGACCCTCGCGCCGCCGTATCGTCCTTCCGTCGGCGGGGAGCCTGCGGCCGGAACGAGCCGGCGCGCGGGGCCCGTGCCTTGCATCAGCCGGCGACGCTGACGATCCGCGCCTGCGTATATTCGTGCAGCCCGTCCTCGCCCAGCTCGGCGCCGAGGCCGGATTGCTTGGCCCCGCGGAACGGCACCGTCGCATCGATCGCCAGATGCTGGTTGACCCAGACGGTGCCCGTGTCGATCCGCGTGGCCACCTCCACCGCGCGATCGACATCCGTGCCCCAGACCGATCCGGCGAGGCCATAGTCGCTGTCGTTGGCGCGGGCGATCACGTCGTCGATATCGCTATATTTCAGCACCGGCAGGACCGGGCCGAACTGCTCCTCGCGCACGATCCTCGCATCGTCGGCAACGTCGCGCACGATGGTCGGCGCGATGAAATAGCCCGGCCGGTCGAGCGCCTCGCCGCCGGCGATGACGTTGCCGTTCGCGCGGGCATCGACGAGAAACTCCTTGAGCTTCTCATATTGCATGCGGTTCTGGACCGGGCCGACCTGCGTGCCCTGCTTCGATCCGTCGTCCACGATCGCCTCCTTCGCGAGGCGGGCAAGCTCGTCGCAGAAGGGATCGTACATCTGTTCCGGCACGTAAGCGCGCTTGACCGCGACGCACACCTGCCCGGCATTGACCATCGCGCCGTCGAACACCTTCCTGGCGGTCGCGACCGGATCGACGTCATCGAGCACGATCGCGGCGTCGTTGCCGCCAAGCTCCAGCGTGACCCGCTTCACCGTGCCGGCCGCGCTCGCCATCACCTTCTTGCCCGTCGCCGTCGAACCGGTGAAGGCGACCTTGGCGATATCCGGATGCGCCGACAGCAGGCCGCCGAGGTCATTGCGGTCGCAGATGATGTTGACGACGCCGGCGGGCAATATCTCCCGGCAGATCCCGCCGAACAGCAGGGTGGTCAGCGGCGTGGTGGGCGCGGGCTTCACCACCATCGTATTGCCGGCAAGCAGCGCCGGGCCGAGCTTGTTCATCAGCAGGATGATCGGGAAGTTCCACGGCGTGATCGCCGCGACCACGCCCAGCGGCGCCCGATGCTCGAACACCTTGCCCCCGGCGCCTTCGCGCAGCACGCGCGGCTTCAGCTCCATGTCGACGAAGGCGCGCAGCGTGAACACCGATCCCATGACCTCGTACATCGCCTGATCGGTGGGCTTGCCCTGCTCGCTGGTGAGCAGGCTGGCGAACTCCCCGGCCCGTGCCTCAAGCGCGTCGGCGAGCTTTCCGATCAGCGCCGCGCGCTCGCCCATCGGCCGGGCGGACCAGGCCGGAAAGGCGCGCCGGGCCGCGGCGACCGCGCGCTCCAGCAGCGCCTCGTCCGCGATCGGACAGGGGGCGACCACCGCCTCCGTCGCCGGATTGATGACGTCGATGGAGCCGGCGCCGCCGACCAGCTCGCCGTCGATCAGGAGCTTGTATTCGTCCATGTCATCCTCCTTCAAAATCCATCACCGCGCGGGGCTTGCCTCGCTCCCGGCGCGGACAGCGTCGTCGCCCGTCTCCTGACCAGCGCGCGCCCGGTCGCCGTGTCCCAGCCGGACCAAGCCGATCATCCCATGCCGAAGTACGGATTGCACCTTAGCCATAAAGGCCGGGCACCGTGAAGCCGGCTTGAACGTCCCGGCAGGCGGCTCCCTCGCGCGGAAACGGATGCGCCATCGTCAACCAGCCCGCCCGCCCGGCGCCGGCGCGCGCCTGAACGCGAGGAAGGCGCATGCCGACGCGGCGAGCCATACCGCGACCAGGAGGAGCGACAGCGGCGCGGGCGTCCGCGCGGCGAAGAATGTGATGGCGGCGCTCGCGACGCCGCTGATCGCCAGTTGCATCGTGCCGAGAAGCGCCGCCGCCGCGCCCGCGGCTTCGGCGGCGTCGAGCGCGGTCACCGCCGCCGGCGTGAGCGTCAATCCCACGAGCAGGAACAGCATCATGATGAAGGCCTGAAGCCAGCCCAGCGGCAGCACGCCCGATCGGGCGGCGAGCGCGAACGTCACGGCCACCGCCAGCCCGGCGAGCGTGGTGCCGCGCAGCAGGCGTCTCGGCCCGTAGCGCCGCATCATCCTCGGCGACAACTGGGTGCTGCCGATGGAGCAGATCGCGGCCAGCCCGAGGAGCAGGCTATAGGCCGTCGGCGTCAGCCCATAGCCCTGCGCGAACAGGAAGGGTGCCGCGGTCAGGAAAGCGAAGGGCGTGGTGGTCGCGAGGCCGGCCGCCGCCGCCGCCGCGATGAAGCGCATGTTGCGGAGGAGACCGCCATAGGTCGCCAGCAGCGCGCGGGGGTGGATCGCGCGCCGCCGTTCGCGCGGCAGGCTCTCCGGAAGCGCCGTGGCGGCGAGCAGAAGGCCCAGGATGCCAAGGCCGCCGAGCAGCCAGAACAGCCCGCGCCATCCCACCAGTTTCAGGAGGAGGCTTCCCCCCAGCGGCGCGAGCACCGGCGAGATGCCGATGATGAGATAGGTGAAGGCCAGCAGGCGGGCAGCCTGATGCCCCGTGTAGAGATCGCGGATCATCGCGCGCGAGACGGCGGTGCCGGCGCAGACGCCGAATCCCTGCAGGAAGCGGAAGCCGATCAGCGTGCCCGTATCGCGCGCCATCGCGCATCCCGCCGAGCCCGCCAGGAACAAAGCGAGCCCGGCATAGAGCGGCCCCTTGCGCCCGAATCGATCACCCAGCGAGCCCCAGGGTATCTGGGCCGCCGCGAGCGCGATGAAGAAGATCGACAGGCTCCGCTGGACGTCCGCCGGGGCGCCGCCGAGATCGTGCTGGATGACCGGAAACGCAGGAAGATACAGGTCCATCGCAAGCGATCCGACCAGCGACAGCAAGCCGAGGACCAGCCCTGTCCGGAGCAGCGGGGGCGTCGCGGCCGAAGGCAGCGGAGCCGCCATCATCGCGGCGCGCCCGGCCCGATCCCGAGCCCGCTGAAGCCTTCGAAACCCTCACCCGCCATATCATCCCCTCTCTTGATTATGCGATCGTATAACATGCGGCCGGACGGTGAACAGCCCCCTGATGCGGCCCATGACGCGGATTATGCGCGGGGCGACTCGCGGGCTTGCCATGATCATATCATATGGTAGATCATATCCGGCGGGGCACCGGAAGGCGCGCCGGCACGGAGGATGTATGATGGCTTTCCCGCAAACGGTCGACTTCACCGGCCTCAACGCACCGGTGCGGATGGAGGTGGAGGTCCGCGACCTGCCGGTCGAGGGCGTGATTCCGCCGGAGGTGGAGGGCGCCTTCTTCCGCGCGGTGCCCGATCCCGCGCATCGTCCGCTTTTCGACGACGACACGATCCTCTCGGGCGACGGCATGGTGGCGCGTTTCCTGTTCGGGAAGGGGCATGTCGATTACGCGATCCGCTATGTCCGCACCGCGCGCTACGAGGCGGAGCGCAAGGCGCGGCGCGCGCTGTTCGGCCGTTACCGCAACCCCTTCACCGACGATCCCTCCGTCTGCGGCGTCGATCGCACCGTCGCCAACACCACGCCGATCTGGCACGCCGGCCGCCTGTTCATGACGAAGGAGGACGGGCGCGCCTATGAGGTCGATCCGATCACGCTGGAGACGATCGGAAGCTGGGATTATCACGGCGCCTTGAAGTCCGAGACGATGACCGCGCACGCGCGGATCGATTCCGAAACCGGCGAGATGTTCTTCTTCGGCTATGAAGCGGGCGGCCTCGCGTCCGAGGACATCGCCTATTGCATCGCGGACCGGGACGGCAATCTCGTCTCCGAACAATGGTTCCGCGCGCCCTATGCGGCGATGATGCACGATTTCGCGATCACCGGGAACTACGCCATCTTCCCGATCTTCCCCACCACTACCAGCGTCGAGCGGCTGAAGGCGGGCGGCGAGCATTGGGCGCACGACCAGAACAGGGAAAGCTGGATCGGCATCATGCCGCGCTACGGCAAGGTCGACGAGATGCGCTGGTTCAGGGGGCCTCCCGGCCTCTCCGTGTTCCACATCATGAACGCGTTCGACGATGCCGAGGGGCGCGTGAACCTCGACATGCACGTATCGGACACCAACGCCTTCCCGTTCATGCGCCGCGCGGGCGGGATCGAGCGCGAGCAGCGTGACATCAAGGGCAGCCTGGCGCGCTGGACGTTCGATCTTTTGAAGCCGGGCGAGCAATTCGAAACACGCGATCTCGGCCCCCCGGGCGACATGCCGCGCATCCGCGACGCCGACCAGGGCAAGCCCTATCGCGCCGCCTGGTATCTCAGCGTCAATCCGGGGGGCGGGCCGCCGCTCGCCGGCGGGCCCGTCGGCACGGCGTTCAACTGCCTGCTGCGCATCGAGCCCGGCAACGGCCGGCTGGACATGATGCCGCTGCCGCCCGGCCATGCGATCAACGAGCCGGTGCACATCCCCTCTGACGATCCCGATCATGAAGGCTGGCTGATGATGGTGATCGATCGTCAGACGGGCGAGGACGAGTTCCGGTCGGAACTGTGGATCGTCGATGCCGGCAACGTCGCCGCGCCGCCGGTGGCCCGGATCAAGGTGCCGGTGCGGATGCGCCCGCAGGTCCACGGCTGGTGGGTGCCGGCAGCGCAACTGGAGCGAGCGGCGGCATCCTGCCGGCCCTAGAAGCCGACAGGCCGCCCGGTCAGGAATCTGGAAGAGGTATTGAAGGCCGCGCGCGACACGGTGGGATTGCTGCGCAACCAGCAGACGGGGCCCAGCGCGCCAGGCGCTGATCGAGGCGGGCGGGGAGTTCGGCCTGCGCCTCGTCGGCGGCCGGGCCTGTTCGTCGAACACTCTGGAATCCGGCTGGATTCCCTCGCCACTGCCCGCCGTCTATACCGGCGACAGCCTCCGGGGCTTCCGCGAATGGCTCGGTGCCGACAGCTACCCGGCGAAGGCGTCGATCGGCGGCAGCTTCGTTTCCGACGCCATCGAGGATTATTACCTCACCCCCTGGGATCTTGGCTACGGCCCCTTCGTCAAGTTCGACCACGACTTTATCGGCCGCGAGGCGCTGGAGAGGATGGCCGGCCTGCCGCAGCGCAGGAAGGTGACGCTCGCGCTCGACAATGAGGATGTGCTGCGCGTCACCAGTTCCAACTTCGTCAGGGGCGATCGCGCCAAGTTCATCGGATATCCTCCGCCGTCTACGCGATGCATCCCTATGACCAGGTGTTCGTCGACGGGAGGATGGTGGGCCTCTCGACGTGGATCGGCTACAGCTCCAGCGAGGGCAAGATGCTCACCCTCGCCATGCTCGACACCGAATATGCGCAGCCGGGCACGAAGGTGTCGCTGCTTTGGGGCGAGCCCGACGGCGGCTCGCGCAAGCCCACGGTCGAGCGCCACTTACAGGCGGAAATCCGCGCCGTGGTGGCCCCGGTGCCCTATGCCGAGGTCGCCCGCGACTCCTATGCCGATAGCTGGCGCACGCGGCAGGTCGGCTCACCCGCATCGGGCGGCGGGCGCGGGAATCGCGCCGCCGCAATGCCGTCTTGCCGTTTGCGGCGGAAGCCGCGAGAAGCCGGCATCGGATCGGTGCGCTTGCGTTGACCGGCATTATGAAGGGCGACGCCGTGAACCAGCCTTCCCCGCCGTTCGATGCGGTCATCCTCGGCGCGGGGGCCGCGGGCCTGCTCTGCGCGGCGATCGCGGGGCAGCGCGGGCGCAAGGTCATCGCGATCGATCACGCCGATGAGCCGGGCCGGAAGATCCTGATCTCCGGCGGCGGGCGCTGCAACTTCACCAACATCCACGGCGCGGCCGACCGCTATCTTTCGGCCAACCCGCATTTCGCCAAGTCCGCGCTGGGGCGCTACACGCCGCATGACTTTCTGGCGCTCGTCGAACGGCACGGCATCGCTTGGCATGAAAAGACGCTGGGGCAGCTTTTCTGCGACGGCCCGGCGCGGCAGATCGTCGCCATGCTCGTCGACGAATGCGCGCGTGGCGGCGTCGAGTTCGCGTTCGGCCAGCCCGTCACCGATATCGGCCACGCCGACGGCCTGTTCCGGGTGACGACCGGCGGCCGCCTTGTAAGCGCGCGGGCGCTGGTGCTGGCCACCGGCGGCCCGTCCATCCCGAAGCTGGGCGCAACCGGATTCTCCTATGAGGTGGCCCGCCGCTTCGGCCTCAATATCGTCGAACCGAGGCCGGCGCTGGTGCCGTTGACGCTGGGGCAGGACGAGGCGCTGTTCCGCTCGCTGGCCGGCGTCGCCACCGAGGTGGAGGTCCGCTGCGGCAAGGCGGCGTTCCGCGAAGCGGCGCTCTTCACCCATCGCGGCCTGTCCGGCCCGGCGATGCTCCAGATCTCCACCTACTGGCGGCACCGGCAGGCGATCGGCGTGGATTTCCTGCCGGCGCAGGATGCCGGGTGGCTGATCGGGCAGAAGCGCGACGGGCCACGGGCGACCGTCCGTTCGATCCTGGCCCGGATGCTGCCCGACCGCCTCGCCGAGGCGCTGGCCGAGCGGCTCGGGCTCACCGGCGAACTCGCCAACCTTCCCGACAAGGCGTTGCGCGCGGCGCAGGCGAGGCTGGCCGACTGGCAGTTCATGCCCAGCGGCACGGAAGGCTTCGCCAAGGCGGAGGTGACGGCGGGCGGCATCGCCACCACCAATCTCTCGTCGCGGACGATGGAAGCGCGCCGGATTCCCGGTCTCTACGCCATCGGCGAGGCTGTCGACGTCACCGGATGGCTCGGCGGCTATAATTTCCAATGGGCATGGGCCAGCGGATGGGCGGCCGCGCAGGCCATCTGATTCCGGCGGAGGAGGGGCGGCGCCTCTCGTCGGGGCTCATTGCGCCGCCTCATTGCGCCGCCGCCTTCGTCCGCTGCCCGAAACGGGCCGACCAGCCGCCCTCGAAGGCGGAGGCGTCCGCATCGAAGATGCTGAGCGGCGTCTCGATCACGCCGCTTTCCTCCACATAGCGTTCCCAGAGGACCAGCAGTTCGGCCAGCTTCTCCGGATGCGCACCGGCGAGATCCTCCACCTCGCCGCGATCCCGCGACAGATCGTAAAGCTGCCAGCGCGACACGCCGTCCTCGCCGGGGACGTAGACCGCCTTCCAGTCGTCCTTGCGGATCGCGCGGCGGCCGAACAGTTCCCAGCCGGTGCTCGTCCCCTCGGGGTGGACGCGCGATGCGCGGCCGTCGAGCCAGGGACGCAGCGAGCGGCCACGCTGCTCGAATATCTCGCGCCCCCTGTACCAGGTGCCGGGATGCTTGACGCCCGCGAGATCGAGGAAGGTGGGGGCGATGTCCATCGCGGTGGAGAAGGCGGTGCCGATCTCGCCCGCGCGCCTGCCCGCCCAGTGGATGAAGGCCGGCACGCGGATGCCGCCTTCGGTCGTGTAGGTCTTGACGAGGCGGGAGGGCGCCGTCGCCGCCTGCGCCCAGCGCGGGCCGTACCAGATATACGAGCCGGGCCTGCCCAGATTGTCGAGGCTGTTGTCGCAGAACCGGGCGATCAGATTGCCGAACACCGGGCCCATGATCGGCATCGCCTCGACGATCGCGCCCTCCGCGCCATTGTCGGAAAGGAAGACGATCACCGTATCGTCGAAGCGCCCGCTGCGTTTCAGATGCTCGATCACACGGCCGACATTCTGGTCGATCCGGTCGACCATCGCGGCATAGACCTCCATGCTGCGCGCCGAGGCGGCCTGCTCGTCGGGCGGGAGCGCGTCCCATTCGGGCGCGTCCGCGACGACGGGATGCGGCACCGTATCCGGCGAAACGAGGCCAAGCTCGACGAGGCGCGCCAGCCGGCGCTCGCGCAGGCGATCGGGGCCGTCATCATAGACGCCCTTGTATCGGGCGATATCGGCGTCGGGCGCCTGGAGCGGCCAATGGGGCGCGGAGAAGGGGAGATAGGCGAAGAAGGGCCGCGTGTCGCCCGCCGCCTCGCCCTCGTCCAGATAGTCGAGCAGGCGACTCGTGAAATAATCGGAAGAATAGAAGTCGCCGGGCAGATCGGTGACGAAGGCCCCGTCCTCCTGATAGATCGGCCCGCGCGCGGCCACCTTGTCCAGCGGGCCGCCGCCGAAATGGTCGGCGCCGCCCGGCAGCAACGCGAAGCTGCGCTCGAAACCGCGCGCCCGCGGCGTGCTGCCCTCCGTCTGGCCGAGATGCCATTTGCCCGACATCAGCGTCCGGTATCCCGCGTCGCGCAGCAGCTCGACGAAGGTGACGACGCGATCGTTCAGATAGCCCTCATAGCCGGGCGCGCCCTCGAAATCCGGGCGGACGACCTCCAGCATCGAGCCGATCCCGGCAAGGTGATGATCGGTGCCGGTGAGCAGCATCGCGCGCGTCGGCGAGCAGGCCGGGGCGGAATGGAAATCGGTGAGGCGCACGCCCCCATAAGCCAAGGCGTCGAGATGGGGGGTCGCGATCTCCGCGCCGAACGCGCCGAGATCGGAAAAGCCCATGTCGTCCACGACGACGAGCAGGAAATTGGGGCGACGGGCGGCGGCGTCGGTCATGGTCGTTCCTCCGGGGGAAACGGGGCGCCCGGCATCGGGGCGCCCCGGGTGGGAGATCAGGCGGCTTTGGCCACGGGCGCTTCGGGCTTGATCGCGCGACTCTGTTCGCCGTCGATCCCGACGGGCACGGTGCCATGGATCGTCGCGCGGCGCAGATGCCGGCGCTGGAGGCCGAAATCGGCGATGGCGCGATGCTGCGTCGCGCGATTGTCCCAGATCGCCACGTCGCCCTTGCGCCAGCGCCAGCGCACCGTGTTCTCGGGCCGGGTGATATGCTCCTGGAGGATATTGAGGAGCTGCCGCGAGTCCGCGCTGTTGAGCCCGACGAAGTTCTTGACGAAATGGCCGACGAGAAGCGAGCGCTCGCCCGTTTCCGGGTGGACGCGGACGACCGGATGCTCGGTCTCGTAGACCGTCGATGCGAAGACGGAGCGATATTCCTCGACGCGCTTCCTCTCGGCCTCGGAGAAGGTGCCCGCATAATCGTAGAGGTTGGAGTGGATCGCCTTCAGACCGTCCACGAGCGTCTTCAGGGGCGCTGGAAGATCCTCATAGGCGGTGGCGCCATTCGCCCAGAGCGTGTCGCCGCCGGCTTCCGGTATCTCGATCGCGCGCAGGATGGAGGCTTCGGGATAAGCGGGCACGAAGGTCACGTCCGTATGCCAGCTCGACGCGGCATAGCCCTCCTTCGAATCCAGTTCGAGCAGGAAGCGCGAGCCTTCGGCGACCGGCACCGTCGGATGCGCCACCGGATCTCCGAGGCGGGCGGCGAACGCCTCCTGCCGCGCATCGTCCAGCGCGTGCTGGTCGCGGAAGAAGATCACCTTGTGGCGCACGAGCGCGGCGCGGATCGCGGCGATGGTCGGATCGTCGAGGTCGCCGGACAGCGCGATGCCGCGTATCTCGGCGCCGATGCGCCCGGCCACGGGGACGATATCAAGGGGGCTCCCGATCTCGCGGGCATTCACGAAGCGTTGCTGGATGGCAGTCATGTCAATTCTCCTCTTGGGGCCTGGGGCTTGGGGTCAGTGGTGGGTGGAGGGGCCGACGGGCCGGTCGCCGACGATGGTCACGCGCTCCATATGGCGTTGTCCGGCATAGTCGGGGACGGCGTAGTGCTGGGTGGCGCGATTGTCCCAGAAGGCGATCGAATGCGGACGCCAGCTCCAGCGCACCTGGAGTTCGGGCCGCTTCACCTGATCGAACAGCAGCGCGAGGAGCGCCCTGCTCTCCTCCGGCTCCAGCCCCTTGATCCGGCGCGTGAAGACGGAGTTCACGTAAAGCACCTTCTCCCCCGTTTCCGGATGGATGCGGACGACGGGATGTTCGACCTCGGGATATTGGTCCCGGATCGCCTGGCGTTTCTCCTCGGTGTCGAGGAACTGGAGAAAGACGCTCGGATCGTGGATCGCGGTGAGGCCGTCGATCCGGGCCTTCACATCCTCGGGCAGCGTCTCGTAGGCGGCGACCGCATTGGCGAACACGGTATCCCCGCCCAGCGGGGGCGAGACGCGCGCGCGCAGGATCGAGGCGGCGGAGGGCGTCTCGCGAAAGGTGGTGTCGGCGTGCCAGTTGCTGTCGGACGACCGGCGGTATTTGCCGCGAAGCTCCTCCGATATCAGCGGCAATATCTGGGGATGATCCGGGTGCGAGAAGACGGGATGCACTTCCAGCTCACCGAAGGCCTGTCCGAAGGCGATATGCTGCTCGCGCGTCAGGTCCTGATCGCGGAAGAACAACACGCGGTGGCGCAGCAGGGCGGCGACGAGCCCGGCGCGCGTCGGCTCGTCGAGCGGCTCGCGCAGGTCGATGCTCCTGATCTCCGCGCCGAGAGCGGGCTGAAGCGGAACGATCTCGAAAAGATCCTGCGCGGGCTGGAGGCGGGCGGTCTGTGAGGTCATGGCTGATGTCCTTTCGGGGATCATGAAGCGAGGGAGGCGTCGCGCGCGTCGAGCGCGCGGCGGATGTCGGCATGGGCGGCCTCGTCGAGGGGAAAGCCGTGGATCAGCGCGGCCGAAACGAGATGGGAAAGCGCGGGCCCCAGCGCGAAGACGAGCAGCAGGGCATGCAGCGCCCGGGGGCTGTTATGCGCCGCGGCGGGATCGAACCCGGCCCAGGCGACAAGCGGCAGCGCCACCCCGATCGCCACCGCCATCGCCGCCTTGATCGAAATGCTGAACACCGAGAAGAAGAGCGCGGCGCGATCCTCGCCCGT
>Ga0180221_1001058_pt1 | contig 20050 bp, 24 predicted proteins | sample eDN5th37CKraftMG_FD_151339 | JGI IMG/M metagenome (GOLD analysis project Ga0180221, IMG submission 151339) | Enriched Miracle-Growth compost microbial communities from Emeryville, California, USA - eDNA 5th pass 37_C Kraft MG (version 2) (version 2) ...
CGGTGATGACGTCGAAGCCGCGCAGCACGCCGCCCGGCATGTCGGTCTGCACATTGTCGGCGATGCGGCCGCCGACGACGACGGTGGTGCCCGCCATGGTGGGCGCGGAGGTCAACTGATATTGCGGATCGGGCGCGGCGCCGAGCCCGGCCTTGAGATCGACACGGCCGCCATTGCCGAAAGCCGGGCAGAACCGGCCGGTATCGGCGTCGAGCGCGATCAGGTCGGCGTTGATGGTGTTCATCAGGATGCGGCGCTGGCACGGCGCGCCCTCGGGCACTGTGACGGCGGCAACGGGCGTGGAGCCCGGCACGCTAGGCTGCTGGAGCGGCGCTTTCGCGTCGAAATAGGCAAGGCCGCGACACCGGTTCCAGACAGAGGCCCGGGCATCGATCCGCGCCTCCCATTTCCGCTGGCCGGTGTCGGCGTCGAGGGCGATGACGTTGTTGTAGGGCGTGCAGATGTAAACCGTGTCGCCGATCTGGAGCGGCGTGTCCTGGTCCTCCGCGCCGTTGCCGTCGCTGACCGCGATGTCGCCGGTGCGGTAGGTCCAGGCGACCTTCAGCTTCTTGACGTTATCGCGCGTGATCTGGTCGAGCGCGGCGAAGCGGGTGTTGTCCTGATCGTTGCCGTAGGAGGCCCAGTCCTTCTGCGCCTGGCCCGCGGCGACGGGGATCAGCGCGTCGGGCGTGCCGGAAAAGGCGACGGGATCGTGCGGCCGGAACATGCCGACGAAGCCGACGAGGCAACCGGCCGCCAGCACGGCGGCGACGCCGAGCGCCGGCTTCCATGATGGCGCAAGGCCACGCGCCCGGCGCAGCAGCGGGTAGGAGAGCGCCACGACCGTCGCGCCCACGCCCATCGCCAGCAGGCGCGAGACGAGCGGCCAGAAGGTCAGGCCGACTTCCCACAAGGCCCACGGGATGGTGGCGAGGAACGTGATGCCGAAGAGGATCGCGCCGGCCGGCCGGCGGGTGAGGACAAGACCGCCGGACGCAAGCAGGGCGATGCCGGCGATGAGGAAATACCAGCTCCCGCCGAGCGTCACGAGCCTGATGCCGCCGATCGCGAAGAACAGGCCGGCCAATGTTATGACGACGCCGAGCAGGATCAGCCACCCTCTCGTCACTATCCCCGTCTCGCTTGTGGTGCCTGTCACCTTCTTGTCCTTTCAAGCCATTCTACACGATGTGTTGCCCCCGCCGCCCGCCGGCGGTCGATCAGGCGGTGATGTTGGCGCTGTCCCCGCCGGTCACGGCATAGGTCGTGCCCGAGACCATGGAGGCGTCGTCGCTGGCGAGGAAGACGACAGCGGGAGCGATGGACTCCGGCGGAAGCCAGGGCACGCCGAGTGGCGATTTGGCGGTGAGCTTCCGCTTCGCCTCGGCTTCCAGCTTCTCCAGCGGTTCGCTGTTGTCTAGATCGTCGATCGCCTGCGCATAGCGTTGCCGATGGCGCGTGAGCGCCGTGTCGATCAGGCCGGGAATGATGGCGTTGACCGTGATGCCATGCTGGCCCAGCTCTAGCGCCGCCGATTTCATCAGGCCGATGATGCCCCATTTCGACGCGGAATAGGCCGCGCCGTATTTGGTGCCGTGCTGCCCTTGCGTCGACGAGGTGACGATGATCCGGCCGCCGCCGTTCTTGACGAGCCAGGGCGCGACGGCGCGGATCGCGTTGCAGGTGCCATTGAGATTGACGTCGATCTGGTCGTGCCAGTCGGCGTCCTCCATCTCCAGGATCGGCTTGAACGCCTGGATGCCGGCATTGGCGAAAAGGATGTCGATCTTGCCGAAAGTCTCGGCCGTCCATGCCACCGCTTCGCGCAAGGCTCCGATGTCGCGCTGATCGAGCTGGCGCGCCGCCCATCTGCCGCCCGTCGCTTCGACAAGCCGTCCGGTTTCTTCCAGTTCGGCGGGCGTCGCCGGCTCGACTTCCAGCGTGTCGCTGACCGCGCCCGCGATGTCGATCCCGACGACCGCGGCGCCCTCGCGCGCGAACGCCACGGCGGTCGCTCGCCCGATGCCGCGCGCCGCGCCGGTGACGATGGCGACCTTACCTTCCAGCCGTTTCGGAGACATGTTCCGTTCCTTGCAATCTGTCTTGGGGCCTAGCGGGCGCGGCGCAGGCTCAGGCCGAGCCCGATCCATCCCGCTCCGGCGAAAATGAGGTCGATGGCGAGCAGCGTGCCGAGAATGAACAGGCTCGAGATCGGCCATTGCGCCAGGATCAGCACGCCGAGGAGGAGCGTGATGCAGCCGGAGAGCAGCACCCAGCCCCAGGGCGTTTGCGATTTCATGCTGAGCGCGAGGATGATCCGCATGATGCCCGAGGCGACCAGCGCCGCGCCGAGGATGAGCGTGAGAACGGACGCCGCCAGCAGCGGATTCTGGAAGGTGACGAAGCCCGCGACGATGTAGAGGACACCGAGCAGCGCCCAGAGCAGGAACTTGCTCCATGTCCTGATCTGGAAGGCGTGGATCACCTCGGCGATGCCAGCGATCAGCATCATGACGCCGACCACGAAGACGCTCGCCACCGTCGCCATCACCACGCTGCCGAGCGCGATGATCCCCGTGACGAGGAAGATGGCGCCAAGGCCGACGATCCAGCCCCATTTGCCGTGCAGCGGCGCAATCGCGCCGCGCGGATCGAACGCGTTCAGCGCCCCATGTCTGCTGTTCATGCTGGCCTCCTTGCCTCTCGGTTCATCACCATCGCTTGTCCGTCAGTTCGGCGTGCGAAAGATTCCGGCTGATGCAGTCCGGTTTCCGGAAGATCGAATCCCGCCCGCCGCGCCGCCGCCATCACATGGCGATACATCATGTGCGCTGCTGCATCCGCTCGCCCCATCGAGGCTTCCTCGACGATGGCGGCATGTTCGGTGACGACTTCCGCCTCCACGGGATTCGTGGTGAGTGGCAGCAGGGAAGCGCAGCGCGACAGGATGTCGCAGAAGAGATGGTTTCCGGAGAGTTCCGCGAAGGTCCAGTGGAAGGCGAACTCCTCTTTCGAAAGAGCGACATAGTCCCCGGCTTCCAGCGCAGCCTGCGTTCGTTCGAGATTTTGCCGTAATCGCTCGAGATGATCGCGCGACAGCATCGGCGTGACGACACGCACGGCGAAGGGCTCGATGAGCGAACGGATCTGATAGGCGTCGCGCAACGCCAAGGTCCCGTCGAAGGCCCAACTCGTGGGCCGGTCCGAACTGGATTGTCCGCTGCGCGCGCGCACGAACACGCCCCGGCCATGCTCGACCTGTACCAGCCCGGCTGCGGCCAGTGCGGAGATCGCTTCGCGCACCGAGGCGCGGCTCGCGCCGAACCTGGCCGCGATCTCGCGCTGGGAAGGGAGCGGTTGACCAGGGTCGAGTTTCCCTTTGACGATCATCCGTTGCAGCTCGATCGACACCTGGTCTGCTACGGTTCTTCGCGCGCTGATTGTGCGCTTCGTCATGCTTCGCACCGCCGGCCCTGTTTTGCGATGCGCACAAGCTTAGGTTGCCTCCAGTGGAAATGCGCGACGAAATTCTCTTCAACTGGTCCTACCAGCAGGAGTCGTCGGAAGGATGCATTTTTATAGCCTGTTGTCCTTGACAGGCACAAGATTTGAATCGCTTTTATATCTCTCGAGCGGATTATGGATGCGACAGATCAGACCAGTGGGCGAAAGAGTCTCGGAAGAGATGATCCCCATCGAGGTCGGCAGGATCTCGCAAGAGAAGGTAGGTCATATGGCAAAGATGACGTGGAGAGCCGGCCTTCTGGCAGCGGCACTCATGGCAGGCGGTGTGGCAGCAATTGCCCAGACGGCATCGAACCCGGAAGTCCCCGCGACAACGATGCCGGCAGGCATGCCGGATATTCTTCAGGGTTACCTTCCTCGAGGTGCGGTGCCGAACAGTCTCGACGTTCTGCCTCCCGCGCCGACGCGCAATTCCGCGACCCAGAAGCGCGACGTGGCGTCCGCCGCCGCCGCCCGCAAGCTGAAAGGGAGCGCGCGCTGGGACGTGGCGCGGCAGGACGCCGATCTGAGCTTTCCCAACGCCGCTGATGATTATTCATGCGCGCTGGGTGTGAAGGTCAGCAAGGAAACCACGCCGCACCTCTATACCTTGCTGCGCCGCACGCTGACCGATGCGGGCCTTTCCACCTATCCGACCAAGAACCAGTATATGCGTGCCCGTCCCTTCACCGTGACGGGTGGGCCGATCTGCACGCCGGATCAGGCTGACATGCTGCGAAAGGATGGTTCCTACCCATCGGGCCATAGCGCCATCGGCTGGACCTGGGCCTTGATCCTGGCGGAAGCCGCGCCGGACCGGGCGGATGCCATCCTGGCGCGGGGGCGCGCGTTCATGGAGAGCCGCGTGGTGTGCAATGTCCATTGGCTGAGCGATACCGAGGCCGGGGCCATGATGGGGTCCACCGTCGCGGCGCGGTTGCACGACGAGCCGGCATTCCGCGCGGATCTCGAAGCGGCGCGGGCCGAGATCGCGAGCGCGCGGGCAGCAGGCGCGAAGCCGACGCGCGATTGCTCGGCCGAGGCGGCGGCACTCGCTTCGGCGCCTTTCAAACTTCCATAGGGCAGGGGATGGGCAACACGGCGCCGCCGCCAGTCGGCTGGCTGGACGGGCGTCCTGTCCCGCCATCCGCTCTGGCGCTCAACGCGCGAGACAGCCTGGTGGAAACCTATGGCCGTTCGCTGTGGCCTTCGGCGCAAGCGCTGGGCGGTGTGCTCGCGCGAGCGAGATTATCCCTACGCGATTGTTGCGGCGCTGGTTCTGGCCATTATTGCTGCCGGAGCGTCCGTCTCCTGACACGAGAACCTGCCACGACATAAGGAACCCGCTTTGGAAAGCGTCACGATCGTTCTATTGCTCCTGCTGGCCGTGGTCATAAGCGGCATCGTATCGCGTGTGGTGCCCCTTCCTCTGCCGCGACCACTTTTCCAGATCGCGCTGGGCGCGGCGATCGGCCTGATCGCCGACTGGCGGGTGACGCTCGATCCCGATATCTTCTTCCTGCTGTTCCTGCCTCCGCTGCTGTTCCTCGACGGCTGGCGCATCCCGCGCGAGGAGCTGTTCAAGGACGGCAAGACGGTGCTGGAACTGGCGCTCGGCCTTGTCGTCTTCACGGTTGTCGGCATGGGTTTCTTCATCCATTGGATGGTTCCGTCGATGCCGCTTGCCGTTGCCTTCGCGCTGGCGGCGGTCATCTCGCCTACCGATCCGATCGCGGTTTCGGCCATCGCGCAGCGCGTGCCCATCCCGAAACGGATGATGCATATCCTCGAGGGCGAATCCCTCCTGAACGATGCGTCCGGGCTGGTCTGCCTGCGCTTCGCCGTCGCGGCCGCGCTGACCGGCGCCTTTTCGCTCCAGGACGCCGCGCTCAACTTCCTGTGGGTGGCGCTGGGCGGGATCGCCGTAGGTGTCGGCGTGACCTGGCTCGTTTCCCGCGCGAAAAGTTGGGTCATGCGCCATTATGGCGAGGAGGGCGGCGGGCAGATCCTCATTTCGCTGCTGATCCCGTTCGGCTCCTATCTCCTTGCCGAACATCTGCATTGTTCGGGCATCCTCGCCGCGGTGGCGTCTGGCCTCACCATGGGTTCCGTCGAAGCGACCGGCGAAGTAGCCGCCACCACACGCATCCGCCGCAATACGGTGTGGGACACGATCCAGTTCGCCGCCAACGGGATCATCTTCGTCCTGCTGGGTGAGCAATTGCCGGTGATCCTTTCCGGCGCGGCCGACATCGTGCGGACCACCGGCCATCATGAACCCTGGTGGCTGGCAGTCTATGTGGTGGCGATCAATGTGGGGCTGGCGGCGCTTCGCTTTCTGTGGGTCTGGCTGTCGTTCAGTCTCACCTTGTTCCGCCAGGGCCATTGGCGGGAGGCGCCCAACTGGCGTCTCGTTGCCGCCATGTCGTTCGCCGGCGTGCGCGGCGCGATCACGCTCGCCGGTGTTCTAACCCTGCCGCTCGCCATGGGCGACGGGTCTCCCTTTCCGGCGCGCGAACTGGCGATCTTCCTGGCCATGGGCGTGATCATCACGTCGCTGATCGTCGCCACCATCGGTCTGCCGCTGCTGCTGCGCGGCCTTTCGCTTCCCCCGGAGCCGTCGCATCTCGCCGAGGAGGATGCGGTCCGCACCGCCGCGGCCGAAGCGGCGATCGCGGCGGTCCAGCGCGCCGAGCATGAGATGGCGGAGGGACGGCCCGACGCCGACCTCTATGTGGCGGCAGCATCGCGGATCATGGACCTTTATCGGCGAAGGATCGAACTCAGCCAGTCGGGCGCGGACGAGGCCGCCTCGCGCGAGCGCCTGGAGCAGATCGAGCGTGATCTGCGCCTGATCGCCTTGCGTGCCGAGCGCGCGGAGATATTGCGGCGCGCGCAGGGGCATCAGATCGGCAGCGAGGCTACGCGGAAGATGGTCCGCGAAATCGATCTGATGGAAGCCCGCTATGGGAGCTGAACGGCATCTGTCGGTCGCCCGTCAAAGCGCCGGCGATCGGATCACAGAGTAGGGGGTGTTGACCCGCTAGTGAGCGGGCGCGAATTGGCGGTCGAGGAGATCACGCGCCGCGCGGTCGTCCGCGCTTGCGGGCAAGAGGCCGGGCAGGAGGGCGGCCACGATCCAGAAAGCGAGAATCCCGAGGAAAACGCCTCCGGCAATTTTCAGAACGTCCCGCATATCGGCTCCTCACCCACCTGTTTCGCTTCGGCGGTTATACAGTAGTTGTGAGACTTCGGAATGATAGGGAGTTGGGTTCAGATCTGGATCTGTTGCTTAAAAGGAGAGCCTGGCTGCTGATGCTCTGTAGGCGTCTGACTGAGATGGTTTGACTATCCGACGCTAGAACGACAGGTCGTCGCGATAGATGGACCTGACCCATTCAGGAAGCCTTGGCTGGGCAAAGACCAATCGCCCGGCTGTGAAGGCGAGACAGTGGGTCGGCGGACGGTTGAGCTTTGAATTGTCGAACACCATGCCGCGGTCGGCTTTGAGAACCGCCGCGCGGATCAGGGGCGCGCCGCGCTCGTAGCGGGCACGGATCTTATCCTCCGGGACTGGGTGCCCGCCTTCCTCGACCCGGGCAACGACGCGGGCTACCGACAGATGGGGCGTGTCGACGCCAACATGCATGACGATGACAGTGAACCCGCTGTCATGGGCTTCGTCGAGCAGCGCGAGCTTCGAGGGATGCGAAAAGACCGTCTCCGTGACGAAATCCCTGCCTAATGCGATGTACTCGGCGCGGCGTGAGGCAGCGATGCGCGCGGCTTCATAGGAAGCTTCTGGAGATCTGTCCCTCAACTCGTCCCGTTGGATGATGTCGGCGTTGATGAAAGGTCCGGCGAAGCTGGGAGCGACACGGGTCTCGTAGAGCGTGGACTTGCCGGCTCCATTCGGTCCGGCAAGCATCACCATCGTCGGCGTCATGCCTTGGCAGCGCTGCTCTCGCGGACGAGATTACCGGCTTCATCAAGGCCAACGCCCAGACCCAGGTGGCGCCGCCGAGCGAAAAACGCTTCCTCGCCCAATGCCGGACGCCCCATTTTTTCGACGAAGCTGTCGAGCCACACATTCTTTTCTTCGTCGGTGAGCTCGGTAGTATCGATTTGCGCGGAAAGCGCGGCGGTGATCCGGGCATGGTCGAAATTGCCCGATTTCTCGATTGCCCGGCCAATGCGCAGCCAGTGGGCGATCTGGCCCGCGACAGACCTGCTTTGCAGCTCGGACTCGCGGCGCACGATTTTCATGATATCGTCGCCAAGCTTCACGGATTGCGCCATTCGCGGGACCTCCTAGGCGCCAGAGGTAGCATTTTGCCACCTCAAATTCAAGGGAGCCTTGGCCGCACGCGTGAAGCCGAACCCCGGCTTACCACCGCATCGCCCGTAAGAGATCGATCGATAGCAAAGACGTTCGTGCCGTTCCCAGGCGACACCCTCCGGTGCGTGTTGGTTGCGGCAGGTAACGGCCATGCTATCGCGCGATATCACTCGGAATGCGCGGACGTCATTGATTGAAATTGCGGGCCGTAACAATCCAGGCCGCGCCTTCGATCATCACCGATTGCTCTCCGGGACGCGTCGCGAACACCGCACGCACCGCCTGCGCGGCGCGTGCCCGGATATCTTCAGATTGACCGGCAAGGGCACGAGAAAGCGGGCCGACCTCGAAGGCCATAACAAGCGCGTCGTCGAGCGCCGCGTCGCGGGTCTCGCCGGCGCCGAATGGTATGGTGTGATCGAAGCCCTCGATAGCAATGTCCGTGAATCCCGCATCGATGAGGAGCCGCCACACGCGATCCCGGCTGCCGAAGGAAAACGGTCCAGGTGCTTCCGGGTCGGATGGCGTGCCTGGCACGATGTCTTTTATCGCGCCCATCGGCAGGCGCACCCAGTCATTTTCCTCAGCGCTCCGCCAGCAGACGAAGGCAATGCGCCCGGTGTGCTTGAGCGCCAGGCGCAAGTTTCGGAACGCGGTGAGCGAGTCGTCGAAGAACATCACGCCGAAGCGCGAGAAGAAGAGATCGAACCCGCCGCGTTGTAGGGATACTGCAGCAGCGTCGCCAAGCCGGAAGGCGACCGGTGCATTGCCGGGTGCGAGCGCCTGCGCTGCGGCGATCAGGGGAGCTGAGATGTCGACGCCGAGCACATGGCCCAGAGACCCTACGCAACCGGCGAGCATGAAGCTGGTCGTGCCTGCACCACAGCCGATATCCAGCACCTGCTCACCGGGCGCCAGGGCGGCAGCCGTGATCGCCGCCTCGCCGAACGCGGCGAGCATCGCGTCGAGTCGCGCGCGGTGGGCGACCCAGCGCTCACCGTTCGGTCCATTCCAGTCGGCGACGTGATAGGCACTTTGCGTCGGCATGCGATCTCTTTAATGAGAATAATTCGCAATTATGGCCGGAATGGCAATCAAGGTAAGACGAACCTCAGCTTACCGGACAACCACCGTGATCGCTGAGGGTGAGGGAGGTTATGATGGGCCGGTCATGCGCGAATATACTTCAAATTCTGTCGGGTCGGCTTCGATCCGGCCCATGAGGTCGCGGGTAGCGATAGCTCCAGGCCGCCTCGACCAGCATCCTGCGCGCCTCGCCGCTGCCGGCCTTGGTGACGCCGCCGCGCCGCACGTTGTTGCCGCTGGAATGCTCGGATGGGACCATGCCCAGATAGGCCATGAGCTGGCGGGGTCTCGAACCAGCCAAGATCGCCGATCGGTGACACCCATTTGGTTTCAAGGGCTACCGGAGCATTGACAACAAATGGTAATTGGGTGGCATTGGAGCCACCCATCCTGATTATATTACTTCATCGAGAAGACCGCGTTGAACGCGGCTGTCGTCGCCGATACGCGGGCCGCTTTTCATCTGGCTTCCGTCCGTGCCGCGCGAAGAGATATGTCGTATCTTTTCAAGTGCGGTATGTGCCGTGGATGATCACTTATACCGTAGCACCTAATCAAACACCCGAAATTGTCGATGGCATCGCGGACCTGGGAGGAACCCGTTGCCTGTGCTTCGGTGCGGCGGTGCCGTGTCTCGGCTTTGCATTCTGGCTGCCGGTGGCGGCGGCCGGGGCGCCCAACCGAAATCCAGGCAGCGATGGCCTCATCATGCTGCTGATCGCGATGGCGGTGGCGCTTGCCGCCGGGCTCGCAGTCATCCTCATCCGGCGGGGTCTGCACCCCGGCGCATGGTTCCAGGTGAGCGCCAGCGGGATCGGCTATGGTGATGGGCCGGGCCCGGCGCGAGCAACCGACGTCGGGAATGCAAGGATGATCGCCTGGGAGCATGTCGTTCGCAATCCCGAGCGGGCCTATGACATCGGAACATCGTCCACGCGCTATCGCGCGCTAAATCCGCGCATGACGTTCTGGTACAGGATGCCGGAGGGCAGTCTGGTGGAACGCAGCCTGCCGTTGCAGTTGCGGGAAGACGTCCTGCGTTGCCTGCGCTTTCGCAATGCCCACGCCGTCAGGGTCGCCATGCTCCAGCACCTGGCCCGCCGTGAGGGCCTGCGCTTTCACCCGAATGTGTTTGTCGAGGCCGGGATTGACCCGGAAACCTGGCAAGCGATGAAGACGCCGCGTCGGATTCTCTGGCTCGCCGCAGCGGCCACCCTGGCGTGTTTGCTTGGCTTCGCCGCGCTTGTTTCGCAGAGTGTCTCCCCGGGCTTGCTGGCCCTCGGCGCGGTCGCCCTTCTGGTCCTGGCCTTCGGGATCACGTCGAAAGGCTGGCGGGCCGCCTATCCCCGATTGTCCGAGATCATCACCTATCGACCCGGGTCATGACAGCCGGCTGGCCTCCGCTTCAGCCCGATGGCGGATGACGTTCAGCACGGTCCCGTGGAAGTCGTTCAGGAAGATCTGCCCCCACCAGGTGCAATAGGCGTTGATCGGGGTGGCGATGACGTAGCGCGTCGTCAGCGTGAGCCGTGTCCGGCCGCCCGGCAGCGGATCGAGGCGGTAGTCGCCGCCGGCCAGTTTCAGATATTCGCTGTCGACACTGATATGCCCTTCGACGGCTTCCGGAATGGATTTCGGTCCGAACCGGAAATCCCACGCCAGATACTTATCTTGCCGCCATCCGGTGACCACCTCCTCGAACGTCACTCCCCGCGTCCAGCGGAGGTGACGGACGGACCCTACGCCATGACCTGCCAAACGGGCATCCACGGGCCTCGGAATGCCGACAATATTGTGGCTGAAGGTCCATTTGAGCTCGCTTGGGCGAACCTCTGGAATTTCGACGGTGTTCCGCCAGACCGTCTCGGGCGGTGCGTTGATGTCGATGACGGTCTGCACCTGGCGCTCGATCGCAGGCGCTGGGATGCCCGGCTCCAGGGGTAAGCCGACCAGCGGAAGGATGGCGACGCATGATACGACCGAGCGTGAACGCGAACGCAACTTGCGCAGCGCAAGGCTGGAAATCCACGACCCCAGCGCCGATCCCGCATAAAAGAAGGGCGCGGCCATCACGGCGCAAATGCCGGCCTCGCGCAGCAGTATGATCGCGAGCACGATGAACAGCGTTATGCAAATCCAGCCGATCTTGATGTGGCGCCATGTGCTGCCTTCTCCACGCGGGTCCGCCAGAATGGTGGCGACACTGGTAATCGCCATCGGAAAGAATAGGAGGCCGGCGATGAAGGGCAGGGCGGGGGTCCGCGGGTTCCAGACCACGAAATATAATAATGTGCCGTAGATCAGGGCGGCAGGTAGCGCGAAGATCAGACGTTCGGAAATCGAGGGGCGCTTGGTGGCAGATGGGGCATCGGGTGACGTCAACCTGGATTCTCGCATTATGAACGATCGTGGAGTGCTTGAACGGCCTTGCCAGGCGCGCTGCGATCACGCGCCTGAAGTTCGTGCATTGCAGCGAGGAGGAAATCCGCGACCTTCCCCTGCGCCCGTCTCGGTCACAGGGCAGCCTCTATGTCCGTCATGGGAAAATCATTGCCCTTGAACAACAGGGGCTCGCCGTTCGCCTTCGCCAGCGCATAGGAAAAGCAGTCCCCGAAGTTCAGGCCGGCCTTGTGGCGGCCCTTGCCGAAGTCGAGAAACGCTTGCCGCGCCAGCTCGCCATGTTCGACCGTCACCGGCTCGATGGTGATGCCCGCACGCCGGAAGAAGGCTTCGGCCTGGCGCATCCCTTCCGGGCCGAGTTGGGTTTCAACGACCATCGACAACTCGACATAGCTTGCGCCGCTGATACGGCAAGCATCGGCGTCGTGGATCGCCTGGACGAAAGATTCCGCTTCGGGTTCTCGATAGAGGATGGCGACCAGGGCCGATGTGTCGAGGATCATTTGGGCAGGCCGTTTTCGTCGTAAAGCAGATCGGCATGGTTGGCATAGGGCCGCTTGACGTGCGCGGCGGCGCGGCCGGCGATCGCCAGCAGTTCCGCGACGCTGGCCTTGCCCTTGCGGCGCTCGATCCGTGCATGACGCTCGCGCAGCGCCTCCGTCACCACGCGGGTCATGCTCTGGCCGGTTGCCTGGGCGATGGCTTGTGCGAGCCGGTGGGCCTCGGGGTCTTTGATGTTGAGGCTCATCATGCACCTTTCTAGAAAGCTGTCATCCTTTCTACCATATCGTAGTTCGTGACGAAAGAATGTGATGAAAGGACCGAAATTCGGTGGTTTTTCGGTCAAAATTGGGCCTCGACGGTTGAGAGGCTGATCCGAAAAACATCGATCTCAAGGCCTTGTCGACAGCCTGCCGTGCAATACCGTGTCAACGCCTCATTGCCTTCCCATAGCCCGCACAATAGACCTGCCGGATGACCCGTGCGTCGATACGAAACCGGTTTCATTGCATTACGGCGTTTGCTGTCGCCTCCGCGATATCGGCGCCGGCATGGGCGAACCACTGGTTCATGGGAGAGCCTGTCAGGACCGGGGACTCCGTTCAACTGGCCGGCATCGATCGCGACTCGATCGGACGGGATGCCGATAACGTCCTGCAGCTCACGCTCGTTTCTTTCGCAGGGTCGAAGAAGCGCAGCATCAAGACGATAGTGCAGCTCAATGTGGACTGCGCCAAGCGCGCGTTCCAGCAGACCCGATTGTCACTCGAGCGATCGGATGGCGAGCGGCGGACCATGCTCTCGAATGGGCCGGACTGGGAGGAGCCCAACGATGCGCTTGGCGCTATGTTGATCGACGCAGCTTGCAAGCAGGACTTTTCGAGCCTGAACGATCTCCGCGACGAGAGCCCAGAGTGCTATGCATCCCGTCTTGCGCACTTTAAGGTCTGGCGCCGCGGCTCGGGTCATCCCGAACCCGGCGAAATCCCGCAGATATGCATGAAATAGAAATAGTCGAAGCGGCCTGGGGTTCCAATCCGCGATTCAGCGACGGTGCGCTTTTCCGGTTCGTGCGCTCGGAAGGGCAGTCCTTTCCGCGGCATCGCTGCCTGGTCCCGGCATCCGAATTTCATATGGCTGTAGGGGATAAGCGCTACCGCGTGAGGCTCGACGGCGGCAATTTCTTCTATCTCGCCGCCGTCTGGGAACCGGCGATGGGCGAATGGCCGCTGTGCTATCGGGTCATCACCGTGGCCGCCAATCCTGAGGTTGCGCGCTATCAGGAACGCCATGGTGCGATCATCCAGCGCCGCCAGCGGATGGAGTGGCTCGACGCGACGGCGCCCGAGATCGACCTTCTCGAGACCCCGCCGGCGCGGACTTTTATCGTCGAGGAGATCCACGAGGGCCCGCGGCAGGGTTCGCTGGTGGTCTGAACATCTCATGACGAACCTTCTCCATCCAAGCAGCATCGCAGGCCAGGCCGACCTGTTCGGCGGAGCCATCCTGCCGGGTCTAAGCTATCGCGAGGAGTTTGTGAGCGACGCGGAAGAAGGCGCGCTGATTGCCGGCATGCATCGCGTCAAACTCACGCCGTTTCGGTTTCAGCAGTGGACCGGCAAGCGGCTGACCCATTCCTTCGGCTGGAGCTATGACTTCGAGACGGGCAGCTTTGCGCCGACCGACTCCATTCCTGGTTGGCTGACACCGCTGAAGGCGCGGGCCGCGCGGTTTGCCCGGCTCGAACCCGAAGCACTCGTGCAAGCGCTGCTGATCCGCTATGATCCCGGCGCCGGTATCGGCTGGCATCGCGACCGGCCTGTCTTCGAGCATGTCATCGGTATCTCGCTGGGCGCGCCGGCGACAATGCGATTCCGGCGTCGAAATGGCGCGAAGTTCGACCGCGCATCGGCGCCACTCGCCGCGCGATCGATCTATCATCTTTCCGGTGCGGCGCGGCACGGTTGGGAGCATAGTATTGCTGAAATGGAGTCGCCGCGCTGGTCGATTACGTTTCGTAGCCTGGCTGATGCGTCGAGGCGGCAAGCGCAGTCATCCGGGCAAGACGAAACTTGCCCCCCGCGGGCCCCTCTATAGTGGCGAACACCAATGACCGATTCACGCACACACAGCGCCTCGCGCATCATCATTGCGCCTCCACGCGCGATCTTCCGCGCAATGATCGATCCCGAAGCCATTCTTTGCTGGCGGCCGCCCGATGGCATGTCGGCGAAGATTTTCACGTTCAACCCTAGGCGGGGTGGCCACTATCGGATGGCGTTTATTTATTCGAAGCCCGATCCCGTCAGGGCCAAATCGACCGAGGCCGTGGATATTTTCCGGGGCACATTCGTCGAGCTTGTGCCCGACGAGAAGATCGTCGAGGCGGTCGAGTTCGAGGCCGAAGGACCCGAATATCAGGGCATAATGACGATCACCACGACACTGGTCCCGGTGCACGGCGGCACCAAGGTCACTTTTCTCGCTGAGAATGTCCCTGCCGGGATCAGCGAGGCGGATCACAAGACGGGTATGGACTCGACCTTGAAGAAGTTGGCGAACTTCATTGAATGAGACCCGGTCGCGATCAAGCGGGTGGTGAAGGTCGGCCGCACCTTGGCTTGATCGTGACGCCTGGCACGATGCCATGCCTACGCCCAGGCCGATTTCGATTTGCTTGGGCCTGACCGACGCTGACGCCAGCGACCTTCGCTTTCCGTCGGCTGATCAACCCGCGCGGTTAGGCGATGTTGTCCGCGTGTCACGAATGATCCGTGCCCAGGGATTCAGGTCGGCTCGACCGACGGAAACCGACAGTCGACCTGAGGGGGTGTTCGCATGAGTGGCAATATGGAGACGGCTTAAGCGCAGAGGCGACAAGAGCAGCTATACGGATAAACAGAAACGCAAGGCCGAGCATATCGAAGAAGGGCATGAAAAGCGCGGAATTCCTCGGAAGGAAGCGGAGAGTCGGGCCTGGGCGACGGTCAACAAGGGTCCGGGGGGCGGCAACAAGTGAGGATCTGGTCGCGGGAGGAGGATACGCACGCCTCCTCCTCGCGTGGTGGTCGGGCTCACCGATAGGGTTCGGCCGAACAACGATCCGCCGCAGCGCGCAAGGGCTGGGAGACACGCCAGAAGAACGCGAACAGCAAGTGACAACCGGCATAGGGAGATTGAAAAGCGCTTATCTTTCCGGCGCACCGTGGCGGCCCCCATGACCGCTACGAAATCGCGCGAACTTTATCTTCGCGTTTGCGCGCGCCCAATCGAAGCCAGGCCTTCGCGATACCTCGAGGCGCGGAAGTCCGGAAATCGTGCCTTGAACTTGTCCGAGACAAAAATGTTGTCCACCGCATATCTCGGCAGCAACTCCGCAGCATCTCGGATGGTGCTGTTGAAGAGGCCGGCCACTCCCAACTGCCAGCGCTTGAGTACCCGGTATCGAGGTTGGGCGCCCAATTGTTCCGCGGCCAGGTAAATGAACCCGCGATAGGTCAGCCGGTCATCATCGCAGGGCAGATGCCAGGTCTGGTCGTAAGCATCGGATGTGTTGCCTAGCATGGCCATCGCGCGGCTCGCGTCAGGCGTATAGATCAAGGTGCGCAAGGTGTCGTCGCGCAGGAATACCCTCGCGGTCTTACCTTGAACCAAGGGTTCGATGATCGCACTATTGGTGATGCTTTGTGTCTTCCCCGGGCCATAGAATTCGGGAGCCCGGCAAATCATCGCGCTCAGCCGGTTTCGATCGATCGCCGTAAGGAGTTCCTCGGCGATCGTCGCTCGCACGCGCCCTTTTGCGCCATAGGGCAGGAAGGGCGTGCTTTCCGTCTGAGCGTCGGCGGTCTGTGGATACATGTAAGTGTTGTCGAAGAATACCAGCTTTGCACCATGCACAGCGCAGGCATCGATCACGTTTTTCATGATCACCGGCCATTGCTCGACCCATAGCCTTGAATCCATCGGCAGGCCGGCGGTCAGATAGACAATCTCCGAACCTTCGACCGCCTGCTGTGTCTCCCCGGCATCGAGGAGGTCGGCACGATGCAGTTGGTCGCTCTCATTCACTTGTCGCGGGTTTCGGCTGACAAGTCGGATGTCATCGGTGAAATCGCACTTGAGAGAGACGGCCAGTTCATGCCCGATTTGCCCGGAGGCGCCAAGAATCGTCTGCATATAGTGTTCTCACGTCGAGCGTTGCAGCGGGCCGGAGTTGTTCAGATCGGGTCAGCGCCGTCAGCCTTGCGCGAACGACAAGAGATCGGCGTTCAACTGTTCGGCGTGCGTCGTGGGGATGCCGTGCGGCGCACCCTCATAGGTCTTGAGCGTGCCGTTCTGGACCAGTTCGGCCGATCGCGGCCCAGACGCCTTGTAGGGAACAACCTGATCGTCGTCGCCGTGGATGACAAGAACCGGGATCGAGATACCCTGAAGATCGGTGGTGAAGTCAGTCTGCGAGAAAGCCACTATGCCATCGTAGTGCGCCTTGGCGCTTCCCATCATGCCCTGTCGCCACCAGTTGAGGATGACCGGCTCCGATGCCTTCACTAAAAGGCGGTTGTAACCGTAGAACGGTCCCGAAGGGACGTCGTGATAGAATTTCGCCCGATTCGACGCGAGTTGCGCCTGGAAGTCGTCGAACACTTGCCTGGGCGTGCCATCGGGATTGGCCTCGGTCTTCACCATCAACGGCGGGACGGCGCTGACCAGCACTGCCTTGGCAACCCGGTTCTCTCCGTGCCGTGCGATGTAGCGGACGACCTCGCCGCCGCCCGTCGAATGACCAACGTGAACAGCGCCCTGGACGCCGAGTTGATCGACAACCGCGGCGACATCATCGGCATAATGATCCATGTCATGGCCGTCCCACACCTGTTCCGAGCGGCCGTGTCCGCGACGGTCGTGCGCCACAACGCGAAATCCCTGATTGACGAAGAACAGCATCTGCGCGTCCCAATCGTCGGAGCTGAGCGGCCAACCGTGATGGAAGAAGATCACAGGCGCGCCCTGCGGTCCCCAGTCCTTATAGAAAATTTCGACGCCGTCTTTCGTGCTGACGTAGGGCATAGATCTCTCCTTGGTGTTCGCGCTGAAACTGGATGACCCGGAGCAAGACCGCCGACTTGGCACCCTCTTGCTTGACCGAAACCCGACCATAACCTTAAAGTTCCATTGAAGGTCAACCGGGTTATGAAGACACGCATGAAGATTGGAGAACTGGCGAAACGCACCGGCCTCAACGCCTCCCGAATCCGCTTCTATGAAACAGAAGGGCTACTCGGCACCGTTGAGCGCGGAGCCAATGGCTACCGCCGCTATCCGCCGGAGGCCGTCGCGTTGCTGGGAATCGTCACCAGCGCGCAACGGGCCGGCTTCACGCTCGATCAAATTCGATATCTGATGCCCGCTGGCTCGCAAGGCTGGAAGCATGACGAACTGGCGGCGCGGCTGAGGGAGAAAGTCACGGAGATCGACGTCCTGCAGGAGCAATTGGCGCAGAATAAGGCCCAACTCCTCGCCGTCATCGACGGCATCGAGAACCGGCCAGATGGAATCGCCTGTTCGGACAACAAGCAGCGGATGTTCGATCTGCTGCGCCTTGAGGAAGGCAAGGCAGGCCAAGCCGATTGACATTAAAGTCAGGTTTAGGGTTACAAGGCTTGTCCGCCTCGATGGGCTGGCGTGCGAGGCCCCCATCCGAAGACCGGAAAGGGCCGAAAGCATGAGTGAGCGTTGCGTCGAAGTCGAGTTCGGTCCGGAGCGCGTTCGGGTGCCTGAAGGCGGCTATTACGACCGCTTCCGAATGAACCCCGATCTCGATGAGGTGGCGCGCGACCCAGCGGCCGGTAATATCGACTTCTTCCGCAGGATTCCCAAGCAGCAGGTGGATTCGCGGGTGGGGCGGGTTTGGGCGCCCAACTTCTTCTATCGCATGTGCAGCGTCCAGCTCCTGTATCTGGCCCCGGCCGCCAGGCTGCGCGCGATGCTGCCGCAGCCGCTCGAGCCTTTGCGGGCGCTGCCCGGCCGAGGGTTGGTCGCGTTGACCTTCTTCTCCTATCTGGTCGCCGATAACGATCCCTATAACGAGGTTTCGATCGCCGTCGTCGTGCGCCGACCCGGCGCGCGCGGACCGAACATGCTGGAACTGATCAAGTCGATGCGCCGGCGCAACGTCTATGGGCATGTGCTGGCCCTGCCGGTCACGACCGAGATCGCGCGCGTGCGCGGTGTTCAGGGCTATCAGCTGCCCAAATGGCTGGCCAGGATCGATGTCAGCATGGAAGAAGGCGTCAGAGCGAACATCGCCGCCGCCGACGGAACGCCTGACCTGACACTGGAAGCCCTGCTACCGGCGTTGCGTGCGGTACCTTCACAGTCGCGGATCAATACGACGAACATGCTCAATCTGATCGACGGGAGGTGGCATCAGACCAAGGTCCAGACCAACATCTTGAACCATGCGGAGCAGATGCTTCCCAAGGGCGTCGAACTGACTAGGCATGGCGGGCCGATGAGCCAGCTTCTCGATGGCTTGGGCGTGGGCAAGATTGTCCGCATGGATGTGGTCAAGGACGGGCAGGCCGTCCTCAACATGCCGACGCCGCTCAGCGCGCTCGATCCCAAGGGTCGGTGATATCGACGATGACCAAGCGCATCCTCCACGTCGTCACCAACGTTTCCCATTATGCCGATCCGCACGATCCGACCGGGCTGTGGCTTTCGGAACTGACGCACGTCTACGATATCTTCGAAGCGAAAGGATATGAGCAGCGCATCGTCAGCCCTAAGGGAGGGCCGTCTCCGCTGGAGCCTCGCGCCTTGAAATGGCCTCTGATTGACGCCTCCGCCAAGGCGTGGTTGAGCGATCCCGCGCGCATGGCGCTTCTGTCTCAGACGGCGCGGCCCGACGAGATCGATCCGGCGCAGTTCGACGCGATCTATTTCACCGGCGGCCATGCGGTGATGTGGGACTTTCCCGACGACACCGGCCTGCGGGAGCTAGCCCGCGCCATATGGGAACGGGGCGGTATCGTTTCTTCGGTTTGCCATGGCTATTGCGGCCTTCTCAACATCAAGCTCAGCAACGGAACCACGCTGGTGGCAGGCAAGCGCGTCACTGGCTTCGCCTGGTCAGAAGAGGTGGTCGCAGGTGTTGCCCGCAAGGTGCCATATAATGCCGAAAAAGAGATGAAGCGGAGAGATGCCCGCTACCAAAAGGCGATTCTGCCGTTTATGCCCCATGCTGTGGCAGATGGACGCTTGATTACTGGACAAAATCCCTTCTCGGCTAAAGCCACTGCCAGGAAAATCGCCGCTATGTTGCAGGATCGATAGATAAAGGATCGATTGGTGATGAAAATGAAACTGATTTCCGCTGCTACACTTGCGCTCGTTGCTACGACCATGGCTGCTTGTCAAACAGACAAGAGCCGGCTCGCAGGCGATGCCGCTCCGGGGCTATGCCGGGTGGACGCGGCTGAGGCATTGGCGGGCATGGATCGTTTGACCGACGAGCAGGCGATGCAAAAGACCGGCGCAACCATCGTTCGGCAGATCGCACCCGGCCAAGGCGTGACGATGGATTATCGTCAGGAACGGGTAACCATCGAAACCGATCCTGGAACCGGCAAGATCGTTCGCGCGGCCTGCGGTTAAGCGAGAATTGGTCGCTGGTTAGCTGGGTCCGGCGCGCTCGATTGTTCCGCGCAAACATCGACCAGGCCGATGCCGGGCACGACCTTTTCATATTTGATGCGTTTTCCGGACGGTTCGTGGATCTGGTTGAAGGCGATCGTCGCGCCGCTCTTGGGGGCCGAGTAGATCTCGACCGGGATGGAGACCAGCGCCAGCCGAATCTGACCTCTCCAATAGGGGCGTGCAGCCATAGATCCTCTCCTTCGCGCAGACTCACTTAATCCCTGATGCTTCGCCTCGTTCCGCAACAATCTACACGATGCACGAAGTCGAACGAAGGCTATCGGCAGGAATCACGGTAAGGCGCGGGGGACGGGACCTTGCATCAGTCCATTCATGACCCGCCGAAGGTACGCTGCAGATTGATCCCGAAGTAGCGGCCGCTGCGTAATATGCGTTCTTCGCGGTAGTTGAGAGCGCTGCTTCCGCGCAGGCCGGCGTAGATCTGGCGGCTGCGCACGGCGGGACTGTCCGTCAGATTCTTGCCGAACACACGGATGGTCCAGCGCGCGTCGGGCTTGTATT
>Ga0180221_1001059_pt1 | contig 20026 bp, 18 predicted proteins | sample eDN5th37CKraftMG_FD_151339 | JGI IMG/M metagenome (GOLD analysis project Ga0180221, IMG submission 151339) | Enriched Miracle-Growth compost microbial communities from Emeryville, California, USA - eDNA 5th pass 37_C Kraft MG (version 2) (version 2) ...
TCCTCACGCCAGGCGTCCGGGTCCTTGTACGCGGCGGCCGCATGAACAACATGCGTCGGCTTGAAGGATTCGAAAGTTCGGTCCACCAGAGCGCGATCGGCAATGCTGCCCTCGACCACCGTGAGCCGGTCAATTCCGGTCGGCACGACCTCGCGCGCACCAGTCACAAAGTTGTCGAGCACAAGAATGTCGTGCCCGTGCGGCAACCAGTGCTCGATGAGGTTGGAGCCAAGGCAACCGGCGCCGCCGGTGATGAGAATGCGCATCAGCGTTCGGACTTATCGAGCTTGAGGTGAGTATAACCACCTTCAACGCCGTGAACGCTCCAGTGATCCACAGCACTCTTGGCAATATTATCGAGAGACGTGAACTGCACAGCGCCAAAATCGGCGAAGGTGCGGCTCGGGTCGAGCAGGATCGATGCTGCATCATCCGGCCCGAGCGGCTTTTCTTCCGGCTCCGGATAATCGTTGATCTTCATCGCCCGCACGACGGAATCGTAAAGTTCGCGGATCGACACATCCTTGCCGGACGAGAAGTGATAGGTCCCACTACCCTTGCCGCCAACCGCCTGGACGACGACATTGGCCAAGTCTTCCGCAAAACAGAAGTCTCGCCGCGCCGGCGTGACGAAGCATTTCTTTCCCTCCGACAGGCGCCGATAGAAGATCGGCAGCGGCCCGGACACGTTGCGCGGGCCGATGACGTTAGCGAGACGGAACGTCACCCAGTCGACACCAGAGAACTGCACATAATTCTCGCCGGCAGTCTTAGAGATCGCGTAGCTCGAATTGACCGGATTGATCGGGTGATTGAGCGTGATCGGCTGCTCGATCGGCTTGGTGCCGTAGCACAGCGCGGTCTGAAAATAGATCAGCCGGCCGACCTTGTGGGTCTTGCTGGCCTTGGCGATGTTGGCGGTACCGACCGCGTTGACCAGCGTATCGCTGTACCAGTCTTCCGGGTCCTTATAGGACGCGGCAGTATGCACCACCACATCCGGCTTGAACTCAGAGAACAGCTTCTCGACCAGTTCCGGGTCAGCGATGCTGCCTTCCACCAATTTTGTCTTCGGACTGTTGGCGAGATTGTCGCGCCGGCCCGTGGCGAAATTATCGATAGCGAGGATGTCATCGCCGCGCGTCGTGAGGATGTCGATCACGGTAGAACCGACCTGACCGGCCCCACCTGTCACAAAGACTTTCATTGATTAAGTCCTTAACCCTTTGTCACTTGATGCATTCGATATAGAGATCGAGCCCCAAACGCGACTCGAAAATTCTGTTAGCCGTCGCCCGCGACATCAGCCGACTGATAACCAGATCCTCGCCGATATTGCGCGGCGTCACGCGCACCGTGCGGAACAACTGCCCCAGGAATATTTGCGCCTCCTTCGCTGTGATGAACGTGGTCGATGGCGCGGCCTTGCCTTCCTGATCGACATCATAAGCTTTACGCAGATTCGCCTCGGCGTTAGACCAATCAAAATCCGGAACGCTCCGCCGGCGAAAAGTCGCAAGCGGCGATCTGAACCACTGTCGATAGGATACAGCATTATAGACCATGATCGTCGTCTGCCCGCCAACCTTGAGCACGCGATGCACCTCGCGCAACGCCTGCGCCAGATCTCCGGTATGATGCAGGCAGCCGATGGCTATCACATGATCGAACGTTGCGTCAGCATGCGGATTCGTGAGTGCGCTTCCCTGCTGAATATCGGCTGTTTTTCTTAACAACGCGGCTCGATGACGCGCCATCTGCACGGGCCCGGCCGCAATATCGAGACCATGATACTGCGCGCCGCTATCCATCAATTTCTGAGCAACAGTGCCATAACCCAGGCCGATCTCAAGCACCTTGCGGTCGGCAACTTGAGTAAACGGGATATGCGTATAGAGATAGGGGTAAAAATCAAAATACCAGTCATCGAACTTCTTGAGACTGGCCGGACTGTTGTCTGTGATACCGAGATATTTTGCGAGGGTTGTACCACAAAGCTCATCCCAGAATGCGGTATTCTTCTCGTCAGTCGCGGTCATTTTTTACCTCAACTGCTGGCGTTAACCCAGGCCGGTTGTTTCGACAAGTCGGCGCAACAATCGCCGCAACTTGCTAGGAATATAAGGGTGCATTTTTTTTGCGAAAAGGAACAGCCACCACTGGAGTTTCCTCCGAAGAACGTATCGTCGCAACTCTCGCGCAAACACCTGTTCTTCTTTTACAAGACGCGACGAACGATCCGGGGACGGAATCAGTTTTTTCTCGAGCTCTTCCGATACGACACGGTCAAAGTGTCGAGCAAACTCCTCGAACGTATTCGAGTGGTTGCAAGCCACTTCTTCGTAGGCTCTATCAATAATTCGTTGCGCCCGCTCGGGTGATCTTAAGATATCGACTACTTCAGCCATATTCGAGTGATCTCTGGCAAGGGACACGTAGTGCCGTCCCGCCACCATGATTCCCGAATAATCCCCCGGATACATGATCATCAAGGTGCGCAGAGCCGCCGCCTCAAAACAACGCGGAGAAATCACATGAATGACGTGTTTTCCATCAATGTCTGAGAGAAACTTATGTTGCACCTCCTCGAATGTAGCGCGTGGATTATTTTTCATAAACGCATCGACACGCTGCTGTATACCTCCATCAAAATCGAGGATACTTGCGCCACTTTCCGTTCCAAGCACGGCTTTGCAGCGTGTTAGAAACTTCCACCATTCGCCCTTATACAAACGATCATTTTCATCCGACGAGATATCCGTAACAAGCCCATAACGCGCCGCATCCCGATTGAAGCACTCGCCAATAATGCGCTTTTCTTGTGCAAAAGTGCCGAGCCAGAATGGAACGGAACGCCCACGATAACCCACATCAATTAGTCGGGATGAATAGGCCCGCGTCGCATAGCTCAGAAGATGTTGAGGCACGAATCCTGTCAGCGTCCTTTCGATTCTAACGGAACCAAGCCGCGGATCCGCGTAGAGAACCTTGACGAGATCATCATTTACAACAGTAAAAATGACATCAATTCTGAGTCGAACGGCAGCGCTGATAGTGTCATTGATCCATCGGTATTCGTCCTGGATCAAAAGGACATTAAGACCTTTAAATGACGCGCAAACTTCAGCCAGCCGCTCCGACACAAAATCACGCCGGGCAATCACGACCGAATAGTGGAAAGCGATAACATCAAACTGGTCGATGGAAACTCCCTCAACCAACCCCATCCGGCACTCGGCAACGACGACACGATGGCGGCTCAGGCGCTTTAGCGAATCCAGATGGTCGCGCACTGTTCCAATGTGCAGCGCGTTGCTGTCTATGAACAGAAGAATATTAGCCATCGATCGGAAAATCGAAACCGCAGTCTGCACCCTTCACGAAAGGGCACCCTTGGGAATCAGAATTTGTGGCGCGTGGTCGTGAAATGACTGATGCCACAATTCCAACGACAAAAGCCCCCACGTTTTCCGGGAAAAGCGGCCAGCTTGGCTAAAATTGGCCAGTACGGAATCCGCCTTCAAAAAGGGCCGTGTCCGCGCTGCCCGAGACCCAAATATATCCCATACGAAATCACGTAGCTCATTTGCGAACCATTCTTTCAACGGCACCGGAAAACCCATTTTGTCTCGTCGCGCGAGTATTTCCTGCGGAAGCTGATGGTCGAGCGCCGACTTAAGAAGATTCTTGGTCTTCCCACCTGAAAACTTGATATCGGCAGGAACCGAAGCGACAAACTCAACCAGCGGATGATCCAGAAAAGGAACGCGACTCTCCAAACCATGCGCCATACCCATGCGGTCCTCAACATGCAGCAACGCCGGCAGGAGACATTTGAAGTCGAAATGCGTCATTTTATCCAAATATGCCTCGTGCGAGACATTCGCTGGATTGTTGAAAATGCCGCAAAATGTCTCAAACACCTTCGTCTTGTCGAGTGAGGCCCACTCCACCTCATCCGTCATGTCGCTCGAACGATCGACCAGTCGAAAATATCGAGCATCCAGGTTATCAAACAGACCCTTGCGCCAAAACTCCTGAATCATCGGCTTATATTCGCGCAATAATGGAAGATTAGGGATAATCGATTCAATCGTAACAACGTAGTTGCCAGAACGATATGTTCCGTCGATAGCTGCTTTAATACATTGCTCGAAATACGCGACCAGATAACGCGCATATCCGCCGAACATCTCATCGGCGCCCTGACCGCCCAATACGACTTTGACATGCCGCGCGGCCAATTCAGACACCATGAATTGGGGAAACGATCCGGGGCCCGCAACCGGAAAGTCTAGATGCCAAATAACATCTTGAATGCGGCGCGAGAAGTCCTCCGCTGTGATATCGGCAATATAAAGCGTGCTGCCGGCAGAATTGGCCGCTATTTGCGCGTAACTCGATTCGTCGTAGCCCGGATATTCGGTAAAACGGCCATGAAAACCAGAGCGATTTTGTGGATTTGCCTGCGCTGCTAAAATGGCAACGAGACTCGAATCCACGCCACCTGAGATATAAGCGCCGATCGGAACATCGGAACGCAGATGCAACGCCAGACTATCGCCTAACAATCCCCCTAGACGATCCTCGTAATACGACTGCGGATGTCCTCCATCAATATCGTAACGCACATCCCAATATCGTCTCACTTCCACTTGTCCATTTGAAATCGACAAGCAATGACCGGGCAAAAGCTGATAAATATTCTTAAAAAGTGTCTTCTCACTAATTGTATATTGAAACGTTAGATATTCAGTCAGGGCTTCTGCATCGGTCTCGATCGCCGGCAAAAAAGGCAACAGCGCCTTCGCTTCTGAAGCAAAGAAGAAAACTTCATCAACAACACAATAGTAAAATGGCTTAATACCGAATCGATCACGCGCAGCGAATAATCGGTTTCTCTTTTCATCCCATAATGCAAACGAGAACATTCCGCGCATGTCATCCAAACAACGCTCACCTTTTGCGTCGTAGGCGGCAAGAATGCATTCGGTATCGCTTTTTGATTTAAACCGCCACCGTCCCGCGTAAGCCGCGCTGATTTCGCGGTAGTTATAGATTTCTCCGTTATAGGTAACAGCGCAACCATTTTCAGCCGTCATCGGCTGCGCTGCGGAATCACTCAAATCAATAATCGCCAACCTACGATGAGCAAATCCTGCATTTCCACGCGGAGATACCCACGTGCCAGAGCCATCCGGGCCACGATGCGCGATAAACCGGTCCATCACGCCCAATACTTTCAGGGGATCGAAGGACTTATCCCCCTTCAACGCAACGAACCCGGCTATTCCGCACATCTCTTGGCTACCTCGATTTTCATTGTCGCAGCGAAACTACGCGCAAAAACAACCGTTTTGATGCTTCGATTTGGTTCTTCAGATAATGGCTTACCTTGTCTCGATAGGATTCAGGGACGAAACCGAGGAGCCGTCCAAAGAAGATGTAATGGCCATAAGATATAGCTTTCCGCACAATGAGCCGACGTACGTCTGAACGCGAGCGCTGTCGCGCCCGTGCAAACTCGTCAGCCTCATAAGGCACTGCGCGAACTCGGACCCGTCGTTCATGCTCGAGTTGAAGAATTTCTGACACTGATGCTGCGTGTGCAGAAAACTGAAATTTTGGACTACAAGCAATTTCCTGAAACGCGCAATCTGCAATCAATTGGGCTCGCGAAGTGTCTCGTATCACCGATACGATTTCGCCTATGTTGGAGTGGTCTTTTTTCAAGGGAACATAGTGCCGCCATGGCTCCAGTATCCCCGAGTACTCGCCCTCATATAAGATCATCAGCGTGCGCAACGCGGCCGCTTCAAAGCATCGCGGGGATATCTGCCGTTGATTGATCCGATTATCAACGTCCGAAAAATAACAGGATTTAAGGTCTTGGTAAGTCAGCGACGGATTGTGCGCGACGGCTTGATCGACCGCCGCCTGAATTTCGCCGCTAAAATCAAAAACTGACGATCCGGATTCCACCCCAAGCGTGGCCTTGCAGTTAGCCAGGAACTGGATCCAAGCCTCGCCATACAGTCGCTCCTCCTCTCGATAGGAAATATTACATTTGAGACCATAACGGGCTGCTTCGACACCGAAGCGCTGACCGATAGCCCATTTTTCCTGGCCAAGATCCCCTAACCAAGCGGGGACCCTACGAGCCCGATAACCGACGTCAACAGATCGGGCCGAAAGGGGCTTAACAGCACGGGCCAGCAAACCAGGGTCAACATAGCCGGTCAACACATTCACTTTACGAACGTTCGGCAATCGTGCTTCAGGATAAACATCCTCGATAGAAGCGTCCGGCATACACGTGAACAGAACATCGACACCGATTTCCTGGAAAGCTTCAATCGTCCGATTGATATGTCGGTATTCGTCTTGAATGAAGACCGCTTTCAAGGCGCCGCTGGCATTCAATTGCGAGCGCGTTTTTTTTGAAAGATAATGCTCGTTGCATGCGACCAGAGAGTAATGGACAATGATGATGTCAAAGCGCGAGAAATCGAGCCCGGAAGGCGGATTCCCGAGCATAGAAACAACTTTGACATCGATGCCCGGCATCGACGCAATCGCGTCGATATGCTGAAAAACCGTCTGTGCGACCCGAGGAGGAAAATCGCACAGAAGCAACGCGCTGAGTGGTTTTACATGCTTCATCGAAACGATCGTCGGGACAAATCCGAAATAGACTAATCGGTCGTCAAAGCTTTTGCCGGCGGTATCCCGGACATCAATTGATCATACACTTCCTCGAACCGTCGAGCGCACGCATCGGCGGAATGCCATTTGACAGCATGTATACGACTGCGCCGACCGATCTCGCGGCGGCTCTCAGGATTATCCACAAGGCGCTTGAGTACGTCGTAAATGGTATCTTCGGTTGCCTGCACCAGAGGCGATTCACGAAGCCCCCGCGGGGAATCAAGCCCCCCACCCTGCCGCGCGTCCAAAAAGCAAATCGTTGGCTTTCCCAACATTTGCCCTTCGCGAGCTTGCGCGCCATATCGTCCATAATTCAACTGATCCACGATGATATCGGATTGCACTTGCAGAAAACGCATATCGACACTCGGAACATCGACGGGTGCAATGAGCCGCACCTTTCTGCCCTCCGATCGCAGCCTCTCGGTAGCGGTGTGGATAGCATGGGAGCCTTTAATGTCTCGGCCATTCAACGTCCGCGCGGCCTTGTTACCAAACCCATGCAAGATAAGAATTTCTCCCTCTTCTCGGGGGATTTTCAAATGACTCGGAACGGCCAGATCCGGTTTCCATTTTTCCGGATCCAAGCACATCGTCAGGGGCTCCTGAAATCCGATCGCCAAGGTCCGATAGTCGAGTGCGTAGTCCTCTTCGCAGGCGACAAGATCGCACATACGTGACAACATCTGTCCCCACGGAAAATTTCGAGCGTCTGAGCACACATGCGGCTGATTTTCCCATGCACATTTGGTGCAAACACCGGTATGGCGTCTAAACACGCTTTGACGGATACCGTCGTTGCATCCCGAAATTGTGTAACCAATTTTTACACCAGCCCCTTTCAAAGCCAGAAAGTCCCAGGGAAGGCCGGGGTTGGATCCACTGCCGAAATTTTCGGGAAAAATACTCATATGCTGCATTCCTGTGAACTGCAGCATTCGAAACCGTCGCGGAATGAGACGATACAAATCTTGTAGTCGTCGCTCATACATTTCTGGATCTTCGGTGAAGAGGTTGACGTCTTCCCCATGGAAATAGCGGGATGAAGGCGATCTCGGATTTTCGAGATTCACCAACACGGCATCCCAACCACGTCGGCGTAGCCCCTCTGCCAGATGGAGAAAGTGATAATAGTTATTGTAGAGCAGGATAAGCGATCGCCTCGCACCTGACACAGGCCGCGGCATTAAATCTTCGATGTCACTCTCAAGAGATCGTCGACCTATTTTATCAAACGGAGCCGGCACCTTGCTCGACGTTAACCGGCCAAACAAAACCGCCAACAGCGGAAGCAATGCAGGGCATCTCAAACCAATAATCGATACCCAAGCTGATACAGACGCTGAGCAGAGAGCGCTTCGTGCGGAACTCCGTAAAAAGGAAAGATTGAGAAAACGCATTACGTCCAAGAGCCATCTTTTTCCGATGAGAGATCAATCCGGAAACGATGACCGTGTATCTCCACAAATAAATTCTGAAAATCGCCCATCTCCACGGCGGCTTTACGCCGGTCAAACTCCGATTTTTCCATTAATGGTGTCACACGGCAAAGATCTATAAAATCTTTACGCGTCGTTTTTATGGGTCCCCAACTACATTCCAGTTCCGGAATCTGTTGCCCGAAAACGAGCCTCGGGACGAGACGGTCGATCAAACGTTCGGCGGCCGAGTTAGCGGCAGCAAGGTAGTCGATCGGCCTTGCATCAGCGGAGATATCACATCGCTCAACCCCAACGATCGGCCCCGCGTCCACCTTACCCCGCATAATATGAGCGGTTGCACCATAACTACGGGCACCGTGATAGTGAGCGAAGTGGTGCGGGTCTCGCCCTGGGAATTCAGGCGGCGCTGCATGAAAATTGACTGCAAACCGCCCAAAAGGAACAAGCGCCGACTCTGGAACAATAATTCCGGTGCGAAACGACAGCAACAGGTCCCGTGATCGTTTCCGACACTCTGCCTCCAGTTGGGCCGCAGTGAACACGCACACGATATCCGCGCCCCTGTTCACGCGTCGAACTGCGGATTCCAGCAGTTCGGCACCGATGCCATCGCTTAAAATGAGAATATTGTTTTTTACGAGAGCGGACATTTCAATAGAAAATCAATCACCGACAACCCCGGCAGAAAATCTTCAGTACGGCCATAGCTGTGCGGCTGGAAATTTTGATAAACTAACGAAATATTCTCCTCCGTAAATAAATCATCCTCCTGATAGCCGCCAGCACCCCCGCCGCATAAATATCCATCGGCGCCAACAGCTTTGACAATATTAATGAGAAGCTCGGTGCTAGATCCAGATACACTGAGTTCAGACTGCAAAACGAACTTTGGTTCCGGAATATTGAGAGCCCTCGTAATTTCTCGTATTGCATTGATATTCAATGCTGACAACGATTCAGTTTCATAGTTTAGCAAGGGCTCGAGGATCGATATCCCGCCGCTATAATTTTTTTCACGCCGATAATTTGCATCCAACGTGCGGAGGATCTTCTGCCTCCAAGGTTGCGAAGCGATTTTAACGTTGCGGATTAGCTGAAGACCGTTTTGCCGCTGGAGCGGACAGCCAATCCAGTGAGCGCGTCCTTGTACTGACACCTTGACTCGATTAGTCCATGAGCCCATTCCATTTCCACTTTTCGGGTATGCGACATCATCAAGAAAGACAAATATATCTGCCCGCCGGATTTTATCGAAATAACCCATCCAAGGAAAGAAATTAGGCTGATGAATTGCGCAAAGGACCACGCCGGATAAACCAACTTCTAGTGTGTGACTCGAACTGAACAGACTTCAACGGCCGGCATCAAAACAGGTTTCCCCCCCGTTGGAGTACCCGCACCGGTGACTTTTACGGAAATTGATTTCGAGTCGCGCAAATATCCGTCCTCGATCAACTCCACATGCATAAAATAGATTCCGGGAGAAAGAATTACACTATCAATAGCCCCTTCGATCTCGTAGCTGCCAGCGACCAAAAACTTCGAATCCGAGTAAACAGATTCATTGGTCGCAATCAGTAATCCATCAGGCCGCATAATATTTATCCGTATCGTCGGAGAATGAAGCGATACTTTAGGGCACAAACCGATCAGAATCTTAGCCGCTCGACCAGCCGCCAAGGACCCGCAAGAATCTTCGGCTTGGAAAACAGATATGTCCGTAATTAAGGCAGAAGTATCTTGCCAGTCGGGCCGCGCCCGTTGCTGTTCTTTAACGATCGTCGCTTCGCGTCGGGCTTTTTGATAGTCTGCATAGAGCGGCACCACGTCCGCAGGCGCTCCATCCGCAGCCACTTTCCCATCTCTCAGCCAGATGCAACGATTACACATATCTAAAATTGTCTCGAGGTTATGCGACACCACGACAACAATCTTTCCTCGTGCGCATAGAGCGTTAATTGCCACCCTAGCTTTCTTCTGGAACCATTGGTCACCCGCCGATAACGTTTCATCAATCAGAAGAATTTCCGGCTCCACAAACACAAGCCCCGTAAATGAAAGCCGAGATTTCATACCGGATGAATAAGTGCGAACTGGCCGGTCTATAAATTCGCCGAGCTCCGCGAACTCCACCATCTCATCTAATCGAGATACGTCTGTTGCGTTCGATGTCTGCAACTCCGCGTCAATCTTTAGGTTCTCGCGGCCGGTGAGTTCTTCTTGTATACCTACGCCGAGTGTAAGTGCCGCGTGGACATGTCCATGAATATCCACAGTTCCGCTTGTCGGATCCATCAGACCTGCGATGATCTTTAGAAGCGTCGATTTCCCAGCTCCATTCTCGCCGATAATTCCAACGGTGTGCCCCTCTTCAATGTCGACATTGATCCCATCAAGAGCAAAATTCGCTCTCGATTTCCTCCGAACCCAATCGAAGATCGATCCGTCAGAATAGCTCTTTCTGACGTTCTTAAGCGAGATGGAAATAGTCATGCCGCTTCCACTGGCGACCACGAAAAACTCATATTGAAGGGCACAGATGATTCCGATGCTGCGACGGCAACGACGAGAGGATTCCCGTGGGTCCAGCTGCGCACGTCCATAACTTGACGGACACCGTTCACCTCAGCGAGCAGAAACAGACAGAGTTGATACTCGCCGGCAGTCAGTGGCACTCGCGGAATTGAGATTGAAACGTCGTATTGGCCGGCATGTCCCGTCACCTTTTCCGGATCCCGGTGAATAAAGTGCTCCCATCCGTATCCCTTGCGAGCCTGCTCGACAGAAAACCCAAGAAAAACGTCGACATTATCCCGAACCTCAATGGGTATACGCCACTCGACCGAACCGCCGCTAACAGCTTCCAATCTTTGTGGAAAATCATCGGAGAATGCAGCTAATGTTCGGGGGGGACCCTCCAAATCAAGATATCTCTCCACTAGTTGCTGAGGAGGGCCGCAGTCAACAATCCGCCCTTTGTCTAAAATCACAACAGAAGAGCAGACTCGTAAGATCGACGCCCAATCGTGCGTTGCGAAAATTCCGGAAGCTCCGCCGGATAGACGCTCACGCAACCGCCCTAGGCATTTTGCATTGAAATAGTCATCTCCAACCGACAGAACTTCATCAATCAAATAGATTTGCGCGGTCGATTGAGTAGCAGCAGCAAAAAAAAGACGCGCTTTCATGCCGGTAGAATAGGTGCGCAAAGGCCGCTCGAAATAATCGTGGAGCTCCGTAAAGACACGGACTTCCTCAACTGCTTTTGGAATATCATCTGCCGCCACGTCCGACAATTCGAGCCAGCGCATCGTAAAATGACGGCCGGTCATAAGCTCTCGACCACCCACTCCAAATTCGTAAATTCCGGAAGCTTGCGCACCAAGACGAACCACGCCTTCCGTGGGCTGAAAAACACCGCCGACCGTCCGTAAAAATGTGCTCTTGCCAGCACCGTTACGTCCCAGGACACCGAGAAATTCACCCCTGGGAACATCGAGCGTCACCCCAGCCAGTGAAGAAAAAGCACTTCCCGCCGGGACCTCTCCAAACACCACGCGCCATAGATCGCCGCGATCGAAAGCCCAGAACTTCTTGGAAACATCACGACATTCGATGACGGCCGGCACCTCCTCAATCGCCGGCGACGGAAATTGCACAGGCGCAGTCACGGTCATAAGCGAGAGTCAAAATAAGGTTTTATTCTACGGAAAATAAATAGTCCCAGCACAAACGTACCAATACAAAAAATGATCAGATAAGCGAACAAACCTGCAGGCAGCACGCTGCCGTTCAATAATGCCAACCGGAACGATTCGGTGATGAGATAAAGCGGATTTAAAAGAGCCAAGATCCGCACCGCAGACGGGAGCACATCGATCGGATAAAAAACCGGGGTTGCAAACATCGCAATCAGCAGCAGGTTCGGCAGAACCATCGCAATATCCCGAACGAACACATTCAAAGCACTCAAGGTCAGGCTAATGCCGGCCACAAACAAAAACTGAAGTAAAGCTATTGGAACCACCATGAGCCAGGCCCATCTAGGCGGCGGCCCGTAAAAACCAATAAGCGTGGCCAGATAAACAAAGGACACGACGAATGGCACGAGCCCCATAAGCGCGCCTGCAATGGGCAGCAGCTCGGTCTTGAACCCGATATTCTTAACGACGTTGACGTTCGACGTAACCGATGCAGTGCCCGCAGTAATTCCTTCGGAGATTGCCAGCCACGGCCCATAGCCTGCGATGAGCCAGCTTACGTATGCCAAGCTTGTTTCAGACCCCGGCAGCTTCGCTTTAAACACGAAGCCGAATACAAAGGTGAAGATAGCAAGCATCAGGACTGGATTTGCGATGGCCCAGATAACACCAAGGCCCGACCCAAGAAATCGGTCACGCAGCATCATCCGCGCAAAATTGCGCAGCATCAGGGCGTCCTTACGAGAAAACCCGGTCGTTAAATAATGACTACTCATCGAATTCCATAGGGTGCATATCTATCGGACTTCAGCGCGCTCACGTAATTCTAACGAAGATTGGGCCGCCCCGATCGTGCCACGATATCATCGTACCAATGCCCCATCGCCGACGCGTAACCGTCGATCGCGCGCTGCAACCGAGCACGCGGCGGCATCATTTCGGGCGTCCACCATTCCGGGTGCGTTAAAACCTGAAGTCTGTCTTCGGTCGGGCAAGACAAGACTTCGATCAAACGTTGATATAGCCACACCCCGTTTGAATCAGACACATATCCGTACTTATTCCTGAGAGTGCGGCTGTACGCATTGACCATCCCCGCCACGATGTCGTCATCAGGCATCGGATGGGTCAACACTCCATAAAGATGAAAGCTAACAGCCACAGGAACGATACCGAATTCCTGCCTCAGCATCTCTCTCTCTGTTGCCATCGCTTCGAGAAAACGCTCTTCTCCAGCATCTTCTCCATAATGTGTAGGGTCAAAATGAAGCCCCAAGTCGTGGCCAAGGGATAGAATGCGATCGACTTCCTTTGCAACAGATAGGTTAAAAATATTGTAGAACATGCTTCGCGGAAAAACGAAATACGTCCCTATTACTCCTTCGTCGCTTTCGATTTCGGCCAAACGTCGAGCACGATGAATCGACGCATCCAAATCGTGTCGCCACAAAACATGCCGACCGACAGCCGTAGCATCCACCCCAAATCGCTGAAACTCGAAAGTCTGCTTCGCAACGCGCAGACATCGACGATAGCCATCCTCGGTAAAATCCGAGAATTCCTGGACATGATTACGCATCTGAAGTTTCCGCTATCCCGCCTAAACCAGACGGTTTCTTAAAGATGATAAAATTTGAATTTTAGCCGCACCCTTATCTTCACACCCTTCCAACGAGAAATCGGAAAGCGCGATAAAGCTTCTCCTTGCGGCAATAATGGGGTTGCCGTCGCGTGAGCCCACCACTTGTCCCGGAACGGCAAGAAATGGCTCGTCGCTTTGTACTTCATATGCAGACCATACAGTCAGCCGCCGTTCGCCTTTCAGCATCGTAAAAGCCCCGTCAAAGGGCCGCCCCGATGCACGAACGAGACGGGTAATATCGATTCCATTCGCATTCCAATTGATCCTGCCATCCTCCGGCCGTCGGGGATAACAGCGAAGCGCCTGAGATCGGTCCAGGGGTTGCGGTGTTAGTTGAAGCGTATTCGTAACAATTCTTTTGACCAGATCGGAGAAGCCATTCGGGACCGCTACGTGAAGCCATCGATAAACGTCCTCGATCGACACGTCGTCGGATAGAGGTAATGTCTGTTTTAGAGCAATAGGCCCGGCATCGAGTTGCTCAACCATCTGATGAATGGTCAAAACAATCTGGTTTTCGCCCAGCAGGATCGCCCAGTTCGGACAAGCATTCCCTTTGAAGCGGGGCAAATCCCCTGGATGGGCGTTAAAAATCCCGTAGCGAAACTGCGATCTCACGCCCTGCGGTATAATATGTGGCCAGTTCATTGAGATAGCGACGTCGCAATTCGCTTCGACGACGGCATTTTTGACATTCGAGATATTAGTGCCAGCGATAAACCTCGCTCCCGCTTCATCAGCCAGCTTGCGATAATCGGCCTCGGAAATCAGATCGTGAGCAGCCGCTCGAGCCGTTATCACCAGAGGTAGTTCGCACCCTAACGATAAGACTTGTCTAGCTGCCCCAAGGAGCATGCCTGTGCGGCCGACAACAGCTACACGTAACGGCTTATCTTGCACCAACGCCATCGCCAGCTACGACCCAACGATCAACATATGACGAAACCGTATCTGTGCGAGCCCCCTTCAGAGCCTCAACAATCTCGCGAAAAAGCGTCCCCGCACCCGGCGAAGTATTGTTTGCCGGATTATCCTCGCGACGGGCGTCGCGCAAAGCTCCCTTAAGCTTGAATGCCTCATAGGTAGCCAAACAATTCGTATTGAGCGCGATGTGGACAGGATGAAAGTTCAATACCCTCAACCCTTTTTCGGGCAACCAACCAGCGCTCGCAGACCAGCTGCCCCCGTTTATTGCATGCATATTGTCCTGAAATATGTGCGGTAAACGCGTCAGAAATCGTCCATTTTCCGTAAGCTTGATACGATACGGCTGCACTCCGACAGCACCAGGAAGAAAAACGGAGCAATCTGTCTCGAAGCCATATTGGTCGGCAATCAGCGCGAGCAGGGGCTCCGACTGAAACAACGAATGTGTTCGAATGGCGCGCGCCTCCGGAAACCAATCACGCATACATCGCAAAACTTCGTCCGGCGTTACGCCGTGGCTGCTGCCAGATAGAAAATTCGGATGTGCTCCCAATTCGAAAAATTTATCTTCCGACAGCTCTTTGACAACCGAGCTCTTGTGAGTGGCGAACCAAGTAGCCCGCACGCCCGCTTCACGTAAGTAGCTTGCGGCATCGGCAATCATCCAATCCGGAGCCCAGTCGATATCCAAAGTAATCAGAACATCACTCAGGTTTTGCAACGAGGACTTCTCAGCGGGAGCAGCCATCGTTCAAGCCGTTTTAACCGCACGAAGATAGATACCGTAGCGGTGCTTTTCGTTTTTCCAGCCATACCGCTTCAGCGACGTTATTCTGAACCCTCGCAAAGCACCTTTTATCTCAAAGTCGCGGAAATGATGGAAATGCACGTTGTCATTATATAGTTCGGCATTTTTATCCCAGATTAGCGTCGCCAAATAGAGCACACCGCCGACCTTCAGCACCCGGTGCGCTTCGGCGAGCGCCGTATGGTAGTCGAAGACATGATCAAGCGTCGTCAAGAATGAGACACCATCGAGACGGACATCTGCAACCGGAAGAAACTCCGCCATACCGATCGCCCGGAATCCGGATTTTCTTGCGAGCGATGGGTCGATGCCGAAATAGCGCACATCATTTGGAAACAGGAGCCGGCTACGATTAGGCTCGTCGCACCCAACGTCCAGTACCAGACCGCTGGCGCCCTCCAGCAATCGCCGCGAGCGACACAGATGACGCTGATACCACGGATCATCTCCCTCAGCGTTTGTCGCCGTCCCGGCATTTTTCACATAGTTGACGTAGCAATATTGATCGAACGCCGACCATCCCGGCTCCAAGACCATGTCCCAGCGTTCATTCCGAATATGCTTAAGTGCCCGTCTTGGGAGAAGGATCGGCGCGCCAGCTAAATCCCCGACGGGTTCTCCAGCCGCAGTTCTCAGGCCCTTGTGAGACAAGACTAACGACTCACGAGTGTCTGGACAGGCCAAGATACCGCCGAGATCCTCGAGCCGCGCCAATACCGCTCCATCGCCGAAATCAGAATCTGACGGCACGAAACGAGCCTGATCGTCATCCAGCTCGATCTCGTTCCACTTTATCGACTCATAATCATTCACAGTTTCTCACCCGCCATCAGCATTTCGCGAATGCCCTGCTCCAAGCCAACAACAGGAGCACCAATCTTTTCGGTCATTAAAGCAATATCGGCAACGAGATCGCTGGGCACACCCGGCTCGAACTCAAATACCGCCGCTCGTCCGAGATGCGTCGCAATCATCGAGGCAATGTCCCTCAGCGACACAACCTCTGGCCCCGCAACATTGACGGTCAGGGATTCTTGCAAATCGAGCGCGGCAACAACCGCTTGTGCGGCGTCTGTCACGAAGATTGGATTAATTCTGGGGCCACGCTCCTGCGCGACACGAATGGGGACGCCATTTCCAACGGAAGATATCAACCTCGGAAATAAAAAATCGTTTCTTTGCCCAGGTCCGTAGATGAAGAAAAAGCGCATTCGTTGAATATTGATATAACGGGAGAAATAGGCCACAAGCGCGTCGCCAGCTGCTTTAGAAGCCAGATAAAAACCCAACTCGCCGCCCGGCTGCAATGGCGATCGTTCGGTAACGGGGTCAGCAGATGAACCGTAAATCCCGCCAGACGACGCATAGACAAAAGATTTGGCTCCGACGAGAGTCGCATATTCTGCCAAGCGAACCGTCGCACCAACTGCGACATCTGCAATCTTCCCCGCACCCGTTGGAAACGAGCGCCATCCCGATGCCTGAGCAAGGTGGATCAACGCGTCTACCGAGCCAATCGGCAGCGGCGTCGACGACAGTTCCGAAAGATCGACAACCGATGTCTGGACTCCCTCGATACAGCGCGACACCGCACCTGCACGAACCAAACAAATAACCTGATCGCCACGATCGCGAAGGACACGCGACACCGCCTGCCCGAGCATACCGCTCGCACCCGTGACTGCTATTCGTCGGCTCATCAATTGGACTTATCTAGGCTTGCTTAAAAGAAAGCCCGCATCGTTTGTTCGACATTCAACAGCGACCAAATCAACAGCCGCCGATTATGATTACCGTTTAGATGCCCCTCAATCATCGGCCGGATCACCGTTGGATTAAGCATCTCGTAAATTCGAGCTTTATCGTCGAACAGCACGTCCCTGACGTAGTCTATGCTCTCACCCTTGAACCAGCTTGAATCTGGACCGGAAAAACCTTGTTTTGCTCGATTACTGACGTCTTCGGGGACATATCTCTCCATCATTCTTCGTAATAACAGCTTCCCGTCCCGCGTTTCGCGATAATACTTTTCACTCTTTATTCCTGGCTCGTTTTCGTTCAAGCGAACCACGCTGGCGAGGTTCCCCAGCTTGAACCTCGCCGGAAGCTTCATCGCAAAATCGACGAGATCATTATCAAGAAATGGGACTCGCGTTTCTAGACCGTGCGCCATGGATAACTTGTCTTCGATGATCAAAAGCCCATGCATAAAAGTTTTTGCCTCGAGATACATCGAATGGTTGATGTAATCTTCAGGCCGCGTCAGAGAACTGGCATGCGTTGCGTAAACATCACGAAATATGTCGCGCGTCCAAACGTGCTTTACTTCTTCCCAAACCGGAGAAAATGCAACTTGAATTGCACTGTTCGGAATTAGCCGCTGCCAAAATCCATAGTATTTATCGATGTAACTTTCAAAACTTTCGTTGACCACCGCCCGATAGTAGCGCCACGGATAGCCACCAAAAAGCTCGTCGCCGCCCGTGCCGGCAAAAACGACTTTGTTAAACTTGGATGCAAGATGGGCTGCGTAAAAATTCGGATAACTCTGCCCTACTCGCGGCTCCTCGAGATGATATGCAAGACGAGGCAGTACCCTCTGCATATCGCCAGCCTTGAGCACCATTTCATAGTGCTCTGTTCCGAACAGATACGACATTCGCTCAGCTGAAGGGCGCTCGTCAAAACTGAGCTCGATACCCGATGCTGACGAAAGATCGAATCCGCATGTAAAAGTACGGAAACTCGTTTGCCGCCTGGCAGCAATTGCTGTAATCGCCCCGGAGTCCACACCACCCGATAAAAAACCTCCAACCTCGACATCACTGACAAGCTGCCTTTCGACAGCCTGTTGGAATAGAAAATCGAGCTCCTCTAGATATTGATGTTCGGAGCGCGGATTTTCCGGCTCCTCAAAATGATAATCCCAATACCGAACTGGCACCGCGGACGTGCCGCCGCCCCCCGAAGTGAGTTGGAGATAACAACCAGCTGGTAAAATTCGGACATCGCTAAACGGCGTAGCATCCGTAAAGAAATTCTGGAACGTAAAATACTCCAACCAGGCCGCGGTATTCATTCTCGGCTGCATTACCGGATGCGCCAGAATCGCCTTGATCTCCGATGCGAAAGCAAAAACCCCCTCGCGTTCCGCATAGTAAATCGGTTTAACGCCAAATCGATCACGCACGAGCGTCAAACACCGCTCTTTTGCATCCCAGACGGCAAAGGCGAACATGCCATTCAGCTTGAGGACCGACCGAACGCCCCACTGCGCAAACGCACTCAATAATACTTCCGTGTCGCCCCGAGACCGGAACTGCCAACCAAGCTTCTCCAGCTCAATTCGCAATTCCTTAAAGTTATATATCTCGCCATTGTAGGTGATGGTGAAGCGGCCATCGGTGGTCTGCATCGGCTGTCTGCCAAGGTTGGACAAATCCAACACCGACAGTCTCCGATGAGCAAGTCCAACGAATCCCTGTGACCAAATACCCCCATCATCAGGTCCGCGATGAGCGACGGCTTCGGCCATTTTCGCCAAAACCGGCTCGCTCACGGCTTGGCCGTTGCGATTAAGAAACCCTGCTACCCCACACATCAGCCAAAAACCGGCGGTCAGTTCTGAACTACCGCACGTCTTGCTTCGACTTCGGCGATATGACTACGACGCCACTTGATCAGACGACGCAGACCGTCATCAAGATCGATCTTGGCTTCGAACCCGATCTCGGCCTTCGCTCTCTTCGGCGAACCGATGCGATTGCGAACCAGTGTCGCCTGGCTGCGCGGCGCGAACCGGATCGGCTGATTCGAGCCCGTGAGATTGAGTAACCGTTCGGCGATCTCCTTCAGTGATGTTCGCGTTCCGGTACCAACATTATAGAACCGTCCGACTGGCTCGGCCTTCATTGCGCAGACATTGGCACTGGCGCAATCTTCCACAGCGACAAAATCGAACGCCTCTGAGCCATCACCGAAAATGGTCGGCCCCTCGCCGCGATCAATTGCATCGAGCATCTTCATAATTACGGCGATGTAAGCGCCGCGATAGTCCTGACGCGGCCCATACACGTTCATATAGCGCAGACCGACGATATTCAGTCCATAGCGATGATGAAACGCAGTCGCCATCGCCTCACCGGCGATTTTCGTTGCGCCATAGAAATTCTTGTTATTGAACGGATGATCTTCCGTCATCGGTTCCTCAATGGCATCGCCGTACACGGAAGCCGATGAGGAATAAACAACACGGCCGACATTCTTTGCGACGGCCGATTCGAGCACATTGAAGGTGCCACGCACGTTTACGTCAAATGCCGAACGTGGATATTCATGGCATTGCAGCAGCCAAAGCGCAGCAAAATGAAAAACGCAGTCGGCTCCCGTCATCGCCGCCTGCAAAATGTCTGTCTGCGTGATGTCGCCGCCCGCCTCGAATACCGACACACGCGGATCCTTCATCGCCTCGGCTAGATTCTCATGCGTGCCGCGCGCGAAATTATCGTAGATCGTTACGCTCTTGACGTCTTCACGAAGCAGACGATCGACCGTATGCGAGCCGATCAGACCGGCGCCGCCAATGACCAGCATTTTTTTACCACGAATATCCACGATATGCTCCGCTTGGCGCGCTTAAACCGCCGCCTTGACCGCGGCGATAATCCGATCCTGCGTCGCCGCGTCGAGATATGGGTGCATCGGCAGGCTCAGCACTTTGCCGGCAAGATCGTCGGAGACCGGCAGGCCGCCTGGAGCGACGGGATAGTGCTTATACGCCGTCTGCTGATGCAGGGGC
>Ga0180221_1001060_pt1 | contig 20022 bp, 20 predicted proteins | sample eDN5th37CKraftMG_FD_151339 | JGI IMG/M metagenome (GOLD analysis project Ga0180221, IMG submission 151339) | Enriched Miracle-Growth compost microbial communities from Emeryville, California, USA - eDNA 5th pass 37_C Kraft MG (version 2) (version 2) ...
CGAAGATGACCTCTACGCCCTGCTCCTTCAGCGCGCGCAGGACGATCTCGGCACCCGTCATGGACTGGGTGTCGGATGCGGCGGGAAGGTTGGCGGAAGACATGATGGCTTCTGGCTTTCCTGCAATATGGCGTTGCCGGGCATTCCTGTCCGGGGCCCCGATCTACGCCCCCTACCCGGTCGCGTCAACGCGCGAACAAACAAACGAGAAAATTTCCCCCATCTCTCTTTCTGAAAATTGCTCCATACCTGCCACTCGCGCATGGATCGTATGCGTTTCCCGAGGGGCGGCCATCGGCTGGTGGCGGAACCAGGTGGCCTGACGCTTGGTGTACTGGCCGATCACGAGGCAGGCCCGCTCCCCCGCCTCCTCCGGCGTGAGCCGGCCGGCGAGCATGGCGGAAAGCTCCGGCACGCCATGGGCGCGCATCGCCGGCAGCGCCGGGTCGAGGCGGCGGGCCAGCAGCGCCTTCACCTCCTCCACCGCCCCGGCCCGCAGCATCCCTTCCCAGCGGCGGCGGATGGCCTGCCGCAGGATCTCGCGGGGCGGGTCCAGCAGGATTGCCGCGAAGCGCCAGGGCTGGCCCTCCAGCCGCGCCGGCCCGGTGCCCTCCTCGCGCTGCCATTCGGCGAGGCCGCGCCCGGTGCCGCGCCACACCTCGAAGGCGCGCGCGATGCGCTGGCTGTCGCTCGGCCGTAGCCGCGCCGCCGTTTCCGGATCGGCGGCGGCGAGGCGGGCGTGCAGCGCCGCCGGGCCCTCGGCCGCCAGCAGGGCGCGCGCCTCCTCCCGCGCAGCGGGCGGGATCTCCGGCACCGGCGCGATGCCCTCGGTGAGCGCCCGGAAATAGAGGCCGGTCCCGCCGCACAGGATCGGCAGCCGCCCTGCCGACCGCACCGCCGCCAGTTCCGCCAGCGCCCGCTCGCGCCACCAGGCCACGCTGGCGAGTTCGGCGGGGTCGCGCACGCCATAGAGGCGGTGCGGCACCCGCGCCCGCTCCTCCGCCGAGGGCTGCGCCGTCAGCACCTCCAGCCCGGCATAGATCTGCATGCTGTCGGCGTTGATCACCGTCCCGCCGAACCGCTCCGCCAGCCCGAGCGCCAGGGCCGACTTGCCGCTGGCCGTCGGTCCCGCCACCAGCAGCGCGAATGGTTGCCTGCTCATGCGCGCGCGGGCATGGTCCGCCCCCCATGCAGCATGTTCTCACCCTGATCGCGCCCGCAGGCCAATTGCCGGCGCCCCTCGTCGCGCGAGTCCGCTCCGCGCTCACCGCCCTCGGCGCCACTGCCGGCAGCCCGGACTGGCTGTCGGAGGAAGAGGCTGCCGACCTGCCCTTCGAGGGCCTGGCCCTGGAACAGGCCCAGGCTGCCGCGGCCGGTGCCCTGGAGGGCGCCTCGGTGGACAGCATCGCCCAGGCGGCGGAAGGCCGGCGCAAGCGGCTGCTGATCGCCGACATGGACAGCACCATCGTCACCAGCGAGACACTGGACGAGCTGGCCGCCTATGCCGGGCTGAAGGAGCGCGTGGCCGAGATCACCCGGCGCAGCATGAACGGCGAGATCGACTTCTCCGCCGCGCTGCGCGAGCGGGTGGCCATGCTGAAGGGCCTCGCCCTCTCCGCGCTGGAGGCCACCTGGGCGGAAACCCGCATCATGCCGGGCGCCACCGAGCTGGTCCGCACCATGGTGGCGAACGGCGCCCATTGCGCCCTGGCCTCGGGCGGCTTCACCTTCTTCACCAGCCGGGTGGCGGAAAAGCTCGGCTTCACCAGCCATCACGCCAATATCCTGGAGGATGACGGCAACGTCCTGGCCGGCACCGTGGCCGAGCCGATCTTCGACCGGGGCGCCAAGCTGGCCACGCTGAAGCGCCTCGCCGCCGAGCTTCATCTGCCGCTGGCGGACACCCTGGCGGTGGGCGACGGCGCGAACGACCTGGAGATGATCGCGGCCGCCGGCCTCGGCGTGGCCTATCATGCCAAGCCGGTGGTCGCTGCCGCGGCGCGCGTGCGGGTGGATCATACCGATTTGCGGGCCCTGCTGTTCGCGCAAGGATATCGCGCCGCCGAGTTCGTGGCGTAAGGCGACAAAAAAGTCCGGGGGAAGGAATTCCCCCGGGCTCCCATCTTTTTTCTTCGAGTCAGGGGCGATGGCCCCTCCGATGCGGCGTCAGCCGGGGCTGCCGTTCTTGCCTTCCGGCGCCAGCCGCAGCGGCACGAAGCGCTGGCCCTGGGCGCTCTCGATCAGCAGCAGCGCCGTCGGGCGGTTCTGCCGGCGCAGGCGGTCGAGCTGCTCCTGCACCTCCTGCGGGGTGGTGACGCGGTTCTGCTGCACCTCGACGATCAGATCGCCGGCGCTCAGGCCCCGCTCGGCCGCGCTGCTGCCCGGCTCCACCTCGGTGACGACGACACCGCGCGCATCCTCCTTAAGGCTGAAGCGGTCCCGGGTCTCGGGTGAGAGAGGGGCCACCTTCAGGCCGAGGCCGGAGAGCTCCATCGCCGCCCCAGGCCGCGTCTGCTGCGGCGCCGCGCCGGTCGAGGCCTGCTGCTGCTCGGCCGGCAGCTCCGCCACCGTCACCTGCAGCGTCTCCTGCTTGCCGTTGCGCCAGACCACCACCGGCACGGTGCTGCCGACCTTGGTCTCGGCCACGATGCGCGGCAGGTTGCGCATCTCCTGCACCTCGTGGCCATCGAAGCTCAGGATCACGTCGCCGCTCTGGATGCCCGCCTTGGCGGCCGGGCCATCCTCCTGCGCCCGCGCCACCAGCGCCCCACGGGCATGCCCCTGGAGGCCGAGGCTCTGGGCGATCTCGTCCGTCACCTGCTGGATGTTCACGCCCAGCCAGCCGCGCCGCACCCGGCCGCCGTCGCGCAACTGCGCCACGATGTTCTTGGCGAGGTTGGCCGGAATGGCGAAGCCGATGCCGATCGAGCCGCCGGAGGGCGAGACGATGGCGGTGTTGATGCCGATCACCTCGCCCTTGGTGTTGAACAGCGGGCCGCCGGAATTGCCGCGATTGATGGCGGCGTCGGTCTGGATGAAATCGTCATAGGGGCCGGCATTGATGTTGCGCCCCCGCGCCGAGACGATGCCCGAGGTCACGCTGCCGCCGAAGCCCAGCGGATTGCCGATGGCCAGCACCCAGTCCCCCACCTCCGCCGTGTCGGAGTCGCCGAACGGCACCACCGGCAGCGGCTTGTCGGTCTTCACCCGCAGCACGGCGATGTCGGTGCGCTGGTCCACGCCGACCAGCTCGGCCTTCAGCGTGGAATTGTCCTGCAGCACCACGTTGATCTCGTCGGCGCCGTCGATGACATGGTTGTTGGTGACGATGATGCCGGACGCATCGACGATGAAGCCCGAGCCCTGGCTCTGCTGGCGGCGGGGCGGCTGGCCGGGGCGGCCGCCGGGCGGGCGCATCCGCTCCATGAAGTCGCGGAACAACTCCTCGAAGGGGCTGCCCGGCGGGAATTGCGGCATCTCCGGCGCATCCGGGCGGGCGCCCCCTGTCTGCAGGGTCTGGCTGGTCTGGATATTGACCACCGAGGGCAGCAGGCGGCGCGCCAGCGGCGCGAAGCTCTCGGGCAGCCGCTCCGTCAGCGCCTGCGGCACCTGCGCCGGCTGGGCCAGGGAAGGCAGCGGCAGGGCGAGTGGCGCCGCGGCGACCGTGGCACTCAGGATCAGGGTGGCGACACGCATCGGCAAACCTCGTTGGGAGACGAACCGGGCAACCGGCCCGGGAGAGCTGAAGATGGGGCAGTCGGGGCGGGAGCGGAAGGGCGGCATGCTCCCGCCCGATGGAAAAGCGGGCGGGAGAGGGCGGCGTGGCCCGCTCAGGCGCGCACCAGCAGGGTGGCCAGCGCCACCCCGGCCGCCGCCATGACCAGGCCGGCCAGCCGGAGCCGCTCCGGCGGCAGGCCGGTGATGCCGGAGAGGGCACGTTGCATGGCCGCCGGAAAGGCGGCGTAGAGCAGCCCTTCCAGCGCCAGCACCACGGCCCCTCCGGCGATCAGTTGCAGGACGGTCACGGCCCGCCCCTCACTCGGCGGTGGCGGGCGCGCCCTGCGGCTGGGCTGCCGCCGGCGCGGACTGCCGCTGCGCCGGGGCAGCCTGCCCCGCGGTGCCCAGGTCGCTCTCCCGGAAGTAGCGGAAGAACTCCGAATCCGGCGTCAGCACCAGGCGCGTATCCCCCTCGGAGAAGGCCTCGCGATAGGCCTGCATGGAGCGGTAGAAGCTCCAGAAGGCCGGGTCCCGCTGGGCTGCATCGGCGAAGGTGCGGATCGCCTCCTCGTCGCCCTGGCCGCGCAGCGTGTCCGCCTGGGCCTGGCTCTCGGCCAGCAGCACCGTGCGCTCGCGGTCGGCCTGGGCGCGGATACGGGCGGCCACCTCGGCGCCCTCGGCGCGCGCCTCGCGCGCGACACGCTCGCGCTCGGACTGCATGCGGCTCAGGATCGCCTGGGTATTCTCGTCCGGCAGGTCGGTACGGCGGATGCGCACATCCTCCACCGCCACGCCGAAGCTCTTGGCCTCGCCGTTCACCTGGCGCTGGATCTCGTTCATGATCCGCGCCCGCTCGTTGGACAGCACCGCCATCAGCGTCTCGCTGCCGAGCACCCGGCGCATCGAGGAAGCCACGATGGAGGAAAGCCGGCCGCGGATGCCACTCTCCTGCGTGCCCACCGTCTGGAAGTAGAGCAGCGGATCGACGATGCGGAAGCGGGTGAAGGTGTCCACGATCAGCCGGCGCTGGTCGCCGAGGATCACCTCCTCGCCCGGCGTGTCGTAGTCCAGCAGGCGGCTGTCGAAGCTGCTCACCGCCTGGATGAAGGGCACCTTCACATGCAGGCCGGGCTCCTTGATCACCCGGATCGGCTGGCCGAACTGCGTCACCAGCACCTGCTCGGTCTCGCGCACGGTGAACAGCGCGGAAAGCGCCGTCACCAGCACCACGAGGGCCACGCCCCCCAGCAGCAGCGTGCGGTTCATCGGCTGCCTCCCTGCGCGGCGCGGGGCTGGGCCGGCGCATTTTCCAGCACAGCCGGCGGCGCCGGCGGGCGCTGCCGCTGGCTGGTGGTGCCGGCGGGCGGCCGCGTCGCGCCGTCCAGCGGCAGATAGGGCACCACGCCCTGCAGGCGGTCGTCCACCAGCAGCTTCGGGTTGCGGCGCAGGATGTCCTCCATCGTCTCCATGTAGAGGCGGCGGACCGTCACGTCCTTGGCGGTCTGATAGGCCGTCAGGATGCTGATGAACCGCGCGGCCTCACCGCGGGCGCGGGCGATCTGGCTTTCCTTGTAACCCTCCGCCTCCTGGATCATCCGCTGCCCCTCGCCACGGGCGCGGGGGATGATGTCGTTGCGGTAGGTCTCGGCCTCGTTGCGCAGGCGCTCACGGTCGGCATTGGCGCGCTGCACGTCGCGGAAGGTGTCGATCACCTCGGCCGGCGGGTCCACCTTCAGCAGCTGCACCTGGGTGATCTCGACGCCCGACTTGTACTGGTCGAGGATGAACTGCACACCGGTGCGGACACGCTGCTCGATCTCGGCGCGCGCCTCGGTCAGCGCCGGCTGGATCGGCGTCTGGCCGACCACCTCGCGCATCACGCTCTCCGCCGCGGACTTCACCGTCTGGTCGGGATTGCGGGTGTTGAACAGATACTCGCCGGCATCGCGGATGCGCCAGAACACCGCGAAGTCGATATCGATGATGTTCTCGTCGCCGGTCAGCATCAGGCTCTCCTCCGTCACGTCCCGGGCGGAGACGGGGCGGGTGAGCGGCGCGTCATTGGGCGCGCGGAAGCCGATGTCGATGCGGTTGATGCGCGTCACACGCGGCGTGGTGACGCTCTCAACGGGCCAGGGAATGTGGTAATTCAGGCCGGGCGGCGTGGTGCGGTCGAAGGCGCCGAAGCGCATCACCACGCCCTGCTCGTCCGGCTGCACGCGGTAGATGCCGCTGGCCGCCCAGAGGCCGAGAACCACCACGGCGCCGATGCCGATCCACTTGCCCATGCCGCCGCCACCGCCGGGCAGGATGCGCCGCAGCGCCTCCTGCGCCTGGCGGATCGCCTCGTCCAGGTCAGGCCCGCCGCCCGGGCCGCGCCCGCCGCCGCCGCCCTGAGGCGGCTGCCCCCAGGGTCCGCCGGGGCGCGGATTGCCCCATGGGCTGCCTCCCGGGCCGGATCCGCCTTGATTGTTCCAGGGCATAGGCTGGCTGGTCTCCCCTCAATACACTCGTTCCCGGCCACGGACGCTTGCGCGAAGGCGGTGCATGCGCGACAGGGTCGAACCATATGTCGCCCTGTCCGGGCCGGACGCAATGCGCGACACAATTTTGGCGCATCGCGCTCCGACGGGGGCTTGGCCGATATTGTCCGCGAGCGAGAGGTTTTCAAGCGATGTCGGAGACACTGACCGAGGCGGTGCGCACCGCATTGCGCGCGGTGCGGGACCCGCAGACGGGGCAGGATGTGGTGGCCGCCGGCATGCTGCAGGGCCTCTCCGTGCGGGACGGGCTGGTGCAGTTCGCGCTGGCCGTCCCGCGCGAGCAGGCGCGCGCCATGGAACCGCTGCGCGCCGCGGCCGAGCGTGCCGCGGCCGCGGTGCCCGGGGTGATCTCCGCCACCTGCGTGCTGACGGCGCATCGCGACGTCCAGGCCGGCCCCGTGCAGGGGCACCGCCCCGCCGCCGCGCCGGGGATGCCGCCCGCCGGCGGCCCGCCGCCGGGCGCCGCCCGCGCCACTCGCCCCGCCCCGGGCCAGGGGCCGATGCTGCTGCCGGATGTCGGCGCCATTATCGCCGTCGCCTCGGGCAAGGGCGGCGTCGGCAAGTCCACCACGGCGGTGAACCTGGCGGTGGCTCTCGCTGCCGAGGGGCTGCAGGTGGGGCTGCTGGACGCCGATATCTATGGCCCTTCCCTGCCCCAGATGCTCGGCACGCGCGAGCGACCGCGCGCCACCGGCGGCCGCATCATTCCCCTCTCCCGCTGGGGGCTGAAGGCCATGTCCATCGGCTTCCTGGTGGAGGAGGAGACGCCGATGATCTGGCGCGGCCCGATGGTGATGGGCGCGCTGGAGCAGATGCTCGGCCAGGTGGAATGGGGCGCGCTCGACGTGATGGTGGTGGACATGCCGCCGGGCACCGGCGACGCGCAGCTCACCATGAGCCAGCGCGTCCCGCTGGCCGGCGCCGTCATCGTCTCCACGCCGCAGGACGTGGCGCTGATCGACGCCCGGCGCGGGGTGCGGATGTTCCAGAAGGTGAACGTCCCCGTCCTCGGGCTGATCGAGAACATGTCCTATTATTGCTGCCCGAACTGCGGCCACACCGCCCACCTCTTTGGCCATGGCGGGGCCCGTGCGGAGGCGGAGCGGATGGGCGTCGAGTTCCTCGGTGAGTTGCCGCTGAAGCTGGAGATCCGCGAGCTGGCCGATGCCGGGACGCCGATCGTCATGGCCCGGCCGGAAAGCGAGGAGGCCGGCCGCTACCGGGGCATTGCCCGGCGGCTGCGTGAGAAGCTGGCGGCCCGCCCGGCCGCGCCAAGCATCGTGGTGGAGTGAGGGTCGGGGAAAGGACATCCCTTTCCCTCAGATCCGGCACCACGATGACGGTGGGCGGCGCCCCCGGCTGACAGAAAAAAGAAGGGGTTCGGGGGAATTCATTCCCCCGACCTTCTCACCTTTCCGGCTCAGGGCAGGCGCAGCGCCTCGTCCTCCTGCTGCCGCTTCCGGCCATAGCGGTAGCCCACGTAAAGCGCGCCCACCACCAGCAGCGCCAGTGCCGCATCGTGCAGCACGAAAGTGACGATAGCCCAGACCAGCCCGAGCACCACCCAGGCCAGCCAGAGGCCGAAGGAAAGCGAGGCGATCACCAGCATTGCCGGCAGGCCGAACAGCAGCAGTACGAAGAGCAGCAGCCACCCCATCACGATCCCCTTCCCCTTTCAGCCCTGCCGTGCCCGGCCCTTGCGGGGCGCCCGCCCAGCCATCGGCCGCGGCGCGGTGGCGCGGCCGAGGGCGAAGCCGCCAAGCCCGGTCAGCAGCAGCAGGGCACCCAGGTCGCCCAGCATCGCATGCGCCAGCGGTACGCCGATCAGCAGCACCGCCACACAGATGATGACGGCCAGCCAGCGCCGCCAGGGGAAATCCTTCAGCCGACGCCGCAGCCCGGCAACACCAGCGCCCCGTGCGGCCGCGCCACCACGGCGGGCGGGCGCGGCACCGCCGCGGGCGGAGCGGGCGGGCGCGGGCATGGTGGGCGGCTCAGGCCGGGCGGCCGAGCTGGTCCATCAGCTCCCGCCATTCGCGCTTGGAAAGCCCGCTCTCCGGCTGCGTGACCGCCTCCCCGGCCAGCAGGCGGCGCACCACCTCCAGCATCTGGGCCGAAAGCGTGACGGCGCCAAGGCGATAATCACGGAAGGCCTCCGCCACCGCCGGCACCCAGGCCTCCAGCGAGGCCAGCATCGCCTCGGCATAGGCGCGGATCTCGTACTGCGCATGGGCATCAGCGCGCAGGCTGAGGAAGTGCAGCAGGTTGTGCAGGTCGGTTTTCCAGTACCACTGCGTATAGGTATTCAGCGTCAGGTTCATGCGCGCCAACTCGCGCGCCAGACCCTGGCGGGAGGGGTCAAGCACCTTGCCCTCCTCGTCCGCGTTCAGCATCGCCTGATAGTGGTCGTAGTTGCGCAACGAATCCTCGCGCAGGAGCTGCAGCACCTGCGCTGCTTCCTCCCCCTGCAGCACCTCGCCCCGGCCCTGCCGGTTGCTGGCCGACTGCGCGGCCAGATGCTCGGGCGCCGGGAGATAGAACTCGCGATCCATGATCGAATAGCGCGCAGAGTATTCGTTCACATTCGCCGTGCGGTGGCGAATCCACTGCCGCGCCACGAAGATCGGCAGCTTCACGTGATACTTGATCTCGCACATCTCGAAGGGGGTCGAGTGGCGGTGCCGCATCAGATAGCGGATCAGCCCCCGGTCCTCCGAGACGGCCTTGGTGCCACGCCCATAGGAGACGCGTGCCGCCTGCACCACCGCGGTATCGTCGCCCATGTAGTCCACGACGCGGACGAAGCCATGGTCGAGCACCGGCACCGGCTCGAACAGCATGGCCTCCAGCGCCGGCACGGTGGGGCGGCGGGTTTCCGCCCGCGCCGCCTTCGCCTCGGCCAGCTCCTGAAGCTGCGCTGCCGTGAGTGCCATACCGAAACCATCCCTGCGCCTGGAGTCCATGGCGGAGCGTACCGCCCTCGCCGATCCGGGGTGTAGCCGGGGCCAGTGGACGTCAACAAGGTGGGCCGCAACAAGGGTGCGGCGTGAACCGCCGCGGCCAGGCTGAAAAAAGCCGCGCCAGCCCCTCTCGCAATCGGCAGGCGACCGGCTTATATCCGCTCTGCTCGCCTTCGGGCGGCTATGGCGATAAACGGCGTGTGGAATAAGCGTTGCGGACCCGGGGGCAGTGCCCGGCGTCTCCACCAGTTCCGGCGCAGGTGTCCTGATCAGTTCCAGGGCCTGCTGCCACCATGGGGACGAAACAGGCTCGACGCGCGCGGTAAAGACACGTCCTTTGCCCGGCATTGTACCGCCGTTATCGGGCTAAATCACAAGTGCCAACGATAACAGCCGCGAGGCTGTGGCGCTCGCTGCCTAACTAGGTAAGCGCGGTCCGGGGGGAACCGGGCAACAGAATCCCCCCACTCGTTTTCTGGCTGCGCCTACTTTCCGCTGATTGCTGGCACCGCTATGGGGTTCCATAGTTCTGGGTGCCGCTGGGGTGGAGTGCATGACCGAAGACAGCAAGCAAGTGGAAAGCCTGCTACCCTACGACCGCTGGACCGAAGAGGCGATGCGGGAGGTGGCGCTGAAGGCTCTTGAGCACGTCGGTGCCAACGGCCTGCCCGGGGAGCATCATTTCTACCTGACTTTCCGGACCGACTATCCCGGCGTGACGATGCCGAACCACCTGAAGGCGCGCTACCCCGAGGAAATGACCATCGTCCTCCAGCACCAGTTCTGGGACCTGAAGGTGGACCGGGAGAAGGGTCAGGTCAGCGCCGGCCTTTCCTTCGGTGGCATGCCCGCCACCCTGGTCATCCCCATCGCCGCCCTCACCGCCTTCTGGGACCCGTATGTCCGTGTCGGGCTCCGCTTCCCCTCAGCCGAGAGCGGCTCCGGCACCACCCCGGCGGCAGCCGAGACGGTGCTGGCCGAGCAATCGGAGAGCGCGGAGGCAGCCAGCCCGGCGGAGGAAGCCGAAGGCCCCGCGCAGGTGGTCAGCCTGGACGCCTTCCGGCGCCGGCCCGGGCGCGACGGCGCCTAGCCGAAAGACACGCGGCGGCCGACTTCTCTGCCGGGCCGCCTCTTCTCAGCGCTTCATGATCGAACCCAGGATGCCGCGCACCAGCGCGCGGCCGATCTGCCCTCCGACTTGGCTTCCCACGCTGCGCGCCAGGGACTTCGCCAGCGCGCCCGCCGCGCTGTCGCGCCGCCCGCCGCCCCCCGTCAGGAGATCCGAAAGGAGGCCACCCTCCTGCGGCGGGGGCGGCGTGGCGGCCCGCCTGCTCTGGCGGCGCGGCGGCACGGCTTCCGGGGCCTCCTCGGCCGTGCGGCCCCAGGCCCCCGGCGACCAGCCGCCGCCAGTGCCCCAGGCACCTCCGCTCCGCACGGGTGCCGGGGCGCCGTCCCAGGGCGACTGGGGCTCGGGCTCCGCGGGCACCGTCCCGGCGCGCTCCTGTAACAGCTCATAAGCCGACTGCCGGTCCACCGCTTGGTCGTACTTGCCACGTAGCGGGCTGGCGGCCAGGGCCGCGGCCCGTTCCTCCGGCGTCACCACGCCCATGCGGGACTGCGGTGGCCGAATCCGCGTGCGCTGCACCGGGCCCGGCACCCCGCCGGGCTGCAGGGTGGAGACCAGGGCCTCCCCCACCCCCAATTCGGTGATGGCCTGCTCCGTGTCGAAGCCGGGATTGGCGCGGAAGGTCTGGGCGGCGGCGCGCACCGCCTTCTGATCGGCCGGGGTGAAGGCCCGCAACGCGTGCTGCACCCGGTTGCCCAGCTGCCCCAGCACACCCTGCGGCACGTCCAGCGGGTTCTGTGTGATGAAATAGACGCCGACCCCCTTGGAGCGGATCAGCCGCACCACCTGCTCCACCTTTTCCAGCAGGGGCCTCGGCGCGTCCCTGAACAGCAGATGCGCCTCGTCGAAGAAGAAGACCAGCTTCGGCTTCTCGACATCGCCGACCTCCGGCAACTCCTCAAAAAGCTCGGACAGCAGCCAGAGAAGGAAAGTGGCGTAGAGGCGCGGGCGCTGCACCAGCTGGTCGGCCGCCAGCACGTTCACCGCGCCGCGGCCGTCCGGCGTCAGCAGCATCAGATCGGTCAGCTCCAGGGCGGGCTCGCCGAAGAAATGCTCGCCGCCCTGCTGTTCCAGCACCAGCAGCCGGCGCTGGATGGCGCCGATGCTGGCCTTGCTCACATTGCCGTAATCGGCCGAAAGCTCCCCGGCGCGCTCCGCCACATGGGCGAGGATGGCGCGCAGGTCCTTGAAGTCCAGCAGCAGCAGCCCGGCGTCATCGGCCAGGGCGAAGGCGATGTTCAGGACCCCTTCCTGGGTGTCGTTCAACTCCAGCAGCCGGGCCAGGAGCAGCGGTCCCATCTCCGCCACCGTGGCGCGGATCGGATGGCCCTGCTGGCCGAAGACGTCCCAGAAGACCGCCGGCGCCGCCTCGTAGGCGAAATCCTGCACGCCGGTCGCGGCGGCGCGCTGCTCCAGCTTGGGATTGGGCGTGCCGGCCTGGCCGATGCCGGAGAGATCGCCCTTGATATCGGCGCAGAAGACCGGCACCCCGGCGCGGGAGAAGGCCTCCGCCATCACCTGCAGCGTGATGGTCTTGCCAGTGCCGGTGGCGCCTGCCACCAGGCCGTGGCGATTGGCCAGCGCCAGATGCAGCCATTGCGGCGTCTCGCTGGCGCCCAAGAGAATGGCATCCGCGCTCGTGGCCATGCGGCTCTCCCTGATGGGCGGCGGCGGAGCGTTCCGCCGCCTCCGGCTAGGCCGCTATGCAGCCATGAGCGGCCGGCCCTGTCCAGCGTCGTGCCCCTTCCCGGTTGGCTTGCCCGCCCGACTGCGCTACCTCCACCGCCTGTGTGACGCCGCCCCTCCGGTGGCGCCGGAACCCCGCTGCCCGACCGACTCCCTGCCCTCCTGCCGGAGCGCCCGCATGACCCCTGCCGATTCCGCTTCCGCCGCCCCCCTGGCGGATACCCCCACCAAGGACACCGATGCCGGCACGCCGGTCTCGCAGCGCCCGGAGAATTTCCGCTACAGCCCGATGCTGCCGCTGGGCGAGGACAAGACGTCCTACCGCAAGCTGCCGATCGAGGGTGTCCGCGCCATCGAGGTCGAGGGCAAGACCGTCCTGAAGGTTTCGCCCAAGGCGCTGGAGGAACTGGCCTTCGCAGCCTGCAAGGAGGTGTCCCACTTCCTGCGCCCGGGCCATCTGCAGCAGCTCGCCAACATCCTGAAGGACCCCGAGGCGAGCGCGAACGACCGCTTCGTGGCGCTGGACCTGCTGAAGAACGCCTCCATCGCGGCCGGCGGCGTGCTGCCCATGTGCCAGGACACCGGCACCGCCATCGTCTTCGGCAAGAAGGGCCAGCGCGTCTGGGTCGAGGGCGATGAGGAGGAGGCGCTCTCCTACGGCGTCCACCGCACCTATACCGAGACCAACTTGCGCTACTCGCAGATGGCGCCGCTCTCCACCTTCGAGGAGGTGAACACCGGCAACAACCTGCCCGTGCAGTTCGACATCTATGCCAGCCCCGGCGACCACCATGCGGACGAGTTCCACATGATGTTCGTCCTCAAGGGCGGCGGCTCGGCCAACAAGACCTTCCTCTACCAGCAGACGCGCGCCGTGCTGAACAAGCCGAAGCTGCTCGCCTTCCTGGAGGAGAAGATCAAGACGCTGGGCACCAGCGCCTGCCCGCCCTACCACCTGGCCATCGTCATCGGCGGCACCAGCGCCGAGACGACGCTGAAGACGGTGAAGCTGGCCTCCACCCGCTACCTCGACGAGCTGCCCACCACCGGCGACAAGTCCGGCCATGGCCTGCGCGACCCGGAGCTGGAGCAGGAAGTCCACAAGCTGACCCAGAACCTGGGTATCGGCGCCCAGTTCGGTGGCAAGTATTTCTGCCACGACGTGCGGGTGATCCGCCTGCCCCGCCATGGCGCCTCGCTGCCGATCGGCATCGGCGTCTCCTGCTCGGCCGACCGGCAGATCAAGGCCAAGATCACCAAGGACGGCGTTTTCATCGAGCAGCTGGAGCACGATCCCGCCCGCTTCCTGCCCGAGACGACGGACGAGATCCTCGGCGGCGAGGTGGTGAAGATCGACCTCAACCGCCCGATGGACCAGATCCGCGCGGAGCTGTCGAAGCATCCGGTGAAGACCCGCGTCTCGCTGACCGGCACCATCGTGGTGGCGCGCGACATCGCCCATGCCAAGCTGCAGGAGCGGCTGGACCGCGGCGAGGGCCTGCCGCAGTACATCAAGGACCACCCGGTCTATTACGCCGGCCCGGCGAAGACGCCGGAGGGCCTGCCCACCGGTTCCTTCGGCCCCACCACCGCCGGGCGCATGGACAGCTACGTCGCCGCCTTCCAGGCGGCCGGCGGCTCGCTGGTCATGCTGGCCAAGGGCAATCGCTCCAAGGCCGTGCGGGATGCCTGCAAGACCTATGGCGGCTTCTACCTGGGCTCGGTCGGCGGCCCCGCCGCCCGGCTGGCACAGGACTGCATCCGGAAGGTCGAGGTGCTGGAATACCCCGAGCTCGGCATGGAGGCGGTCTGGCGCATCGAGGTGGAGGACTTCCCCGCCTTCATCGTCGTGGACGACAAGGGCAACGACTTCTACGACGGGCTCGAGTAAGGTCCCCAGCCATGCGGGCCCTGCGTGCTTCCAACCTCGTGCTGGTTGCGCTCACGCTGGGCCTGCTCTTCGCCCATGTCCTGGAATGGCCCGGCAAGCTTCGGCTGGACGGGCCGACCTGGCTGGCGGTGCAGCAGAACCTCTATATCGGCTTCGGCACCGTCGGCGCCGTCATCGAGCTGCTGGCGATCGCCTCCTCCTGGCTGCTGGCCCTGCTGCTGCGGGGTCGCCCAGGTGGCCGGGCAGCCCTCTTCGCCGCCCTCGCCACCAGTGCGGGTCTCGCCGTCTGGGCCACCTTCACCGCGCCGGCCAATGCCACGCTGTCCGGCTGGACGGCGGCCACCCTGCCGGCCGACTGGGCCGGCCTGCGCACCCGCTGGGAAGTCAGCCACGCGGTGCACGCGGCCAGCTTCGCCGCCGCCTTCCTCGCCCTGGTTCTCTCCTGCCTGCCCGCCCGGGAGCCCTCGCGATGACCCGCCGCCATATTTCCTCCGGCAGCCCCTTCGAGGAACAGATCGGCTATTCCCGCGCCGTCGTGGACGGCGACTGGGTGCATGTCTCCGGTACCACCGGCTATGACTATGCCCGCATGACCATCGCCGAGGGGGTGGTGGAACAGTGCGATCAGGCCTTCCGCAACATCGCCGCCGCCCTGGCCGAGGCGGGCGCCAGCATGGAGGACGTGGTGCGCGTCACCTTCATCGTCCCCCGGCGCGAGGACTGGGAGCCCTGCTGGCCGGTGACGCGCCGCTGGCTCGGTCAGGCCCGGCCGGCGGCCACGCTGCTGCATGCCGGGTTGCAGACCGAGGCGATGCGGATCGAAATCGAGGTCACGGCGCGAATCGGCGCCAGGAAGGGATAAGGCATGCGCTTCGCGGTAGACCGGCTCGACCACCTCGTGATCACCTGCGCCGATGTCGAGGTCAGTGCCTCCTGGTACCAGCGCGTGCTGGGCATGGAGCGCGAGGCCTTCGGCGAGCAGCGCCGCAACGCGCTGCGCTTCGGCGGCCAGAAGATCAACCTGCGCCCCGTGACGGCCACGCAGGAGGACTGGTTCACCGGCATCGCCGCCGCGCCGGGCACGCAGGACCTCTGCTTCATCGTCGCGGTCACCGCCGAGGACGTCATCGCCCATCTCCATGAATGCGGTGTGACCATCGAGAAGGGGCCTGTGCCCAAGGCCGGCGCGCTCGGCCCGATCACCTCGGTCTATTGCCGCGACCCCGACCAGAACCTGATCGAGATCGCCACCTATGGGCCGGCCGCCTGAGGGAATGGTCATGGAGGAATGATCATGGCCGCCGCCATGATCATTCCTCCACTTCGCCATATTCTCGCGCCGATCGGTGTTAGAATGATAAGGTCAAGCCCGGAGGGCTCTACGATGAAACCGATCCGCTCCCTGTTCCTTGCCGGCGCTGCCGCCGCCACGCTGGCGCTGGCCAGCCCGGCCGCCCAGGCCGGCGGCTGGCGCCACCACCACGGCAATGGCGGCGCGGTGGCCGCCGGCGTCATCGGTGGCCTCGCGGTCGGCGCGCTGCTCGGCGGTGTCGCCGCGCAGGCTGCCCCGCCGCCCGTTGCCTACTACGCGCCGCCTCCGCCGCCGCCACCTCCGGTCGCCTATTACGCACCGCCGCCGGTGGCCTATTACGCGCCGCCTCCGCCGCCCGTCGTCTATTACGCGCCGCGGCCCCGCGCCTATTACGGCTGGTGAGTGAACTGGCCTGCCCGCGCGGCAGGCCAGCACAACCGACGCAACCTGTTCCCGGGGTATCCGACTTCCCACCTGAACGGCAACGCAGGCAGGAGTCCGGATATGGCCGATACCCGCACCGAAACCGACAGCCTCGGCACGATCGAGATCGAGGCCGGGCGCTACTGGGGCCCACAGACCGAGCGCGCCCGGCGGCTCTTCCGCATCGGCTCGGAGCATTTCCCACGCGGCCTGATCCGCGCCGTCGGCCTGCAGAAGCAGGCCGCCGCTGAGGCCAACAAGCAGCTCGGCGAGCTTCCCGCCGAGCTGGCGGACCCGATCATCGCCGCCGCCGCCGAGATCGCCGATGGCAAGCGCGATGCCGACTTCCCCCTGCCCGTCTGGCAGACCGGCAGCGGCACCCAGACCAACATGAACGCCAACGAGGTCATCTCGAACCGCGCCAATGAGATGCTCGGGCAGCCGCTCGGCGGCCGGAAGCCGGTGCACCCGAACGACCACGTCAATCGCGGCCAGTCCTCCAACGACAGCTTTCCCACCATGATGCACATCGCCGCCGCCGAGGCGGTGGTGCAGCGCCTGATCCCCGCCCTCGGCGTGTTGCGGGAGTCACTGGAGCGGCGGGCGAAGGAATGGGGCGACATCGTCAAGGTCGGCCGCACCCACCTGATGGACGCGGTGCCCGTCACTCTCGGGCAGGAATTCGCCGCCTGGGCCGCCCAGGTGGCGCACGGCCAGGACCGGCTGCGCGGCACCCTGCCCCGCCTTCTGCTGCTGCCCCAGGGCGGCACTGCCGTCGGCACCGGACTGAACCGGCACAAGGATTTCGACACCGCCTTCTGCGAGCGAATCCGGGCGCTGACCGGACTCGAGTTCCAGCCCAACCCGAACAAGTTCGAGGGCATGGGGGCCGAAGACGCCTTCGTTGAACTTTCCGGCGTCATGAACACGCTGGCTGTTTCGCTCAACAAGATCGCCAACGACATTCGGCTGCTCGGCAGCGGCCCGCGAAGCGGCTTCTCGGAATTGTTCATTCCCGCGGACGGGCTTTCCTCCTCCATCATGCCGGGAAAGACCAACCCAACGCAGTCGGAGGCCATGACCATGGTGGCGGCGCAGGTGATGGGCAACCACACCACGATCACCGTTGCCGGCGCCCAGGGGCACCTGGAGCTGAACGTCTTCAAGCCCGTGATCATCAACGCCACCCTGCAATCGGTGACGCTGCTGGCCGACGTGGCGGAAAGCTTCGCCCACAACATGGTGGACAAGCTCGAACCGAACCGGCCGCGCATCGCCGAGAACCTGGCCAAGTCGCTGATGCTGGTGACGGTGCTTAACCCGCGCATCGGCTACGACAAGGCGGTGCAGATCGGCAAGAAGGCGCTGGCCGAGAACCTGACCCTGCGGGAGGCCGCCGACCAGCTCGGCTATGTGAAGCCCGAGGATTTCGATGCCTGGGTCAAGCCGGAGGAGATGGTCACCCCCGGCGCAACACTGGCAGGCGCGGGATGACCGGCCCCCACCTGCTGAAGCGCTCCTTCACCCTCGCAGGGCACCGCACCAGCGTCGCCCTGGAGGCGGAGTTCTGGGCAGCGCTGGAGGCGCTGGCCGCGGCGCGGGGCTTGACGCTCTCCGCGCTGGTACAGCAGGTGGACGCGGCCCGCGCCGAACCCGACCTGCCCCTCGCCAGCGCCTTGCGGGTGCATGCGCTGGTCTCCTCGCGCGAGGAAAAGCCGCGGGAGTAATTCCCGTCCGGGCGGCAGGCCCGGCGAGTGGACGCCGATGATCCGGGGGAGGCCCAGCCTCCCCCTTACCCTATGGTGCTGCGCTCACCCGCCAGACGCGGCCTCCCACGTCATCCGCCACCAGCAGCCCGCCGCGCCCATCGGTGGCGACACCCACCGGCCGCCCCTGGGCATTGCCCTCCTCATCGAGGAAGCCGGTCAGCACGTCCACCGGCGGCCCGCCGGGCTTGCCGGCCTCGAAGGGCACGTAGATCACCTTGTAGCCGCTGGGCGGCCGGCGGTTCCACGAACCGTGCTGGCCGATGAAAGCCCCATGCGCGAAAGGCTGCGGCATGGCGCCCTCCCCGGGTCCGGACCAAGCCAGGCCAAGCGAGGCGGTGTGCGGCCCCAACGCGTAATCCGGCACGATGGCGCGCGAGACCAACTCCGGCCGCTGCGGCTCAACGCGCGGATCGAGGTGCTGACCATAGTAGCTGTAGGGCCAGCCATAGAAGCCGCCATCCCGCACGCTGGTCATGTAGTCCGGCACCAGATCGCTGCCGAGGGCGTCGCGCTCGTTCACCGCGGTCCACAGCGCGCCCGTCTCGGGCACCCACATCATGCCGTTCGGGTTGCGCAGGCCGGTGGCGAAAAGGCGCTTCGCGCCGCTGGCGCGGTCGATCTCCCAGATCGCCGCGCGGCCTTCCTCGGCCTCCATGCCGTTCTCGGCGACATTGCTGTTCGAGCCGACCGTGGCATAGAGCCGCGCCCCGTCCGGGCTGGCGATCAGGCTCTTGGTCCAATGGTGGTTGATGGGCCCGGCCGGCAGGTCGGTGACCTTGCTGCCCCGGGCGGTGATGCGCGTCTGCCCGGGCTGATAGGGGAAGCGCAGCACCGCATCCGTGTTGGCGACATAGAAATCGCCCCTCACCAGGGCCATGCCGAAGGGCGAGTTCAGCCCCTCCAGGAAGATGCTGCGCTGATCGGCCATGCCGTCGCCATCGGTGTCGCGCAGCAGGGTGATGCGGTTGGCGCTGGGGGTGTTGGAGCCGGCCCTGCGCATCAGCAGGCCCATGATCCAGCCCTTGATGCCCTTGCCATCCTCCGGCTTGGGCGGCGCATCGGTCTCGGCCACGAGCACATCGCCATTGGGCAGCACATGCAGCCAGCGCGGGTGCTGCAGCCCGGCAGCGAATTCCTGCACCCGCAGCCCCTGCGCTGCCACCGGCATGGCGCCCTCCGACCAGCCCTGGGCGGGCGCGACATTGACCGTGGGAAACCAGCTCTGCCGCGGCGGCGGCAGCTTCGGGTCCGGGCCGATGCCGGCGGCAACCGGCAGGCTCGCCACCTCACCGCAGGCACCGAGCCCGAGCAGGGCCAGAAGGAGCAGGGGATGGACAAGGCGCATCGGCGGGGTCCCGCTCTGGCGTGACCCTGAACTAACGCCGCAGCCGCGCTAGCGTTCCGCCCGCCAACGCAACCAGTCGGCAATTTCGGGCACCAGCCGCGGCTTCGCCATCGCCCCGGTCATGCGCAGCCCGAAGGCCGGCGCCTCTCCCTCGCGCGTGGTCAGCCGCAGGTCCATGCCGCCACGCGCCAGATCGAACTCGCCGGACAGCCGGGCCTCCGGCGCCTCGGCCAGGGCGAGCCGCCCCTCCTCCAGCACGGCATGGCCCGCCTGCAGGCGGAGGCCGAATTGCAGGGCTTCGAAGGCGGTGGCGCCGCCGAGCAGCGCTTCGCGCAGCCGGATCTCCGCCTCGGCCAGCGGCGCCTGATCCGAAACCGCGAGGGCGGCGCGCAGATCGGTCCCGCTCAGCACGCCATCCCGCACCGTGACCTGCGACTGGCCGCCGAGTGTCGCCAGCATCGCTGCCGGGCTATGCCCCGCCGCCTGCAGGCTAGCCTCCGCATCCACCTGGCCGGCCTTCAGATCCACCGGCAGCCCCAGCAAGGGCTCATCGATGGTGGCGCCGGTCAGATGGCCCTGCAGCTCGGCCACCGGCGGCGTCGCCCCGGCCTGCAGCCGCAGGCTGGCCTCCAGCCGGCCATTGGCGAAGAGGCTACGGAGGTTCTCCAGCGCGAGCACCCCATCCTGCAGCCGCAATGTCGCCGCCGCATTCTCCAGCGGTGGCAGCCCAAGCGGTTCCACCCGCTGGGCCGCCAGAGCCAGTTCCGCGTCGATTCCGGTCAGGGGCGCGACAGGCAAGGGATCGGGCGAAGCCCAGTCGGGCGCGGGCAGTGGCAGTCGCTCCGCAGTGAGGCGCCCCGAGAGGCGCGGCCGTGGCCCGGCGCGCGAAAGGCTGAGCTGCCCCCCGAGCCGCAGCTCGGCCGCCACGAGGTCGAAATTCTCGGCGCGCCATTCCTGCGGGCCCAGCACCAGGTTGCCGACCATGGAAAAGGATCCCTCCCCCAGCCAGGGCGGCGCGGTGAGGTTGAAGGCTTCGCTCAGCAGGCGCGGCGCGCCCGGATGACGCAGCGTCAGCCCGCCGGTGTAGCGCGCCGCCAGCAGGTCCAGAGCGCCGCTGGCCTCCGCGCGCAGGTCGCCGAGTTCGAGGCTGCCGCGCAGCGCCAGGGCATCCAGCGGCCCGCCACCGGAAAGCCGCAGCGCCAGCGCCCCGGCACCGATCGTCATCCGGTCCGGCCATTCCCCCGGCAGCA
>Ga0180221_1001062_pt1 | contig 19990 bp, 21 predicted proteins | sample eDN5th37CKraftMG_FD_151339 | JGI IMG/M metagenome (GOLD analysis project Ga0180221, IMG submission 151339) | Enriched Miracle-Growth compost microbial communities from Emeryville, California, USA - eDNA 5th pass 37_C Kraft MG (version 2) (version 2) ...
CGCCTCGGCCGCCAGAGGCTGCCGCGGGCTACGCCAACGCCGCGCCGTCTGCCGATCCCAACCGCGTCGCGGCCACGCTGGAGCGCCAGGGCGACACTCTCCGGCTGATCCTGCCGTTCCCGGCGCCGACGCCCGCCGCGGCCTTCATGCGCGCGGACACGGTATGGCTCCTGTTCGACACCGCGACGCCGATCGACCTCGCCGCGGTGAAGGACACCGGCATCCGGGAAGCCAGCGCGACCACCGCGGACAACGCCCAACTCGTTGGCATCAAGCTCGACCGGCCGCGGCTCGTCAGCCTTGCGCTCGACGGTGCAACCTGGACCGTGCACATCGCCGACACCGTGATCGTGCCGCCGCAGCCGCTGGTCGTGACGCGGAACGCCGCGAACCAGCGCCGCGCCAGCGCCCAGGTGCCGTTCGAGAACCCGCAGCGGGTCCACCGCATCCGCGACCCGGAGGTCGGCGACACGGTCGTCGTCGTCACCGGTCTTGGCCCGCCGCGCGGCATTCCCAAGACCCAGGAGTTTGTGGATTTCCGCACCTTCGCGTCGATGCAGGGCGTGGCGATCCAGATGTTGGCGGACGATGTTCGTGTCGAACTGGCCACCGACCGCGTCGTCATCGGCCGCCCCAATGGGCTGACAATGACGTCTGCGAGCGTCAGCGGCCTGCGCGGGGTTTCGGCGCGCGCCTCGCTGTTCGATCCACAACAATGGGGTTTCGACCGGCAGGCCGATTTCATCAAGCGCGAGAACAGTCTCATCACGGCCGCGGCGCTGGCGCCGGAAGCGCGGCGCTACGACGCGCGGATGGAATTGGCGCGGTTCTATTTTGCGCGCGACATGTATGCGGAAGCCAAGGGCGTGCTGGACGTGGCGATCGCCGACGAGAAGCCGGGCCCGGAAGTCACCGCCGCCCTGGTGATGCGCGGGCTTGCCAACATCTTGATGGATCACGTCAGCGATGGGCTCAAGGATCTCAGCGCGCCGAGCGTCGGCGTGCAGAACGACGCGCCGCTGTGGCGCGCCATGGCGAGCGCGCGGCTCGGCAACTGGCCTGATGCAAACGAAAGCTTTCGCAAGGTCGATATGGCGATTGGTGCGCTGCCGCTCGAATTGCAACGGGCGGCGCTCAAGGACGGCATACGCGCTGCTCTTGCCGTCAAGGATTTCGGCGCAGCGTCCGGTCGCCTCGACACGCTGGAAGCGCTCGGCGTGCCGCCGGACGAGGAGGCGGCCATCGCGGTGCTGACCGGCCGGTTGCAGGAGGGGATCAATCACGGCGTCGAGGCTCTCGCGGCCTACCGTGTGGCCGCCAATTCGCTCGACCGCGCGGCGGCCGCCGAGGGCAAGCTGCACGAAGTGTCCCTGCGCTACCGTCTTGGCGACCTCAAGCGTCCCGAAGTCATCAGCGAGCTCGAAGCCTTGACGACGGCGTGGCGCGGGGACGAGACCGAAGCGGAGGCGCTGCAGATCCTTGCGCAGCTGTACACCGCGGAGAACCGCTATCGCGATGCCTTCACCGTCATGCGCACCGCGGTTCGCGTGCATCCGGACTTGCCGATCACACGCGCGATCCAGGACGAGGCTGCCGCGACTTTCGACAGCCTGTTCCTCGGCGGCAAGGGCGACGGCATGCCAGCCATCGAAGCGCTGGGCTTGTTCTACGATTTCCGGGAGCTGACGCCGATCGGCCGGCGCGGCGACGAGATGATCCGCCGGCTCGCGGACCGGCTGGTATCGGTCGATCTCTTGGCCCAGGCCGCGGAACTGCTGCAGCATCAGGTCGATCATCGCCTCGAAGGCGCGGCGCGCGCCCAGGTGGCGACGCGGCTCGCCGCGATCTATCTCCTCAACCGCCAGCCGGACCGCGCGCTACGCACGCTCAAATCGACACGCACCGGCGACCTTTCCTCGGAAGTCCGTAACCAGCGGCTGCTGCTCGAAGCGCGCGCCTTGTCGGACATCGGTCGCCCGAACCTCGCGCTCGAGGTGATCGAGAATGTGCCGGGCTCCGAAGCCATCCGCATGCGTGCCGATGTGCTGTGGACGGCGAAGCGTTATGGCGAGGCTGCCGAGCAGATCGAGCTTCTCTACAACGATCGCTGGCACGACTGGCGGCCGTTCGACGACACCGAGCGCCGGGACATCCTGCGCGGCGCGATCGGCTACAATCTCGCAGGCGATACCCTGGGGCTCAGCCGGTTTCGCGAGAAATTCTCGCCGGGCATGATGCAGAGCGTGGACCGGCGCGCGTTCGAGGCGGTGTCGGCGCCCCAGGCCAAGCGCGAAGATTTCGAGCAGGTGGTGCGGATGATTTCCGCCGTCGATCCGCTCGACAGGTTCCTGCGCGATTTGCGTCCCGGCGCCGCCACGACTCCGGCGCCGACCGCGGACGCCGACATGCCGCCCGCAACGCATGTGACCCGCCAGCGCGCCGACATGACCCCGACCGGCACCGTCAATGCCGTGGAGTAAGCATCGTTCTCTTCTGTCGGGCTCTTCTGTCGGGCAAACGTCAGGCCGCGATGCCGGGATCGACGGTTGCGCGCCGCGAAGCTGATCGTGCCGCCGCCAGCGGCAGCGCGAGCAGGCGCGGAACGACGCCTTTGGCCAGGCGAATGGCCCGCCACTTGAGATCGTCGTTGACCGCGACGGCACGGGTGTAGAACGCGTGGGTGCGCGACCGCGCATCGCGCGCGGTCTTGACCGGGTCGTCATAGAACGAGCGGATCTTGGCCGCCGGTATTCCTTCGGTCGCGAACCAGTGCGGCAAATGATGATTGCATAGGCGCTCGACATCGACCAGCAGCTTGTCGCAGCCGGTCCCCGCCGCGGGACAGCTATTGCCGAACGCATCGCCGACCAGGACGACGCCGGGCTGCACCGCGTTTGAAACCTCATAGAGGCCGATCGGGCGCACCTGGATCGGACCGGCGATCTCGTAGTCGCCGATGACGTTCTGCAGGTTCGGCATCAGGCCGGTCAGCGCCGCGCGCGGATGCCTCTGAAGCTGCTTCAGCCATGGATCGTGAACGCCGCGGTAGACAAACAGGTTGGCGCGCATGGTGGAGCCGATCGGGAACAGCGACAGATAGGCCATGCGCGCTGCCGTCGATTCCGCGTGATAGGTCAGTGCCGGAACGCTGAAACGTCCGTTTGCAGCCGGCACGACGTCGAAGCCGAGGCTGACTGAATGCACCGGACTGTATTCGGTTTGCGTCATGCCGAGCGCGCGTCGCAGCCTTACGTTTCCGCCGGTGGCGAGAACGACGAGACGAGCGGAAAAGCTGCGACCGTCGGTCAACCTCAGCACCTGGCGGTGCGGTCCATTTTCGATCGCTGCTATGTTGCCTTCGACCAGCGGGACGCGCGGCGAGGCCAGGTCGCGAAGCCGCATCACCAATTGCCGATGATGGATGCCGTAAAGGCAACTGTCGCGGCGCTCGACGATTCTGCCGCGACGTGCGATCCACAGCCCGTTGGACGCGGTCATGACCGCCCGTGTCTGGTCAAGTAGTCCGGCCGCAGCGAGAAGATCGAGCTGCCCCTGGGTCAACGCCTCGCAGCGGAAATCCGCAGGATAATCGCGGTGAGGGTCGATCAGGCAGGCCGTCAGCCCGCTGCGACCGATCATGGCGGCGGCTGCCGAGCCGGCGAGCCCTCCGCCGACGACGGCAACGTCGTATTCAGTGTCTCGCATAAACTGCGCCGTAACCCGCGGTCGCCCCGCCCAATTCAGAAATATTCCCTCGGACCCCGAAAAAACCAGCGAAAGAGCTGCGAATTGTCGGGACAGCGTTAACGGGTTTTGAATCCGCTGGCGCGCGGGCGGGACTGCATCGAGCAACTGTAGGACCATCGCAAGTTTGGTTGCGGCGTCGTGCGGCTTAGCCGAACACCGCGACGCTGCGCGAGCCGGTCCGCACCGCTTGGCCCACGGCTGCCATCTACTGTTATCTACTGCCCATAGCTTTGCACCAGGCTGCCCGCCACCAGGCTCCAGCCGTCCACCAGCACGAAGAAAATCAGCTTGAAGGGCAGCGACACCACGACCGGCGGCAGCATCATCATGCCCATCGACATCAGGATCGAAGCGATCACCATGTCGATGATGAGAAACGGCAGGAACAGCAGGAATCCGATCTCGAAGGCACGCTTCAATTCCGAAATCATGAACGCCGGCACCAGGATGCGTAGGGGAACGTCATCGGCGGTGGCAGGTTTGGGCTGACGCGACAGGTCGATGAAGAGCTGCAGGTCCTTATCGCGCACGTTCTTGATCATGAAATCGTGGAACGGCCCCGAGGCGCGGTCGAACGCCTGCTCCAATGTGATCTCGTTGTTCATCAGCGGCCGGACGCCGATGTCATAGGCGCGCTGGAACGCCGGCCCCATCACGAATGCGGTCAGGAACAACGCGAGCGAGACGAGCACGGAGTTCGGCGGCGCTGTCGCGGTGCCGAGCGCGGTGCGCAACAGCGACAGCACCACGACGATGCGGGTGAAGCACGTCACCATGACGAGAATCGACGGCGCGAGCGACAGCACCGTAAGCAGCGCGATGAGTTGCAGCACGCGCTCGGTCAGGCCGGTGCCCTGGCCGAAGTTGATGCTGATATCTTGGGCAGCCGCCGGGGCGATGCCGAGGACCAGGACTACTGCGGCCGCTACCGTCGCGAGACGAACGCGGCGGCCGATGCCGCCGCGCCTCACGAACTCCCGCTGTGACGGCCGCCGAGGAGGTTGGCCATCTCGCGTTGCAAGGCATCGGCATCGACGGACGGGGCGGCGGGAGGCGTAGGCCGGGGCGCAGGGGATGCGGGCGCCGCCTGGGCCGGCTGAGGCCGCGAAGGCTGGACCGGGACGGGCGTGGGCCGGGCGGGCGCTGCCGGACGCGCCGGCGGTGCGGCTCCAGGCGCGGCAGGAGCGGGAGGCGGCCGCCGCAGCGCGGCTTCGAGGCGGCTGGCCATATCGGCGAGCTTCTGCTCCTCCTTCGCCGCGGCTGCAGCAGGACGCGGCGTGGGCTCCTGCTTAACAGCCTCGACAGCCGGCGATTTCTCAGTCGGCGCAGGCGAAGGTGTCGTAACCGGCGGCGGCGCCGAAGCCTCGATTTCCGCGGCGAACTCCGCCAACGTCTCCAGGATCGGCTCGTCGGCCTTGTTCGGGGCAGGCCCCTTGGCCGGAGCCTCGTGCGCGGACGGGGCAGATGCTGCCGCCTGGGCCGGCACGACGGGGGCGGCGGGGGGCACCGGCCGGGGAGTTGAGACCTGCGGCGCCGGCGGAATGAATGGCGTCACGGGCGCGGCAGGCTGAACCGGGGCCGACGTGGGCTTGGCCGCCGGCTCGGCCCTGAGGACCGGCTCGGGACGCGGCTCCGGTCGGGCGACAGGCTCGACGCGCAGCGCCGGCTCGGGACGGAACGTCGGCTCGCTGCGCGGCAGTTCGGGCGGCCATGCCGCTCCCTCCGGGACCAGCGGCGCCGGGGCCGGCTCTGCCATCGGGGGCCGCACCGGCGGCTCGACCCGCGGCGGTGAATCCGCGCGCAGGGGCAGGTCGCGGGCCATGGGCGCGGCGCGCACGATGTTGGGCTCGACCAGAACGTCCGTCGGTCCTCCGATCAGCAGCAGATGTTCCACGTTGTCGCGCCGCACGATCACCAGCTTGCGGCGGTTGTCGATCGGGGTCGCGTCCACCACGGCCAGCCGGGGCTGCCGGTTGCGCTGGCCGGATCCGGACAACGCGCCGGAGCCGAAGCGGCGCACCAGGTAGGTGGCCGCGCCGATCAGGATCAGCACGATCGCGAACGCGATGAAAAACCTCAGGGGAAGCGAATCCATGGCGGACAATCCGTTATTCCCCGCCCATGCGGGACGCAACACCAAGCAACAGACGCGCACGACACAAGGGCCAGCCGCGCGCCGCCGCGTCAAGCGGTGAACGAATCATTAACATGGATGCCGGCGCGACCCCACCAAAAATCGTCCCGAAAACGCCGGCCGGTAAACGATCCCTTCACCTAAACACCGATCTTAACGGCCCATTAACCATACGCCCGGCAAATTCTGCCGACTGTCCCGGCGGGGCAGCACCGGAGCGAGACCATGGCCATCGTTGACATCCCCCTTCTGTCGATGCTGCGCGACCGTCTGCAATGGCATCAGCAGCGCCAGCGCCTGCTCGCCGAGAACGTCGCCAACTCGGATACGCCCAATTACCGCCCCCGCGACCTGCGGCAGCTCGATTTCAGCTCCCTGGGAACCGCCGGTGCGACGCGCGGAGGGCTGGCCTTGATGCGCTCGGACACCATGCACATCCAGAGTCCGGAGGAGGTATCGGATTTCGAGACCGATCCCGCGGAGAGCGCGACCACGCCGGCCGGCAACGCCGTCAGCCTGGAGGAAGAGATGATGAAGGTCGCTCAGAACCAGATGGACTTCCAGACCGCGACCGCGCTCTACAGCCGCAGCCTGGGTCTCCTCAAGACGGCGCTGGGCAAAAGCTGAAGGAGGCTCGTGATGTCGATGGACTTCATCAAGTCGATGGCGATCGCGGCAGCCGGGCTGAAGGCCCAGGCCGGCCGCATGCGGATCATCTCCGAAAACATCGCCAACGCCGATTCGACCGCCAGCGCGCCGGGCCAGGACCCGTACCGACGGCGTGTTCCCACCTTCCAGTCGACATTCGACCGCGAACTGGATGCCCAAGTGGTATCGCTCGGCCCGGTCAGCGTCGATTCGAGCGAGTTTCAATCCAAATACCAGCCCGGCCATCCTGCCGCGGACGCCAACGGCTACGTCAAATATCCAAACATCAATCCCCTGATCGAGCAGTCGGACATGATCGAGGCGCAGCGCTCCTACGAGGCTAACGTCAACGTCATCGGCGCCGCGCGCCGCATGGTCCAGCGCACGCTCGACATCCTCAAAGCCTGATCGCGAGAACACCCATGGCCACGCCCGGACTAGCCGCCAGCGCCTACGCAAGGGTCGCCCACATCGCCAACGCCCACGCCCCGAAGCTCGGGAGCGGCAGCGCGGCCGGCGACCTCGCGGGCTCGGGACCGGGCTTCGGCGATATACTGAGGGAGGCGATCGGCGCGGTCGCCGAAGCCGGCCGCAAGTCCGACGCCCAGACCCAGGCGGTCGCCATGGGCAAGGCCAACGTGGTGGACGTGGTAACGGCCGTCGCGGATACCGAGGTGGCGGTCGATGCCGTGGTCGCGGTGCGCGACAAGGTGATCTCGGCCTACGAAGACATCATGAAGATGCCGATTTGAGAATGGAAGCGGAGACGATATGACCGGAGCGGACGTTCTCGATATCGCGCGCGACGCGATCTACACGGTGGTGACGGTGGCGGCGCCGCTGATGCTGGTGGGCCTCGTCATGGGCGTGGTGGTCTCGCTGTTGCAGGCGCTCACCCAGATCCAGGAGGCGACGCTGGCGTTCGTGCCGAAGATCCTGGCGATGTTCTCGGCTCTTCTGCTTGCGCTGCCGTTCATGGCCGACAAGCTTCACGCTTACATGATCCGGATCGCGGCCCACATCATGGCCGGGTGACGACAAAGCGTTCCGAAGGGCTCCAGGCTTTTCGGACAAGCTGGTGCTTGGGAACAGACGTCCGTCATGCGCATCGACCTTTCCTTTCTTCCCGCACTGGCCGCCGCCTATATGCTGATGTTTGCGCGGCTCGGCACCATGCTGATGCTGGTGCCTGGGCTGGGCGAGACCGCCGTCCCGGCGCGCATCCGACTCACCATCGCGCTGATATTGACGATGGTGATGTTTCCGCTGCACCGCGACGCCTATCACGTGGATGTCCGCTCGCTTGCCGGTCTCGTGACGATCGCCGTCCAGGAATTGCTGATCGGCGCCGTGCTCGGCCTCACCACGCGGCTTGCTGTCTCGGCGCTCCAGTTCGCCGGCTCGGTGACAGCCCAGCAAATGGGCCTCGGCTTCGTTACGGAAATCGATCCGACCCAGGGCCAGCAGGCCGCCATGATCGGCAACTTCCTGACCATGCTGGGCGTGGCTTTGGTGTTCGCCACCAACCTGCATTACTTCATCATCGGCGCGCTGGACGACAGCTATACGTTATTCGCGCCGGGTGACCTGCCGATCACCGGCGACGTCGCCGCGCTGACGACGCGGACCGTGGCCGGCGCGTTCCGCGTCGGCATCCAGCTATCGGCGCCGTTCCTGGCATTCGGCCTGCTGTTCAACGTCGGCCTCGGTCTCGTCTCGCGCATGATGCCGCAGATGCAGGTCTATTTCGTCGGCGTGCCGCTCTCGATTTTCGCCGGGCTCCTGATCCTGCTCATGGTGCTGGGCGCGATGATGACGAGCTACCTGAGCTACCTGCAGGACGTCCTGCGCGAACTCGCGCCTCATATCTGATCGCAGCGCCGGACGGGTCCGATGGCCGAAGAAGACGACACAGAGAAAACAGAAGATCCGACCGCACGACGCATAGACGAGGCGCTGCAGCGGGGCGACGTCGTCAAGAGCAACGAGGTCAACACCTGGTTCATGCTGGGAGCCGGCACGCTCGTCCTGTACGGATTTTCCGACCAGGTCGGCAGCGCGCTCATGCAGACCTGCCGCGGCCTTATCGCCAATTCCTACGCCATTCCCATGGATGGTACGGCGCTGATCCGGCTGATGAGCCGGATCGGCTTCGAAGTCGCCACCGCGGTCGCGATCCCGGTGGTGCTGTTCATGCTGGCCGCGGTCTGCGGCAACATGGTCCAGCACCGCTTCGTATGGTCGTTCAGCACGATCCGGCCCAGGCTGTCGAAGCTTTCGTTGATGGGGGGACTCAAGCGCCTGTTCTCGCGGCAGGGGCTGCTGAATGTCGCCAAGGGGCTCTTCAAGCTCGTGCTCGTCGGCGGCGTGCTGTTCGTGCTGATGTGGCCGGAGCGCACCCACATGAGCGCGCTCGTCTCGTTCGATCCGGCGGCTCTGGCGGTCTATATGCAGGCCCGGGTGGTGAAGCTGTTCGCCGCCGTGGTTGCGATCATGGCCGTGCTCGCGGCCGGCGACTATCTGCTGCAATACCGCGACTGGTTTGAAAAACACAAAATGTCGGTGCGTGAGGTCAAGGAGGAGTTCAAGTCCAGCGAAGGCGATCCCAAGGTCAAGGGGCGTATCCGCCAGTTGCGCATGACCAAGGCGCGCAAGCGGATGATGGCGGCGGTGCCGACCGCGACCGTGGTTATCACCAACCCGACCCACTTTGCCGTCGCGCTGCGCTATGAGCGCGGCATGAACGCGCCGGTTTGCGTTGCCAAGGGCGTCGACGCGGTCGCGCTGCGGATCCGCGAGATGGCGGCCGATCACCGCGTCCCCATCGTCGAAAACCCGCCGCTGGCGCGCGTGCTGCACGCCGCCGTCGAAATCGACCAGGAAGTCCCGGCCGAGCACTACAAGGCCGTGGCGGAAGTCATCGGCTACGTGCTGCGGGCGGCGCGGGCGTGGAGGCAGTGAGATGTCTCTTGCGGCGGTTCCGGGAGTCAGGCACTCAAATGGACCGGGTGATCCCCCGAGTCGGACCATGGCGGCTTACGATGTGACGGACGCATCTGCGATCGACCGGACCGGCCGTCGCGGCAGCATTCTGCTGGTTCTGTTGCTGGCGCTCGCCCTGATCGCCGCCGCCGGCGGGCTTGTGTTCATCGGCCAGGAGCATTCCGAGTCGTACATATTGGTCTTGCTCGCCGTGCTCGGCATGGTCGGCGTGTTCTCGCTGTTCGCGGCTGCGACCGGGATTCTGAGGTTTGCCGGCGACAGCGGCAACCGCGTCCTCAAGTCTGTCGTGGACGGCGCCCCGGAAGGGGTCATGGTCACCGATGCCAGGGGCCGGATGATCTATGCCAATGCCGCTTATCGCGCGCTCACGCGGGCCGTGGACGCCGACGACCTGCGGCCGGTGGAACGCGCCTTCATCGGCGATCCCGAGGTGTCGGAGGCGGTGTATCGGCTGCTGAAGGCGGCCAGGGAAGGCCGTCGCCTGCAGGAAGAGGTGCGCATCGCCGCGCGGCCCGACGCGCCGGCGCGCTGGATCAGGCTGCGCATCCGGCCGATGGCCGAGCGCGGCGCGGACGCCAGATACACGGTCTGGACCATCGCCGACGTGACGCGCGAGCGCGAGCGGCAGGAGAACGCGTTTCAGGAGCTCCAGCACGCCATCGATTACCTCGACCACGCGCCGGCGGGCTTCTTCTCGGCGGACGCGAAGGGTGACGTTGCCTATCTCAACGCCACGCTGGCGACATGGCTCGGCTACGACCTTGCCGAGGTCGGCTCGGGCGGACTCAAGCTCTCGGAACTGATCGCGGAGGATGGCGCCTCGTTGATCGCCGCCGTCTCGGGCACACCGGGCGAGGTCAAGACCCAGACGCTCGATCTCGACATGAAAACCCGCGATGGCCGTCGGCTGCCGGTCAGGCTCTATCACAAGGTCGCGTTTGCCGCCGACGGTTCACCCGGCGCATCGCGGACGCTGGTGCTCAATCGCGTTGCCGAGGCCGCCGGCGATGCCGGCCGCGCGGCCGAAGTGCGCTTCATGCGCTTTTTCCAGAACACGCCGATGGCGATCGCCACCGTGGACCGCAGCGGGGGCATCGTGCGCACCAACGCGCCGTTCGCGCGCGTGTTCGCCGGGCTGCACAGGAGCGACGGGGCGACGCCGGGCGGCAACTCGATCCTCGCGGTAGTCGCCGAGCGCGACCGCGCCGCGATCGAGGCGGCGATTGCGAGCGCCGCCGGCGGGCAGGGCTCGATTGCGCCGATCGACGCGGCGCTGAGCGGCGAGAAGGAGCGTTTCGCGCGCTTCTACATCAGCCCCGTGGACGAGCACGAGCGCGACAACGAGGCTGCCATCGTCTACGCGCTGGAGACCACCGAGCAGAAGGTGCTGGAGAAGCAGTTCGCCCAGGCGCAGAAGATGGATTCCGTCGGCCAGCTTGCCGGCGGCGTGGCGCACGATTTCAACAACGTGCTCTCCGCCATCATCATGGCGACGGACTTCCTGCTGCAGGCCCACAAGCCGACCGACGCCTCGTTCAAGGACATCATGCAGATCAAGCAGAACGCCAACCGGGCCGCGAGCCTGGTGCGGCACCTGCTGGCGTTCTCGCGGCGACAGACATTGCGGCCGCAGATGCTCGATCTCGGCGAGGCGCTGTCCGACGTGTCGATGCTGGTGCGCCGCGTCATCGGCGAGAAGGTCACGCTCGACGTGGTCCACGGTCGCGACGTGTGGCCGGTGAAGACCGACCTCTCGCAACTGGAGCACGTCATCGTCAACCTTGCGGTCAACGCCCGCGACGCCATGCCTAAGGGCGGCAAGCTGACGATCCGCACCGGCAACGTGACCGCGGAGCAGGTGCGGCAGTTCGACTACAAGGGCATGCCGGCCGCGGATTACGTGCAGATGGAGGTCTCCGATACCGGCACCGGAATTCCGCCCGAAATCCGCGATCAGATCTTCGAGCCGTTCTTCACCACCAAGGAGGTGGGCAAGGGCACCGGCCTGGGCCTCTCCACGGTCTACGGCTTCATCAAGCAGACCGGCGGTTATATCTACGTTGATTCCGAGGTCGGGAAGGGTGCGACCTTCCGCATTTTCCTGCCGCGCTATGTGCCCGCGCCGGCCGACCTGCCGCTGCCCAAGGCGGAGATGCCGTCGGCCGCCGCGCCGTCCGCCGATCATACCGGGCAGGGCACCATCCTGCTGGTCGAGGACGAGGAGGGGCTGCGCGGGCTCAACGCCCGCGGGCTCGCTTCGCGCGGCTACAAGGTCCTCGAAGCAGGCAACGGTCTCGAAGCGATCGAGGTGCTGGAACGCGAGCAGGGCAAGATCGACCTCGTGGTCTCCGACGTCGTGATGCCGGAGATGGACGGCCCCACGCTGCTGAAGGAACTGCGCCAGCGCAACCCGGACCTGAAGATCATCTTCGTGTCCGGCTATGCCGAGGAAGCCTTCGCCAAGAGCCTGCCGGAAGGCGGCCAGTTCGCATTCCTTGCCAAGCCGTTCACGCTCAAGCAGCTCGTCGCGTCGGTGAAGGAGACGATGTCGGGCGAGCGGCAGGCCCGGAGCGCCTGACTGTCACCGCCCAAAGATCAGCGTCGCCCCGGCCTTCACCGGGTCGTAGCCCGGCGGGAATGCGCAGATGTAGCCGCCGTCGTCGCCGTATTTGCGCGGCAGGCTGGTGACGATGGCGACCTTGTTGTAGGCCGCGCACTGCGCCGCCGCGATGGCGGCGTAGTCCGGCCTGGGCTGGGCCCACGGCAGGATGCCGCCGGTATCGTTGCTGTCGTTGGCGCCCCACGAGCCGGCTCGGGCCGGCGCCCCGGAGAGAACGGCGGCGGCTGCCAGCGCGCCCATGATCGCGAACGGCTTCAACATCATCGTCGGGCTCCTCGGTTGCCGAGATTAAAGCATACCGGCGCCGGCGGCTTCAATGCTTCTTCTTTGCGGCTTTCGCGGCCTTCTTGCGCCTCTTCGCCTGTTCGGCGCGGGCCTCCCGGCGCTTCTCGCGGCACTTGTCGCATTTGCAGCCGATCGGCTTGAGGATCAGATCGAAATAATCCTTGCCGTAGTCGTAGGTGATCTCGTCGCCGGGCTTGATGCGCTTGATGGCGCGGATCACCACCTTGCGGCCGCGCAGCACGTCGGATTCGGCGTTGGGCCGGCAGGAATGGTTGGCGTAGCGGGCGAGGTTGCGGCGGTTGGAGCCGTCGATGGTCCAGCGGCTGTTGACCTCGTAGAGATACTTCGCGCCGCGGTCTGCGAGGCGGTCGGCCTCCTCATTGCGCAGCATCCGGCCGCGATAATAGGCGATGATGGTGCCCTTTTCGATGGGCTCGGTGGCGAACAGCCCGAGCCCCGTCCTCGACCGACCGACGCGAAATAGCCTGCGTGACATGAAAGCCCGATTACACGGCGATTCTCCGTCATGCAAATCCTTTGGCGCGACTTGCTCACAGCTTCGCGCTGACTTGACCTGCGCCGCCTTCGCGACGAACCTTCGCCGCCGCGATCGTCATCGCCATTGAGAGGCCGCCATGCGCTACGAGCTCATCTACTGGCCGGAGATCCAGGGGCGCGGCGAGTTCATCCGCCTCGCGCTTGAGGAAGCAGGCGCCGACTACGTCGATGTGGCGCGCAAGGGTAGCGGCGGCCGTGACCGGCTTTACGCCATGCTCCAGCGCAGGATGCCGACGCCGCCGTTCGCGCCGCCGATCCTCAAGGCCGGCAAGCTCGTCATCGCCCAGACCGCCAACATTCTCCTGTATCTCGGTGATCGCGAGGGCCTTGCGCCGAAAACGGAAGCCGGAAGGCTTTGGACCCATCAGTTGCAGCTCACGATTGCCGACTTTCTGGTCGAGATCCACGACACCCATCATCCGATCGGCTCCATGCTCTACTACGAGGAGCAGAAGAAAGAGGCGAAGCGCCGCGCCGAGAATTTCCTCACGGTGAGAGCACCGAAGTTCCTCGGCTATTTCGACCGTATCCTGGCCGCGAACAACGGCACCCTGGTCGGCCACCGCATCACCTATGCCGATCTTTCGCTGTTCCAGATCGTCGCCGGCCTGCGCTATGCCTTTCCAAACGCGATGAAAAAGCTGGAGCGCCGGCACAAGCACCTCGGCGCGCTCCACGACCGGGTCGCGGCGCGGCCGCGGATCGCGGCCTATCTCGCCTCGCCGCGGCGCATCCCGTTCAACGAATTCGGAATATTCCGGCACTATTCGGAGCTCGATTCGTAAGAATCCAGGCCGCTCGCCGGCCGATTCGGAAAATTCTTTCGGATTGTCTCCGGCCCGCCCGGCGAGCCTGAGCCGGCGCGCGGCATCTGGGCGGATGTGACCAAACGGGGTAAGACCGGTACGAGGAAACAGGGGTCCGGAGGAGACAGTCATGCCGTTCACGTTCCACCACGTCCACATCAAGGCCCGCGACCCCGACAAGACCGCGGCGTGGTACGAGCGCGCGCTTGGCTTCACCATCGCCGAGCGCGGCGTGCGGCCCGGCGGCGACGTCTATCTCACCTGCAGGACGCCGGACGGCACCACGGTCGCGATCTCGGGCGAGAAGCGCGGCGAGACCCTGCCCGGCGGCACCTCGGCCACGCACCTCGGGCTCGAGCATTTCGCGATCGCGACCGAGGACTTCGACGGCGACCTCGAACGGCTGAAATCCCACGGCGCCAAGGTGCTGGCCGAGCCGGTCACCACGCCCGCCGGCGTGCGCTTCGCCTTCGTCGAGGCGCCGGACGACGTGCGGATCGAGGTGATGTATTTCCCGAAGGCGTAATGGCCGCGCCGGGGCCGCTTGCGCAAGCCCGGCGCTACGTTCGACCTGCCGGATTAGCGGTGACGGTGCACTCGCTACGCCCACCTCACCCCACGGACTTGAGCGCCCTCACCCCGCCGTCTGCTTGCCCGCGCGATAGTAGTAATTCGCCTGCTTGCCGAAGGCGAGGCGACGCAGCGCGCGGCGCACCGCCTCGCTCCGTCGCAGCGGCTCGACCACGGCGCGGGCCGCGCGCAGGCCGCCGACCTTGACCGCGTCGAGCGCGGGACGCGCGCCCGGCGCGCGCTGCGGCAGGCCCATGGCGCGGAGCATGGAGTTGACGACGAAGATGTCGTTCCTGCGCCGCACGTCGCGGCTCTTCCAGGTGATCGACAGCGAGATCGAGTAGCTGTCCGTGGTCTGCACATAGTGCGGCCACTGGTAGGGCACGAAAATGCCGTCGCCGGGCTGGAGCGCGTAGTGCGTCGCCCTGGCGTCGTAGGCCGGGTCGTAGGGGATGTTGCGGTGCTTGACCACGACCTTCTCCAGCGCGTCGTCGTCGGCGATGGAGCCGTCGCGGTTGTCGTAGACGTGGAACAGCTTGCCGCCGTGGATCTGCACGAAGATGTTCTCGTCGCTGTCGGCGTGGAACGGCGTGGTCGAATGCGGCGAGGACACGAAGATGAAGCCCTGGATGTCGGTGAAGCCGGCCTCCGCGAAGCTCCGGTGGCCGCGCGCGCGGGCCACGGAGCCGAGCACGTCCTCGATCACGGCGCGGTAGGCCGGGTCGCTCTCGACGTGCTTGAGCACCAGCCATGCGCCGCAGGTTTCGATGCGGTCGATGATCTCCGCCGGCGGCAGGTCGATCATCGGCGTGGTGTCGGGGTCCTGGCTGATGGCGGCGCTGCCGGCGTTGAACTCGATGCGGTCGCGCGGCAGCGCCTGCACCAGCTCCACGAGCCGCGGCAGCGCGAACAGCGGATGGCCGGCGAAGCCGTGGGTGATGGCGAAGGTGTCGTGCGGGAACTTCTCGGTCAGTGCGCGCGGATCGACCGGCGTGATGGCGGGGGTCATGGCTGTCTCTCCCGGAGTTCGAGCAGGGAATGATAGAAGCGCCGCAGGTCGCGGCGGACGCGCTCGCGCGCCTCGACGAGAAACTGGATGGCATCGACCAGGCGGTCGCCGCGATGCAGCGGGATGAGCGAGGTCGCCACGGGGAGCCGCGCCCGCCAGATCTTGTCGATCATCGGGTGGTAGGCGTTGGCGGTGGAATCGGCGTCGAGGATGGCGCGGTCGGCGCACAGCCGGCGCGTCAGGTCGAGCGTGAGCTGCACGCCGGGCGAGGTCTTGGCCAGCGCCTCGTCGTAGGCGATCTTGAAGAAATAGGCGCGGCTGCCGTGGTAGAGCACGATGCCCGCCGCGACCGGCCGCTCCGCGACCCGCAGCGCGATCACCTCGCACAGGTTCTCGGCCGCGAGCGCCGCCGTCGCGTCGCGCAGGAACGCCACGTCGCCGCCGTCGGCGGCCATGGCGGTGCCGCGCAGGCCTTTCCAGCCGGACGCTTCCAGCGCGAGGAACCGGTTGAGCGCCGCGGCGACGTCGGCCGGCGCGCGCGCCACGTCGAAGGTCACCGCGCCGTCGTCCTCGAGGCGGTGGCGCTGGCGGCGCAGCTCCTTCGCCTTCTTGGCGCCGAGCGCCTCGTGCAGCAGCGTCTCGGCGTCCTGGGTGGCGTCGAGCCTCGCGCGCTCGCGCTCGCGCAGGACGCGCGGTTCGAGCCCGCGCGCATCGAGCGCGCTCCGCAGCGCACGGGCCGCCGCGCCCTGGGAGGAATGATCGACGTGCAGGATCGCCCGCGCGCCCACGGCGATGGCGGCGTCGAGAAGGCCGGCGGCCGCGGCGTCAGCGCGCTTACGGTCGATGAGCGGCGTGGTCAGCCGCGTGTAGGGCTGCCAGGCCACCAGGAACGGCAGCGGCAGGCGCAGCGCGCGCCACGCCGGGACGACCGGAAGGAGGCCGATGAGCCGCGTGCGGTCCTCCGGGTCCCAGGCCAGCAGCGCGCGGGCGCCGCCGGCCTCCCGCGCGTGCTGTGTCGCCGCGCGGGCCCAGGCCGGATGGTAAAAGGCGTTGGGCTCGATCGCCCGCTGGAACAGGTCGCGCCAGGCCGCCACCGGCACGTCCGCGAGCCGCGCGAAGGCGCGCGAGCGCCCGGCGGGCCGCGCCGCCGACGGAGCCTCAAGGGTCGCTCTCAGGATGTCTGTCATTCCCACCTTCCGTTGCCGACACCCTAGTGGGGCGAAGACAGCGAAAGGGTGAACGCGATCGCGAACACGCGGCGCGATTGGCGGCGCGGTGAACGGAGCGTAACGGACGTCGCGCAAAGTCGCGCATGCGCGTTAACCGCCCGGCAAGGCTGTTGCCGTGCGGCGCGCGCATGTAACATGCGGCCGCGATTTGAAGGAGGTTCGGTCATGAATTCGGCAGTGGCGAAGCCCGCGCGCGGCCCTCTCGTCTGGGGCGACATGGACCAGCAGACGCTCGACGACGCCTACGACCAGGCCAAATGGGCGAGCAACCAGGAGATCGTCACCGGCCGCCGCGCCCAGGCGAGCGAGATCGCGCTGCGCCATATCGATCCGCCGGAGCGGCGCGCCTACGGCGAGACCGGAATAGAGACGCTCGACATCTACAGGACCGGGGCGGAGAAAGCGCCGGTCGCGATCTTCATCCACGGCGGCGCCTGGCGGCGCGGCCGGGCCGCGGACTTCACCTACCAGGCCGAAATGTTCGTGCGCGCCGGCGCGCACCACGTGGTGCTCGACTTCGCCAGCGTCGACGACTTCGGCGGCGACCTGGTGGCCATGGTGGACCAGGTGCGCCGCGCCGTCGCCTGGGTGTGGAAGAATGCCGCGAGCTTCGGAGGCGACCCGGAGCGGGTCTATGTCACCGGCCATTCGTCGGGCGCGCACATCGGCGGCTGCGTGGTCACCGCGGACTGGAGCCGTTTCGGCGCGCCGCAGACGCTCGTCAAGGGCGCTCTGCTGTGCAGCGGCATGTACGACCTCGCGCCGGTGCGGCTCTCCAAGCGGTCGGAATACGTGAAATTCACCGACGCCTGCGAGGAGGAGCTCAGCGCCATCCGCCATATCGACCGGCTGGCCTGTCCGCTGACGCTCGTTTACGGCACCAACGAGTCGCCGGAGTTCATGCGCCAGTCGCGCGATTTCGCCGCGGCGGTGACCGCGGCCGGCAAGAAGGCCGAGCTGATCGAGGCGAAGAACTACAACCATTTCGAGATCGGCGAGACGCTGGCCAATCCTTACGGCATTCTCGGCCGCGCCGCGCTGACGATGATGGGGCTCGCCGGGCGGTAGGCGCGGCAGTCACTTCGCCGGCCCGCCGCGCTCGGCGTTGTCGTCGGACTTGGTCTTGGCCGCGCGGCCGAGGCAGGCCTTGAACGCCTCGCGCTGGAGCTCGGCGCTGCCGGCTTGCGCGCCGGCGACGGATGTCGGGTGCGCCTTGATCGCTTCGTCGCGGCAGGTCTTGGCAACGTCCGCGGTGACGGCGGATGCCGGCGCGGTCGCGACGATCGCGAACGAGGCAGCAAGGCTTGCGAGGGTCTTCATGGTGCTGCTCGAATCGCTGTTGGTCGCTTGAGGCTTGACCTTTGAAAGCCCTGAACGCGCTCACTCACCCGATTGTTTCGCCATCGTATCGCGCAGCTTGAGCAGGTTTTCCAATTCCTCCGTCTGCTGGGCGATGCGGTCGGCGTTGCGCGCTTCGTCCGCACCGCCCGACGCGGCGGCGGCCTGCTCGATGAGCTGCCGGATGTTTTCGCGCAGGACGGCGATGCGGTCATCGAGCTCGGAAAGACTGCCTGTGAAGCTCATGATGTGTCTCCCGGCGGTGGCAGGCGCGAACGGCGCGCCTGGCGGGCATCATACCTCGGCACCGATATTCTCGTCGCCTCCCCGATACCGGCTGTTTTCGCGGCGAATCGCTTAGCCTGTGCGGCAGGCACGCGGTGCTTGGGCGGGGGGGTGCAAAAGGAGGTAGCTATGGAGAGCGCACCATCTCCGTCGCGCCGGCACGCTCATCCCGTGCTGGCGGCGCCGCTTCCCCACGCCGATAACCCGCTGGTCAGCGCCCTGCTGGAGGAAAACGCCCAGCTTCGCAACCTGGTCGTCGAGTTATCGAGACTCGTCGTCAGGAACGTGCTCAGGCAGAAATAGGGCGCGGCCGGCATCACGGCGTTCGACGCTCGTATCGGTCCGAAACAGGCGCTCTCGCCACGACGTGACCTTCGGCCGATAAAGCGCCGGGACAGGGGCATTCCCCACGATCTGGCCCGGCAAAAGAACATATTGCGAACGGAGAACAAATAGGGTACATTGCCGCCTTAGCCATCGGGGAAGGGCGGCGCCGGCACGCGGCCCTTGCGAATCCCGCTTTTTAGGAGAGAAACATGGCCCAGCCCGCTGCGTTACGTCTCGTCGAAGGTTCTTCCATGGACAAGTCGAAAGCCCTTGATGCCGCGCTCTCCCAGATCGAGCGCGCCTTCGGCAAGGGCTCGATCATGCGGCTGGGCAAGAACGACAAGTCGATGGACATCGAGACCGTCTCCACCGGCTCGCTCGGCCTCGACATCGCGCTCGGGGTCGGCGGCCTGCCGCGCGGCCGCGTCATCGAGATTTACGGGCCGGAATCCTCCGGCAAGACCACGCTCGCGCTCCACACCGTCGCCGAGGCGCAGCGCAAGGGCGGCATCTGCGCCTTCGTCGACGCCGAGCACGCGCTCGATCCGGTCTATGCCCGCAAGCTCGGTGTCAACGTGGACGACCTCCTCATTTCCCAGCCCGACCACGGCGAGCAGGCGCTGGAGATCGCCGATACGCTGGTGCGCTCCGGCGCGGTCGACGTGCTGGTGATCGATTCGGTGGCGGCGCTGGTGCCGCGCTCCGAGCTCGAAGGCGAGATGGGCGAGACCCAGCCCGGCCTCCAGGCGCGGCTGATGTCGCAGGCGCTGCGCAAGCTCACCGCCTCGATCAACCGCTCCCACACCATGGTCATCTTCATCAACCAGATCCGCATGAAGATCGGCGTGATGTACGGCTCGCCGGAGACCACGACGGGCGGCAACGCGCTGAAGTTCTACGCCTCGGTGCGCCTCGACATCCGCCGCATCGGCGCCATCAAGGAGCGCGACGAGACCGTCGGCAACCAGACCCGCGTCAAGGTGGTGAAGAACAAGCTGGCGCCCCCGTTCAAGCAGGTCGAGTTCGACATCATGTACGGCGAGGGCGTGTCCAAGATGGGCGAGCTGATCGATCTCGGCATCAAGGCCGGCGTGGTCGAGAAATCGGGCTCGTGGTTCTCCTACGATTCCCAGCGCATCGGCCAGGGCCGCGAGAACGCCAAGCAGTTCCTCAAGCAGAACCCCGACATCGCCGGCAAGATCGAGATGGCGATCCGTCAGAACGCCGGCCTGATCGCCGAAAAGATCCTCGCGGCCGAGGACGAAGGGGAGGATGACGGCGAGGAGTAGGCCCTGTCCTCCATTGGGGTTCGCCGGCTCGGAGCGGGCGCGCCGGGCTTCGGCTGAATGTAAAGGCATGGCCGGGATTGTCCCGGCCATGCGCCGTTTCGGGATCGCAGCGCGGAGTCGGCGCTGACTTCGCACGGACGTA
>Ga0180221_1001063_pt1 | contig 19985 bp, 16 predicted proteins | sample eDN5th37CKraftMG_FD_151339 | JGI IMG/M metagenome (GOLD analysis project Ga0180221, IMG submission 151339) | Enriched Miracle-Growth compost microbial communities from Emeryville, California, USA - eDNA 5th pass 37_C Kraft MG (version 2) (version 2) ...
TACTCCTCACGATGCTCCTGAACCAGGCGCACTGCCCGCTCACGTACTTCAGGCGAAAATTTGTTGTTCTTGCTCATGGCTCCATTCTCTCAAGAAATGAAGCCTCCTCAAAACCCGGTTTGATTCATCCAGCGCTTATGCGGCTTCCGAAGCCGCAACCGTTCGATCGTTCTTTAAGAGCGATGATTCACTAATACCCAACAAGCCCATCGACCAACCTGTGGATAAACACGAGTAAAGTCACTGCCCATCTCTTCGAAGGGCATGCACTGGCACAACCAAATTCTCGCTGGCTAATCACTCAACATCGGTCCCATCCCCTGGAGCTCTCATGATCTCGCACAGCCAGATCTATCGCGCTCGCGCGTCCGTTGCTACCCACTACTACGCAGACCAGGCAGACGATTACTACAGCCGAGATGGTGAGGCCGCCACTTGGCAAGGCGAAGGTGCCCGGCGACTTGGTGCTGTCGGCGAGATTGATCCAGCACGTTTCAAGGCCATGCTGCAAGGCGAGTTTGGTCATGGCGTCGCGGCTGGCGGATCCATTCGTAAAGACGCCAAAGCCCGGGCGGCCCTGGATCTCACATTTGGTGCCCCGAAAAGCATCACCCTTCAAGCCTTAATCGGCGGTGACGGGCGTCTAATCCAAGCCAACGACAAAGCGGTCGCAGTGGCCCTGGACTATGTTGAACAACACCTGGCCATGGGCCGTCGCAAGGAGAAAGGCAAATCACGCATCGAGCACACGGGCAACCTCATCATTGCCAAGTTTCGCCACGAAACCGCCCGCCCGACCGAGGATGCTGCGCCGGATCCTCATTTGCACGTTCATGCCCTGCTCATGAACCTGACCCAACGGTCCGACGGCAGCTGGGTCGCCCTGTCCAATGAGGAAATTTTCAAGCTCTTGCGCGTGACGGACTCGATCTACCAGGCAGAGCTGGAGCGCAACGTCCGTGCGCTGGGCTATGACGTTCGCCATGAGAAGCACCATATTGAATTGGCGCACATCAGCCGCGAGCAAATCGAGTTCTTCAGCAAGCGAAGCGCCGACATCACGGCGGAGCTCTCTGCACGGGGTACCAGCCGAGACGAAGCCCCTCATGCCCTGCGTCAAGGCATTACCCTGGCCCGTCGACAGGCCAAAACGGAAAACTTCGATCGCACTACATTGCAGCAACAATGGCGCGACGCCGCCGCTGCAATCGGCATGCAGTTTGACCACGCGATCCCATCATTTCAAGAACAGGGAACCGTGCACCCGCAAGCTCCGACAAATCTCGTCGCGAAGGCCTCATTAGACTGGGCGATTCGGCACCTGGCCGAACGAGAGTCCGTCATGCCCTTGGCTGACCTTTTACGCCACGCAGTACGCCACACAGGCGGGCACGCGAATATTGCAACCATCCAGGACGCAATTCAGCAGCGTGTCGAGTCCGGTACATTGATACGAGAAACTCCTCACTACCGCAACGCCCAAGACCAACGCGCCTCGCCCATGACGCGAGAAGGCTGGGCAACGGAAGTGACACGCCTAGCCAACGTGGACCACCCTACCGCCCTGCGGCTGGTCGATCAAGCTATCGCATCGGGACGTCTGTTGATGGACACCCCACGGTACGCGACTCGGGAAGCTTTCGATGCCGAGGCCCGAATCTTGTCCGCGGAACTCACAGGTCGCAATGCTTGGCCCACCACTATTGCCGAGCCTCATGTCGCAAACGATCTGGACGCCCGGCTGACCCCAGGCCAGCGCGAAGCGGTCATGCTGATTGCAACGGGATCGGATCAGGTCGCCGCTATTCAGGGGCTAGCGGGCACAGGCAAATCCTTCGCGCTACAAAACGCGCAATCCGTACTCCACCAGCACGGCCATACAATGGTTGCTCTGGCTCCTTACGGGAATATGGTGCGCAATCTGCGTGAAGACAACATATCGGCCAAGACGATTGCTTCCGTACTCGCCGCTTCTGACAAACGCACGTTCACCGACAACCTGGACGCTAAGACCGTCGTTGTCATTGATGAGGCCGGGGTGGTACCCGTCAGGCAGATGGACAAGCTACTGTCTCTAATTCAACCCACCGGCGCAAAAGTGGTTTTGCTGGGCGATACTGCCCAGACCAAAGCCATTGAGGCCGGACGAGCATTTTCCATGCTGCAAGAACACGGTATGCGTACCGTGCTGATGGGGGATATTCAGCGTCAGCGTTCGGAACGGTTACGCCAGGCGGTTCAGTTGGCCGCCGACGGCCAAGCCAGCCGATCCCTTCCACTCTTAAACGAAATCCGCACCGTTGCCGACCAGTTCACGACAGATGAGCACGGCCACAAGCGCCGGGACAGTTCGCCACGATATGAAGCTATCGCTCAGGCGTATACGAAGCTGTCAGCGACGGAGCAATTGAATACCCTCGTGGTCACGGGCACCAACGACTCGCGCATCGCCATCAACGCCCAGATACACCGACTACTTGGCCTGCAAGGCAAAGGCCAACAATGCGATCTCCTGACACGCCGCGACACCACGCGCGCAGAGCGCAGTGTGGCTCGGTACTACACAGAAGGCGACATTGTTATTCCCGAACGGGACTACCAGTGTGGGCTGAAACGAGGTGAGCCTTACCGCGTAACGGGCACGAGGCGCCATGACCGTATTACCGTCGAACCAGTGACAGCCAGCCAACCGTCAGCGCAACCCATAGAAATTATCCCTAAAACCATGAGCAAGCTCTCGGTCTACCACCAGAGCCAAGCTGAGTTATCGGTAGGAGATCGCGTGCGCATCACGCGCAATGACACGCATAACGACCTGGTCAATGGCCAGCTGGCAACGGTCGTTGCCATTGATTCGGCTCATGTCACCATTGAAACCCAAGGCCGCTACGTACGACTGTCCACAGATCGTCCCCTTAATATGGATTACGCCTACACCACGACGGCGCATAGTGCACAGGGTTTAACTTGTGACCGCGTGCTATACAACGCGGAGAGCTTCAGCCGCACCACGGCCCAGGACACCTACTATGTCAGTATCTCCCGTGAACGGCATGGGGTTGTTATCTTTACCGATGATGCGGAAAAACTCCCTGAGCGCGTGGATCAACTCACGTACAAAGGGCTGGCGCATGATCTACAACCCGTGGTGAGCAAGGATCTGACGAACGCTCAAGACGAACTCGATCCTCTGGCCCTACGCACGGGATCGGAGTTGGAAATAGGATAACTGGCTGCTCCTTGCCCACTGTTCCACACATTGTGCTGCCTTACAAAATTGCGAGAGCATCGATACAATTTCATTAAACGGAAGCGCCCGACCTCAGCTTATGGGCATTAACAGGTATTCCAAAATAACAGCAGATACCATTCATCATGACTACTGAATCCCCTGATTCAATCGCAGATCAATTGTTTGAAACACGATCTGTTCTAGAAATGCATCTTGAAGCTATACGGGCGATTCACTTGTTTGGTTCTGCAGTGGATGGCGGATTAAAGCCGTTTAGTGACATTGACCTATTAGTCACCGTCGATGCCCCATTAAACAAATCAACCCAGACCGCATTGATGGCAGACCTGATGAATGTATCTGCCTTCCCTGGCACAGATGTAAAACGCCGAGCACTTGAGGTGACTGTGGTAGCACTGCAAGACGTAGTCCCGTGGCGACATCCGGCGCTGCGGCAAATGCAATTTGGAGAGTGGTTACGTGACGATATCAATGCAGGAGTCTTTGAGCCTGCAATAATCGATCATGACCTAGCCATCCTGCTAACTCAGGTGCGACAACATAGTGTCGCCCTGTACGGACCACCCGCGCACGAGATCTTCGATGAGATCCCTGCCGTTGATGTACAGCACTGCCTATTAGAAACGTTGGCGCAGTGGAACACAGAGGAAGACTGGGCAGGGGACGAAAGAAACATAGTCCTCACCTTAGTACGTATTTTTTATACCGCAATGACTGGAAAGATTACATCCAAAGATGCTGCGGCGAACTGGGCGCTTCAGTATTTGCCTAACGAAACCAAGAGCATTGTTATTGCCGCGAGGGACGCATATCTCGGGTTAGAGGCAGTAGATCTAGCCGCCTGCCCGAAAGAGCGAGAAAATCTCCTGAGCTATGTTCGATCCAGTGTGACTGCACAACTACAAAAACTAATGTGATCGATATGCGCTTCGAGTCACTTGCTGTCCTCCAAGACAGGCAAGACTCACCTACTCAAGTAGAAATCAGTAACTCTGATGTTGTCCTGTATGCTTGGTACCGTAACACTGTAAAACACCTGCTGCCCATACGTATCCTTCATACAGCACTCATGCTGTCGCCATGCAATCAACGTGCATATAGAAGGCAGTCAGCGTGTAGTCGGCATGTTGCTAGAGACAGGAGTCAACGCCGTCTACCATAGGCAAGACTACAACCGTAGCCGGATATCCATTCGATAAATCAAACTCTTACGCTATTTTGTAGCTCTCTATGTCCTGCGAAACAGCAGGCGGCCGTTTGCTCCCAACCCTTTGAAAAACAACCACTTTCACCACCCCACCAGGGGTGCGTCATGTGTGGGACGTTTAAGGCCACAAATGAGCGCAGCGAATTTGGGGACAAACGTCCCTGCCTGACCCCGAAGGCGGGCAGGCAGTGTCACGCAGCAGGGCCCCAGGCACAGCCTGGGAATGGTCGGCACAATAACGATACACAGCCGAAAGAACCAACCACCAATGCAAGCATAGCCAGTGAAGACATTCACTAGGCCAAGATGCAACAAAGCCCGGCCGATGCCGGGCTTCAAAACGAACCAGGCCGGAATACCCGACCTGGAACCTATCAATACATCAGAACGGAATATCTGACGGCTCATCCTCTACAGGGGCGGCAGCCGATTTGCCCTTACCGCTCTGACTATTAGCTCGGGCAGCAGGCTCGGCCTTGGACTCACCCGCCTGGCCATCAGGACGACCGCCCAACATCTGCATTTGCTCGGCGATAATCTCCGTGCTGTAGCGGTCGATACCGTTGTCTGCATCCTGCCATTTGCGGGTTTTAAGCCGACCCTCCACAAAGACCGTGCGGCCCTTGCGCAGATACTCTCCGGCCACCTCGGCTAGTCGGCCATAAAACACCACGCGGTGCCATTCGGTTTCCTCGCGGCGCTCGCCGCTAGACTTATCCTTCCAATGGTGGCTCGTAGCAATGGATACCGCGCATACGGCGGCACCCTCTGCGGTATAGCGCAGTTCGGGATCCTTGCCCAGGTTGCCGATCAGGGTGACACGATTCAATGAAGCCATGGTAATTCTCCTTTAGGTTGAGGTCGAAGTTGCCCCAGACGTGTTCAATCCGGGGCGAGTGGGTTAATGCTGCGTTGGGGTGCCTTCCAGCACGCGTATAACTTCTCGAGCGGCCCATTGCGCGTTGCCTGTTAGCTGCCGTACCCAGGCATTGCGCGTCGGACTCCACCGAAAGCCGTGACGTTTGAGCACGTCGCGAATATCCTTGGCTGGTTTGCCTTCAAACAAAAACAGGGCGCGGTTGTCTTGCGGATCCTCGCGATAGACATAGCCATTACCGCTACGCTGCCGCTCGGGGCGCTCGGCCAGCGCTTCCAATTGTTTAATGCGATCTGCCACGCGGCGCATGTTGGCGTTGTTGTTCTGTAGTTGGTAAGAGGCAAACCCAACACGGCCCGCGAAATCAGGGGTAATCAGTTCGGTAGCCTGCTCGCTATCGATCAGGCCCGAAGCTACCAACATCGATACACGCGTTTCGATATCTGCTTTGGCATGGCGGCGCACAATTGCGTTTAGCTTTTTCATGACGTCCTGCTTGGCCTGCAATTGCGCCAACTGGGCCTTGAGCTTCGCGATGGCATCCGGGTCGTCGCTGGAGATTCCGCCCTTGCCTACTGCGTCAGCCTTATCGGCGTAATGCTCTGCCTGCTTCTGCAGCGCGTACGACTTTTGGTATCCCTGATTGACCCGTTCCCGATAACGTCGGTCGGCCCGCTCGGAGTGATGGCCTACCAGAATCGGTTGCCCGAACGGGATAGCCTGCGCTATCTCCTGAGCTTGCGCGTGCCGGGTGTCAGCTTGCTGCTGCGCCTGTGCCGCGCGGGTTTCATAACGTGCCTTGCGTGCCGCTTGCTTCGCTTCATAACTGTTCATGATCTGACTCCAATTGAGGGTTGATGCCTGTTCGGCTGACCGGATCCGAAGATTCTTGAGCCGGAACGTAAATCCGCCGTGTTGGGGTCTACGTTGGTTTCCCGGTCTTGCCGCCGTCTTCCGTGAGTTCCGTCGCCGTACCGATCTGGATCACGTAGCGCCGACCAGAAAGGGGCTGGCACGGAAGCCGCAGCCTGAAACGCAGTGCAAGGACCGGGTGAGTACCAGGCGGAGCGCACCCCTTGGCGAGAGAAGCGCAGTGATACACATCGGGGCTTTAGGCGACAGAACTCACGGAAGACGGAACAGCGGCCCAACCGAAGCGATGACCCCACACACGGCGGCCGCGCGGCGAGCGCCCCTAGCCGCGCTTTAGCGCGGCTCTCGCTGGGGGTTGAATTAGGTTTTTCACGGCGCACGTGCCAAAGGCACTAACTTAAAAGCCCGGCAGACTAAGAAGGCTGTCGGGCGACGTCTGTTGCATTGAGCCCGCCCCGCCGAACGTGGCCAAACGTTCGGCGGGGCGGGCTCAACTCTTTGGATGGTTTTGCCGCACACAGTACGGTGGCACGGCCGCCGTACTGTGTGCCGGTTTTACACTTGACCGCGTTCGGCTAACGATGTAGCGTTCGAGCCTGCCACGATAATGTGATCCAGAACACGCACATCAACCAAAGCCAGCGCATGCTTTAGATGTCGTGTTAGCGCCAAATCGGCCTCACTGGGCTCAAGGGTTCCGCTAGGATGGTTATGCGACATGATGATTGCCCCGGCATCCAAGCGCAGCGCTGTTTTCACGATTTCGCGCGGATAAACGCTGGCCTGCGTCAAGGTGCCATGGCTCATTTCCATATATCGGATAACCTTGCATCGGTTATTGAGATACAGCACCGCCGCCACCTCATGCCCCATACCGGATAGTTTGGCCTGAAAAAACTGTTTCACGACACTGGGGTTGCTCATATCCACCTGCTCGCCGATCAACGTTTCAGCGGCCACCCGAGCCGCCGCCAATACATTCGAATCCGTTGCGGCCCGATACCGACCCGATGTACTGCGCACGTACAAGGTCTTCCCAGCATCCATATTGGTGTAGCTCAACGCCGCGCTATCGTTCACTCGTTCCATTTTCCTGTTCCTCCAAAAACCGATTGATTTCCCTGCTGACCGGGGCCGAAGATTCCGAGCCTGGTTGTAGGTTTTCAGCGTTCGCAGTCATACGGCTCCTGCGGTGTTGCCGCCGTTGCCGTGAGTTCGTCGCCTTGCCGTGCTGAACCGCTGGACGAGGCTGATGAACAGGAACGTGGAATATATGGAGGGGACCCGCATAGCGGGGAGGAAGCCGTTTATGCCGCGAAAGCCCGGGCAGCAGACACGGACGGCGGTACTGTCGGCGTTTTGGGCGGCGAGCTCAGGGCAACGGGAACGAACGGCCCGATATGTGCTGATTATGAGCGCTGGCCTGCGCGGCGAGCGCCCTTACCGCCTCGTAGGCGGTCTAATTGGACTTTAGTATCAATCACGTTCCACAACCAGGACCTACTAAATCTCCTTAAAAATTGAGCTAGCCACCACCCTGCACGGCCCTGTGACAGGTTCGTCGATAAAACTATGGTTTCCGAGCAACCCCAGACCTCACTGCAGTAGCATCCGCTAACATAATGGAAAAACCGAACATCGAAAGCAGGCTGGAACATGACTATCGAATCAATAGAAAATGAAGATGCTTTTGTTCAAAAGCTAAACGAAACGCTTAGCCCGACCTTGCCGATCCGGACTATTGAACTGTTACGGGGCAGAGAAAAGGAGCTCGAGGTCATTCGCCGCGCATTAGTCATGCCTGGTAGGCATATCTTTATCTTCGGCGACCGGGGGGTAGGGAAAAGCTCGTTGGCTCATACAGCAGCGAATATCTACCAATCAGCCGATGCCACACCCATCACAGTATCAGGCTCTCCAGACAGTACATTCAATTCCATCATCGCCAATATTGCATACCAGTCTCTGAACCGCTCCCGGATACAGAAAACAGAAATAACTAAGACTCTCTCATTGAACTGGCGCGGCTTATCGCTGGGTCAAAATCAAGAAATTGCCCCACTGGATATCGCAGAGCAACTTCGTACGATCGGAGATGCCGTAGGCTTGCTTGCGGAGATAGGCAGCCTTCACTCGCAGGCCCCCATTATTGTGCTTGATGAATTCGACACTATTTCAGACATATCAGAACGTAACAAATTTGCGTCTTTGCTAAAAATGATCGGCGATCAAGACGTCGCAATCAAATTTATCTTTACTGGCGTAGGTTCATCCCTTGATGACCTGCTCGGAGCCCACCAATCTGCCTATCGGCAGCTTGCCACCATAGAACTTGACCGCCTCGGCTGGGATGCACGCCGCGACATCGCCATGCAAGCCGCACATGCTTTCGGAATGGACCTGGATAATAATTTTGCATGGCGCATCGCAATCGTCAGCGACGGTTTTCCCTATTTTATCCATCTGATCATGGAAAAGATGCTATGGGAGGCGTTCACGGCAGAGACCGTAATAGAAACACTTGATCAATCCCAGTATCTACCAGGATTGAACGCTGCAATAGGAGAAATCACCGCTGAATTGCGTCGACCGTATGAAAAAGCCGTTCTTCATCGTGCCGTCGAATTTGAAGCCGTTGTATGGGCTACCGCCGATGGCGAGGATATTTTCCGGGCAATCGGTGACATGTACGAATCTTATGAAATCGTCTGCCAGAAACGCAAAGAAACCCCCACATTGACTCGTCATAAATTCAGCGAACGGCTACGTCAACTGAAATCCCCTGCCTACGGAAGTGTTTTGCAAAGCGTAGATAACCGCGTGGGTTGGTACACCTACACGGAGAAAATGCTTCGAGGTTACGTGCGCATGCAAGCCGAAGCGAGCGGGGTCGAGTTGTCCGGTGAACGCGCCGCGCCGAGACAATACATACACGTCCCGACAAATGCGCGTAGCGGATATCGAGGCCCTTCTGTGCCACGAGGTATCAAACTCCGTGACGATGAGAGTCTGCGCCACCCAGACGATACTAAATAGATCTACCTTCGATGCAGCACAGGCAGCGATAGTGGAACTGAGTACACCACGGTATCTACGTATAGCCGCATCTTGGAAAATCGCACAAAATGAAGCCATGGATAATGAAGAAGATATTCGCGATCTGCTTCGCATGGCCAAGCGTATCGCCCACGAAGAACTGGAGACAGATAGCGTAACAGTAGTGCTAGCGGTGTTCGATCGGCTCTACTTGGAACGTGACCATGAACGCTTTCTGCAGACTTCCTCGCCCCCTCCCACCAGACACTAATAAAGCAGAGCTCCGACGGCCTTTAATGCCTGTAAAAACCATGATCAAACTACAGCCTAGTAGATGGTGACCCAATAAAGTTAGCGTTCACTGAGAACCAACATTACAACAGGCCGATGGAACAGATGCCCTCTCTCCGGCGACGACCTGCTCCGCCTGATCTCCCTGGATGAAACTAACACACTCATCCAGCACAGAGGGAAACGGTAACCTCCCCTTCCCTCTTAAGGAGCATTCCCAAATGGTGAGCACACGCCAGCCCAATGCAAGCAACGCTTCATGCACGATAGCATCGCGACGCCGATTAGCTGCAATCTTTTCTGCCCAGAACTCGCTGCGCGTTACTGGCAGACGAAACATTGGGCAGTCATGTCCATGCCAGAAACAGCCATGCACCAGAATGACAGTCTTATACCTGGGAAACACGAGATCCGGCCGCCCCGGAAGACCACGGTCCTGCAACCGATAACGAAAGCCCTGTGCATGCAACCCACGCCGGATAAGCATTTCAGGCTTGGTATCACGTCCACGGATGCGGCTCATATTGAGCTGACGCTGCGCCTCAGTCAGAACGTCAACCATATATATGCCTTCCTACGCTGTAGCGTCTTCAACAATAGTCCGCAAACCTGCCTGCAGATCGTCTGCACTCATGCCAGGTCGTAACGTCAGCGCACCAAAGCGGAACTGTTCACGGTATTTCGGGTGAAACAGACGCCCCGGCATGGCCGTCTTCTGGAAATCCTCTCCCAGCACTGGCACGTGCGGCGTGAGTAGATAAGCAGCGGTAACGACGCCTTCCACCCGACCGTTCTGCACTTCCTGAACCAGCGCATCCCGATAGGTGTGGATCGAATTAAGTGCCTCATTCAAACCGTCATTGATGCGGTACTTCGCATCCAACACGATCACCCGCCGTGTAGTACTGCCAGTCTTTTTTTCCGCAAACACGATGTCAGGCACCATCGTACGACTGAAACTGCCTTCGCTCTCCGGGTCAACCCAGTATTCCCGATATTGCCGCTGAAAGCAGAGCAACTTATCTGTCCCTACTGGCACAGAGACGGAGCCAGCTGAAATCGTCACCCCTCCGGCTGCGTCGGCAATGAACAAATTGCCAAGCTCCGCGTTCTCCGGGCTGTACTCCTGAACAGCGGCACGCAACAACCGCAGAAAACACCACAACTCATACAACTCGTAGGTCCGGGCCAGCGGCATCTGCAGAAAATCACCAAACAGCGCTGCCAGCCCCAGATTCATGTCCTGCCAAAGACGGTAGAAGCGGTGATAGACCGGATCATTACGAAACAGTGAAGACATTTGCAACACCGCCGGGCTGTCACTGACCTCGGTCATGAAACCCGTATTGGTTGCGTCGTTAAATGCACGAGCAATACGGCGCGCGCGCAGCGCCCAGCTTCCCGTGGTCGTGCGAATCTCCGGATCATCTGCCCTATCTGCCTTCGCAAGCAGCTCTGCAGCACCAGACAACCACGCAGCCCAAGCCCTCAAGCAAGCTTTGATCTGTCGGTGTTCCAGCATATCCACACTGTTTTGGCGCTGCCGCAAGGTGACCTGTGCAGGCAGACGTCCTCCAAGCACTGCAGGCAGCCTGGAAGGCGTACTGATTTCGGTCTTTACCCGACCAACCCTGAACGATTTGATGATCTCAGGGCCTGTCGCCCGAACCGCCCGATGCAGGGGTACGGTCACCTCCCTGGCACGAAGGAAATGACGCGGCGAACGGTTGATTTCAGAAACCGTTCGCATGATCTCGTCCGCACGTGAACGGAGAAACTCCAGCCGCGCCAGCGGTGGTGGCCGGTTACCGGGTTGTCGGGCGATACCTTTGCGAAATGCACTCAGTGAAAACAGTGCAAAAGTATCTTCGAGCACCTCCCGTACCATGGTATCGAAGTCAGTGCGCGTTAGCTTGCGCAGGTCCGGATCTGTGGTGATCTCAAAACGGCGTATCCCGTTTCCTGGAATGCGCAGCACCGCCTCAGCAACACCGGCGTGAAAACCGGGAGTCCAGCGCCATCGCGCCACCTGCGGCTGGCGCGACCGTAGCGCCTCCACAGGAATATCATCGATCAGCAGATCTGCGTCAACAGCATCGTTACAATCACGCAGTTCAAATAGGTAGGAAGCCGCTTCGCGCACTTCCCCGGCAGGTATTTCATCCTGCACCGGCCAGACCTGCCAAGCAGAATCACCATTTTCGCGCTGGATATATAGTGCGGTCACGCACTTACCCCATTGCCTGAAAAGACCCGAACTCATCCAGATCATTAAGAAGCTGACGAATGAACGCCTGAGCACGGGGCAGGCGCTCAAAAGCCCGATCCAGGCTATTAAGCAACGATCGCTGGCGTTCCGAGCCACGAAGTTTCACCAGTACCTTCTGTACCAACAACTGATCGGTCACCTCATCAGGTGTATTTCGCAAATGCTGCGCATCAAAGGCGTGATAACGCACAAACTCTTCAATCAGACGGTACCCGAACCCCAGGCCATGCTGCTGCATGAGCCCGTGAACCTCTGTCAGCTTCTGCTCGGACACGGCACGGGCGGCAGCCAGCTCAGGATGGCGCTTTTCCAGGGAATTTAGGAAACCGGGCACATCTACTGCAGACATTTCAAGCACAGATGCCCTATCCAACACCTTATCGCTGACGGGATTGGTCGTCTCATCAACGTTAATCGTGCCAATAATAAACAGATTGTGAGGCAGCGGAATTTCCGCCCGAACACTCGTCCCGGTTGTCCCCTCCAGCGGAACACTGTTGGAATGCAATTGCAGCGCTCCCCTGGACTCTATGGCAGATAGCACATCCGACAGGTAGTACTCCACCCGCGCCAGATTCATTTCATCTAACACGACAAAGACAGGCGAGTTCCGGTGTGCTGTCGCCACCAAGACCGCCTCCAGAAATGTCGGAACAACATATCTGTTGGTCAATACATCGTAATAACCAGTCAAGCTGGACGGATCCGTCCATTCGGGACGCACCGGACATTCAAAAATCAACGGATCAGCGGCAGTGTCAGACGTCAGACCATGTATTGCCCGTGCATACTTCAACGCCAGCTGTGTCTTACCTGTTCCTGAGAGGCCCGAAAGAATCACGAAATGCTTGTGATCCAGAAAGTTCAATGCTGCATGAAATCGACGTACTTCTCCATTTGGATAGTGTCCGCCTAGTGCACTGACAGCTGCCTCAATCTGTTCGACCGGAATCGTCGCTGGCATGCGACACATGTCAGGGCTAAGCGTTGCCGTATCAGTCCAGACAGGTAGTTCGTGGATATTCTCGCGACCCACAAGAGAACCGAGCCAGCCAATGAACTCCCGGGCAAGCAGGCTGCGCCGCGCAGACGCCGTAGGGGGATGAAGAGCTACGACAATCTCATCGGGCCTGACTCCCGGCCCGAAAGGAGTCCGGTCAAAATCCAGACTATTCCAAAAGCCTGAGTTGCGCATCCAGATCAGGCCATCGTCAGCCAGATACACCGGCACCAGGTTATTTCGATGGCTGTATTTAAATTGTGCACCGCCTTCGTCAGCGTCATTCTCGCTATCATCGCCTGATTCATCGCTACCGCCAGCAGCCTTTGCTGCAGCGCCTAGTCTTTTCATCTCATCAAGGCGTGCGAGAAAATTTTCCTTGTCCCGACGGATAAGCACTGCAAAGTACACCTCGTCCTCAGGAGGGAACCGCATAACTGTCGCAATAATGAACGCCTCGGCATCAGCACTCGCACTGTTCAGGTTGGGAACGCCAATTTGAACCCCTCCTTCAACCACCTTCGCGCTGTTGGAAACACCAAACAGCTTATTGGTGCGAGTCGCCTTCGTCGCACGAAAATGTTTCTGCGCTTCCTCAAGAAACTGCTGCTGCCGCTCGACTAGGTTCATCGGCTACCTCCTTCTCTGTCGCTGCTGCTTTAATAGCCTGCATCATATGTACAGCAATTGCCTTGGCCAGCAACGGAGGCACAGCATTACCGATCTGCTTGAAAGCTGGATTCATGGTACCGCTGAAGCGGAAGCCATCCGGAAACGACTGAAGTCGAGCCGCCTCACGCACTGATATCGTACGCGCCTGTTTGCTGTCGTAATGAATATGGCTGTAGCTATCTTTGCCCAAGTGCGCCATCAGTGTCCGTGCAGGCTGATCACGCCACATTTTGCGCCACTTATTCGGAAATTTGCTCGCATCATAGGGAGGCACGATAGACGCCCAGAGCGCCTTGTATTTTGCAGAGCCGTCGGGAATTTTTTCTCCCCGTGCTCTGGCCGAAGCTAGCTGCTCTTCAAACATGGCTACAGCGTGCTCATATGCCTGAGGATACTGATCGCCAGGATTCATCCGCGCAAACAGTTCATAGTCCCGGGGAAGGTACCGGATCACATGGTCGCTAATCCCCTCTGCAGGTGCCTCATGGCCGGGCCAGTTACGCATCAGCTCTGCATAAGCAGAGGTTTTTCTACGACCGTAGCTGACTGGAGTATCGAAACGACGCGCACCCCGTGCAATCTTGCCCGCCGCGAGCAGCGCCCGGGCATTGATAGCAGGCAGATCTCCTAACGCCTCTTCAGCCGTCACCGCCTTCGGCAGATCCTCGCTGGCGGCAGGAGGAGCAATATAGGAGTGGGCCTCACATTCAAGACTGCGTAATGTTTTGAGCGCAACCGACCGGGAGCCCTCGTAACCAGGAGGCAGTACAAGCCAGTTCGTCGGGGCGGGAAACGATACGTCGGTAGCCAACTCATTGCGGTAGGCAACGAGGAACATCCTTTCCCTCATCTGCGGCACACCGTAGAAAGCCGCATTCAGCAGCGTATACCCACAGCGATAGCCCTTACCCTCCAGAACTTCGCAGGTTTCCTCCGCAACGTTATGACCACCATGGTTCAAGATATCCGGCACATTTTCCATAAGCACAGCCAGCGGCTGGAAGGCATCGACGTACTCGAGGTACTTCTTGTACAGCTGCGCCCGCGGATCATGGATGAAAGCCTCTGGATGCTCTTCAATTTCGCGAAGTTTTGACCTCCCCACTCGGGCAAAGGCTTGACACGGCGGTCCACCGACAACCACATCAAAAGCCGCTGCGACGCCACCCAGCCCAAGCTGCTCGCATAATTCGGCAGGAGTAGTCTTCGTAATGTCAATCGCCTGGCTGTGCGACTCCGCGCCGTTATGAAAATTGAGACCATGAGACCTGGCAGCTTCAGGGTCGAACTCGACTGCGCCACCAATCTCAAAGCCAGCAGCCTCGAAGCCGAGGGAGATGCCACCACAACCGGCAAACAGATCTAGCACCCGAGGTCTAGCACCCTCCCTCAGTCGCGCCAGCTTACGAAAAATGACGTCATTACTCATCTAAATCAGATCCTTCTCGGGAAGACAGGCGCAGGGGCAGCTCTAGCTGTCCCTGATGCTCATCGAGGAAACGCTGCACCGCCATACGGATAACCCAGGCAGCCGAAACATGATTCGCATCAGCAAGCGCCTGAACGCGCAGATGCGCACCCTCCGGCAGCATCACGGAAGTCCTCACTGTCTTTCGATCTGGAGCTATGGGGCTACGTGCCATAATTTTAATGCTCATCTATTGAATGGTGTCATTATGCACCACTATGCATACCATTGCACCAGCTTGGTCAGTGATCATAGGATGTCAGTCATGAAGTCTACTTTTCCCAGCCAGTCATAGCGCTATACGTAGCGGCGGGGGTTTTCTCAGCCTTAACACTTTTTGCCGTTAAGGCTGAGAAAACCCCCGCCGTCAAAGAACCCGCAACGTGGGCACTACCGCTAACTCTGTATGGTGCATCCTGGCCCCAGCCCAGCTGGATAAACCATATCTAATTAACCATTTGCTACACGGTGTTCGTGGCTCAGCCTCTCTCCCGGACGATTGAGTTCCGGTATTGATTCATCAGGAGGAGAATACACGGCGGCAAACACCGCCTCTTTGCACTCAGGTTTTTTGGCCCATTCCGACACCATTCTTCCACTTGCTGTGCGATTTAAGACTTCGTTCACTTCGCGAGCCCAGACGGCGATCTGATCCATCAGTTCTTTTGAACCACCCTGCGCCGTCCAAATCCGATTGAGGTCAAGTCGATCACCGATCCGATCGGAAACCAGAGCAAAGGTGTAAGCTGCAACGTTCGCCTGGAAAGCGGGAAACATCGGACGCAGCAGTTTCTGTGTATCTCGAAAAAGCTTTGCTTTAGCGATCATCCTTTTATACTCAGCGACATCAGGCAAAGGCACCTCAGACCCGTCCACCCCAGATAATCCCGCCATAAACTGTTCAAAATTCTTCTGTGCTCCCCGACTTACAATGTCAGGTTTTTTATCCCAAGCAGCCAGGTACTTAGCCAAGTCCGTCTTAGTAAGCCGCCGTGCTGGCGGTATGGCCTCTTTCAGGGTTCGCAATTTCGCAGGAGTTGTACCCTCACGTGCGAGCAGCGTATTGTAGCTGCCAGCAGCACGCTCATAGAACCAGCGGCTACGACCATCAGGGCAGTAAACAGAAAGAGAAAGACGCTCCACCTCAACATGGAAAGGTTTGTTCGCCGACAAGTCAGATTGTCTTACCGCGTTTTGACTATTGGCAAACCTCGAAATGTCCGCTACCAAAGCCTCTTCCTGCGCCGGTTCTTGCTCCTTCATGACAATAATTTTTGCTGGCACGCGCACCCGGGAAAGGTCAGCCTCAGGGTACTTACGTTTGGTAAAGTAGATCGAAGCCGTAGTCTGACCTCCGTTCACTACTTGTAGGCCCCGCATCCAAGCTATACCAGGCATACCACCACCCGCATCTCCAAGCCTCAGCTCATCAGCCACTACCACAATACCGTTGTTGTAGGCCATGAAGCGACTCGGTGCAGTCCGCAATGTGTTCTGGATTCCAGCATTGACACCCTTCCCTTTGACACTAAGGAATGACCGCACATTAGCTTCCAGCAGTCGTGCCCCGAATTTTTCATAAAGCAGCCGCAATGCCTCACCTGGTATAGCCGTCAACGCGTAATCGTAACCATCTCCATCGCCAGGAACAAAAACGCAAGGCAAAGGAGCGCCAGAAACCTCAGTGAAGTCAACAGTCAGTTCGTCCCGAGGCTTGCCCTCAGACCAATGTCGGTGCAACCTTGCAATATCCATAACCTCAAGATGCACCGTCTTGCTACCGATCTCCCGCGGCTTAAATTGAAGCGTCTTTGCAACTCTATCGGTAAGGACATAAATACGTATCTGTTCGAGCCCGTTATACAGCCCCTGAATAAGCTCAGCAAGAATACGAATCTCGTCTGAAGGATCGAGCTTGCCAGCCAGCTTACCTTCCGCACAAAGCTGCAGAAAGCGTAGACATTGTTCCACTGCTGTTTTGGTTTCAGAGTCGGGGACAGCGACGAGATCATCGACACCGTCATAAAGGCTCACAAACAAATCCAACTGCTCTGACTCTTCCGAAATCGCATAACCGCTTAAGCGCACATTGGCATGGCCAATCTTGCGCGAGAAATGCGTAGGCTGTGGCTCATTGGTCATGCCGATGGTAGCCATGTGTTGCATTACAATCTCAGTAAATGCACTTTCTGCGTAGGGTTGACCGTCCTCAGTCTGAGCGCGAACTCCTAATTGAGTTTCACGCAAAAAATCGATAAGTTCCATTCAAATTGCCTTTAGTTCTATGAGAGCATCAGACAGGCCAACTGTTTCTGTAGTCGCTAAGTCTATGTCTATCTCGTATGACGCTTGCCTCACACCATTGGGTACAGAATATGGTGTTAATCTTGGAAATCCTTCGCCAACACGGAGGATTCGAGTTTCAACAACGTTAAATCGCCGACAATAACGATCGGCGTGTGCATCTTGATACCCGCACGCAACTAGTCGTTCTATTAGGAGTCGTTCGCCTTCTGCGTCACCTAAAACTATGTCGCGAGCAATTTCCACCGCCTCTGGCAATGACATTCCCATCTGCGATTGCGATAGTCTTATAGCCGCCAGAAAAAGCGGCTGGCGATCTGTATCATCCAACTGCTCAAGCCTTCCTATCCGAGCAGGAAAGCCAGTCGAGGACAACGTGCTTTTGACCTCAAGCGCACCCGTCCCAAGCTCAAAATCGCGCAAGCCTCCCAATGGACCCTGCCATGCCAGGCATGCTGTTGCAACGTCGACCCCTTCATCCAGCATCCCCCGCAATAAAATCAACTCGCCCAAAAGGCCTATCTCAGCTTCTGCACTCAGGGGTTCGCCACCCTTTCGCATAAATTCTTGCCAAGCTCGTACCCGCCCTAGCAATATTGCCAGCGTCTTGTGCTCGTCCGACACTGAGCAGGCGGACAATGCGGCCACGACATCATGGGCCATCGCTGCAAACAAGTCTCGGCTAGCCAACTCGCGCCTAGTCAAGGCCACCCAGGTCATGCCGTCTTCGACCGACACGCGATCAATGAAAAACCCACCCCCCTCGGGCAACTTAAGGGTGGCAGGTAGTGAAGAAACCGCAAACCGGACAAGAATTGCTTCCAAACCTCCCGGGAAACGGAGACCTGCACGCACCACCGCCGCTCCCGCTGGCGATATAGTGATGCTGCGCCAGCCATCGTCAATATCACTCGAGATGGCTAACGAGCGCCAGGCAAGCGTAAGCTCATCGGTCGGAAGAGTCATATTGCTCCTCCCATAGAAGATGGTCGACCTTATACTCAACCGAAACTTCTTGGTTGCTCGAAGGGAAGCTTGCAGCAAACCCGATAATTGGCTTTTCCCAGCCAGCCACTGCGCTCTTCTTATTTGGGGTAGGCAAAAGCGGATAAAGCAAAAGCAATCCCCGATGATGAGCACCGGGCTTGTCGGCAGACCTCAAGTCGCGTAAAGACCGCCCACTGGGCCGCGACGGTTGAGGCCGATCCTTGGATCCCTCTCTTCGCCAAGAGCTGATGGTTGCCTCGAGGGCCGCATTCCACCCCTCTATTCCAACGTCAATTCCCTCATCTTTAGACTCCGTCAATACACCAATGGAGTAGCCTTTGCGGCCATCCTTTGGAGAACGCATAGGCAAAGTCTGCACCTTAAAGCGACCCCCTAAAACATACGCCTCATCCTCACCTACCCGTCTCCCCTCCGCGATAAGCGCCACCGTCCAGAGTCCAAGCTCGCCCTTCTTATTCATCTCATCAATGAACTCTGCCATAACCGTACCGTTTGCTCGCTCAATACCAGACGCAGCCACATAGGTATAGAGAAATTCCTTAACCCTAGCCGACTCAACATCGCGCCACAACAGAGAGTTATCCCAATGTTCAGGCCCCGTAGGTCGATCTTGTGACACGCCAGAAACTGTCGGCTCACCCATCTCAACGATGAGTCGCTCAGCGGCATCAAGGTTATTTTGCAGCAATGACAAATCTGTAGGGAACGTGATCGTTTGGGTGAGTGACCCACTATAAGAAAGACTGACCGTTCGGGCTGCCCTCATTTTCATCGGCGATGTCACCAACAAACTTGGATGCGAAGCTACTTTGAGGCCATACTTATCGGGCGTCGCACCCACATCTACCATGGCATCAAATTCTTGCCGAAGCTCTTCGGCAGCATCCGCAATAAGCTTAAAGTTCTGGACAAGGTCCGGGGTTGTGTAAAGCCTGCATAGATCCAGATAACCAGGACGGTAGCCAAACCAACGCCCCATCTGCATAAGGGTGTCATACATCTTGGTTGTGCGAACGAAGTAGCTTGTCGTCAGCCCCTCAAGCGTCAGACCGCGCGCGAGCTTATCCCCGCCGATTGCGATCACTTTTAACCCGGTTGCGTCCTTCTCAACGTAGTCAAGTACGTCCTTTGCTGACCCGTTGATCGTCTTAACAACAATATCGGCAGCGGCATCGGGCAACGCGGCAGAAACATCTTCCCAAGAAGGTAAGCAAGATGGGCAATCACTTTCCTGCAGGAACTCTTGAATTTCGTTGTGAGTTAGCACAAAGTCAGACTCCCAAAGCTTACGCAACTCAGCAAACACTACTCCGTCATCAAGCTTGCGTATTAGTCGTTGTGTGAGCCATTTCACATACTCCTCGACCTGTCTCCTTACTTCATTTTGAACAAGCGTAAGGCGTGTGACATGCACCAGCATCGAACAGTGCTTTGATCTTTGTCCGCGACAGGCACGGGCAGCACAAGTCAGCAGAAATGACTGAATCGCCTCACGCAGCGAGGGAGGAAGGGCATCCTCTCCCTTATATGTCGGAACATGATCCTTTTTATGCTTGGGGGGCATCCAACCCAAACCGTCTGCTGTCGAATGGTCATCAAACTGAATCACACCGGGGATCGCGGAGGCTGTTTGGTTAAAGTAAAACAGGTTCCACAGTCTGCGCTGCAAGTTGCCGATAGTATCGCGCTTCGGCCTCAGCGGGCGGAATGTCGCCGATGGATTCGAG